>Ga0123353_10015773_pt1 | contig 11002 bp, 4 predicted proteins | sample TergutLab28metaG_3_FD_92763 | JGI IMG/M metagenome (GOLD analysis project Ga0123353, IMG submission 92763) | Labiotermes labralis P3 segment gut microbial communities from Petit-Saut dam, French Guiana - Lab288 P3 | ecosystem: Host-associated > Arthropoda: Insects > Digestive system > Gut ... | reverse complement strand
CGGCGACGACATTGAGCTGCGCGAGATCCTGGAGGACTACGCCCGGCTGTTCCTCTGGGGCGCGGATGCGGTACGCGCGGCTGACGGCATTTTAATGCTGGAGCAAAACTGGCAGGGCGACCCGGCGGACAACTTGGGGCTAGACCTGTGCCTGGCGCTCTGGGAGGATCTGCTGGCTAAGCAGCCCTCTTTGAGCGAGAATTGGCGCTTCAACCTGCTGCTGTTCCGCGCCAAATGCGATGCCTACGTGCGGCAAAAGCGCCTGTTCGAGCTGCGGGCCATCGCCCGGCAAGACTGGGATGTGCAGTACCCCCTTGGCCGCGACCTGCTGTTCCCCCTGGCCAGGACTCTATTCGGGCAGATAGGCATCCAGCTGGACGTTGCGAATTTCGGCGGCCGCAGCTGGGAGCGCGGCTGCACCCTGGACACCATCGACCGCCCCATCACAGACCTGCCCTGGCTGCGCCGCCAGAAGGAGCGCGGCCTGCTGGAGCAAAGCCTGCGGCGCAATATAGTCGAGGCTGACGAATTCTATTATTCGTTCGCCTTGCACGCGCGCGATACACTTGCCTGCAAGCAGGAGGGGGAGTTCTATTTGAACTTCTTAGGTGATCGTCCCCGCGATCACCATGGGACCAGCGACTGCAACGACGGCACAACGCCCATCTGCGCGCTGCAGGTGTTCGACAACCTCACGCTCCAATGCCGTCTGGGTGGGTTCACCCCGGGGCGGGACTACAAACTGCGCGTCACCTGGTTCCGCCAGGGCGACAAGAACTCCGACCGGTACAAAATCACCGCCAACGGCCACTTGATCTACCAGGGCAAGCCCTATGGCGGCACGCCCGACCCCGCGTTCGACGCCGCCATGCTCGGGCCGGCTTTCCTGTCCACCCGGACCTACGATTTACCCGCCGAAGTGTTCGAGAACGGCTGCCTGGCGCTGGAGTTCAGCGAGCCGCATGTGGGGGTAATGCTAAATGAATTTTGGATTTTAAAGGCGTAAAGTTTGTACGAATGTGAAATAATTTTAAAATTTCAAAAAACCACTTGACACAAGTAAAAAATGGTGATATAATAAGACCAGCAAAGGGGCCGGGAGGTTCCGCAGATTTCAAAATTATTATTGCTTTCTCCATTTTGCTTCATACAAACCCTTCAACCCTAACGCCCGGAGCTCACCGCTTCGGGCGTTAGGGTTTTAAATCGAGAAGAGCCAACCATTGAACGGAATGCACCCCAAGACAAGCCCTGAATCCGTGCAGGACCGCGGGGAATGACGCCCTGTCCGGATTCAAGGCGCGCGGAAAATTTCGTGCTCATTCCGCCGTCATATACTGAGGGAACGCCGGGTCGTCCCACACCGTCGGCTGCTTCGCGCTGTGGATCAGCCACATGCGCAGATCCTTCGTCGGCGCGGCCATGTGCGCCAGGCCATGGACGAACCACGTGAAGTCGGGGTACAGGCAGGTCGCCGCGTCGATGACGCCGTCCGATGAACGGTGTTTCGAATCGGAGGCCGGCAGAGTCTTTCCGAAAGGCGCGACGGTGGCCCCGCCGGAGGCCCGCATGGTATCAATGAGGGTATCGGTGTGATAATCCTGTGACGTCGTGGCGGGGATGGGCGCCATGCCGTAGCCGCATACAACGGCGATTTTTACGCCGTCCCGCCGCGCCTTTTGCAATAGCTGGTACGCCTTGGACTGCACCTCATACTGGTACCGATCAGTTTTCTCCAGCAGGACTTTGTATTTCGCGTCGCCTTCAAGGGCTTTGCGCGCACCTGCATAGTACTCCCCCGGCGTAAACGTCCAGATTACGGGCATGTGGCCGAACAGCGGGATCAGCACGTCGGCATAGAGGGCGTCGCCCCCGACCGCCACCAGGCCCCGGCCCAGTGGGGCGGTGAAATCCAGCAAATGCAAACGGCGCACCAGGTTCATCCCCCGGCGCAGCTTGCCGGAGCCGTCATCGAAGTTGGCGATATAATTGGTTACCGATGTGCCCGAGAGCGCCACCTGCTTGCCCAGCAGTTCGCCCACCATTTGCAGGCCCTGCCATGCGCCATTCACAATCAGCAGGGTCTCCAGCCGCGAAGAACCGTAGACCTTCAGATAGGTCAAAGCCACCACCGCGCCTTCGCTGAATCCGGTGAGGGCGATTTTTTTGTGCCCGGTGTGCGCGCACAGCGCTTTGATGAAGTCGTTCAGCCCCGCCGCGGCATCGAAGGGGTCGCCGCGCCAGTCGTACGCGAATCTGTACTCCGGCTTCTCCGTATGGTTTTTTTCTTTGTCGATTTTCCAATTGGCCGTGAGGGGCTCAACGCTGCGTCCCTGCTCGTCCAGCGCCAGGTGCCCCATCAGCCCGTCAAACAAGCCTCCGATCGATTTGGAGATGGATTTCCCGCCCCCGGTCACCGGCATGAGCGCAAGCCAGCCCAGGGCCTTCAGGATATCCACCGCCAGGTTATCGGTGACGGCGATGCTCACCTCCCGCTGTTCCGGCGTGCCCTCGTCATAGAAGAGCGCGTTGCCGCCGAAACCGTCCACGAACACCTGCACCACCTCGCCGCAGCCGCAGGCCTGCGCCGCGCCCGCGGGCATGACCAGTGCCGCCGCCAGCAGCGACGCGCACAGAAAAACCGCCAATGCCTGTTTCAGTTTCATACGGAACCCTCCTTGAATTCACTTGTAGAAGTAATGTTGTTCACTGATGCCTGCACTCCCTGATTTTCAGAGCCTCATCTATCCCCAGAAACGGCCCGTCCACGCAGGAGACAAACCCGCTTTCGCTGGCACACTTCCCGCAGATTCCGACGCCGCAGCTGGTCTGGTACTCTATGGAAACCTTAATATTCTCTTCGCTTACAAGCTTTTTCTCGATGTCGTAGCTTTTTACTATCATGGGTTTCGGGCCGACGTTAATGAACACCTGTGTTGGATCGTCGTCAAATTTGCAGGATGCAAGCAAGTCTGTGACATAGCCCTTCGCGCCCAGACTGCCGTCCTCCGTGGCCACATGCACCTCGCCGAGCGCGGCGAAGCGCTCCGGGTCGAAGATGTCGCCCTTCACCTTGCCGCCAAGGAAAAACCGGATCTTGCAAGCGTTACTATACTTCTTCGCGATTTCGTAGATGGGCGAAATCCCCGTGCCGCCGGCGACGAAATTCACGGTCACATCGCGATAATCCCAGACACCCTTCCCGTAGGGCCCCCTGACAAAAATCACATCGCCCGCGCGTAAACCCGTCAGCGCGTTCGTGAAGAAGCCCACGTTTTTCACGATGAACTCCCTGTCTCCGTGGGAAAACAGGGCAAAGGGTTTCTCGCCCACCCCGGGAATCATGAGGAAGAAGAATTTCCCGGCCACGCCGCTGTCGGCGTCGTAACCACTCCACTTGCCCACCGTGATTTTGTGCAGCACATCCGTCAGGGCCTCATTTTTCTCGACGACGCACTTGCGGTACTCCATGTTGGTCACGGGGGGCAATTGATAGCTACTGTTCTGGCTGATGAGATCGCTCTGCAAGCTGTCGAGGTAGCGCTGCGTCTGCTGCGTGTTGAGATTCGTCAGCGCGCTGCCGATGCCGAAGAAATCGGCCCCGGCCGTGTTGTAGCTCTCCACGTGCGCTTTGGTAAAAATGCCGCCCATGCCGATGACGGGGGGCTGCGGCCCGATCACCTTGCGGATGTCGCTGAGCAATTTCAGCCCCATGGGCCGGATGGCCTCGCCGGACATGCCGCCGACTACATTCGACAGCACGGGCGTATCCGCGACGTATTCCATGGTCGGGCCGATGGAGTTGGTCACCGTGATACCCGCGGCGCCATTGGCGATGGCCGCGCCGGCGAGCTGCGCGGCGCCCGGGATGACGGAGGACAGCTTGACAAAAACCGGCACGTCGAAGTGTTCGGCGATCGTCCTGGTGATGCGCGTCACCAGTTCCGCGTCGCTGCCAATGGAAAGCCCGAAGCCCTTGGCATGGGGGCAGGACATGTTCAGCTCAAAGCCGTCGGCATAGGGGGCGAGAATCTCCGCCGTGCGCAGAAATTCGTCTGCGTCCTTGCCGAAGATGGAGACCAGCAGGAATTTATTCTCCGGGACCACGATTTGGGACAGCTCTTCCGCGAAGGCTTTGGCCCCCGGGTTCGCCAACCCCACGGCATTGAGATAGGAATTTTCCGCGTATCTCACATACAGGGGCTCCTTATAGCCCGCTCTCGGCTCCAGGCTGACGCTCTTGGTGGTGACCATACCGATGGACGCAACGCGGAAGCACCGCTCGATGTTGGAGGCGCGGGCGCAGCGAATCCCGGAAGAGATGACAAAGCGGCCCTGGATCCTCTTTTTGCCGATGGCGATGCCATCATAAAGGGAGGGGTCTTGTAAATTGTGCATCGATGCAAAATCTCCCGTCGAATTTTTCTAAAAAAAGAATATCATATGCAGAGAAAAAAGTCAAGCATAATACACCTTCGCGCCCTTGAGCCTCGCCTGCCCATCAGATTGCAGAATCTCCACAGTCACGCAGTCACCGCGCACGGTGGGGAAATTGCAGATGGCCTTGTGGCCTATGGTTTTGCCCCAGTACACCTGCACCTGTGGCCCCGCCTTCACATATACGGCGAATTCGCGCACGTGTTGACCTCGAGCCAAGTCCTCCTCCAAGACCACGCAGTTCACCGGCATTTTGCCGGGCAGTGGCAAAAGAATTTGATGGCCTTCGCCTTCCTCCAGCGCCTCAAAAGCGGCGGCTGGCTCTGCAAAACGACTGCGCAGCGCCTCGCCGAATTCCAGCAGGCGCGTGGCGTCGGGCTCGGCAAGACAGCCCGTGGAATCCGGCCCCACGTTGATCAAAAAATTCGAGCCGCGCCCCACCGAGCAGTCATAGATCCCCATCAGCTCGTCTACGGATTTCACGGTGCGGGCGTCGTCCCGGCAGATGAACCAGGTGCGTTCGCGCATGCGGAAATCACACTCAGCGGGGAGCAGGCGGTTGTCGCGGTCGATGGGGCCATCGGTGGGCTGGTAAATTCGATCATATTCCTCTTTTGTGCGCCGCAGGGGGTTGTCGAAGGGCGCATAACCCTCCTCGTTGCCCACCCAGACGGTGTCGGGGTCCCACATGTGGAAGGTGATGATCTCCGGCTGTATGGCGCGTATGGCTCCCATGACGCGCCCGGTATCGTGCTTATGATCTTTGGAGCCGCAGCCGTCGAACCAGAGATAGTCGATTTTTCCGTAGTTCCGCAGCAGCTCGCCAATCTGACCGATAAAACGCTCGTCGTATTCCTCATTTGTGAACTGCCGCGACATAAACACTCTATCCGCCGGGGAATAGTACAGCCCCACCTTGAGCCCATATCGCCGGCAGGCCCGCGTGAACTCCCGCACCACGTCGCCCTTGCCTCCCTGCCATGGCGCGCGGGCAATGGAGTAGTCCGAATAGGCAGTGGGCCAGTTGGCGAAGCCGTCGTGGTGCTTGGCCGTCAGGATTGCGTAGCGCGCCCCCGCCCGCGCCGCCGTGCGGCACCACTGATCGCAGTCGAGATCCGGCGGGTCGAAACCTGAAGGCGGCATGGGCTTGCCGTCCCAGTCCTCGTGGCCGGGGTAAAAACTGCGTATACCGAAATGGAAGAACACGCCGAATTCCCATGAGAGGAATTCCAGCTGCTTTGCTGTGGGGATGTTCGTGCGGTTGACCATCGATGGCGCCTCCTGTCACAAGTGTAAAGCAAAAACCATTATTTTTGCGTACCAACGCGCGAAAGTTGTCAAGCACATGACTTTACACGTCCCGCAAAGCGTTATATATTAGCCGCTTTTTGCCGATAAATTGTAAAGCAAATATCTTTACATCCGACATCAATCCGTAATGATCACCTCGATCACCGCGCCTTCACGCCCGCGTCTGCCCCGGCATATACGATATACCCCTCATCCAGTACCCATTGCTTTGTGCCGGGGTCGTAGAAACGCAGATCATCCCCGGACAGGAACTCGCGCACTTCGGTGGTCCCAGCGCGTGCCCCGAAAGCAGGCGGAGCTTCTCCCGCCCGGTGAGCTATTCCAGAAGCTGCCCGGTCACCTCCGCCAGGATTTTACGCGATGGTTTCGCAGCGTATTGCGCCGCTGCCTGTTGAAAGTCCATATCGATCGCTCCTTACAGTTCCAATAATGCCTTGACCGAGCCGTCGCCGAACCTGGCCCGAATGTCGCCCGAATGGAAGTTATGCCTCGGCCCCTTTTTCTCCGCGTAACCGAAGACGATTCTGCCGTTGACCATGAGCTTGACCGCGGCCCACCAGGCCACATCCTCCGGCACAGCGGCATCGAAGGCATACTCCTGCGAAGACCGCGCGGCCACGTCCACCTTGAGGGTCCGGGGCCCTATATTGCCCATGGCGGAGCGGTTGTGTTGGCCGTATTCCCAGGTCTCAAAGGGCGTAGCCAGGCTGAGCTCGCCGTTCAGGCGCTCGCCCGTGCGGTTGTGCACCGCGGCGATAACCTTACCGTCCTCGATGCGCAGAGTCATATCCGGTTTGAAGCAGCCGAACTCGTAGATGTCTTCGAAGTCCTGCGCGCCGTCGGTGTAGAGCAGACGCATGACACCCCGCGCGTCCGGTGCGGGCTTTGTGACGGTAACGTCGAAGGTTTGCAGGCCCTGCGGTTCAACATTGTAGTCGAAGGTATCCATATCGGCGGCAAAGCCCGCCGGCAGGGCCAGCCTCGCCGTACCCGCGACAGAGGCGTCCGGGTGGTTGTTGGCGAAGAACACGGTGAAGCGCATCTCCGTATCGCTGCGCCGCTCCACCTTGCGGCTGATGGCCCCCACGAACTCGAAGTACCCCATGGGCATGGAGCCCAGGTCGTGCTCCCACGGGCGGACATACACAGGCTGCACAGGCTCGGCCTCCGGTCCTATCTTCGCGCTGCCGATCTTCGGCAGCGTGTCGGGCGCCTCAATGGCAAACGTCTCGATGGAATGGGCCGGCGCGTTGGCAACGAACGAACGTCTGCCGCTTGCCACAGGCTGCGCGTTTTCGTCCAGCAGGTCCGTTCTTTGCACCTCGCCGATCTCGAAATCAAAGCGAATGCGTACCCGCGTGTCCACCCCGTTGGACTCAAAGCCCCGTATCGTCAATCCGCGCTCGTGAATGCTGCCGTGGTTGGCCTTCATCTGCGCCATGGGGTAGCCCCCCGCCTTGATAGCGGTGATCACGAAGTCCTCGGGACACTTGATAAAGCTCTTCTTTTCGGGCAGGAAGGCGTTGTCGGCCTGCGCGGCCCCGGCAACGGCGATAAGCTCGTTATTGAACTCGTTCGCCTTTGTGAACACCCGCGCCGCCCGATAATCGCCCCGGTGCGGATACAGCGCGTAGGTGAAGCAGTGGGTCTTGCGTTCGGGGACCATCTGCTCACCGCCGGTGACGTTGCCCTCGTTGCCGTAGAAATTCGCCGTGTGGAACAGCATCATGTTCATCAGGTTGCCCGGCTCCACACTGCAGCTGATGGTGCCCTTATTGAAGATGCTCACGCCATAGTCCTCGGTGAAGCCCGGGGCATCGGCCAGCACGGCGTTTTTGACTGTCAGCACGCTGCCGGCGGCCAGCTCTTCGCCGATCTGTTCAAGATGGGCATCCAGCGTTTCTTGTGAATCGGCCTTGATGAGCAGCACATCCATGGGTTTGTTCCAAGCATTGTCGCTATCGTGCGTGAACAGCAGAGTGACGCCCCTTTTCGCCAGCGCACCCTCGAATCTCGCCCGCTGGTTGGGCTTCAGGCAACCCAGAAGCTTGTCTTCGTATGCATTGGGGATGCCCGAAACAGACAATACGAAGCGCGTATCTGCCGTGCGCAAATCCTCGTTGAAATGCACCAGCTTGGCGTAGCGGCCCCTGGTTTCGGTATCGTTGTAGGGCGTGACGGGGATAGCCTTCTTCGCCAGGGTTTTCAGCAGGGCGTCGGCGGATTTTATCATGTCTTTCGTATCGGGGCGAATCAGCGCCGTCATGCCGATGTTGATGTCGCCCAGAGCCTTATCCGCGCGTGTAAAAGCCAGCTTCACCGTGGGCCCAAGCTCCATCCAGTTGACGGCGGGGGCCAGGGTGCTGTGGGAGAACATGGCCCACTGGTGTGTCTGGAAGGACAGCTTTTTCCGGCCCGCGCAGCATACGTGCGGAGCGAAGCGGTCCTCGTAGACGGGCTTGGCGCCCCGAGCGTTCACCGGGAAGGTTAGGGTAAACAGGTCGTCGCGGGACTGATAGTCCTCAACGACTGTTTTCATGTCAATGCGGTCCACGCCCCGGTACAGTGTGATCTCCTGCCGCACGCCAGCCACGATGTCCAGGTTCACGTGGATGATCAGCTTTTGCCAGGTGGCGGTCTTCTCGCATCGCACGTCGGCGACGTAGTCGCTGGAGTACATCTTGTGTCCGGTGGTGTAGATCTCATGCTGCTCCTCGGCGCGCTCGTTGACCTCCTTGAGCACGACGATGCGGTTCGCCGGGCCGTCGCACCCTAAGTTCACCACTTCGCGCTTGTTCTTTTTGTCGTAGATGGACGTAATCCCGCCGCCGAGATTCTTATCCACGGTAATCCGGAAGAACTCGTTGTCGATCGTGTTGTTTCCGCTTGTCTCGATTCCGGTTTCCTCCTGTGTAAACACGGCATAGCCCAGGGCCGGCACGTTGACAGCCCTGCTCAGAGCCGGAACAAAATCCCTGCGGTCGTGCGTCAGCGGGTTGAACACGAACACAGGATGGTCCGCCTGCGTTTCCACACCGGATGCGATGAAGGCGACGGCCCTGTCCACGCAGTCCGCGGCCAGCTCCACGGCTTCTCTATACTCGATCATCAGGTCCACGAAGGAGATCTCGTTGTTCGTGCCGGTGACGGAGTCGTGGTGCTGGGCGCACAGGAGCTGCCGCCAGGCCTTGTCCAGGGCCTTTTCCGGGTATCCTGCCCCGTACAGCGCCGCGATGGCCGAGAATTTCTCCGCAGTCACCAGCAGATTTTCAGCAAGCCTATTTGCTTGTTTAAAGTCCGTGCGGGTGAGCAGCACGCCGGCGTGGTGGGTGGTGAGGTCCCGCGCGGTGTACTCGATGTTCGTCACGCCGTTTTCTTCCAAGGCCCGCTTATCGTCTTCGAGCACGCCGTCCATCATATTCGAGAGGACGGAAAACTGCGCCCTGTTGGCCGTGTCCTTCATCCAATCGGTATCCCCCGCGCGGGCGTAGGTCTCCATGTAGTTCGCCGACCACCCCGCGTCCGAGAAGTGCTTGACGCCCAGACGTTTGGCGGTGTCCCAGCCCAGGCCCTTGCAGTGGATCAAATCACCGCCGTCAGGAGACACATGGTGGAACAGCGCGTCGAGCCCCATGACGAACTTGCCCCAGTGCGCGCTGGTGCAGCCGCCCTTGCGGCAGATCTGTGACATTTGATTCGGGTGGCCGAACACGTCGCCGGGGGCGAACACCGGCGTGATGCGGCCCAGCACATCCCGGTGGTATAACTGCCCATAGATCAGATTCCTCACGAGGCCCTCGCCGGAAGAGGTCAGGTCGTTGGGCTGGTTATAAAAGCAGTCTGCCTCCGCCCGGCCGGATTCGAACATCTCCTTCAGGGCCTCCCTGTACTCCGGATACATGGAGTAGAAGGGGTGCAGGTAGTCCACCTCGGACAGGATGGCCTTGAAATTCGGATCGTCTGACAGGCGTTCCATCATTTGCGCGGTGATGTGCAGCGCGCCCATGGCGTAGGTGCGCTGCTCCTGGTGGTAAGTGGTGTCGAAGTGGAAATCGGAGAAAACATGCTCGGTGCCCTGCGTGCCGTGATGCGGCCTGGTGGCAACGTCAAACGATCCGGTTGCTCCATCCAAGGCATATGCAATTTTCTCCTGCCCCGTCTCTTTCCCCACCGGCACGGACAGCCTTATCACTTCGCAATTGCCATCCTTCATGGCAGGAATGGGTATGCTCTCCTCAAAGCCGCCCGCATTGTATTGCAACACGCCGTCATTCGCATCCCCAAAGGCCCCGGCAATCACGGGGAACATCTGGCGAGGCTGCTCCGGCGTGCCGAAATACGCGCCTGTGGGAAAGGGATACGTGATGCCGAGGTTCCCCGCGCTGGCGGCCACGGGCAGGATGGAATTGAATACGCATATATCCAGGCCGTCGGCGATGTACCCCACCCGCACCTTGAACATCAGCAGGTTGCGGCCCGAGCGGAATGTAACCGCCACGCTGCGGCCCATGGTGTCCAGACCCTTCACCCTGCCGTAGGGCGTGGCGTCGATCAGCGCGCCGTTGAGGTACACATTGCCGCCGGAGGTGACGTAGTTGACGACGGCGCGGCTCTCCTCTTGGCAGTCGACATAGAGCGCGGCGTAGGTGACGCAGTTGCGCTGCTCGGTGGAGAACAGCGCCTCCTGGAAAAACTTTTCCCCGCCCTGGCGGAAACGCACGCTGCCGTTGTCGTTGAGCGTCGTATTGCGCCACTTCAAAAAGCCGCCGCCGTAGTAGTCGTTGCGCACCGCCTGCCCCACAAAGGGGACCTGCGCCGCCTCGCCGCCGCTGCCGGCCAGGTAATCGATGTCAAGGATCTTTTCGCGCTCATAGAAGTACTCGGTTTCGAACGCGCCGTCGGTCTTTACCACGAAGGGCCCCAGCACCATGAAGCCCCCGATCCTTAAGGCTGGAAGGGATTCGAACCGCACCGCCGCCACGTCGCTGCCAAAAGACTGCCTATAGTCGGACATACTGTATCCTCCGTTTCTTTTTCTTGGCCCATTATAACACAAGGCTTTTCCCATTTCAATATATTATCAAAATAAGCCCCCCGCGGTGTTGTCCACCGCAGGGGGCCTTGTATTGCACGTTTTGCTTTAGAAGAAGAACGGGAACATCCAGCGGATGATGCGCATGAACCAGTCGCCTATGCCCCGGAAGAAGGCGACGATCTTGGCCCAGAAGTCCGTGATGAACTTCACGAAGCCGTT
>Ga0123353_10015772_pt1 | contig 11002 bp, 14 predicted proteins | sample TergutLab28metaG_3_FD_92763 | JGI IMG/M metagenome (GOLD analysis project Ga0123353, IMG submission 92763) | Labiotermes labralis P3 segment gut microbial communities from Petit-Saut dam, French Guiana - Lab288 P3 | ecosystem: Host-associated > Arthropoda: Insects > Digestive system > Gut ... | reverse complement strand
GGGTGGCCAGGTGCAGAAGGTGTTGTCTGTGTCCGCTGCACGACCAACCCATCGACCTGGCAGGTGTTCATTTAGGTATTCCCGGACCTCCTTATGCGAATGTGGTGGGGCCCCGTCTTGTTGGTAAATGTACCCTTGTACCTCTTCATCCGCGAGTTGTGGCATTAACCAGTTTTCCAACATGTCCAAACAACACCTTTTGCACCTGGCCACCCCGGTCACCAGACCTGACAGTGTGTGATTTCTTCCGGTGGGGTTTTGTCAAGGACAATGTTTACACCCCATCACTTCCAAAGACACTACCAGAATTGTGAGAGTGTATCAACACCACAATCGGGAACGTCACACAAGACGTACTTGAGAGGGTTTGGCGGGAATGGGAGTATATCTGGACATCTGCTGTGTCACACGAGGGGTGCATATCGAAAGTATTTAAGGTCACTATGAAACTGCAAATCCTCTTTCAAATGGTAGTAACATAATGTATTTCTGTTCAGTATTTGTGAAAATATGGTTTTGCAAAATCCTCCGATAATTTATACGCACCCTGTATAATTTTTATTACCTTTCTTAAATAGAGGTCATATAATTGAAAATTTTAACCTGTTGGAGAAAACTCCAGTAAAAAGAGTTCGGTTGCACATAAAATTTAGTGGTAAGCTAATGAAATGGGAACAAAATTTTAGTATCTTAGTAGGAACTTCATCATAATCAAAAAAATTTTGATGATTTAAAAGACATTATTATATTTTCAATCTCTTTAGTGGCAGTCCAATTACACTTAATACTAGGGAACAAATTTTGGAATGCATGTTTCAAAAAAAAGGAAAGCTTATGCTGATTATTTACAGAGGTTTTAGTAAGACAGTAATTTGCATTAATGTCTGCATTAATCACATCATGGACAGTTGTAAAATGCTTATTAAAGGCAACAGCAGTAATTTGTTGATTTGCAGTGCACCTACCATCATTATTTACTGATTGCATTCCATGATTTTTATGATCATTCCCTAATTCTTAATTTATTAATTTCCAAGAAGTTCCCATTACATTATTTGAATTAAAAACAAGTCTGTCATATTGCATTCTTTTTGCTTCTTTTATAACCTTTGATAGGATTCAACAACAATCTTTAAAATATTTTCTTAAAGTAGGATTTTTATTGTTTCAAAATTCAATATACAGTTCTCTTTTATGTTTGCATGAAGTTTGTATAGCAGATGTAATCCATAGTTTTGATTTAACAATTTAACAATTTACTGGCTCTAATCACAGGGTAACTAAAATAATAATGCCATAAAAATATATATAAAAAAGGAATTAAGAATCATATTGACAACATTTCCTTCCAAAACAAATCCCAGGCCTCATAGCTGAGTTTGAGTAGGAAGTCAGCTATAGTATACTGATTTATATTTCTTTTAAAATACGTACATCGGTCCTTGCTATTTCTGAACAAACTGTATTGTTAATAGTTGGGCATTTTGATCAAAAAGGCTGTTTATTAAGGGGATGACATCAAATTTGTTTAAATAAGAACTATCAATAATAACATTGTCAATAGTCACAAATGAATTTAGTCCTATTCTAGTAGGAAAATTGACGATGCTACTGCAATCAAGAGCGTAAAATATTGTCAAGTTTATTTTTTTCTTAAACTCTCCACAAGGTAATTAATATTAATGTCTCCACATACGATAAAATTAAATTTGAGATTGAAAAATTTGTTCAAAATCAAATCAAAATTACTTAAGAAAGTGGTGAATTTACCCAAACGAGATCTGTATATAGCTAAAACACACAGTTTATCACAGAAAGAGTTAAGATGAATAGCACACACTTCAAAGTCTCGGTCTAAACAAAAACTATCAATATTTAGAGTAGTAAATTTTAAGCTTTTATGAATAAACATGCAGACACCACCTTTGTGTTTTGTTTTCCTACAATAGTAACCCCCTAATGTTTAATTCTCTATGTGTAATAAGGCTAGGTCATCATGATGTAGGTGGTGTTCATTTAGACATAAGATATGAGGTGGGTCATGATGCTAGTGACATAAAAGTTCATTTGTTTTATTTCTTAAACCCCTAATGTTCTGACGATAAATCTTAATAGATTGTTTATGAGGTAAAATATGTGTTAAGCTCAGACATGATTGTTATGTCCTTCAGTTGTATTATTAATGTTATACTTCATTGCTATATTTCTTTGCCTCACATATTTATCTTCTTTATCTATTACTATTTGAAATTTCTGCACATATATCATTCTGACTGTATTCTTAATTTTGTTAATATCTTACACTATTTCCACTTCTTACACTAACATCCACTACACTGTTTTTGATGTGTTCATTGTCCATAAAAAACCTTCATTCCTGGTTATCAGAGTTTCTTTGGTCTGCTTGATGTCCTAGCTGCATTTTTGTGCAAATCATCAGCATTCTCATTTTCAAATTCCATCTTGGTCTCGTGAGTGGAAGTAGCTGTTGGAACTTCCTTCCATTTTAAATTGAGGGGAGGATTCTTCCTTGTCAAATGATTTGTTATATTGTGTCCAATGATCTCAGCTATCTTCTCTTTACCTGAAGAGTTCATGTGTAGTCCATGTCGTGTGAATTAATTTCTAGTGAGATTCGTGTCTATTATACTGACATGATGAATATCTTTCAACATTTTATGCAGCTTCCCATTATAAACTTTTATTTCTTCATTCACACAAGAGGAATCCTGAAGGTCATACCTGTGTGGAGCTATCACTGCAATGACATACATATGTTTGTTTCGGAGTGCATATTTCCTGATATGTCTGAGACCAGTGTTGGATTCATTTCTGTTAATGTCATTTGTACCTCCCCAAATGATTACAAAATCACAATGTAGCTAACTTAATTGTCTGCGTGCTAAATGCGTTATATGTTCAAGCCTCCAGCAAGGCATCACAGCAACCATAACCTCAAAAGTCTTAACAAGTGAGGTTGAGAGTTCAGCTGCGCAGCCTCATGTGTGACTGTCACCATTGATTAAGATTATTTCTCTGCAGTTTTGAGATGCATTTGTTTTTATTTTCCACAGTTGATGTTTTCTAAACCAAACGTGGAAAATGAAAGGCTTCTTGATTCTAACTGGAGGCTATCTAGTAGCAAGAAACGATTCGCGATTGTTGGTATTGGTTGTGGCTGTTGTGAAACAGGCTGTTTGTTGTATTTTCGTCTGATATAGGAGAATTTTCTCCAGTTGCCTGAAGTATTCTTCTCAAGATCACTGTTAGGAACACTCAAACCATAAGAGGAGTTTCTATGTTGTGTGTTTGCAGTGGTGATCGGTGGAGCACAGTTTGTCTCTTCTTGTAACAATTCTATAATTTGTTTAGCTGCTTTAAGTTCCAGTAACACCATTTCTATTTGTTATGGTTGAAAATATTAACAGCAAAAGCTTTTGCTGTTAATATTTTCAATAAAAAATAGAAATTAAAGTCACTATTTACTTTTGTTATATCAGAAATACTTGGAGCCTCTGTTTCTCTGCCACTTATTACTACTGCCATCTTGAGAAGAAACAATAACCAATCTAGTTACATACCATTTTTATAGACGCAAAATTTTTATATGTTATAAAGATGTGATCCTTTTTCTGTGCTCCTTCAGGACTTTACTCCAACAAGACTCATAAACAGAGAGCAGTTGCCCTTACTCAGTATTCTCAGCACTCATTCAGCTTCTGTACAATAATAACACATCTTCTATCTACATACACTTTTCCTCAAAAACCACATTAATACCTATAAAACCATTATGTATTGAAGCTAGCAGTTAAATCCACAACATACTCAACTAATTATAATTCAAGAGAGCAAACAACCTAAAACCACAGCAATCAATTCACACAATTTTAGATGACAAAGGTAAGAAACTGCTACAGAGTGAAACATTTCTCTTGCATTTGCTCAACAACAGCACACACAGGAACACTGGTAACCAGGGAAACCATGGCAATGCCAGTAATCAAGGCAGCCATAAAAGTAGGCAGAGTTTTATTTTTGTCCCATCTTAAACAAAACTGGAAGATGCTAATGAATTTAATAAACATCAATACCATTTTTCATGCAGACTGATCTGGTGGCAGTTGAAGTGTTATAAACAGACACACAAAAGAATGGAACCATGCTAAACCTAATAGTCAATTTTTTAATTACTAAGTAACCACAAATAAAAATGCCATTCTAATACTGTGACATTGGTAATAGGCAATTTGACTCACTGTCATTTAAGATTACAGACAAAAATTCTTATTGTTAGCACAAATCACTGCACTACACTGTAATCTGATTTAAAGAAGAACAATTCATTAAGTAGTAGTCGAAGAGACAAGCGGAAAGGAACGGCTTTAAAGCAACATTCTGGAAAGTGGTAGCTAAAGAATTGTGAACAGCACTACTAGTGGAAAGTGACAAGCCTTGCAGTATACCATGATTGGTGACGCAGAAGATTCTATGTCCAGCAGAGGCTGGCTACTTGACACAGTATGATGTCTGCGCTTTTCTTTGGGTACAGCCCGTCTGTGTGGTTGGTGTTCCATGTTCTGCCCTCCTGCATCTCTCATGAATGCCATCTCCATGACAATAGCACGAGCAGCCTCACTCTTAAAGACCGGTGATAACTGAGGTGAAACATCTGAACTCTCAGGACTAGTGATGCCATAGTGGACTGGGACAGGATCATCATGACTCACTCCAAACAGCTGTTCATGAGCTGTCAAAGGACGATTCAAATTCGAGCCTGGGCTTACAGCTCTTTGACTGCTCGTACTCTCGGCGCTACTACTGCTACCACTGCAGCTTTCAAACTGTGCAATGCATAGCAAGGCAGGGACAGAGTAAAATAAAGCATTCCAAATAATACGCATGCAAATAAAACACTGATTGTCATGCAAATATAGGTGAATGAAAGTAAAAAACCATGGCAAAAAATTATTTAAAACACACAAAGAAACTCCTGCAACATGTAAATCTGAATGGAAATTTTATGTTGGCTATTTGTCAGGATATAAAAATTCCAACATTCTGAATTTTTATTAATATTATGACAATTATTCTCAAAATCACTAATGCTGTAGTTAAAGTTTAAGCCACACCTTGGAAAACTAACTGAATATTCAGCAGAATGTATTATTTCATCTCTGTAACTCTCACAAGTCTATCTTTACATCCAAAGAAAATGTGTAGAGATCTTTGCATTGTTGTTATACTAATATGGTAATAAATATCTAATTGGTAATTTTAATTTATCCTTAGAGACAATAAATTCTGTAAAAGGAACAGATACTGGGCCCACATACAGGCCATTAGCTCCATCCACTGTGTAACAGGCACTCACTCACCCGAACTCGATGACGGTTGATCAAGAGGTTCCTGAGAACAGTGACGCTATCACTACGGGGAGATGGTACACGGACCGGTGGCATAGGTGGTACTGCTTGCTGCTGCTGGTAACCTAACTGTTCTCGCTTGCCAAACCCTCGTGGGAGTGACATAGAACGCTGAAAATGTGACAACACTGGCTCATCTTCTGGTACCATCAGTTCCTCTGAGAAGTGTCTGTCCTGAGGCTCCTCTTCCTGTACACAACCCAGCTGTTTCTGAAAAACAAACAATAACTTCCATGTTGCACATGCAGTATGTTCATGGGTTTCATTTGATAATGAGAGCAAACAGTGAACAAGTTTTACATCATAAAAAGGCATGCAGTCATAATTCCCTTTCAAGTAGAGCCCAAATTTTCATCCATCTATCCTACAGCACTAAAGCCCACAGACAAGCCTTGAACTCCCATAGTTTCTGCCTCTTAACTGTTCTATTTTGTGTGTTCAGCTACCAGTTGCAACACTGGAGAAGTCTAGAAGCAGCATCTTTTACAACTTCTTCCCACTTAAACGTGAATCTACCCACTGGTCAATTGCTAGTAACTCAGCTTTCAGGACTTCTTTGGGTTCATGGTCAAGAAGGAGTATTTGTACCTGTACAGTCCATCGTATTCTCTTGAATTTTATGCACAGCACTAGGTTACAAGATATTACATACTCTATAAAGTTCTTCATTATATCTGACCCTCCACATTCCATTTGTTTTCACTGGTCCAACATTCACCTTAAGATATTCCTTTCGAAAGGGCTCAGATCTTCAGTTTTTTGAAGAGTTTACAGGTTTCACAGTCATATGTGAGGACTGTGCAAATCAAGGTCTTGCATAAGCTTATTTTAATAAACTTACATACCATCTGGATTTTAATTTCTGCAATAATTGAAGGGTATGAATTAATTAGCTAGGGTTAGTCTTCTTTGTTGTTCTAAGAGCTCATTACTATCATATGTAATACAGGATCCTAAATATACGAAAGTATTAACCAGTTCAAAGTTGTTCCCACTAATATTTACAAACTGATCTGTATTATTTGTTGTATGCTTTCTTCTGGGTAATTCCCCAGTGTCTGAATTTTATATTCCGACATTTTGAAACACTCTTTCTGTTCCATCTTCATAGGTGGATAGGTACAATTAATGACTAGGTTTGAGAATGTTGGAGTATTTGTACGGGAAAAGGTCTGGCTCGAAAATAGCCTGAGCCAAAAGGAAGGAGTGTGACAGGATAGGGGCAGATCTGAGTACAGAAACAGGTTGTGGAGGGTAACGACCCACATGGAGGCTATGGGCACGTGTCAGGGTGAGCCATGGGATGGTAGAGGTCAGACTATTGTGTTTTAGGTGGCTGTCTCCTTTCCTTAAGCTTGTGTAGAAGGGGATTCCAAGATTTGCTTAAGGTCAGGCCATCTTCTCTGTTGATGTTGTCTGGGTGCATTTCAAGTTCAATAGCTTCCCTGATGAGTTGATCCATGTAACCGGTTTCAGCAGAAAAGAGTTTTGTGTCCTGTAGTTTAATAATGTGGTCATGGTTAATTCTGTGTTCTGCTACTGCTGATTTGTTGGGTTGTGCCACTCTTGTGTGTCTATTGTGCTCTTTGAGATTTGGATGGTTTGGCCACTTTGTCCAATATAAACCCTGCCGCATTCACATGGGATCCTGTATACCCAGTGTTCTTAATCCCAATGCATCCTTGACTGGTGGAAGGTAGCTGAATACTTTTCTAGGTGGTAGGGCAACACTTTTGATGTTGTGTTTGGCCAGCATTCTGCTGAGTCAGCCATATGTTGTTTGGGTGTGCAGTATGTATGCAGTCGAGATGGGTTTATCATTGGTCTTGGCGGTCTGTTTTGCTGGTTTCGTGGCTCGTATCTGTTGAGGGCTGTATCCTTTGTACTTGAAGACGGTGTTTAGAAATTCTAGGTGTTGGGCGAGGGAATACTGGTCACAGAGAGCTTTAGCTCTATGTATCAGGGAAGTGAGGACTGATTGTTTGTTAGCGGGATGGTGATGGGAATTATGGTGTAAGTAGAGATAGGTTTGGGTGGGTTTCCGAAGTCTGCTTTTCTGTAGATGTCAATGACCAAGAATGGAAGGTGGCCTTCTTCCTCTGTTTCCATTGTAAACTGTATTTTGTTGTGGAGTCCGTTGAGGTGGTTCAAGAATTCTGTCAGTTTTTCTTGGCCAGGGGGCCATATGACAAAAGTGTCATCTACATATCTGAACCACCTTACAGACTTATGTGTTGCTTGTTCTGTTGCTTTCTTCTCAAAATCCTCCATAAAAAAATTCGCAATTACCGGAGAAAGTGGTGAGCCCATTGCTACCCCGTCCGTTTGTTCGTAGAACTGACCATCAAAACAGAAGTATGTGGATGTTAGTGTGTGTGTGAATAATGCCAGGACATCATCTTCAAAGTGATGACCGAGGAGTTAAAGTGAAACTTTGGTAAACAGAGACACCATGTTGAAACTAACAATTAGGTCATCTAGTTGTACTCATAGAGATTCTAATATCTGTACGAATTGGAAAGAGTTTTTCATATGGTATGCCGAATTCCCGGTGAGTTGGTTGAGAAGTCCTGCTAAGGACTTGGAGAGTTGATAGGAGCGTCAATGTTGCTGACAATGGGTCTCAGAGGAACCCCATCTGTATGTATCTTCGGAAGTCCAAACAGTCTTGTGGGTCTGGAGCCGGCCGGATGTAGTTGTTTGCATGTATCTTCTGTGAGAGAGGATTTTTTGAGCAGTAGTGTGGTTTTTTTTGTTGTACTGATTCAACAGACATTGGGCTGGTCTGGAACGTTACTGCTATGAAAATCTGCTCGGTGGCTTTATTGTTGAAAGTGATGTAGGCAAATAAAAGTTTCGTATCTCAAAAATTTTGATCTAGCCGATGGGTGCACTGTTGATATGCATTTCTCGATAACTAATTTGCTTAGTTTTATCGGCGGCGACGGCACTATCGTCGCTTTCCGGCACATACCGACAGGTACCATATTGACAGTTCGAAGTTCTGCGAATAGATGGCGCGGAGGGTGTGATTTGTTATCGCTCCTGTGGCTAGAGATGGCGCGGAAGGTGCAATAACGTGCTCGTGGCCAGAGTTGTACACGTGTACTAAACTCGCGTATGTATAGCGTATGATGCGGCTGTGACCCAGAAGTGGTAAATGGCTACGTCTTTGGACGTTACATTTACGTTCATATTTAGGATAAAAAATATGGCAGCGGTGGGATTCGAACCCACGTCCTTTCGGACTGGTGCCTAAAACCAGCGCCTTAGACCACTCGGCCACGCTACCTGACGTGTAGCGAATGCGATTTGTCTGCATATATGTACGGGGCAAGCGAGTTTTTCTCTTCCTGTTAAGTTTCACATCCGTGCAGTAGTGCAGCGTGCCTGAGTGTCATGTTTCTTTTTTGTTCGATTGTAATTCGAAGTATGTTCCGTTTAGCGGTTGAAAATAAGCTCAGTGTCGGAGCGTATTGAAGTATGTAAAGCATGGTTGGCGTCATGTAAACTAGACGTTTTGTCTCTCTCTTTCAGAGTGCTGGCAGGTTATTTAGGAATTAATGCGAAAAGACATCATCAATATGTACTTCGTCTGTGTGCGCGATATCATTTTCATAATTAAGGATGGTGTTGATAGTTCGCGTGCGGACTAAGGCCACGGAGTTTAGTTTAGTTGCACATTGGGGTGAGAGCGGTGTTGCAGGACTGCCGGTGTGACAGCGCTAAAACGTATTGGGTGCAGCTTGCGCGAGGTATTCATTTGTTCATTTGTGTTACAACGCTGTTGAGCACTCGGGGTAATTGTTTACTACGGACTTGTCACCTCCAGTTGTTTTCATATTGAAATGAAACACACTTTGTATGCTGAAAAGCAAAAAGCAGGCGCAAAGAAAAGTAACCCCAGGTAACGTAATTGAATGCAGCAATTGTGAGTTTCGATAAGATGCAATATGACATAATTCACGCATATTTGTGTTTAAACACGAGTAATATGTCATTACCGATGTGGGTTGGGTTAGGCTAGGTTAGGTTAGCTTGTGTTAGGGTAGGTTAGGTTGGGTTTAATGATATTGTGACATTTCTTTGTGCCTGCTTTGTACTTTCAGCGTATAAAGTGTGTTACATTTCAATATGGAAATAATCTGAGGTGACAAGTCTGCAGTAAACAATTATCCCACCCGGTCTTTGGTTAACATCCAAATTTCATTATCATATGAAGACTGGGCTGTCCACGCGAGAGGAGCAAGACAACACTTAGAAGCCACGCCCAGTCCACATGAGTTGAAACAGGAGTTACCGCGCAGAAGTGACCGAATGTGCATGAGTTCTGCCTTGTTGAAACAACTGGCTTGAGGTATAAATTGTCCCCGTAATACCTCAGTAAGTTGACTGGTGCGCAGAACCCTCAAATAGCTATGGGCCTAAGAAATGCGAGACAGGCGACATAGCCCCATGGGATGAATTTTGTTCGATTTCCACGAAGAAGTGAAGGGTCTCATTGCTGCAGAAATAAAAATTGCCCATTTTTGCTCTTCTCCACGTCGCGTTCTTTTCTGAGAAAATCACTTTGGCACTAGCAAGTATCATCTGGAACACCTGCGAAATGTTCACAGGCATCATGTCGGTTTTGCACTTCTGAATCACTGGACTCCGACCATCTCACATGCCGTTCGTGGCATGCACGGGGACAGTTTTGCCTGTACTTTGTCTTTTCTTTCGAAGTCTTCAAAGAACTGATCGGTTCAGAGTGGATGCTATATGTGTTATTTTATTGGATTTAACCGTAGCATTTGTGTCTTGATTTTCTCCACAACATTTATTAGAAGCTTTTGTCAACCGAGGAATATTTCGGCAAGATGTGAAAGTGCGTACGACTTCGTGTAAAGTGTTTGTCAGTTTTGTCAAGTTTTAACCAAAATTGAATTTGGTCAACACGGTTTAGGAAATATTCACAGTAAGATTTTACGAAAATCCGTCCAGTGGGAGCTGAATTGATCCGTCCGAACAGGACGGAACAGATATTCGCTTTTTACCATTGTTTTGATAATGTGCCCGGAAGTGTCAGAAGAAAATGAATTCTGAAAATGGTGTGTCGGTGTAAACTTAAGGGTAAAAGGTGCCGACAGAAGGTGAAAATTGATCTCGTATGGGGCCTGCATTCGTCGGGACGTACCATGACAACTACCTTGCTCAGGGGACTCGACAAAGAAGACACTCTGGCATTTGTATTGCCAGTACCGAAGTTCAGAACCCGATGACCGTAACGAGGCGTTGATGTAGAAATATACATAATAACGGAAAAGAGAATCCTAACGGCTTTGTATTGTGGTGCGACATGAATCCTGGTATAATGTAATACATTATACAGTGCTCTCAATTTTATACCACTGTAAGGCTAGGAGCGCACTGGCAACTAAATAGTTGCGGTGATAAAAAAAAGTTGCTGTGACCGTGCGCGCACTGCAACTAAAAAGTTGCTTGTACAGGCAACTTTTTTTCTTTCAGTACAGAATGGACTTCACAGAGACAGCATGTGTATGTGCTCTTCTGCTTAGAATAAGGAAAGATCGACG
>Ga0123353_10015771_pt1 | contig 11002 bp, 5 predicted proteins | sample TergutLab28metaG_3_FD_92763 | JGI IMG/M metagenome (GOLD analysis project Ga0123353, IMG submission 92763) | Labiotermes labralis P3 segment gut microbial communities from Petit-Saut dam, French Guiana - Lab288 P3 | ecosystem: Host-associated > Arthropoda: Insects > Digestive system > Gut ... | reverse complement strand
GCATGTAGTGGCAACTTGGAATGTTGGGAACCGTCTCAGCATTTGCTTATAGACACAGGGAAACCAAGAAAAACCTGTGTCGAGATGGCCGGTCGCAGGACCTTCCGAGTACTGACTTCTAGCCAGCAGTCCGGCATCTGAAGTAAAAAAACAGCAACAAATAAACCTAAATAAAGTTAAATTTCTGAAAACGGAAGTCTGCAGGATTACTTATTGTGGGAGTTCAGGATAAACAGAAGTGCCTGGCGACCCAAGTCTGGGTCACGACCCTGGATTTGAAAATCCATATGTTCATTACGGTGCACTACAAACTATGTGGGACAAACAATGCTTTTATATAAGGTACGATCTCTGAGAAAGATCCCCTTTTCGAGGCGTGAAATTTGCCCATAAGAACCAGCAGAAAATACGCATATATTTCTGAAGTACAGAGATGAAAAGACCTGAACTAACACAGAGAATATTTCGCTAGAGCCATTATGCTGGGAACAGTTTTATTTATCGAGTTATTCAGTACAAAATAGGGTAATGAATATCAAACAGTGCAAACATCGTTACAACCAACCTCACAGCAAAGGCGTGTTGACAGCTGCTGCCATGACTACCAACCCCTATTTAGTTACCGAACAAACAAGGGGAAACTTTGACTTTGACTAATGTCAAACATCACCAATTCTTCTCGTTCAATATTTGCCACGTAACAGGCCTACCAGTAGTTAACACGGAACACTAAGCGCAACAAATCTTACAAGAGAATGTTTCCGGTGATAGTTGCATGAAAAGTAAAATCGCTTTGCCTACAAACTTCAGTGGAGTTACTCTGTCGATTTTGGATATATATTACGAGAGCATTTTGACAGGGTTGATAAGCAGGTGAATATTATGTGACCCCGTCATATGAAGGGGCCACTTATAGTTAATGAATAACATACTGCAAGGACATGAAATGAAGGAGTTGTGGCCCAGTTTGGGGAATTGGAATAATCGAGTCAAACCTCGAAAAACCTCACAGTAATTTATCTCTAGGTCAAGATTAAGAACCCGGGGATTACGGAAAATAAAAGAGTGCTGACCAACTGAATGTAATGTATAGAAAAGTTACCATCATTAAATACATAAGTTTTGTAACATTCATTCAAGTTTCCATATTAATTCATTTAAATGGTGACATCAAATACCAACCGAAAGGTAAATGAAAAACATTAAATTTTAAAGTTAAGGTGTTAAAATCCTCTCAGCGATGTATCCTATATACAGTCTCTGCCAGTCAGTTTGCACATTTGATAATATAAAGAACATACTTTAGTTTAGTAGCCCCTGACAAGATCGGCGTCAGCAACAAATAAGCACCAAAAAAATGACGTGTGTAAGGTTCTAAACAAACATGATTACAAAAATTTGTTCTTTAAGTGGAATACATCATTCTACACACACACAGCATAACAATTTGGTGTTCTGTAACCGGAAAATGAAAGTTTTGTATCCCTGTGAAGTATTTAACTGTCTACTTGGAGCTGCTAATACTACAACAAACTTGCTAACTCTCTCTTCACAACCCAATGTGGCATCCATACATCTACAGGATACGGACGCGATAATATCCTGACAAGTAATTGCTGTGAGTTAATATTTACAGGCAAGAAAAGAACAACAGTGCTCATTAGATCTATTAAACATTGTATTTACAAGTACTGAATATTTACTGTTCTACACAATTTGAAGGAAGCCATCCCATTGTGTACGTATAACTATTTATTATATTATGCCGTCGTTAAACAACATATAAAACAGTTGCATTATTACAACTGGTTACATTCGGCTACATGTTTCGGCCGTTACCCGGCCACCATCCGGCCAAAAAGGAATAGTGTTAATTAAGGCACATCCATTAGTTAATGGATGTACCTGAACACTATTCCTTGTTGGCCTGATGATGGCCGGGTAACGGCCGAAACATGTAGCCGACTGTAACCAGTTGTAATAATGCAACTGTTTTACATGTTGTGTAACGACGGCATAATATAATAAATAGTTCTACACAAAGTCGCAGTAACCCTCAACTGTCACTATAATTATTATGGTAATGGGAAAATGTAAGTAGAGTAACTAGAGCTGAGTGACAAATGTAGAATAAGGAACAGGAAGCGAACCGTTTCTATCTCGAAAGGCATAATCCAGAGTGACAAAATTCAAGTAAGGCAGACAATAGTACAACAGTGTGTCTCTAATATTAAAAAAATAGTCATTATTAAAACACAAACGTAATTCTTAATGTACTATAAATAAATAAAAATTCAGTGGCAGGCCTGTTTAGTATTGTAAACCTCTGTTCTCTCTCTTTGGACTTGTCATGAAGGTCGTTCTTTCCCATGTGGCGAAAAGAGGCCAATAATATTACAAAAAGTATGTAGATAATATGTATAATTTCCAATAAAAACATTGAAACGTAAAAGAATCTTGTTTTGTTACTTTGCCAACCGACCACGCCAGACTGCTATACTGGCGGTGTGGTGGTGGTGTCGCAGCACCCATACTGCCCCGTCTTCATCACAGGCTGAGTCCTTTCCTTCAACCGCAAATTGAGCTAAGAAATTAACTCAGTAATCGCTTAAATGTCTACAGGTTACATCTCGACAATGGCTGCACCTCTATGTGGCCCTGTGACGCTCATACCGCAGATCAAGCTGGACACTGTACAATATCTAAACCAAAACATACTCAGATTCTAAAATCTTAGTGTGTGCCATGCCGTTACGACTTGTTATATAACACAAAGATTATTGTTTTGACTCAGTCGACACACATTTGTTTGCAAATAAACACTTTTTCTTACACCAAACAGCTGCAGGGTTCGGCTTTTTTTTTTAACAGAAGGCAACACCAGGCTAAACCGCTCTAAAAGCACATCAAGGAAAAACCTAATATCACATCATTTCATAAGTGGTGCAAACTGTAAGACCCCAATACCTAAGTGGATTTTAAAATGAGTATTGAAGAGGGTTTTCTTTAATATATATTTATTTTGGTTTAGTCTGATGATTGCTTTGGCATAAAGTCCCAAACATGTAGCTACGTACTGTAAAAAAATGTATAATATTTATTATATATTATTATTATTATTAAAATATTTATTATATATTACTATTACAGTTATTTCGACTGAGCCAAAAAGTATCCTTGGTTTCATACACGAAGTCTGCATCCTGTGCTAAAATCTGTGACTGGCAGAATACGTGAACTTAGTTGGCACATTTAGTTTATCTTCTCAACAGTAGTGATATTTAAATATACGTTATATTGGAGAAAATCCAAGTAATTTCGTGGCATAGCTGTAAAGCAGAACACTCTGTTTCAGGAGGTATCAGGATCTGACATCGGCTACGTTACAGACAACCTTCACTGATTCTTATAATAAAACCAACTAGATGCATTAATTTCTCAAATTTACTTTTGGAATAAAACCCTACATGTTTCGGGCAGTTCCTCTGCCCATCATCATGAGTTATTCACTGTACACACAACAATGGTATATGTCATACAGGTTTGCTGAGAGCTTGCGAGCAGGATTAGGACGGAACTCAGTTCCGTCCTAATCCTGTTTCTCACTGTGTTCCTGTGTTTCAGGATCGGGACGGAACTCAATTGCGTCCTGATCCTGTTCGCAAGCTGTCAACAAACCTGTATGGCATGTACCATTGCTGTGTGTACAGTGAAAAACTCCTGACGATGGACGAAGGAACTGTCCGAAACAGGTAGATTTCTATTCCAAAAATAAATTTGAGAAATTAGTGCATCTGGTTGGTTTTATTATAAGAATTTATCACGATGCACGGTCAACTGAACGCCAAAAGCCTTCACTGAGGTTTCTTTCGTGGCTTTCCTAAATATCTCCATGTGAATGCAAGTAATTACCTGCATCGTACCAAAATTTTCCTACTCAGCTTTCAAGAAATTCTCACATAACTCGATGCATGATGTTCAACGTCTACAGTGGAAGAATTTCTCAGGTACTAAATGAATCAATGAAATCATCTGAAGAGTAAAAAAAACCAACCAGTTACCACTTGATATTTTATTGTACTTCTTATGGGCTCAACATGTTTCGAGCATTACTATGCCCATCATCAGGAGCTCGTGACCATGATGTTTACCACTGTGCTTGAGCCTGCAACCCGGACACTACTCCAGCCTAACTGCACCTAACTTCCAACATACAGCAAACCAAGAACGACATGACCAATGTGGTAAACATCATCATAGTCACGAGCTCCTGATGATGGGCATAGTAATGCTCAAAACATGTTGAGCCTATAAGAAATACAATAAAATATCAAGTGGCATCTAGTTGGTTTTTGATTCTTCAGTTATCACAACGATGCACGTTCCAATAAACGTCAGAATGAAATCATCCTTTGCAAATATCCTCACATTTTTTATATGTTAAATTATTCACAAAATATTAGAAATTCACAGGATTTTTAAAGAATTATCTGCTGATTATCGACATCATTCTTTGAGTTACTGAGTTACTGCCGTCAGTGGCGTACCGAGGGGAGGTTTGGGGGGGTTCAACCCCCCCCCCCCAAAAAAAATTCCGAAGGCCCTCCAAAATCGTGCAAACTCAACCCGATTGTGAAAACTGTTAAAAATTTCTGAACTTAGGACGCCAACACTCCACGATGTTCGGAAAAAATGCAGTAAAATTCTAAAACTACCCAGGTTCGCAATTGTTTTACATTAGCAATGACAAATAAATTGATTGTCATCATAAATAGTCTTAAAGTACCAAAAATTAAGAAAATTTTACTATATGGAATGAAATTTCTTGTACCAAATTACAGCTGCCTCTAGAACCCCCAACTAGGGGGCTACCGCCCCCAGATCCCCTTTCTCTCTGCCCTCTGTCCTAAATTGAATTTGTTGAACCCCCCCCCAACAAAATTCCTGGGTACGCCACTGACAGCCATGATACAACAGAAGCGCTGACAATGAAGTGATCTCTAAGCATTTTAAGGAGCAGACATTAGTAGCTTTTGGAAACTTCCAGAAGGTATTTTATTTCTATTCTTGTAATTTCAACATGTCACTTTATTTCATTTACAATAAAACTGACACAACAAATTAAAACAAATGACACTATGAATGACAAATGTAGTCTCAAAACCACTTTCACGCCCTAATGACGGACTGTAAAGTCGTTGTCAAAGCACTAACCTACAGTAAGATGCTACTTTAGAGATACGTAATTTGTTGGGCTGGATTTTCCTTAAGATAAGTGACAGTAATCCTTTGGCTCTGTCGCAACCTGCATTACTTCTCTGTTACCCGCAGTGTAACAAACCAGGTATTAAACAAACGCCTGTCTGTTTCTTGGTTAATTCAACCGTTTTCTAGAAGATCAGGAAGGATGGTGTCGAACTGGGTGATCACGGAATATCAAGCAAGGAAACGCCCTCCGTCTCTTTACGGTTCGATCCGAATATGTCTAAAGTGTTGGGGTAAGAACGATAAGTGGGTTAAGATACCAAACTAGCGGGCACAGATTCAGACCTGAAATCTCCCCAGTATGAATCAGAATTTCCATCCACCCGACCACAAGTTTCGGTCACTGCATTTAACTGAAGCCATAACTCCGTATGCGAGAGTCAGTCCGAAAATAAGTTTCCGTGCCACGTGAATTCTTAAGTTCAGAATCCAGACTGACTCTTATTATATCAGTGGAATAAGTCGCCGGGCGATTATTGTGTCCTTCCAGCGCTGGAGCAAAATCTTGGTTGTCACGAACTTGAAGATTTTTTATTTCAAACATTCGCCGTGTTCTGAATGTTGTATTCTTTCTTTTGTGTGATTCCCCGACGTCTGAATTTTGTGTGTCGAAGTTTCGGGAACACTCCGTCAGTTCCAGCTTCATAGGCGGTGTAGATTACACCACCTATGAAGCTGGAACTTACAGGTTGTTCCGAAACGTCGACACAAAATTCAGACGCCGGGTAATCACCCAAAAGGAAGAATACAAATTGAAAGATGATCCCACGGGAGGGCGGGGAGGATAGTTGTCACACGATGGCTTGTAAACATAGGATACGGACTTCAACAGGGAATATGCAAACTCTTCCCAAGATATGACAAAGGCATCATTTGTGGCGTGGAGTAGTAGCAGTAGCAGCAGCGGCAGTAGTAGTAGTAGTAATAGTAGTATGAACTGTTCTTATTAGAATCGGAAGTAAATCAGCCAAAACACATGCACTGTACATTTCTCACTGATCCTCATATCATCAGAGTGCCAGTAGTAAGTGACATGTATTATCACAAGAAGACGTCTCATGGTGCTGTGACGATCCAAATACGCCGAAAAGCTTGAGTGGCATTCCAGAAACAGAGAAGGGTGAAAGCTGCAAGAGCCAGAACGTGTGGTGGGCTTTGTGTTTTACGTGCCTGAAAGTACCGAGAAAAGCCACGGAAAATCTTTCTGAAGAGTAGCGTGTCTCTGTGAACGATATACTCGGACAGGCGCATAAAGGAAAGAGTTATTGTTTCGTGAAACATGCCACACAATTCAGAGAATCGTCGGTCTATAGCGAGAGGAACTTTCTTAAAATTTTAGTATGTATTGATTTTACGAGTAACAAAGCAAGAGAATGTGATCTGCCGGTCATTTCCCATCCAGCCACGCTCACGACAGGTAGCAGTAACGGTCTCAGCAATGCCAGATACTGTACATACAGTGATATGAGCTCCTGATGATGGGTGGAGATACCACTCGAAACATGTAGAACAGTTTGTAGATATAAATAAACTGTATATCGTTGCATCTTGTTGGATAATTATTGACACATGCCGGACAGGCGTTAAGTTCTCCAATAAACCAGAGTAGCTCCCTCATTCTCGAAGAAGAGACACCCATTCATCTGCGTAGCCGGTATAAGCTTCACATTTATCTAGGCGGTTGTCAGACACCTCCAGTATTTACAATATTTTGGACACCAGTATTACGAAGACGGAGCTTTCTGTCTTAACAAAGCCTTTCCAAATTATCCCGTCAGTACCTATAAGAATAAATGGCAGTTGAGAACCTATTATCAGCCGGTAGGCCTAATAATGAGTCCACAGGGCTGCGAACTCAGAACCTTGAAAACAGCCTGTTACGATATCAGTCGCAACGCCCTGCAACTGGAGAGACAGTTTCATATCGCCTAAGCGTATCGAAAAGCAGGACGGTCAACTAACGAGGAGTTACACATTCCGTACTACTAACTACGAGGACATTTTCAGGTGAACAATAATAAGTGGACACGAGGAGGGTGTTTCTTTTGTCGTGGCGTTGAGTGCTTCGGTCTTGTCGCAAGGAAACCCCGAATCCGCCAGGGTATTCTTTATCAGCTGAATTGCTGAAGGACACCAGAAAAAAAGATCCACTACAGAACACATCACATTCAGCGGAAAGGTACACACTGGCTCGAAAACGTCAAGGAAAGGAACAACTTGGAGACCGAGTAGGAGATTGGAGCAGAGTGGAGAAACGAACCCGATAAAATAGGTTTCGATACTGCTCATATAGCAGATAAATAGTGCCCCCCAATTACATGGCTGCCAAACACAGTCGCTGTCCAGGTGGTGGTTACCTCGAAAGATTCACCTGTCTGAATTTGGTACAAGCAACAGTGCATACCATCTCCACTCGCAAGCGTCCAACTTACTGCTAACGGCCATCCTGTATTTCGTATTGACATTGAACCAAATTTGCAGTTGATATAGAGACGCTAAACATGCAGTCAACACGCTCTGCCCGACGCACGACCTACACTGGACTCACCCCATGAAGAAGACATTAGTGGGTGCAGTATCGGCGATACGTCAGAATTTTGTTACAATTTTGCGTTGTCTTCACAATCAATCACGTATGTACGAGAGAAGTAGAACAGAGTTTGGGGCCTACCGTTTCGCCTACCTTCTTCTCCCACTGCAGCACATAGGGCACCGGGTGGTCGCTGGGGAACTCGACGTGGCAGTTGAACACAACTGACTCGCCCAAGATGGCGGTGATGTGGACCGCATCTTGGTGGCAAAGTCCTGCAAACACACAGTCGTCACACAGGGAAGCTACAGAGAATGCTGCAAAGACCAGAATCATATAAATTAATGTTCGGGAAAATTACGCAGCCAGCTGTCCGAAAGGTCGGTGTAGAGACTCCAGCTTACATGGCGTCATATCCCTAAGGACTAGAGTCCTCATCAAAATTAATGTCACGGAAACGGAAGTGTGAATCTGTGACCTGGAATGAATTCGCTGAAGCCAGGACCCTAGAGAGAGACTTTGTAAGCACGGTTGTATAAAAACGGATTTATGTATCAGTTCCATAACCAGGAACCGACCGTTATGGAATGCTTCGAGGTGGGAAAACTTCAACATGGCACGGTGCACACAAAACGGGCGTAGTAACACCGTGGCCTTTCTGAGCGAATGTTTCTCATTTATAACTAGAAAGTCGTTACGTGTTATAGAGTCTGGGAGAGTCGGTGGTGGTGGTGGGGGGGAGGGGGTGCGCTCGTCAATCCCACGTTTTATTGAGCGAAATATCAAGGGGCGCGAAGCCATCCCGCACTTAATCCCTGGAGTAGCTACTAAACCAGATTAATATAATATGTACGTCTAGTGTGGGATTCAAACTAGATGGTTGATTATTGCGTGGCAGTAAGGACTGTCACGTGATGACGGTTAAACCAATCACCGTCAGGCAGTCCTCGAAGGCCATACTATCTGCCCTTTCTCGCGGATTTTGCAACTTGTTTTCTCGTGAAAACAAAGTGTTTTCAAGAATCTTTGCTGGAATACACTGACGACACTTCTTGGAAGCCATGGGCGTTGAAGGAAGGATAATATTAAAATGCATATACGTAGAACTACATTGACGCAACTTTAATCCGAATCTTTCCAACCACTTTTTCCATACTGACGGGATTAAAAATTAATCACTCTTAACAAGGAAAGGTGATGTATAATTAGGCACAAAGAATATATTAATGTTAAACTGCATCCATTTAGTTATATGTAGTTTATCCTAATTCGTACAACAATATGCGTGCGCTCCCCAATCTAATTTAGAAATTATCGCAGTTCAATATTGCATGTTACCATCCATATTCTGTACTTTCTTCAGATAGTAGACGGCATAATGTTTGTTTAATCATGAACACAGCAAACAGTCGTTCTTGGTAAAAGAAGAGTGCAAATCGTCTTCTGATGAAGTAATAAGCATGAATGCTGTTCAGAACACAGGAACAATTTTCAACTTCCTTTTGGTGCCAAAATAAAGCATTTGTAGAATTTAAAATTGGTTACTTAACAATAAACTTAATTTTTAACGAACGTAGCAACAAGTACAACAACTTCAGTATCGATAAGTATACAGACGCACTCAACGCAAGTTTGCTAAAACACTCAACACGGTACCAGAATATGGAGAGTACTTTAAGAAACTGTGAACCGTGGTGGCATAGTCGGTATTGCTGCTTAAGCTACTGGCTGGACGGTCCGGGGTTTGAATTCCGGTAGGACAAAAATTTTCTCCTCTCTGACAATTCCAGACCGCCTCTGGGGCCCAGCCTGCCTCCTATTCAGTGTGTATCGGCATTGTTTTCTTCGGGCAAAGTCCGGAGCCTGAAGTTAACCACTCACCTTCATCTAGTGAAGCCGTGAAGAATGAAGGGACCCATATATTTACTTCTACCACATGTCTTCGTGGTGTGGACAAGGAAAACACTACTCTCCTTATTTTACTAAGAAAACTTTCCCACGTGTTTTTTCATAGATTCTGTCCCAAGTACCCTTGTCCTCCTACGTGAGCTCCACGTCTTTCACATGTCATCCGTTCCTTATGCTAGTAAGGTTTCGTGAATTTCTCCAGGCACGCAATTATATTCATAGATCTCAATACGAGTTAAAATCGATGCAAATACGAGTCTCCACCCCACACAGTTCATGGACGCACATTTACGTGCGTCGTGTATGATGTCTAGCCCTCTGTGCACCTTAATGAAAGCCCATGATTAATCACCTCAAAGATTCAGATCATAAAGTGTGTACGAATAGATGTAACTATGCCCTTTGAAAATTCAATGAAGAGTCTGTTGACCCTGTCATTTGTGAAGCATCTGACTACACAAGCTGTCACGAAAGGTGATTAAATTTAAAGCTTGAAATCAGAACGGTAGGGGTGATGGACGCAACACAAAGCGTCCCTAGCCCACAAGGTAGAGGGGCGGGGAATTTGCCATGATGACAGGACAAGGCCCTGTCTCTAAGGGATGCAACTACCTCTTCACAATTATTACACTACATCGCCTAAGTGAAGGCAGAATATGTCGTGAAATGTAATATTGTGCACAGAGAGCTGCTGCTAGCTCGATAACCGAAAGCTCTGTGCTCAAACGGGAACAAGAGCCCTTGTAAGTGGTAAACTTAAGCGCATGAAGTACCACAGCCACATTTCATTACCAGCAGAGACCCAAGTTCGAGTCGGCGAGTAATACATCGCAGCAAATAATAGCGTGCCAAGTGTAACACTAACACAGTGCTTGGGGCTTAAGATGGCGTATCGGAACAAACTTGGCAACAAGAAATAAACAGGCGACCTGGAACTTGTGATGTGAGGAGTCTGCACGTTGGGGTCAGTGAAGACGCTAACAATGGACATGACAAAGTAAACGTGAGTTATATAGAGAATATTTTTGAATAAGGAAAGCATATAAGCCATTCAAAGGCACGTTGTCGGTGATACAATGCATCATGAGAACGTGTGTGTGTGTGTGTGTGTGTGTGTGTGTGGTGTGTGTATGTGTGTGTATGGTGTGTGTGGTGTGTGTGTGTGTGGTGTGTGTGTGTGGTGTGTGTGTGTGTGGTGTGTGTATGTGGGGTGTGTGTAGTGTGTGTATGGTGTGTGTGTGTGTGTGTGTGGTGTGTGTGGTATGTGTGTGTGTGGTGTGGTGTGTGTGTGCATGTGTG
>Ga0123353_10015770_pt1 | contig 11003 bp, 7 predicted proteins | sample TergutLab28metaG_3_FD_92763 | JGI IMG/M metagenome (GOLD analysis project Ga0123353, IMG submission 92763) | Labiotermes labralis P3 segment gut microbial communities from Petit-Saut dam, French Guiana - Lab288 P3 | ecosystem: Host-associated > Arthropoda: Insects > Digestive system > Gut ... | reverse complement strand
CCACGGCCAGCACGAGCTCCACTCCTTGGCTGCGGCACAGGGCTATGCCCTCGTACACCAGCGAGATGCGGGGGTTGGGCACCACGCCGCCGAGCTCCACGAAGCCTATGCCCGCCGCGTCCAGCGAGGCCGCGACTTCGCCGTAGAGCCCGCTGCGCTTGATGCTCCCGCCGCCGTAGTGCAGCAGGATCTTGCGCAGGCCCGGCACGGCCTGTTTGAGGTACGCGCCTATGTTCTTCTGTTCGTCCCGGCCGAAGATGAGTTTGGTTGGGATCTGGAAGGTGAAGTTTTGCATGAGCGATACTCCTTTGGGTTATGAAAAAACTTGCATGTTCGCAATAGGCATGATATGATTATACGCAATAAAAGAAGTTAGGAGCAACTGATATGTCCTTCAAAGTGGCCTTCATCGGCGCGGGGAGCGTCGGCTTCACCCGCAAACTGCTCAGCGACCTGATAACCGTGCCGGAGTTCCGGGGCATAGCGGTGTCCTTCATGGACATCAACCCCCACAACCTGGACATGGTCACGCGGCTGTGCCAGCGGGACCTGGACGAGAACGGCGTTGCGATCAAGATCAATGCCACCCTCGACAGGCGCGAAGCGCTGAAAGACGCGCGTTATGTTATCGTCTGCTTTAGAATTGGCATGTTGGAAGCCTTCGAGCTGGACGTGGACATCCCGTTAAAGTACGGCATCGACCAGTGCGTGGGGGACACCCTGTGCGCCGGGGGGATCATGTACGGGCAGCGGGGCATCGCGGAATTACTTGATGTATGCAAAGATATACTGGCGGTTGCGGAACCGGGGGCGTTAATGCTCAACTACGCCAACCCCAACGCCATGATGACCTGGGCCGCCAACAAGTACGGCGGGGTGCGGACCATCGGCCTGTGCCACGGCGTGCAGGGCGGCCACGGTCAGATCGCCAGGGCGCTGGGCTATAGCCAGGAGGAGGTCGACATCATCTGCGCCGGCATCAATCACCAGACCTGGTATGTCTCCGTCAAACACAGGGGCGAGGACCTGCTGCCGAAAATTTTGCCCGCCTACGAGGCCAGTGAGCATTTAGCGCGCAGCGAGAAAGTGCGCATCGACGTGCTGCGGAATTTTGGCTATTACTCGACTGAGTCGAACGGGCATTTATCAGAGTACCTGGCCTGGTACCGCAAGCGCCCGGAGGAGCTCGAAAAGTGGATCGACCTGGGCGGCTGGAGCAACGGCGAAACCGGCGGCTACCTGCGCGCCTGCCGCGAGGGGCGCAATTGGTTCGAGGAGGATTTCCCTAACTGGATGCAGGCGCCGCCCCACAGGTTCACCCCGGAGGAGCGCAGCCAGGAGCACGGCTCCTTCATCATCGAGGGGCTGGAAACCGGGCGGCCCTACCGGGGCCACTTCAACGTGATGAATGAAGGCTGCATCACGAACCTGCCGATGGAGTGCGTCGTCGAAGCCCCCGGCTATGTGGACGGGAGCGGCGTGAGCATCCCGAAGGTGGGCGAATTGCCCCTGGGCTGCGCCGCCGTGTGCTCCCAGAGCGCATGGGTGCAGCGCCTGGCTGTGGAGGCCGCCGTGGCCGGGGATATACAACTGCTGCGCCAGGCCATGCTGATGGACCCGCTGACCGGGGCGGTGTGCACCCCGCCGGAGATTCGCCAGATGGCGGACGAGATGCTCATCGCGCAGGCGCAGTGGCTGCCCCAGTATGCCGACGAGATCGAAAGGGCGAAAGTCCGCTTCGCTGACCCGGCCCGGCGCGTGCCGTATCGGGAGACAGCCGGCGTGCGGCTGCATGTGAAGAGCGTGGAGGAGATGCGGGCGGCGAAGAGGGGTTGATACAAGTTCCCAATCTGCGGTGCAAAGCCGTCAGCCGCTCCGCGGACACCCCCTCGGCGCTTGCGTCTCCTGCGGGAGCCGCGTCGCACCGGCCCCCCAAGGGGGGCATCCTGACGGTTGCCGAGGGTTAACAAAAGACACGCACGGGTTTGCGGTTGCTGTCAAGATGCCCCCCTTGGGGGACCGGTGCGACGCGGCTCCCGCAGGAGACGTAAGCGCCGAGGGGGTGTCCGCGGAGCGGCTGACCGCTATGCTTGTACAGAGCGAAAATAGTATGTAGAGATGCAGCTGTCCTGCGTCTCTACTGTGTTTTATTTCCGCCGCACCCAGAACGGATCCAGGAACCCGCCCGCGCCATAGCCGCAATAGAGCGCGTTGTTGAGGAAGCGGAAGACGGGGTCCAGGACCATGCCAACATAGTCGCGCTTCTCGGCCTCCCGCAGGCCCAGCTTGACCAGGATGGCCGCCACGCGGTCCTGGGCGCGTTCAAGCTCCCCGGGCACGGCGACGGTCTTGGCCAGCACGGCCCTGGCCCCGGCAATGGCGGCGGCCAGTTCCGCCGCATCCTTTTCGCGGAGATTCGCCGGGTCGACGCTCTCGGCCAGGGGCAGCAGGTCCATGCGAAGGTCGCGGCTGGAGCGCGCATGGTTGAACTGGGGCCAGGCCTCCATGGAATACACGGTCTCGTACTCGCTGGACGTCGCCAGGCGGATCACCAGCTGCATGGCCAGGTCGTTGCGGGGGGTATGGTCATGCCAGCCGCCTTTGAAGTACCAGGTCTGGCAGGGGATCGCGCCGGTGGAGGCGTCCACGATGCCGTCCGGGGACATATGGTTATGGCCAGGGATTGTGCACTGGGGGTTCTCGGACACGTAATTGCTTGGCAGCGAGGTGCCCACATAGCCGGAGGTCGCCCCCAGGGAGGCCCCGCTCAGGTGGATCACGCTGTCGGCGTTCACCCTCGTATAGGAACCCGCGATGGAATACAGGGGGACGTCGTAATTGCAGATGTCGTAGACCCGCACGCCGCCCTCGTCGCGCATGCGCTGGATGTTGGCGCGGCTGTTCAGCTGCGCCCGGTGGTAGTTGTCGGTCTGGGCGCGGATGGCGGCGTAGGCGTCGTCCGCCAGCCATATCTCCCGGGCGGCTTCGTAGTACTCGGCGGGCACCAGGGACCACATGGTGGTGTTGGTGCGCAGGTAGTCGCCGATCAGCACGTCCAGCACGGTATCCAGCACCCCGTGCAGCACCCGCTTGGGCATCAGGCGCAGGGCCATGTTCAGCAGGTAGCCCAGCCAGCCCGGCACCAGGGCGGGGATCATGTCCCGGTAGAGGTTCCGGTTGTCCGTGCTCAGCTGCCGGGTATAGAGGTCGCCCACGATGGTGGTGCCGTCCGCCGCGGGCACGACGAACACGACGTTATGCAGCAGGGGGACGATCTCGTCGTAGTAGTCCTCCAGCAGGGAGACCATCAGTGTGCCGCCCAGGGAGATGGGTATCAGGCTGACCTTCGAGCCCCCGTGTTTTTTGCTCACGTCTTTGATGTATTGCGCCAGCTGCGCCGTGTTCACCGCGTTGTTGGCGAAGGAATCGTAGGCGAAGTAGTAGATCCTGTCGCCCTCCACGCGGGGGTCGCGCTCCTCGATGCGAAAGCGGCGGGCGGCGTCCCGGGCCTCCTGGCTTTCGGCCAGGCTCAGGGGCTTGTCCGCGGCGTCCATATAGGTCACAACCCGCATGTTGTGGGCGGGCAGGCCGTTTTCGTCCGTCTTGAGCAGCGGGAAGGCGTCCCCCACCGCGCTTTTGAGCGCTTTTGTCAGCCCGACGTCGTGCTGGAGCAGGACGCTGAGCAGCAGCGGGCCGATGAGTTGCCCCAGCAACCCCATGATGTCCACCGTGGGAGGCCAGTTGCTGATGGGGTTGCCGCCGTCCAGGATGGGGGTCATGTTGTCCTGCGCGTAGAGATAGACGTCCGACTGGGTGTTGCCGTGGATGAGCACCACGGGGGAGGTATCGCCCCCGTAGTACGCGTCGCTCGTCTGCGCCACCGCCTCCGCCGCCGCCGGCACGGCCAGCAGACCCGCGCACAGCGCGGCAACCAGCGCCGCCGCGAGAATTTGCTTGAAGTGTTTCATACAAAGCCCTCCTGTATGTTTTTCGAGCGATAATGTAGGGGTGGCTGCCCACAGCCACCCGCCTTTAAAACCTTTTTTGTTTCGTTTAGCGGGCGGCACTACTTTTGCGCAGCTAAGGCTCTCAAAAGTGCCGCCCCTACAGGTGATTCACTCGAATTGTATCACGCTGTTTGTGCGCGAGGATTCGAAGATGGCCTCCACCAGGCGCAGCAGGCGGCGCTGTTCGTCATGCGTGACGATGGGCCGCGCGCCGTTGCGGATCACGTCGTAAATATTGCGGTAGTATTCGTGCCACTCGCCCTTGAACTTGGGCAGGGGGCGGTCCTCGAAGGTCTTGTCGTCCCGGGGGGCCATGGTCTTTGTCAGGCCCACGCCCGCCTGCACCGGCACGCATTCGCGGTTCTCCCAATCGGTCACCCTGCGGACCTTGCCGTCGCAGTCCCAGTTTTCCGCGATGGCGCTGCCGTTTTCGCCCAGGATGTACCAGCGCGGCAGCTGGATGAAATTCGAGGTGAGGATCTCCACCAGGAAGGTGACGTCGCCCTCGAACTGGCAGAACACCCGGAAGCCGTCGTCCACCTCCTCGCTGGTGACGTAGGTCAATTTTGCATAGAGGGAAAGCAGGCGGCGCGGGCCCATCATCTGGAGCATCTGGTCGAGCATATGGATGCCCCAGTCCAGCAGCATGCCGCCGCCGTAGGCCTTCAGGGCCCGCCAGTCCCCCGGCACGCCCCGGCAGCCGTGGACCCGGTTTTCCACGTGGAACACGCGCCCGAGCTCACCGCCCTCCAGCACCGTTTTGGCCGTGCGGTAGTCGGGGTCCCAGCGGCGGTTCTGGTGCACGGTGAAGAGCAAGCCCGTCTCGTTTGCCACGGCGATCATGTCCTCCAGGTCCGCCGTGGACAGGGCGACGGGCTTTTCGCAGACCACGTGTTTGCCATGGCGCAGGGCGTCGATGACGATCTCCCTGTGTACGTCGTTGGGCGTGGCGATGGTGACCAGCTCTATAGCGGGATCGCGCAGCAGGGCCTCGCGGCTCTCATAGGCCCGCAATCCCTTTTCGCGGGCAATCACCTGGCGCTCCTCTTTGATATCGAACGAGCCTATGGCATCAAACTGGTCCGAAAGGATTCCCTGCGCCTGCCTGGCGTGGAAGCTACCCATGCCGCCGTAGCCGATGACGGCGAAACCGAGTTTTTCTGGCATATGATGGCCCTCCTGCAATTATACTGTGAATCTCAATACAGTTTTTTCTTTGCACAGTGCTTCGCACAACCACCCCGACCCCTTCGGGGCCACCCCTCCACGGAGGGGAATTGGTTTTACGCCGCAAGTTTCGGGAGGTTTGAACAGATATGATGGCGCAGATCATTCCCCTCCGTGGAGGGGTGGCCCCGAAGGGGTCGGGGTGGTCATCGCGGAGCGATATGCCTCCCTACACGGATTGTTACAGCACCACCCACGCGCTGTCCTTCTTCGAGCTCTCCACGCACGCATGGATGAACTTCACGCCCTCGATGCCCTCGTCCACGCCGGGGAAATCCAGGTCGGCGGCGTCGAGATTCTCGCCGGCTTTCAGCTTCAGCAGCGCGTCGGCAAACCGGGAGTAGATGTTCGCGAAGGCCTCGTGATAGCCCTCCGAATGGCCCGAGGGCAGGCGGCTGGCGGCTTCGGGATAGAGGTAGCCGTGGCCGCGGTTCAAAGTCCGCGTGGGTTCACCGGCTTTTGTGAATCGCAGGACGTTGGGAAACTCCTGCTCCCACTCCAGGGAGCCCTTCGTGCCGTAAACGCGCACCTTCAGCGCGTTGTCGTTGCCCACGGCCACCTGGGACGACCAGTACATCCCCGTGGCACCGTTTTCGTATTCCAGCAAGACGGCGCTGTTGGTGTCCAGCACCCTGTCCGCGCCGACAATGTCTAGGCGTGCCAGCAGGCGTTTGATCTTCAGGCCCGTGACGAAGGCGGCGGTGTGCTCGATATGGCTGCCGATGTCCCCGGTGCAGTTGGAGGCGCCCGCCATCGCCGGGTTTGTGCGCCACGCGGCCTGGCGCTGTTCGCCCTCGATGACCTCGATGAGCCAATCCTGGGGGTATTCGCCCATCACCATGAGCACCTGGCCAATCCCGCCCTCGCGCACCATGCGGCGGGCCTGGTGCAGCATGGGATAGCCCGAGTAGGAGTACATCACGCAGAACAGCAGACGCCGCTGCGCCGCAAGCTGTTTCAGGTCCTTCGCTTGATCAACCGTAAAGGTCAAGGGCTTTTCGCACACCACGTGGATGCCGTTATCCAGGAAAGCTTTTGCGGCGTCATAGTGCGCGAAGTTCGGCGCGGCGATCACGGCGAAGTCGATGCCGTCCGCCCGACGGCTCTCCTCCAGGGCCATGGCCTCAAAGTCCGGGTAGAGCCGATCCGCTTCCAGTCCGAGCCCCGCGCCCGTGCGCCTGGTGACCTCGAAATCCCGGGAGAAGGCCCCCGCCGCCAGGACGCACTTGCCGTCGAAGGCCGCCGTCTTGCGGTGGACGTCGCCGATGAAGGCTCCCTCCCCGCCGCCGACCATGCCATAGCGCAGTTTCGCCTGTGCGGAGGATGATTTGCTGCTTTCGATCATGATGTTAACTCCTCTCAGTCCATAATGCGTTTTTGCCCAACCCCCCGCGACGCCTGCGACGCCGCTGCCCCCTACAGGGGGCTCCTGACGGCAACCGAAAGGCGCTGCGGAAACCGTCAGAATCCCCCTGTTCAGCGTAGCTGACACGACCGAAGGGAGGGGGAGGTTGCGCAGCAACCAGGGGGGTTAAAAAATTCAGCACAGCGCCTTCGTCTCCCGGGCGATGAGCAGCTCCTCGTTGGTGGGCAGCACAAACACCTTGACTTTGCTGTCCGCGCCGGAAATCTCCCCCTCCACGCCGCCGATGCAGCGCAAGTTTGCCTCGTCATTGAAGGTGACGCCCAGGTACGTCAGGTTGTTGCAGACCCCGGCGCGCAAATCGAAGGTATTCTCCCCTATCCCCCCGGTGAACACGATGGCGTCCACGCCATCCATGGCGGCGGCGTAGGCCCCGATGAACTTGCGCACCTGGTAGCGGTGGATGGCCCGTGTCAGCAGCGCGCGCTCGTTGCCCGCGAGAGCCGCGGCCTTGACGTCCCGGTCGTCGCTGGAGATGCCCGAAACGCCCAGCGCGCCGGACCGCTTGTTGAGCACATCGCCGGCCTCGTCGATGCTCCAGCCCTCTTTCTCCATGAGGTACAGCACCGCCGAGGGGTCCACGCCGCCGCTGCGCGTGCCCATCAGGAAGCCGTCCAGCGGGGTCAGGCCCATGCTTGTGTCGATGGACTGCCCGTATTTCACCGCCGTGATGGAGGAGCCGTTGCCCAGGTGGCAGGTGATGAGCTTCAGCTCGCTCAAGGGGCGGCCCATCACTTGGGCGCAGCGGCCGCTGACGAATTTGTGGGACGTGCCGTGGAAGCCGTAGCGGCGGATTTTATATTTTTCGTAGTACTCGTAGGGCAGGGGGAACATGTAGGCCTCGGGGGGCATGGCGGCGTGGAAGGCCGTGTCGAACACCGCCGCCTGGGGCAGCGTCTCGCCAAACACGGCGCGGCAGGCCCGGATGGCCGCCAGGATGGGCGGGTTGTGCAGCGGCGCCAGCTCCGAGACCTCCTCGATCTCCCGCAGCACCTCGTCGTCGATCAACACGCTGCGCTGGAGCTTCGGCCCGCCCTGCACCACGCGGTGCCCCACGGCGTTGATCTCCTCCAGGGAATCGATCACCTTCGTGGCGCCCTTAGTGAGGGCGTCCTTCACCGCCTGGAAGGCCTGCGCGTGGTCCCGCATGGGCAGGGGGCGCTTCATCCCCTCCCCGTTGGGGTGCTTGGCCTCAAAGGTGCTGCCCGGGAGGCCAATGCGCATGCAGCCCCCGCTGATGCGCGCCCGCTCGTTTTCCATATCGATCAGCTGGAACTTCAGCGACGAGCTGCCCGCGTTGATGACAAGTATATTCATGTTTCTTCCACCCCTATGCTTTTCTCAACTCATTTATTATACAGGATAGCGGCGGGATTTGCAAGGGGGAAGCTTGAAAAATAAACGCCCGGCTATTTTTCAAACCGCAAGTTTTGTGCTGCGCATAAAACTTATAAGGATGGATCGCAAACAAAAAAGCAGGGACGGCTTTTTGGAAAGCCGCCCCTGCGCTGAATATTGCCTAAAACTTCCTCCCGCCGCCGCCGACGCTGCTGCCGCCGGAACTGGTGCGTGTTCCGCCGCCGCTGAACCCGCCCCCGCCGGAGCTTGTATGCGTGGTCGGTTCCGGTTTCCGCACGCGCGTGGTGTTGGAATACAGGAAGATGTCCTGCCGCTCGGTGAGGTTGAAGCTCAGCTGGTAATTGCACGCGACTTCCGCAGTGCGGATGGTGTTGTGCTTCTTCTTCATGGAGCCCACCACCGCGAAGGCGATGACCAGCCCGATAAGGGCCACAACGATGAATATGGTCCCGTTAAAGTAAAAACTGCTCTCGTAGCCGTAGCCATATTCCTCATTGCCGTAGCCATATTCCTCGTTGCCGTAGACATATTCGCCGGCTTCGTTATAATGCCCCTGGTTGTAGGGCGCTTCCGGATCCGCGTATGCGCCAACGCCCTGCGCATAATCAATCAGGCAGCTTTCCGCCTCGTCCAGGAAGAGATCGAGGGCGGCCCTATACCGCATGTCGATCAAATCCGGCACTATGGCGTCAAGGATCTGTTCCCACACGCCGTCGCGGAAAACGGAATGGGCCTCACCCCAGGTGGCAATTTCCAGGTCGTTGTTCCCCGGCCCCACCATGTTCAGCAGCAAAAGCACGCCGTTGGCCGTGGTTACGTCGTCCGTCTCCTCCTCGCGCCAGCCGTAGCCCCCGGCCTCGAAGTAGTCCTCGGCATATTTCGCGGGCGTCTTTCCGCCAAGGCCCCGCCGCGTCACGATCACGATATCCATGTGGTATTGCCCGGCCATTTCCCTGGCGCGCAGGTCCAGCGCCTCCGCCGGCACCTCCATGAGCAGCCTAGCGCCGTCGTCCACGCGGGGGAGGCTTTCGTCTATCCCCGCACAGTAGGTTGCGGCAAGCACCGGCAATGCCAGCGCGGCGCACAGCAGCAGAACGATGCCTATACACAAAAACCGTTTCTTCATCACACCGCACCTCCCAGCAGCCCCAGCAGCGCGCCCAGCGCCGCGATCCCGCCGAAAAGCCCCCAGAACCAGGCCGCCGAACGGCCCTTATCGATGGGCAGCTCGCCGATGAACTTGCCGGTCTGGCCGTTCATGGCAAAGCGGTAGAGTTTGTCCCGCCAGGTGCAGTTGAGCGTCCACACGGGCAGCAGGGCGTAGCGGGCCCGGGCGTGGTCGATCCAGTATTGCTCGCTCTCCGTTTTGCAGGCGCCGAAGCCCCCCGTGGTGCCCGAGATGGCCTTCTGGATGCTGGCGCTGGCCCGCCGTTCGGCGCGCTTGCTGCACGCCTGCGCGTCCAGGTCGTAGCGGTCGGCCAGGTAGCCCGACAGGTAGGTCATCTGAAAGGGCCGCAGGTCCCTGTAGTCGTAGGGCTCCACGGCGTCCATCATGGCGTCGTCCATCTTTTTCGAGCCGTCCGCCGGGATGCGGGCAAAGGCCGCCTGCCCCGCGCGCCGCAGCTGGTAGTGGTCGGTCTTGGTGTACTGGTAGTGCTTGTCGCTCCAGGAGGTGGTCTTCGTGGCGCGGTAGTTGACCCGCGCGCCTGCCTGGCAATCGAACAGCCAGAAGGGCACGTATACCCCGGTGATCTCGCTGAGGGTGTTCTCGTCCCGAAACTTTTTTGGCAGCAGGCGCTTGCCCTTGAGGTTCTCGGCAAAGGCCGCGATGGCCGCCTGCTTATCCAGCTTGAAGGGGATGACCTCCTCGGGCCGGAAGGTGCCGCGCAGCTGGGCGGGCAGCACGGCGGGGTTGCCGCAGTAGGGGCAGCGGGTGGCGGCGGTGGTGGCGTCCCCGATGAGCTCGCCCGCGCAGCTGGGGCAGCGGTAGCCCCGCAGGCCCGCGTCCTCCCACAGGGCGCCGGGTTCCTCCCAGTGGGCCGGGTCGTGGTTCTCCTCCTGCACGGCGTTGAACTGCTGCAGGGCTTCGGCGTCGAACTCCGTTTCGCAGTAGGGGCATTTCATGCGCTGCAACGCGCTGTCAAAGTTGATCCCCGCGTTGCAGCATGGGCATTTGTATGCCAGGACAGCCATCTCTTTCATCACTCCTTATCATACCTGTACTGTGTATAACGAATAGTGCGTCTCCGTCAATAAACCCCTTACGCATGAGACGCACTGCCGCGCGTCTCTACAGCCAGCCCCTACCTTCTGAACACCTGCACGGCGTTGTGCACATTCTCCACCACCACGTGCGTGTGCTTCCCGGCATCCTCGCCGTCTATCGTCCAGGGCTCGGGCTGGTCGAACTCGAACTCCACGCGGCGGGTTTGCAGCAGGCGCACCCTGTCGTCCACGTTGCTTTTCTGCATCACGACCCTGGACACCATGGACAGCAGGTCCGCGGCGTTCTTCGGGTAGCGCGCCAGCAGCAGCTCGAAGCGCCCGTCGTTCAGGCGCACAATGCGGCGGCTGATCTTGATGGTCCCCGCGATGGAGGTGGAATTGCTCACCGCGCAGAAGACGTAGTCGCCCTCCTCCTCAAAGCCCTCGGCAGTTTTGACCTTCATATGGATGGGGTGGACGCCCCGCACCGCGGCCGGTGCCTGCAGGAAGTAGGCCGCGCGGCCATACCGGTTCTTCATCTTCTGCGGCGTGTTGTAGGAGATGTCCACAAACGCGCCGAAGGAGGCCGTGTAGCACCAATGGGTCTCCCCGTTGAACAGGCCCATGTCCTGCCACAGCGGTTGCCCGTTGAGGATGACGTCGATGGCCTCGGTGTTGTTGTTGATGGGGATTTGCAGGGTGCGGGCCAGGTCGTTGGTGCTCCCGGCGGGGATGTAGCCCAGCAGGGGGCGCCGCTCCGGCGCGATGGTCATCATGCCGTT
>Ga0123353_10015768_pt1 | contig 11003 bp, 4 predicted proteins | sample TergutLab28metaG_3_FD_92763 | JGI IMG/M metagenome (GOLD analysis project Ga0123353, IMG submission 92763) | Labiotermes labralis P3 segment gut microbial communities from Petit-Saut dam, French Guiana - Lab288 P3 | ecosystem: Host-associated > Arthropoda: Insects > Digestive system > Gut ... | reverse complement strand
ATGTTCGGTCCATCTTCCCGTCCCTCGCGCCTTCTTGCTCTCTTCGGTTCCTCCCCCCCCCCCCTCCCCCAAACACTGGTTGGAATGCCTTTCGTTTTCTTTCGGGACTGTAATGTTTTTCTTCCTAAATTTTAGAGAGTTTCCAATACTGAAATTTTATCCCTTCTACGCCTTTCAGCCCTCCAGCTTACGTCCCGTACTGTCAGTAGGCACATTTCTCAGTGGTGAATTGCTTTAACGTGCTTGGAGACGTAAGTTCATTGAGGGCATCCCTTCGTGTGCGGATTCCTAAAGTACAGGTATACAAATTGAAGAGTTTATAGTTCAGGAAACTTCCCCCCCCACAAAAAAAACTTTCGTAATGAAATGTTTCTTAAGGTATCGTAGTTAGAGAAACTAGATTTTTGAAAGCCGAGGAAACTGTAAGTTTCTATCAAGGAAACTTTAACTGCTTGTAATTTCAATCCCGCTACATTTTTTGGGGGGTTCTGTTTTCAGCCTTCCAGGAAGTACAAGTTTTGTACAGGCTACATAGATTTGACGCAGGTGTTACTCCATGTCTTACCCTCCTATTTTGCAGATCGAGCATTCTGAAATCCGAATATTTGTCGTCGCATATTTCAGGGCCCCTACGGCATCGAGGGTATTGACCGCCACGGAAACTTACCTTATTCCTGTACCTCTGGTATACTTCATTGTCTCCACGTCGACACTGTACTCATTTAAGTATTGTCTTTTGGAATGTCTCAGAACGTTGCCATCATTTCCTTGTAGAGGATACATAAGTTTATACGAGGGTAATAAGCATATGCCTTGTTTGCTCTGTACCGCGATTTCTTATCGTCTATTTGTGTAAGACTGCCGAAATACATTTTCATTTTTTAACTCATTGCTTTAAAATACTTTATAGTTATATCTCAAGAAGTCATTAAGCAAAATCGTAATTTGACCGAACATTTAAGTTTCCTGAATTCGTCACAATTACGACCTTGAAATCAAGAGCCTATAGTTTAGATCCCTGAATACAGGTTCAAATATTTGATCTCTTTAAGAATGAAGTCAGCCTGCGCTACGCGTGATCCAGCTTGTACATCGCACAGGAAGCGTTGTGTTTCCATTACAAATAACAGAAGGTTAATTTTGTTAGGAAAACAATCGCTGTTGTGATAATTGTACGAACACAAATACACTATATAAACAAGTGTTCCAAACCTTGCGGTAAGTAAACACTTTGCTTTGAATAATAAATCACGTTTCTTACTCTACGTACGACCTACTTTAGCCTGAAATAGCTCTGCATTTTGCCCACGCAGTATACTTACGGGATTCGTACAATTCTCAGGGGATAGACGTGAATCTACTTGGCAAATCTAACACAATCTGAAAATTGTGTAAAGTACTGTCATGCCCAAACAACATAACTAAAATAATGAAGATAGTGTTTAGTGTATTAAAAATTGCAGGCAGCGAAGTACTGCGTGACTTGATACGATTCTCTTACACTCCGCCTGTGATCATTTTCACAGTACTTTATTTTAGCATTACCTTGTGTTTGTCTGAATTCACAACAACACTGACTTTTCATTCATCAACACAACACATCGTGAAATTTCTTGTACTTACATACATACTGCATATTAATCGGCTTCAGGCAAAATATCCGTCGCTCTTCCCAAATCTGTTGTAAGTACAATAGGTCGATAGTGAACTTTTAAGAACTGAGTTTATTTTTTTAACTTGTATAAATTGCGTTGAGAATAGTTTTTGATCCGTACAATAAGAAGAAACAGGATGCACGATTTACTTTTCAATTTATTTCAATAATTAATCTCTACATGTTTCGAGCAAGCTTACTGCTCCTCATCAGAAGGTACTACTCTGTATATACAGCAATTGGTATAAGTCAACATAAATGCTTGACATATAACAATTGCTGTATATACAGAATAGTACCTCCTGATGATGAACAGCAAGCCTGCTCGAAACATGTAGAGGTTAATTATTGAAATAAATTGAAAAGTAAAAATAGTGCATCTTATTGTACGAATACATCACGATGCACGATCAACAAAAAAATTAAACATTAGAAATAGTTTGCGGTGTAACGATTGACAATTCACCTGGTTTTGGGGAGAATGTACCGAAACATGTAGCTGCGTATGAATAAGTGACCGTCTTTTTTTACTTCGTATAGTTGTGTTTGACTGAAATGTATAGTAGTAAATGTGTTTACAAGCTCAGGGTGCTGATCTACCAGCTAAGACAATCTTGTTGCCACGAATATCATTGAGCAGCTCAAGATTAGTGGGTCTAGTATTCTGTACAGTGGGAAAATATTTTTTTATACGCGTTCGCAAAATTGCGAAAAGCGACTATTAGCTTCGTGATGTCTGTCTCTCTGTCTTTCTGTCCGTCCGTCCACCCGCAAGGGACATTTCAGCTCCCACTGGACGGATTTTCACAAAACTTGATATTTCAGTGTTTTTCGAAATTTCTTCGAGAAAATTCAAGTTTTTATTACAATCGAACAAGAATAAAGAGTACTTTACATAAAGACCAATATACATCTGTCTGTACATCTGGATTGCTGACTAACGATAATACGTCATAATGTTTGCATGGTGCTGATGTTAGATTCCCACTTTCATGATATGGCCATATAAAGTTGTTGGATCAAAAATTACACCAGGAGTATACATTCCCTGTATGGTAGAAGGAAAGGGAAATTTATGTGCGATTAGTTATAAATGTTAAACTACGTTTGCTGTTTAAGCATTCAGCATGAGTAAATCCATTTCAGACTAATTTTCATTACGAGCCAGACTCTCTTATGCTAAAACTGATTTTAGAAGTGTTAAACTACAAATCACAGGTGGAAGTCTGATATCCTGATATCCTTACTCTTGGATTTTCCATCTACTGTGTGCAGTGAATATTAAGAATCTTGAAGAAAGGGGTTTAAGTAAGGGTAATTTCTTGAAACCAGTAAATCAGTACTAAGCAATTCCGGATATAAGTGAGAATCGTTACTGGGGAAGACCGTACGGCTGTAGAGTGAGAGTGGAGATGGGAAGAACACGGGGACATAGCCACTGCTCTAATAAATCACGAGACTGTCACTTCTGCTTGTATTGCACCCGACATAAATCCTACTTGATATACGGGAAAGAGCTATTATATTGGCTCAGTTTAATTGTGCTCCTTCTCCTTATTCTTTTGCTATTTCTGCTCCTCCATCCTTCCGTGCAGTTCAGCTACTGCTGGACGACAATTGCTCGAGAGCCCTCTGCTTACAAGACACTTGGAAACAAGCCATGGGAGGAGAGACGGTGACTACAGAAGCACTTATATAAGTTTAAGAGCTTTTACTGGCATCTGAGCACTTCGCTTGTCGTTGCTTCCTGTCTTTAATACCTGAGTCAGGCCTTTGTTTGTAGCTCCATGTAACTAGGCTCTCCAAACATTCACTTGTAGACAATACATTCGAGCCATACGTCTGCCGTATCCAAATGAAATGGAATAGATGTGTGTTTATAATATGGTTGTAAAGAAGGTGGAATATTTCGATTGACTAATACAAGTTTGGAATGTTATTAAACATGTTGCTTTGTCTTTCAAAAAAACGTCCAGTCTAATATTGCTTTATATTAGGCACAAGGAAATTTGAAAATATCCTAAGTTATTGTACCCTGTAGAATTTACAAAACATGGCATGTAGGTTTTAAACTTAGACATTCCGCTGTTCTCGTAACATTTGGTTAGTAAGTAAAAACCGTTAACACAACTTTACAGCAGGTGGCTTTCTAGAAAGGTAGAGGATAACATTAAGATGGATCTTAGAGATAACAGGCTTTGAGACTGGAGAAAAATAGAGATGGATTAGAATTGTGTTCGTTGTGGGGATATGGACTTACTGTTGTTCAGTTAACACTGCCAGATCACCCATTGCTTAAGAGAAGTTCTTTGCCGCATTATGATTATGATAACTTCAAGCACTAATCCGTAAAAAAGGGTAGAGAATTTTTCGTATATGTACTTCTTTATTTACTTTTTAACTAGGCCTGTACGTCACCTTAGGAATATCTGTCGTAGGCGTTCTATTGTTTTTTATTTGCAAAAATTTTCAACTGTGTTTAGAAGGTAAAGCAGTTTCTCTTCCCTTATCTTGGTAGTCACGGAATGCTGTACCGGGTCTGTTCAAAACGCTCACAACGCATTACCTTTGCTAAAACTAAGTTCCTAGACAAGATGCAGTAAGGCAGCAAGAAAGGCACTGGACGGCTTGCTCTTATCTCCCTGCATTCAGCCACGTCTTTTATTGTCCTTATCGCTTTCTTGTCCAGTGTTTGTACTTTTTACGTGGGAGAGTGAAGTATATGCCTCTATGGCGGATTTAGGGCTGGCTCAAGATGTTGGGACGCGTTAGACGCCGGGTATACGCATGTGAGGAATTCTGAGAAGCTGGAAATGCCCCGTTGTATTGAAAGGGTGAAAGTGAGAGTTGTGGAAATTGAAGACGTGTTAGAATAGCTGGAAATGGCTGATTCTGATTGTTCTTGAAAAGGAGGGAACAGGTCCTTCTTTCAAGTAGTATTTGCTGTGTTGTATTTGCAGATTCTTAGAACTGAGCCACTCAGTGCTTATTGCTGTGCAATAATGAACCTAGTCTCGACTGTCACTCATTTCCACGATAACAAATTCCTCTTAATTCTCACTCCACAAAATGGCTTTTCTCTTTGAGGTTAGAAAGAAATAAATTTATAGGCGTATGTATAATATTAATGGCTTATTTAACCTCGTTCTAAGTAGATCGAGACAATATAGCGTCGAATGAGAGGATGATAAGTGAATAAAGAATTTCACACTTACGTAGACTAACTTGAAGAATCATCGTGGGGAATTTCTGGGCATGACTGATGGAAACCACGGAATAACTCTACCAATATGACCAATATGGGAATTCCAGGCAGGTACCTACCGAGTACGAAGCAGGCTTTATGACTAAACGTAGCGGTTTGTAACAAACTATTGCAAAGAACGTATTTTAAATTGTAACCTACACATACTTGGCCTAATGCTTTAGTTTATTCCCTTATATCGTCTTATGCTCTAATGATAGGGGTAAATTTGTGCCAGTTGTTCATAGTGTTTCATGCTCTCCAAATTGCAGCAGCATTGATTATTTTCAAACAGTAGGTTAATAATCAAAACTTTCTTTCAATGCAAATGGATCAAATTGTATTTACATATTCTCAGTTATTTTCGACACTGATTTCAACAAAACAATTGCCTGACCAGACATTGTGTTCAGTGAAGGTAAACTTCAACTCCCGTCGACTTCCCCCCCCCCCACACACACACACACACAAACATCAACATCGACACGTGTTATTGGAAAACATGAAGGAACACAGAGTGGCAAAATCAAAGTACGGAAATCCCATTGCTCAGCCGAAACTCTGCTCTCAAGAGGATCAAAGAAGCTATACAGAACGATCAAGAAAAGCTGCTCTTCTCTAACTTCATAACGCGTTTCTTGGGAAAAGAACAAGTTCCCTTGGATGTTTGTCTTTGTTCTCAAGTGGACATGGGCATTATGCTTTAAGATACGTGTAGGAAAATTGCTTTCGGAAGTTGAAGATTGGCGTTGAAATCCAGGAACAGCGATATGAAGAGAAGTGCCCCGTGGTGTTTCAGTAGGATAACTTGAAGAATATTTTCCGAAAGTCCTTATTTGACTCAAATAAGTATTTATGAGAACAGACTTTTGGCCACAAGGAAGTGGTTTGTTCTCTGTATGCTCGCAGAATTTTGGCCTCCTTTGTTCTGTTCTTACTCGAATCTAATTTAAAAACATTGATGTTGCATTTGTGCCGTTCGCACAAAAGATTAAAATAAAGACTGTGAACCATTTTGCGTAGTAGTGTATGTGTAGGTCGAGAAATGTCTAAGATGGGGGTGCAAAAATTTGCCACAACTCTAGAAACCACCTCAAAATTCTAGGCATCAAACGAGTGGCATCAAGCAGCCTCCACACTGTGAACCTGCAAATATTACGCACCACCACCTAAAGCTTAGTTGGCGGGACGAACCCGCGATGGGATTTCTGTACACCTGGTCTACGTGCTTATCTGTGCTTCCTATATAGGCGAAATGCCGTATACACAGACATTCACTTGTCCTCAGATACGGTAATTTAAAATTTTGGATAATTTGTGCGTAGGAATGGAGGTTTTGGGAACATTTTTTCTCCAGATTTCTTTCATTGATGCGTAATTTGTGGCAATATTTCCTTCATATTTTTTACTTGCAATTTAGTCTACTGAATAGGACTTAATTATTACCTGTAAAACCGAAGTTACTTTTTTTCATAAAAGTCTACATTTTATAAAAATTATTATTCTCTTGCCCAAACCCTAACACCAATTTCCATATGCGCAGTTGCTTTACTGTAAAAATCTATCTTACACGTGTTTGCTTCTTGACTGTCCATTTGGGCCAATACAAGAGAGTACATGTGACCTGAGTACACGAAGGTTAAATTCATCGTCTTTATGGCAGTGATTTTTGTGTGAATTCCTGCATTATTGTTCTATAACACACCTACTTTTGGCGTTTTAGCAGGACAGAGCTGGAGTACTAAAAAGAGGTCTGTTTCTAGTCCAGTTAGCACTGCTATTTTTTTAAATGTTTCCGTCCCGAAGTGTTACAACATATAAATAAAATACTACACGTCAATCGTTAACACAATATTTTATTTATATACAATGATGTATATGTCAGGGCGACATGTTTCGACCTAGTAGGTCATCCTCAGGCCCTCCAAGAACACAGATCTAAGTGTCGTTTAGTTTTTCTTCATTATGTAATCCCAAATGCATTTCCAAAATGCATTTGGGATCCCATAATATGCATTTGGGAAATGCATTTAGGATCCCATAATGCAGAAAAACGAAACAACGCAAAGATCTGTTTTCTTGGAGGGTCTGAGGATGACCTACTAGGTCGAAACATGTCGCCCTGACATATACACCATTGTATATAAATAAAATGTTGTGTTAACGACTGGCATGTAGTATTTTATTTATAACACTTCTATGTGCCATCTTCTTCAGAGTTTTGTTTATGTCCGTCTTTCACTTTCCCCATATGATTATCCTAGGCTTCTGATCGATATTTATACCTGTGGACTGCACCGTCAAGATTGGCACCACAAGTCTGGTCACCTTTAATCAAACACTGACTTCATCTGCCCTCGAATTATCTGTGCTGGGGTGGAACTTCTTTGAAGAAACATTCTGCATGTAAACACTTGCGCCACTGACCAAAACAAGCGTAAATTTAGGTAGTGAATCAATCTTATGCCTCCTCTCACGCAAGGTGTACGATGTTAGTGTAAAGCATTAACACATTATAACTGACAATGATTATAGCAGAGAATTGTCAACCTGCTAAAGGATTACTACTACTACTACCACGCGGGCCTGGACAGGCCCTGAGGGTTCCAGGAGGTTGAGGCTCCCAAACTGCATGATTGCAAGACACTCGGCATAAGAAGATGATAAGGTTGTCCCTAGGAAGCATTCCTGGTGCTTATTTCTGTTAGAGGCTGAGTCGACCCAATTGCTATAAAGCAGCCGGAAGGTTTATGTCAATGGAAATTTCGAGTGATACCATCGGGAATCGAACCCACGACCTTCTGGCTTGAAGCGCAGTGCCTCAAACAACTGCGCCAATGCATGTCCCCACTATTACTACTACTACTAATACCTAATTTCTACATATATGAATTAGCTCAGTCAATGTTGTGACTAAGCTACATGCTGGTGACATGAGGAATTTTGGATCAATTCCCAAAAGGGGCAAGAAAACTCTAACTTCCCCAAGAGCACTGACATTGGCTCTAGGGCCCATCCCACTTCATATGCAAGTAGTAGTAGTAGTAGTAGTAGTAGTAGTAGTGGTGGTAGTAGTGGGGACATGCGTTGGCGCAGTTGGTTAAGGCACTGCGGTTCAAGCTAGAAGATCGCTGGTTCGATTCCCGATGCTGTCACTTGAATTTTTCATTTACATAAACTTTCCGACTACTACTACTACTAGTGTAGTAGTAGTAATAGTAGAAGTAGTAGTAGTAGTGGTAATGTTAATTACAACAATAACTCTTACGCATTTTTATCACACGCTGTCATCAGAAGACTGCGTAAAGAGTGTAATGGGAACTGTGCTACTTCATTCAAAATGCATGTTCTCAAAATTAAGATAACCGATTTAAAAAAGAACCACGGGTATGTGCTTATAAAACATAACAAACTAATAACTTTTGGATTAAGAAATTATTTAAAATTGCTTTAAAACAGTTAATAGGTTTGTTGTGTAAACTGATGAAATGCTGGTTTGAATTTCGTGCCCTGTCGCTGATGTTGGGAAGTTATTATCGTAAGTTTAAAGCAGCTTTCCTTTGTGTGTGTTTGTCACTTTCTCTTGTTTACTCCGTCTGTTTGCACCCACCGCACAATGCCTGTACTTTAACCACGACTTCAATAAGGAGCGGTCCAATAAGACATTCATAATGCATCTCGACTTCTTAGTTTCGCAAATACTGCATCAAGAGCATGTTTTGTTTGTTTATACAGTAATACTGCTTGACTCTATGAGAACAGTTTTCGCTGCGTTATGGTAATCTAGTCGTAATGACTCTCCTCGCAGTTTATGTGAACTTCAGGATACTGTTCCTCTTACACCGGTCGTTCTACGACAAAACACAAAAGCTTTTAAGCATATCGACGGTATTAATTTTTAGTAACAAATTGAACTGAATAAAATTTGTAAAATATATAAATAAAACGAATAAAATGCACTTTGATTCTGTGATACTTTCTTATTCATAATATATTCAACATGTTTCGGCCTGTAGTCCGACTATCCTCAGGGTGATGAAATAAGAATACAATTGTAGTTAAATGTGTCGCCATCAACTTAACATGTATTTATTCCTGTAAGGGGCTGTACATGTTTCAGACAGTTTTTCCGTCCATCATAAGGAGCTCAAAACTGCACATACAGCGTCAGGTATTTGTCATACCAACACCGCTACTTGCTGCTAGCCTGGCTGGGATGGAATAACCCAGCCAAACTAGCGGCTTTATTATACAAGTGGCAACACCTTGCCACTTGCATATTAAAGCCCGTAAAGACCATAATTTTGACACTCCTTGTCGAAGGAACCTCAAATTTCAAAATATCTTTTCGCAGTGCTCTAAACCTTATGGTAAGGTTTGTGAAGTTCGTAACAAATGCTTAGTATAAGAAAGCCACTGCTAGCTGTGTATATGAAATTACTTTATTCGTCTTACCCAAATGAGCTGTTCTGGAATGTAACTAAAGTTTCTTTGTGTTAGTTTACAGCCGATATAATTACTGACCAATAATTACGCTGTCAACGCAGCGTGTTAAAGTCCCAGTGTCATAAATACAACGGAAACTCATTTTAATCAATCACACATACCAAGAAATGCACATAATGAGGTTACACACTGTACGTAAGTTTTAAAATTCCCACATGGAGTCAAAAATACAAAACAGAACATCGGTCTGTGCTTTTGCTGATTTATATTAGAGACAGCCCCCGAGGTTGGCGCCTCGGCGCCGAAATATGTGGAATTTCAAAAACTTACGTACAGCTTGTAATCCTGTTGTTTGCCTTGTTTGTAAATCTGATTGATTGTAGGAGTTTTATTACGTTTACATAACTGATACGTATAAACATTTTCTGGGCACTGAATATCAGTCTTTCTCCTCATATTTTTTAAGTAAACAGATTGCTCCGTTCTATGACATTTCGTACAGCACTACTTAGAAATTTTCAAGGTGAGTTCTAAAGATCTGTATATATGCGTCCCTCTCTATTAGAGGACTACAGCATATTTTATCTATGTGACATCATAGTTCTGCCCGATGTCAGCACGCACGTCACTGGAAATACATACTGGCAACTCAGCAATAGCTTATTATTTTATCATCATTATCATCATTATCAGTGTGTAAAGTCTATTCGCTGTAGAATTTTGAGATTGTTCTTTCTCTTTACATTCGTCACATCTTGTAATACAATTTTCTTTGTTTTTATTCTAAAGTGTAAACGTATATTGTGACATATTTTCAGAACCCTTTTGGCCCAGATGCGCACGCACGCACGCACACAGTGTAGCTTGTGTTGCCTGTATGCGTACAAACAGATAAACCTTTTATCTTGTGTTAACTATCTGGCTGTTGTAGACGTTATCTTCATTTAACCACTATTATTTGAAATATTATTAAAACAGATGAGCCTTCAGCATCGCTGATTAGCTGGACGATAGACCTGTCCGTTCTGGCTGACACGTTCATTATATGGACATACAAAATCTAATATCAGTCTAACACATCTGCATGTATTGATGTATGTAAACTGAAGTCTAACGTAGCCAGATGTGTCAGCTTAGATTAGAAGTCATGACCAGGCCAGTGTACTTATGTATAGCAATGAGCCGCAACGATGTACTGCATGAAGCGAGGTTTTGAGAAATAATTTTATGTAACATGAGAAATACTGGAGTTAATTTATTCCGATTCTTCGTGTAAAATATCTGACATGACTTTCCTATTTTTGTGCGCAAAAAGACGAGTCGTGTTATTGTATATCATAGAGTTATTACAGCGCCGGTCCCAGTGGCCGCGCGGTCTAAGGCGTAGGTCTGCGGCTGCTCGCCTGCTGAGATCGTGGGTTCGAATCCCAATGGGGGCACGAATGTGTTGTCTGTTGTGAGTGTTGTGTGTTGTCAGGTGAAGGTCCCTGCGACGAGCTGATCACTCGTCCGGAGGAGTCCTCCCGACTGTGAGGCGTCGTTGTGTGTGATCTAGAAACCTCAAGAATGAGGATGCCATGGTCAGCGTTGGGCCGCAGCGCCACGGGGGGGGGGGGGGGGAGGTTTTTCTTGGGAAAAAATTTCTGGGGTTTTTTCCCT
>Ga0123353_10015767_pt1 | contig 11003 bp, 9 predicted proteins | sample TergutLab28metaG_3_FD_92763 | JGI IMG/M metagenome (GOLD analysis project Ga0123353, IMG submission 92763) | Labiotermes labralis P3 segment gut microbial communities from Petit-Saut dam, French Guiana - Lab288 P3 | ecosystem: Host-associated > Arthropoda: Insects > Digestive system > Gut ... | reverse complement strand
TCCATGATGCAAAGTCCTTCTTGAGAAGCTAACTGGTTTGCAGCTAGTCAAGAAATTCCCCGCATTTCACGGAACCCGAAGGTTCATTACCGCACTCACAAGCGTCCGCTATCCTGGGCTAGCCCAATCCAGTCCATATACCCACATCCCACCTCCTGGAGATCCATCCTAATATTATCCACCAATCTACTCCTAGGTCTCCCCAGTGGTCTCTTTCCCTCCGGTTTCCCCACCAAGACCCTATACACCCCCCTCTCCTCACCCATACGCGCCACCGATCTAGAATTTTAAATTATATATTAGTAATAGCAGCGTATTTTACTCATTGCAGTTAATCAATACCAGAAGCTGTAATTACAGTTGTACGAGCTCTTGATGATTGGTGTCAACACCCGAAACATGTAGAGCTGCCTACAGAAATGTAATAAACTGAATAAGTCGCATCTTGTTGGACAATTATTAAATGAAATTAAATTTAAAGAACGTGTAATTTGGTAGGTAGGTTTCTATGTATCCACGAAACTACACGGCGTGACATTCAGGACGACAGTCTTAATATTAGATCAACCATTGCAGAAAGGTATTAGGCATGGCAAATGTGCAGACATATCAGTCAAATGAAACTGTCTTTGTTGCATATTAATTGTATAAAGTCCAGGCCGCGGTACCCAACTCAACGGCCGCAGAAAATGGGGAGATGCAGAGGAAGTGTGAGGTTGGCAAGTCTGGCTCGCTTTCCTCGCGGAGTCGCAGAGCTGTGTCCCGAACTGTATGTGCGTGTTGTTACTGTTATATACACAGAGATTTCTATTCCGTTGTGGACAATACGCTGTAATTCTTCTTTCTCGAGCTGTCTCGCCCTCTGCTCCGCTTTCCCTCCGTCTTTATTTTCCACGTGCACTTGTATTTTTGATGTGCTGTTCGAGAGGAATGTTGTATGTGTTGCATCACTGTAGGGGATGCTGGCTTGTTGAAGTAAGCTTGCACATAAGTTTGTGACCTTCTACATTTGCAAGCGGAGATCAAACGCAATTGCGGGCATCACATTTTGCAGACATGTGACATTCCTACGCGAGGCATGTGAAATGTAGAGTTCTGCTGAATGATAATCAATGGTGTAGCATCTGGCGTCGCGACATTCATGAGTTACTCGTTGTAAATCACTTAGCGTAAGCTCGTTACGGTGCCCACAGCGATCAAATCTTCGCTTACTGCTTCCCTTAGGAACACTGTAGACACATTTTACCCGTCATAGCAATTCCGTTTGTATCCTCCTTGTCTCCAGAACCTTACATGATATTGGACACATTGGAGTCCTTCGTCGGAAGCCGATATCTTTTAATCTGGTCAAGAAATTTGCGGGACCCGAAGGCTCAGAGCAATGTACACATTACCCTGACCGGAACTATTAGAATGCAGTGCAAACTTGCACCTAATTTTTTTAGTGCAGGGGTACACAAATTTTCCAAAAATTGAGGAACCGCTTCAAAACTGTTAGCGACAACGTGCAAAATTCCCTGTTTTTTTTGTACTCCCACTTGCGTGTATGTTTTAGTATTATTTTAGTGCCTAGGGCTGGTCAGGTTTGATTGTCTGCTAGCAGAACCTGAAGGGTTTAATGCTGATGTACCAAAGTTGTGCCATTTGATACTATTCCTTTCCATTTCCGGCCACCAGACATCCAACTTAATGTTATCGTCTTTATCGTTTCGTTCATCTAATTGTTAATTGACTTTTTTACTTTTCACTGTCTAGCTACATGCCACACTTGTTGTACATTTATTTAATTGCTGGACAGCTCTAATGGGCCTAGGCCTCCTACCTAATTGTTGGAGGTTTCGAGATCATACTCGGATATACCACACTCGGTAGGACTTCTCTGGACGGATGATTGGCCTGTTGCGGAGACCTTTACCTAACAACACACAGCACTCACATGAAACAGACTTCCATGCCCCCGGTGGGATTCGAACCCGCAATTTCAGCAAGCGAGAGGCCGCAAACCCACGCCTTTGACCGCGCGGCCACTGGGATCGGCACTTTTCGTACATTTAACTGTTCTAACAACAGGTTTTTAATACCTCAAGGTGGGTGATCTGTATGCCTACGGAGTTCATTGTAATGTGATAGGCCTGTCCTGTCCACAACTGTTTACTTTATCTCTCTGTTTGAAAACAATTGATATTCTTCCCCCCCCCCTCCCAAATATGAGACAGTGTTTATACACATATAATGCAACTGTAGCTGCATCTAATGAGTTGGGGTAGCGTAGTGTGTATAGTGACTAGGTTACAGGCCAGAGGTCCGCGGTTTCGAATCCTGGAAGGGGCAAAATATCGAAATAAATAAAAACGTCCCAACCGTCACTGAGGGTAAACCAGCCTTCTGTTTAATGAATGTCAGCATTCTTTTCCGGGGGTTAAGCGGCCGTGACGTGAAGTTATGAACTCGCCTCCATCGCACGCTAAGGTTAAGAATGAGTGGAACCAAACCCGTACTCCCCGTCTCTGATTTCTAGGCGTGTACAGACGAAATTGTTTATATTTAAGGTTGAAGCTTGGGAGAAAATGCAGGGTTGTCATTAACGGGCAGCTTCGCATAGGCTGCACTTAAAAAAAAAACTCACTTCACGTTGATTCGTAGAGTTTGTTTCTACCTCTTGGCTGTGACGAGAAATTGCATAGTCACGTGGGAGAAGTGTTAAGTTCACACGTACAGAAATATGTTGTTAAGGCGTTTTTTTTTTTTTTTCCTTTTAAGTGCTGTAGGAGCTGTGATGCCAGTCCCAGTGGCCGCCCGGTCTGAGGCGTAGGTCTGCGGCCGCTCGCCTGCTGAGATTGTGGGTTCGAATCCCACCGGGGAATGGATGATTATCTGTTGTGAGTGTTGTATGTTGTCAGGTAGAGGCTCTGCGACGAGCTGATCACTCGACAAGAGGAGTCCTACCGACTGTGATGCGTCGTTGTGTGTGATTTGGAAACCTCAAGAATGAGGAGGCCATGGCCCGCGTTGTGTCGCAGCGCCACAGGAAAAAAGGAGGTGTGGTACCTCAGCCGGTTTAGTATATAGTCTACGCGTTGAAAAGCTGAGGAATATTTTTTCGATTCCCGGGAGAGGAAGAAGCTTAATTTTTTTTGTTGTCCCAAAGGTTCAGACCGGCTCTGGGGCCCTACCAGCCTTCTGTTTAGTTGGTACCGGCGGTGCTTTGGCCGGCGTAAAGAGGTCAAGGTTTGAAGGTGACCATTCACTCCCATTTAGTGCCGACGTTAAGAAAGAGGGAGCTATAACTCCACTTCCTCCCTCTCCCTTATGCGTTCCTAACTTGCACAAGAACAATTTTACGTTCACCTATAATTTCTTTTATTTTTTCTTGTTGGCTTAGTTCGTAGTACGTATCTTTGGCGGTGTAGATCTGGTAACAGTGGTGGATCAGCCCAAGCTTCAGTTGTTGTGGCTGCGGCTGAAAATATGATTTTTCTGCATCCTAATATTCAGGTTTAGCGGTAGCAGTTTTTCGTAGTATATAGGTGGTGCAAATTCACTTGACATGGCCTTTCTGTTGTTAAAGATCGAGTGCCAAATCGCTGGTGTGTCACTCTGAATTGTACGTCTCACACACACATACGTGCATGGTAATTCTGTTTGGTATATCTCCTAACTCTCCACAACACAGGTAAAGGTAAATAATCCCATTGCAGGCCTGGACACTGCCCTGAGGGTTCCAGGAGGTTTAAGCACCCATATTTCAAGACTATCGGCACATGAAGGTGCTAAGGTTGTCAGCCCCGCGCCCGGGCAGCGTTTACCCCCAGGAAATATTCCTGGTACTCATTTCTGTTAGAGGCTGAGTCAACCCCAAGGCCATAGTGCGGCCGGAAGGATTATGTCAATGAAAAATACCAACGACTTCTTCGGGAATCGAACCAGCGACCTTCCGGCTTGTAGCGCCAGACTGAAACTAAAGCGTCACTGCTGTAAGGATCTTACTTCTCGCGAGTATTTGTTAGACGACTTTTTGAAATTATATATAGGTAATGAGTGGGCCGGGTAGCTCAGTCGGTATAGCGACTGAGCTACAGGCTGGACGGTCCGGGATCGAATCCCGGTGGAGACGAGATTTTCCGCCCGTCCAGACCGGCTCTGGGGCCCACCCAGCCTCCTGTAAAATGGGTACCGGGTCTTTCCCCGGGGGTAAAGTGCGGCCGGGACGTGCTGCTGACCACCCACCCCCTTCTAGTGCCGCGGTCATGGAAGAGTAGAGCTGTACTTCTACCCACCCTCTGGGCCACACCGGGCCTGTAACGGGATTACTGTACCTTTATATAGGTAATGAAGCGCCGAATGTGGTGATGCGATCATCGAATATTTTGTGGTACTGTCACAGGGCCTATAAATTTTTAAAAATACCTGGGGCCCCCTCCAGCTTCTAGACGCCACTACAGGGACATGAAGTATGTCCTGTACCGAGGATTCACAGTTCTGGAATGAGGTCTGACGTGCTATGTTTTTTAATAAATAAGGAAATGGACTGCGTAGTTTCGGCACACACGGTATGGTGCAGACCGTCAAGCTAACTCATCCGCAAAATGAATCAATGTCTAAACGAGAAGATCACATCGAATTAGATTTGTTCAATGCTCTGCACATCACACTGCGGACATTTGCCAGAACACAGATTCCATTCTAGTGTTGACGTCACGTGTTAGCGGAAGCGTGGCTGATTCCTTAATAAGTGTCCGAATTGTCAGAATTTGCAGGGAAGCTTTTCCTCTGCGGCTCCAGGTGGGTGGGTTATACCACAGCTGGGCACTGTCCGTTGTATCCGGTGTGAGGGCCTGCATACGGAGTGTTTTCCGCGTTAGTACAAGTCCCATCTTTTGTGTGAACCAGTAAAGGTTGCATTTTGTAAATCAGTCGGTTTGTCCGTTCCTTTGTTTGGTCGTCATATGTCATATTGCTTTTTGAGGGAAAATGCGAACAGCTCTGTGGAACCAAAGGGTGAACGAAAACATTCTGATGAAAGGTTGTGGCCTAGAACGTCGTAATATTTTGCTCTTCCATTATTAGGACAGGTAAGTAAACAAGGCTACATTTAGCTGGAAATGCAGTTTTGACTGGAGGATCAAGGAATGTCCAGAACTTGTGCTCGGATTCCTCATGAACAGCTACTGTGTGTACCGTATAAACAACATGACAGGCAGTGTACGTATAACGTAACACTGAGGCGCTTTCGTGTAACCATTGGTGTTGTTGAGAAGCAATGATTATTACATGTTCTGAGTGTGTGTCTTTAGCCGTGGTTATCCAGCATGCAATGCGCACGCGTCGTATTATATTATTGTCTGTGACCTGTCTGGCTCTACCATATTTTTTTTCACACTATCTCATAAACGGCATGATTTTCGGGGGGAAAAAGTTGTCGAACGTGAAATGTGTGTTTTGGTGTTCTCTGCAATTTCTGTCTGGAACATTTCTCATTCTAAGAAGAAATGAGCGGGATAAAATCGTAAATGTGCATAGGTTTTCGTGTAAAGTACCCGTTATTCTTGTCATTTTTAAATGAAACTTGAATTTTCTCGATAGTTTTGAAAAATACTCGAATATAAAACTTCATGAAAATCCGTCGAGTGGGAGCCGAGTTGTTCCATGCGGACGGACACACAGACATGCCGAAGCTAATTGTCACTTTTCGCAGTTTTGCGAACCCCTTCTGAAAATGAAAGTTTGTTAAACTAAACTTAAATACAAATCCAGTTTGGTAGTCCCCTTAACCTAATTCACCTGTAAATATTATTGATGCAAGCAGTGATTACCGTCTTCATAGACTAACAGCCAAGGCTTAATGTTTTTTTTTTTAATTTTAGAAAAGTGCATTCTATGCTGGCAACAAACTTTTCAGCAGCTTATCACTTAGTGTCACAAGTCATAGTAGTGATAAATGCAATTTAAAGTAGCCTGAGCAAGATGCCTAAACACACATACTTTTTACTTTGTTTATGAATTTTTTATTTTTTAAATCGATTCTTTATGCTCTATATGAAATCTTTGCACTGTTTTGTGGTGAGCTAGTTTTACACGTTCGGTGTGCTTATGACTTATTCCACATCACGATGTCATTCTGGCGAACTTTTGGATCCGTGCAATGTATCTACTAGTTGAATGCTGGCTTAGTCATCTTCCTGAAGGGCCATTCACTGCAGAGCTTTTTTGGTTAATTGCCTTTGATTAGGATTCATTTTCGTGCCGTTTTATAGCGGTGTAACGACTGGGATTTGTTCTACCAAGAATTATCCACCCATAACTAAGTTGCTCCATATCCCTGTCTCAAATTTTTATGGCGCAACAGCCCCCTAGTGGGCCATGGCCTCCTCATTATCGAGTCATCGCGATCACACTCAGGCACACCACACTCGGACGAACTTCTCAGGATTAGTGATCAGCTCGACACAGAGACACTACCTGACAAGACAGAACACTCGCAAGAGACAGACATCTATGCCCCCGGCGGGATTCGAACACGCGATCCCAGAAATTGAGCGGCTTCAGACCTACGCCTTAGGCAGCGCGGCTACTGCAGTCGGCTGCAGGCTAGAATTACAAGAAATTTAAATGTAGGTAGTTGTATTTGAAATAATTTTATCCTTCTGTTAGCTCGAAGCACGTTTCTATCTTTGTGTGCCATGTACGTGTATATACTATGTACATGCGTAGGTGGGTGTGTAACGTAAGAATGCGCATACAGCTATTTATTTATAGATATGTGTTACATATATGCTTGTGTATTACGCGTGTGTAAGCTTTTGCGTAGACACACGCCTCTTCTGTATTCAACTGAAATTATATCCACTGTCGACCTAACACCAGATGGGTTTAGTGGCCATGGCCAGTATCACTCTGTGGCCTTCGTGACCCCAGGGACATTATATCTGGTTGCCGTTAGCGTGGACCGCAGGTACTGTGGAAACCACGTTGAATGGAGCAAATGAGAACGCCGGTACTGACAATTCAAACGACAGTCAATGTAGGCCTGTGTTGTTATATAGCCATTGTGTGGTTATGTTACCGCTGATATATGAAAGAAACGACATTTCATGGAATATCTAGCTGTTCCATACATAAAAGCTTCATTCACTCTATGGGTACCCTCACGACCGGCTCCAGGTAAGCCGACGGTAAGCTCACAGCAGGGTTTTGGCTAGGGTATTCACACTGAACGGTCTTGCAACACTCGAGCACAGGTCGATTCGCTGTAAATGTGTTCAGAAAATTTATCCGTGAAGATTCGGAGGCAGTGGCATTAGTTTTGTGTCAGATATTATTTCGTAGAATGCCCGCGGTCACATAAGCGCTCCTTGAGAAGACCGTAACTGTGGGTAATAACAGACGCATTCTAATAGAGGCAAATAATGTTTTCCGAATCGTGAGCTAACCGTGCACGTATTCCGAGTGTGAATCAAGCTTTACCGAAGTTTTTGTTAAAGTGTGTACTTTTAACTGTATGATTTATAGAGGAACTGTTCGTTAACGGTCTGTTTAAACTTAATGCAAGAATTAAGCAATAATATTTTGATGAACACAAATTGAAGTTTGAATTTTATGTTTTGCTGACCGTGCATCCTGGTACAGCTCCGGGTAAATGACCAACTTGATGCGCAATTACGTTATATAAAACGTTTATTACTATAGTCCTGTACATGTTTCGAGCAACACTGTGCTTATCATCAGGAGGTCGAATTGTATTAATACAGCATCTGGTATAGTACACTCTGTAGGTGACCGTCCGGTGTGCTGGTTGAGAAGAAACCTGTTCTATACCAGATGCTGTATTAAAGCAATTCGACCTTCTGATGATGAGCACAGAGTTGCTCGAAACATGTAGAGGATTATAATAATAAACGTATTATATAACGTAATTGTGCATCAAGTTGGTCATTTACCCAGAGTCAAAATTAAGGTTTATTAATGGAATTCGTTGCTTTGTCTGTTACTGTCATCATCATTATTACTTCTGTCAATAATTTGTGTTCTGTAATTGGCATTTTGCTTTTGAGCCCGCACGTTAATCAATAAGTAAGGAACTGAATTTATACTATTAATGTTTCGTCTTCGCTTCTTGTGTTTGCCCCTTTTGGGAAGCGCACAATTATTTTACCCTTCAACTGCCCTGAAATAGTTACTTTAGAGTTAGTTGCAGGATAAATTTAATTTTTATTACTTGTTTTCACTACAACATTTAGTTGATATATGGGATACCAAGTCATTCTTGGTCAGCTTGACCCCTTGAATATGGGGCCCAAATGTTGTCCCGAAACGTCGGTAAACCAACTACCAACTTACGCTGCGATGTCCCACAGGGAGGAAGACGTCATCTACACCTCGGCGGTAGCCTGAAATCTGGCGCGGGTACCAAATTCTTCTGTGAAATAACGATGCGACACATTTTAAGGTTAATACAAAGGACAAGTTGGCACTGTGTTGGGAAACTAATCGTTTAACAAGTTGCAAATAACACGTTTCCATTTTTGAAAGTGTGGTAGGAGGAAAATTCCAACCACCCTATAGAGAAATGAACCTTGCCCTTTAATAGTCGTGCCCAAGTCCTTCGATTTGTAGATATCTGCTTGGCTTGTTGTCTGCCAGTTGAGTTTTCCATATTCCAGATGAACATTTCAGTCTCGCCATCAAGGCTGGCAAGGGGTATAGACGAAGGTTATGATTTAATTAGGACCACTTTACTGCTGATTACACATCCAGCGATGTACTGTCAGTCCATGTTAAGTGGCTCCTTCTTCACCATTGCATGGCATATCCGGTGGTTGCGGGTGTAACAAACGACCTGCATGTTTGCTAGAAACTACGAATATACTGAATGAACTATAGCGGTCAACCGACAAGGTGTGTTCTTTCAGCTTATGGGTTGGCAGGAGACTAACAGTTCCTCGTGATAAAAGATCAGAATGTAAAAGGTTACACTGGGTTTGTTTAGGAAAAGAGTGGTGTATAATCTTAAACAGGGGGTGAGTTAACTACTGGTATAATTTAAGATTTAACTGGAATAAACGTATCAGATGGGACAAAGCTGGCGCGAAATTAACAGACGATGTTTTTTGGGAGTGGCAATGACGGTGAAATAATGAAGCAGGGACAGGATTTTCCCTATATAAGTGAGATTATATTATCAGTTAAGGGGGTAGTTTTGTTACTGCTGGGATGTGTAAGAGGTCGCTCTTCTGAGTGTGCATGGCCCAGCTGAGGATAAAGTGATGAGAAAAAGGACAGCTTTATGGTTAAATAGAGCGTGTATTCTGCCAGTTCTTTTAGTAGCACAGGGAAATAGTGTTAGGAGATTTTAATGCTACAGTAGGCAGAGAAGACATTTTGAAATCGTCAGTCGCAGACGAGAGTTCGCCTGAAGTTATTGATGATATCGGAGTTAGATGAGTAGTTATAGTACACCTCAAAACCTATTTGCCAAGAGCACTTAACGGTTTCTTGATTTCAAGCTTTCGCCGTGTTCTGTATGTAATATGTTTTCTTTTGGGTAATTCCCCGGCGTCTGAGTTCTAATAGCTGACGTTTCGGAACCCTCTATCAGTTCCATCTTCATAGGCAGGTGGATGGAGTATCATCACACCTGTAGGTGTGATGACACCAGAGGCTGTGTAATACAATTTTGACCTCCTGATGATGAGCACATGTGCTCGAAACATGTAGAGGCATGGAATAAAACTTATTGTGAAACAAATTTTGTGCATCAAGTTGGTTAATTACTGAGATAAATATGCTGAGATGCACAGTCAGCAAAACGTAAAAAAATAAAACAATGCATTAGTTGGTTTCATCATCATATCGAAAGCGTTATACTCGTGTGACTACTATATCTTGGTAAACGGGAGAAGGAATTCGAGAATACTTGATGTAAAGTATTGTAGAGGAGCCACCTGTACGTATACTGGTAATTGGGAGAGTTAGGGAGAGACTGTCAGTGAGTAAACGAGAAGCACAGAAATTTGATATAAAAACATTAATTTTCAAGAAGCTAAACAATGCGGAAATCTGAAACAGTTTCAGATTGAAATATCACACAGGTTTGCAGCTTGGGTGAATTTAATATAAGACAAACTGCGATACTAATGCAGATGAGCCATTAGTATATTTGCACTGACACAGCTACTGATTGTTGGAGTACAAACTCGTATCTTCTGGTCATTTGTGATCATATTGCCATCTGTTTTCATGTTTTGTAACAGATTGAAATATGTAATGTTATGAATTTAATCAATTTTTTTGATGACGGTAATTACGTAACACAACACACCCCACAAGTGGTTGGTGGCCTGTGTCACGGGAAACGCGAGAAGAATGGGCTTGAAGGATTGTAATTACACTGGGCTTAGTTTCGCGTGTCATGTAATGATGCAGGGCTGTTAATGCACGTTCATCAGCAGTTGGTACATACGATGGGATGTTAAACGAATGAAGCGAATCCGCGCTCTATATATACTTCAGCAGATTACACCCACAATGCCTGATGAAAGAGTAATTAAAAGCATTTATAAATGGAAACCACACGCAACAAGACCGAAAGGAAGGCCAAAATTAAGAAGGGATGATGACGTGAGAGACGATTTGAGGAAGATGGGAGTAAATAATTGGAAACAGAAGGCACAGGAAAGGAAACCATGGAGAGCAATAATTGAGCAAACCAAAACTCACAGAGAGTTGTAGAGCTGAGGAAGAAGACGATTACACCCACGTTGTTCACGTTATCGAACTTTCTGACATGCAGATCGAAAAAATAATTATGCCAACATTATGGTGCAATATGGTTAATCTTATATTTTCATAATATTATTATAATTCTTTATCCTTATTATTACACCGTGCATTTCGTAGAATCACTGTACTTATCAACCAACAAATGCGCTTAAATAAAATTACACATTAAAACTCTTAAAATCGCTCCGACATGTTTCGATCCTAAGATCATCCTCAGGGAGCTA
>Ga0123353_10015765_pt1 | contig 11004 bp, 7 predicted proteins | sample TergutLab28metaG_3_FD_92763 | JGI IMG/M metagenome (GOLD analysis project Ga0123353, IMG submission 92763) | Labiotermes labralis P3 segment gut microbial communities from Petit-Saut dam, French Guiana - Lab288 P3 | ecosystem: Host-associated > Arthropoda: Insects > Digestive system > Gut ... | reverse complement strand
GAGGTGGGATGTGGGTATATGGACTGGATTGGGCTGGCCCAGGATAGAGACAGGTGGCGGACGCTTGTGAGTGCGGTAATGAACTTTCGGGTTCCGTGAAATGCGGGGAATTTCTTGACTAGCAGCAAACCAGTTAGCTTCTTAAGAAGGACTCTGCACCATGGAGTAAGTAAGTAAGTAAGTAAGTAATACCCATGGTCGATCCCCCCCCCCTTTCCCTTCCCTCCCCAATGTTATAAGCGAAGTTACTCCTGTGAGTATACACAAACAAACAAGGGCTATATGCTTACTTATATGGCATAAGTACATCGTGTGTTAAGAAAACCGTGCTGATAAGGTATCAGGTGCTGACATCATTCATTCAGAGATTTATTGAATTTAGTGGCTTCGGCCTTGAGACGTAAGACGAAGGTAACGGGCTGCCACACAGTAGTTGATCCCGCGGCGACAATTAAGAACCAGTAGACTAATTAAGAAACTCAGAATTCTCGAAGCCCGCGTTGCGTTGTTACACACATGTGATTATCAGTATTATCATAATTTGGAATGTGACGCCGTGTCTTCATCTACCGTGAATATGGCGGCCAAAACTGGCGGTAAATTTCTGCCAGACTAGACTGTGATACAGACAAGCGACAGTCTGTTTGAATAATGGGGAAGATCAGCGTTTGTGTCTATTAGAATGTTATGAAATTCATTTTGTTTTGGGGGAAATAAGAAATGAAAAATATATCTCAACGCTGTGAAAATTAAACCAACAAAGCCAACAGGTAACTAAGGGCGGAGACTTGCGTGTTCCCGCGAGTCGACTTCCATTGGTCCGTTTCGCCATTCCCGTACGCGAAATGCATCTCTGGAGTTCGATACAAAGTCTACTGTAATAAAACGGGACTTGTGCTTACGCTAACGGATTTCCTGTTTTAGCCGAGGGTCCTCGCATGGTCACGCAAAGGACCTCCGCTACGAATGGCAATACGTCTGTTTGGAGTATAATACCTTTGGTTGGATAGACAACTGGGGTTTGAACCCAGTGCGGCTAGACCTCCGGGAGGTGAAGAAGGCGGGGCGTTCCCCATCTTACGATTAAATCCTGCTGTTACCCTTAGATCTAACGGAAATCAGGGAAAACATCAGTCAGTTCTAGGTATACTCCGAAAGATTCAGTTCATACCTCAGACAGAACACAGAGTACTTCTACTAGAAAGACCAACCAGTGAATGCAACATAAGGAAATATTGGCTATTTATTGAGATTCTTACGATACATACACATAAAACGCGTGAACGAAATAATGCGCACCATACAGTGTCCCTTTAATGCTGTTCGCTTGTAAACATAAGTCGACTGCGTCGACAAATATCATTAACTCACCAGTACCTAATTTAATGAAAATCCATTCAGTGGTTTTAGAGTTGTTGCATGCTGCCATCTAGCACAGAGACATGATCGATCTCATTAATGAAAATTATCATATTTATATAGCACCTGGGGCCTTTTATGGCGAAGCATGAGACGTGATCCATGCTCACTAAATCTCTGGCAGTAGGAAAGTTTCATTTAGGACCAATACGGTACCAATAATAACACAGCCCATCAACGAATACGGTAGGCCTACTGGGCTAGTTCCACCCTAATCCCAACCTCAGCATCCATCCAGTCGGTCTTTCACGTACCTTGGCTCTTTCCAACAAGTTTCTCGACCAAAATTCTGTATGCAGTTCTTGTTTTCTCCAACCCAGCCAGATGTCCAGAACATCGAATTCTTCACATTACACTGCCTTGATATTATCAGATGGCCTGTATAAATCAACAGGGTCACGTGCCACGTACTGCACTTAAATAAAAATATTACAACCTGTGAAGAGTGGTGATATTTGTGGTGATTGTGACGGGATTATGACGACGATAATGATTAAGGTAATATTAATGGCGATAATAATGTTCAATTCATTTCAATTCAATTCAGTTCAATTCTTCACGTCTTCACTTGTTTATTAACCGGTTGAATCAACAGACAAGTGGCCAGTGACAGGAAGAGTAAGACATATAAACACTACTACTACTACTACTACTACTACTACTACTACTAATAATAATAATAAAGATGAAATGCAAAAACATGGATTCATGTGCCGGCTAAGGAGTAAGGTCAGAGCGCCTAATAATTAAAACTCAAAAGACTGACAAAGATCATAGGATATTTGGCAGTGCATCACCCTGTGTATCTGATATCGTGCTGTCAAGTTTGTGAATTTGGTTATTCGAACGTGATGATATCCAAGTTTTAATTGAGATGTATGTGGTGTTGAGAGCAAGACAGATATTGGTGGGTCCCCTTGGCACATAGGCAATCCCGTTCACGGCACATAAACGGGCAAAGATGCGGTGGCTCAGACACTCCATAGCGATCAAGAAGGATGCGTTTATTTAGGCTCGTAACTCTTTCCCTTCTCTGCCTTCCCCTCCCCCCCCCTCGCCTCCCCCCTCGAAAGATAAGATATAAATTTAGCCGTAGGTGAAGGATGGAATCTCGCCAACTGTCGTTTTAAAATTAGATTCCGTTATGCAGTATTGTTCACGGACATCGAAATTGCCAATGGAATCTTTTCTTCTCCCACTTTTGTTGAAAGGTCGAAAATACCAAAGACTTCTGCTGCGTCACTGTTAGTCGTTCCAGAACTGTATGTAGGCTACCCTGCGAGCCGCTCGGCTGCACCACTGTTGTGACTACTCTGTCAGAAGCACTCTAACAAAACGGCCCTTAATTCCTTATTAACTTTTGCGTGTGTTCGAATGACAATGTGCGAGTTTTCGTAATTGGCATCTTCTTCCTTACTTTACTTTTTCTGCACGGGTAGTAACAATATTACATCATCATCATCATCGTAATCAACATCATCATTATCATCATGTTCCTGAAGGGCTAGGCGTGTTTCCTGTTTCTTAATCCTCAAGATGAAGATGGTCCCTTCATCTCTTCCTCGGTCGTCCTAGGTTCCTTCGTCCTTTTGATTGATATTGTAGTGCTTGTTTTGGTATTCTATTTGTGTCCATCCTCTCTACGTGTTGTAGCCACTTTTCCTGGTACTGTTTTATTTCCTTCACTATGTTCTGTGCTCCCGTTTTTTTTTCTAATACATTAATTCGTTTCTTTATCTACTTTGTTATTCCAAGCAAGTGTCTAAAAAATTTCATCTGTGCTACTTCTAAACGTTGTTCCTCTTTTTCTTCAGTACGCAAGCTTCACTTCCAAATTTCAATGCTGCCTTAGCTGTAATGTTGTGAATTCTTAACTTTGTTTCTTTGTTCACTTGTTTTTCCAAAATGTCTCCGTATAGCTCCGTTTATTTTGTTGTACGTTTGCAATTTGTCTTCTAAATCACTTTTGTATTCTGATATACGGTACCCCAAGTATTTAAAATCTATTACCTGCTCAATAATATTATCGTTTATCACAATTTTTACCCTCTGTGTGTGGTTCCCCCACCTTGCCATTGATTTTGTTTTTGTACTGGATAGAGTCATTTTGTATTTTCTTGCTATAAGGTTTAGGTGGTATGCCATTGTTTGTAGCTCTTCTTCTGATGTGGCTATTAAAATCTGATCATCTGCATATACGAGTTTAGTGTTCACTAATTTCCTCTTATTTAGTTGTATACCCTTCTTCATCACTCTTGTAAATTCCTTGATAAAATACAAAAATTATATTACAAAAATATATATTAACCTTTCAGATGGGTTCTGACTACGTTTACGTTCATGGGTTGACACCGACATTTCGGAGAAACATTCTGCCTCCATCTTCACGGTTGACGGAAATACTTTCATTCAGACTGCAGCGTTTACCTGGATATTACCCCATAAAAAGTTCTGACTGTCCAGAAGCTTCTAACAATTACAGCCGGACGGACACATCTACAACGACACAGCAAGAAGGTCTGAAGACACGGGGCTTTAGTAACTGGAGCCGAAAGTGCCAGGATCGGGGCCAATGGAGGGAACTGTAGAGGAAGGGGACGAACACACTGGACGGTAGCGCAAGAAGAAGATACACATAAGAAATTATAGATTATTAATTAAAATATAATTAGTGAAAGTCATATATAACAAAAATTAATGCAAATCTTTAGCTTTTTACGCTGTAGTTTCTTAGATATGCAAACTTACTTTCTGCTGCTATGTGACGAAACCCCAAAACTACTGGTCCATTGTGGCGGTTTATGATGCCCCACAACGACTTACACTTGGCGCAATTAACCCACTGCAACATAAAATTATATGAATTCATAAATAGTTTTTATACTTTAAGCAAAATGAAGAATCGAAGATTTCGAAACACGTTCCCGGTACACTCTTGTCTTGGAAGTAGAATATACCATAGGCATTTACGAATAAATAACAATGGCAGGTTATTTAACTGGAAAATCAATTAACAGTTCCAGGAACATCGTCAACGGAGAACGAATTTTAACTGTTGACTCGGGTTAAATGAACGCAAAATCACCCAAAATATTGCAAAAAAAATTAAGCATCAAGTTTTATATAACTTATGTTTTCACGAACTTGAACAATCTAAAGGAATTTTAATGCGCAGAGGTGCGCAAGTTTTCCAAAAATCTGTAAGCTATCTTATAAAATTATAGGCGCCGGAAGGATGACATGAACCAAGTTCCACACCAAAAAAAAAGTAAAGTTTTCCCGTTACAGGCCCGGTGTGGCCCAGAGGGTGGGTAGAGGTATAGCACTACTCTTCCATGACCGCGGCACTAGAAGGGGGTGAGTGATCAGCAGCACGCCCCGGCCGCACTTTACCACCGGGAAAGACCCGGTACCCATTATACAGGAGGCTGGGTGGGCCCCAGGGCCGGTCTGGACGGGCGGAAAATGTCGTCCCCACCGGGATTCGATCCCGTACCGACCAGCCCGTAGTCAGTCGCTATACCGACTGAGCTACCCGACCCACCCATACCGTAAACCCACAAATATTAGACGCCACTATGCAAAATCTAGTCGCCACGGCGACTTAGCGCCCGAGGTTTGTGCACCGCTGTCACAAATATCTCGATTATCATTCACTAGACGATATAAAATGAAGCAAACTTTTCAAATTTTCTGAATCTCGGCGTTCTCTAAATTCTACATGCGTTTTAATTGCATCGGAATTTAAACAACTCCTTACCTTAAATGTTATAAATTATTCTCACTTGCATGTGTTTTTGCATAAAGTTGGTCTCTATTCAGTCACCAAATAAAGTAAGTTAATGTCCGTCTGCCAACGTGTTACATCCCCCGAGAAGCAAGTATTCAGGTGAAAACTGATCAGAGTTGGGGGTCGGGTACGTTTAGTTTTGCTTACAAAGGATTCAATAAGTGTCCTACACACAAAGGCGAAGCCTGAAATAAATATTTTCAGACAATTTGGTAATCAGTACCGTGTGGTAGAACTAGATGTCACTGGGCACTACAGCAGTGAAGATCAACCTTAATTGCTGGCTGTGGGCATGAATCAGATTTGCACGACGGCTTGTGTGTTGCATTACATAAGCTTAAAGGCCAGGTGAAAATGTACCGTTTTCGCACCAGTCATTCTTAACCTCGGTGCTAGGTGGGAAAGAGTGGTGAAAATTACACCCCCGCCCCTTAACGTCCGGGAAAGAGCCCCTGTACCCTGGGTGGGTCCTAGGGTCGGTCTGAACAACTTGGAGAAGTGAAAAATCCTTTGCTCCTGCTGGGTTTGGAACCCCAGTCTTCCATTTCGTATTCAATATACGGACTACGCCACGTGATCAAGATGGAAGCTAAAGCACAGTTTTTAAACTGGATAAGTTACGCATTGTAATGGGATAGGAAAAGTTAGACACATTAAAACAATCGTAACAAGTTGCTTGTGTCAACGAGGATCATGAGGATGGGAGACTGTCCTGAGCATAAATTGAAAAAGAGCATCTCTTTTTCAAGCAGCAGTAATTTCACTGTTTATGACACAGATTGTGTGTTTTAAGAATGAATTAATTTCATGACATGGCGTCTTCGAAATCCCCCCCCCCCAAAAAAAAAATAGCACGTGTTTTATTAGATGGCTTTATTGTATTTAAATGTTTCATATAATTCTGACGTCACTATAACACTCTCATTTCACATCTAATGTACGCAGGTTAGAGTGAACAGCACTGACTCTCTGTAACAGGAGAATTAAAATCCACGCCTCTTAAAAAAAGAATTCCTATATAATTGCGAGCTTCTTGTTGCCCCAGACTTTTCTTTTGCCAGTACTGCAGGTACTATGTATTATGACATGAAAGTTAATCCTGACGGCGAATTGAGAGAATGAAATTTGCGTGATGTTGCTTACGTCATTATATCGTTCCCTAACCTTAGCTCCCTCTCGCTCAAACGAAACTTCTGCCAACGTGCAACAGGACAGGCGCATGGCACATCTGCGCTAGGGTTATTAGGCAGACTATGACCCTGCTTGGCCGACGAATCCATCTACTTGCGCGGTAGTCAGGCATTGTGTCGGGTAAATATATTCAGTTGGGGAGAGAAAAAAAGAAACTCATATTTAGAGCATGCGCCTCCGTATACACAACGAGGGTATTCCTCGGCGTGGCTTTTCGTTCTCACACACACACACACACACACACACACACACACACACTCTCTCTCTCTCTCTCTCTCTCTCTCTCTCTCCACCCCACTTCCTGCAGTTCCACCGTATTCTTCCCTCCCTGCGTTCTGTCGCCGTTTCTCCACATCCGTATCTCATTCTTCGGTGTTCCGTCTGATTCTGTTTCCGTTCCATTCTTAACGGCTTCCACGCATCTCTTTTCACTTTCTGTAGCATTTTCTACCTCCCGGTTTTGCCCGCTGTAGATGCATCTCAGTCATTCCTATTCCCCACGTCTGCTCAGCTTCCTACGTGTCTATATATTCTCTACAACACATTTTCCTTGTCTAGATTTCTTTTACATTCCTGTAGAGCTGCAACATCGCTCTCTTTCCTATAATCACCTTTGGGTATTCAGTCTTGTTGTCCGCAATGTGTTTCTTTTTGTACGCAACACGATGTCTCATTGTCGGTACTGTTTCTTGCTGCATGTAACTCTATTTCTATTCCGCACTGTGTTTCTTGTTGCGTGTAACACGACGTATTTTCCGTACTGTGTTTCTTGTTGTACACAACACGATGTCTCATTGCCCGCACTGTTTCTTATTGCGTGTAACACGATGTCTCTTCCATACTGTGTTTCTTGTACACAACACGATGTCTCTTTGTCCGCACTGTGTTTCTTGTCACGTGTAACACGATGTCTCTTCCGTGCTGTTGGTACTGCAGCTCGCTGCAAGATGTTTTCTTGTTTGATAACTACCTTTCTTTTTAAGGAAAGCTGATGTCGTTTGTTACTTTTCTGTTTTACTCAGCATTTCTAGACTTCAGTTGTCTTTCACACTATCTCATCAGAATTAATAATTTCCACACTTCACATCTTGTTGCGATAAATTTCTCCCTGCAGTATATCAATCCCACCCTTCCTCTAAATCATTTTCATTCCATCCCATTTTCTCACGCTCCTCCCCGTTATTTATCCTTCTCTTTTCCTGCGCTGTTGCTGTAACCCCGCGGGTCGCGTCACGTCCAAGCCGCATTATCCCGCCCCTCCCCCCTTGCCCGACTGACATTCACTGTCTCTCTCTCATACCTCAGCATCCCATACAAGCACTTCTTCATTTGTTGACTCTGGGTGCACGACACCGCACTAACTAATCAATACGCTACATTCGGCCGAGGTCGGATAACTTCGGGATCTGTTCGTACCCTGAAGATTCTGGGAGAACAACACAGAAGGAAAACCATCGCCCTTCCGCCCTCCGGGTTCCAGTGTTCCCTGTGCATGGTTTTTTTACAAATACACGTCACACAGAAAATGAACAAATCAACGTTTTGCACTCACTAATTCTCAAAGCCACGTACACTTAATTATTCACTTTTCGAGGTAGTTATTTGTCGATAACTTTATTACTTTGGTTGCCTTTGGAGTAAAGTTACTTATTGAAATAACATTTAACGTACTTATTTATATCAATGCGCAGAGCCACTCCACCAATGATGTGGAGACATGCGTGGTTGACAGTTGTCATCAGAATAATAAAATTTTATACTTCAATATACATGTGTTTATAGTGACTTTTAGGCGTTCTTTACGAAGCAACAGAAGAGCTCGTTTTGTGGAGACCGTCCGTCCGCGACCTGGTATCAGTGACTTAAGTCATGTGTCTAATTTTCATGAAAACCAGTGCAGTAGATCTTTACGAAACGCCTACACAAAACGTGAGTGTCATGACATTCACTCTCTGACAATTCAACTTATTCTTATCCATTCCGCGCATTGGGCATGTAATTATTTACATACACCAACAAATGCGCATAAAAAGTTCTACGTAAACTTGAACCCTCCTATATGTGTCGGCCACAAATCGCCATTAGCAGGGAGACGTAAATACAGAGGAATACATAATATTAACACACCAATCTCACAGGTACAGTGTTAATATATATAATAATAGTATATATTTATATATTTTAACACTGTACATGTGCGATGGATTTACAAATATTATATACGCCTTCCTGACAAAGGCGATTGATCGCCAATACATGCAGGAGGCTTCAAGCTTATGTGCAACTTATAACTTTATGATGTGGACATGTTGGTTTATGTACATAAAAATATTCACACTTTAGTTACGTGAGCAAATGAAATCGAACCCGTGCATTCGCACTGCTTGGCCCGCTGGGGTAAAATTCGGTAAAGGAAATCCTACCCAGTGCCGCCGATCAGTTGCGTGTTTTGTGACAATCGAAGCAGTGAAAGCCACACTCCTATTCGCCGCCAACCTGAACTTCAGTTTATAACCTGAATAATATTGGTGATGAGTAGATATCATGTAGCCGCTCAAGCTGTTGTTCCCAGCCTGGTGCTTCCTCTCACTTAGGCCCAAGTATCTTCTTCTGCACCCTGTTCTCCAACAAACAGGTATTTGCCTTTCGACCGTACGTTTATTTTCTGTACTCGTGAAAATAAAAGTGTAGAAGACAATTTATTAGCCGCCTAATTCGACCTCCTAATTAGAACAGCTTCCAGTGGCCTGCACATAAATAAATGAGGTGCTTTTAGTCTCTTTAAATATTACAATGTTTTAAGGAGAAGAATTCGTAATGGAAATGCCCTTTAATAATTGACATTCATCTAAATTGTACACAACACTTTGGCTCGTACCTCACAAAAAAATGGTTAATGCTGTTTAGGGACATAATCACTGTCTATTGTGGAAACCATACGAAACACATACATGCACTGTATGGTAAAAAAGCCATCGTTATCTAATGTCACAGCAAGTGGACACATAAATGCCACTTGACCTTAAATAGCTGATACAGGATAAACTATTTAGCTAATGGAGAAACTACGCGGTGCAGAAAGGTCGTAGATGCCCACTACGAAATTATAACAATTACAGCAACATAACTGTTCCGACGGTTGAATAAAAAAAACTGGCGGAGCTGGGATTTGAACCCAGGACTTTCTGCATGCGAAGCAGACACTCTACCACTGAGTTACACCCCCAACGATCGCTTGTGTATGGCTAGCGGTGTAGTTCAATGCAAGAGTACGTCTCGCGTTATGTTCAGTATTAAATACCTGTTTCAACCTGCGCATTAACAAGATATGAATGAGAAGTGGATGCACAGTAGTTAACACACGACGTGTGTACACAACTGTGACATCACAAACGACTCTGAACTGCACTGGTATCCAATACAGAGGCTTGCACGCAGAACAGAAACACACCAAATCACTCTACTTACTGCGACAAAATCAAGATAACCTTACTCTTTACTCGCAGCATGCTTTTATTAATATAAAAGTAATCATTATGCGTTCACCGTTTCATATTTGATTTGTATAAGCACTTTTACCTGCTGCTGTGTATTGGTGTGAAACGTTTTTTAAAACAGGATGCTGAGGAAATTGCTAGGACGTGAACGAGAGGAAGTAACGTGGAGGCCAAAGGAAGTTACGTGGGCGGGGCAAATAGTACGCAGTTCTGGTCGGAAATCATGAACAGCATGCGTGGAAAAGTTTCGCGCAGGTGGAAAGATAATATTAAAAATTGACCTTAAAGAAATAGGGTGGATGGGTATGGATTGGATACATATGGCTCTTGCAAACGTTAACTGTGCTGAGGGAAGTTCGGGTTCCCAGAAAGACGGGTAAGTTCTTGGATAGATCGGCTATATTAGCGTCTCAAGAAATTTTCGCTATAGATTTCGCTCGTACTTGTATGGGATGTATTTTCTGACCACACTACAGATACAAGGCAGAGGTTATTTGAGTCTGGAAGTGACCAAATTTCCCAAAAATATTGCAACCGTGTCCAAATTCTAGGCTCGAGAAGGGTGGCATGAATTAAGTTCTATACTGAGGACACACATTTCAAGGGTGACCTACGAACCTCACTGTTTTTTGGGCGCCTTCTCGATGCAAGTGACATACACACTTCTGCAGGTAACAACCTGAGTAATTACTTTAAAGAGGCACATCCTCGTTGCATAATTAAATACAATAAAAGTTACTACAATCAATCAATCAACACAACATATATTTCAACATGAACAAGGTTACATGTTTGGGGTTTAAAAGGGACAGTCATAATCGGGCCTGACATACAAGATAAAAAGAAGGGGCCTTTGACATCTGTAATTAGGTTACTATATACAGGGTATCCCAGGAGGAATGTGCCAGACTTCGGGAGGGTGTTCCTTATGTTAAAGTATACCGATATAACCCAAAACACCTGTATCCAAAGTTGAACGGTTAAGGAGATAATGGCCAGAGAAAAGTGGGGGCTTCTTGCGGTTCCAAATACTGCAACCTGCACAGCTGATACGTCACGTGACAATGCTAGCGGCCTTGAGAGGGGAATGCAGTGTTCACTGTGCCT
>Ga0123353_10015764_pt1 | contig 11005 bp, 7 predicted proteins | sample TergutLab28metaG_3_FD_92763 | JGI IMG/M metagenome (GOLD analysis project Ga0123353, IMG submission 92763) | Labiotermes labralis P3 segment gut microbial communities from Petit-Saut dam, French Guiana - Lab288 P3 | ecosystem: Host-associated > Arthropoda: Insects > Digestive system > Gut ... | reverse complement strand
GGTACAACTCCGGCCAGCCCCGGGGGGGGGGACAACAAATCCCAAAAGGGAAGGGGGGGGCGTGGGGGGGGGGGGGGACAAAACAAAAAAAATTGTATATACCACCTGGATGGCACAATGTAGGTACGGGTCAGTCAGAAGGTTGTGCCAAGAAAATTAGGACGGACTGACCTCAACAATAACAATAACAATAAAAATCATTATAATTGTAATGTAATAAAAAAAACGGCAATACTAGGCACTGTAAACATAGTTGTTCGGAAAGCAAGTACTGTAAAATTACAAATTATTAAACGAGGTGAAATAGTTTCTACATGTGCTGTAAATTTGCTGCAAACTGTATAGCCTAGAAATGTGTGTGTGTGTGTGTTTTTTTTTAAGGAATATTAATGTAACTACCCTGTATAAATCAATGCGACGAGCTGATCACTGGTCCAGAGGAGTCCTACCGACTGTGGCGCGTCGTTGTGTGTGATCTAGAAACCTCGTGAATGTGGTGGCCCTTACCCACTGGGGGCTGTCGCGCCAAAAACAGAACAAACAAAAACCCTGTATAAAGGAGATAAAATAAACAATAACTATTATTATTGTTATATTTATCACCATTATGCACGGTATTTACAATTACATACCTGCAAAAAATCATGTTTCTAGGGTATATCCTGTTGCAGCTGTTCTGTGTTTACAGTGTGCTACATGTAATGTTATTTCGCACGTGAAATATGTTTTGGACTTATACATTAGCATTTTCCGCAGTTTGTGTGGTGTGGTCCAAACGGCTGTTTTCTGCAGTTCCTTGATTTTATGCTTTCCCGGTCTGTCGCTCAGGTATAGTCTGGGTGTTACTACTACTACTACTACTAATACTAATACTAATACTGCTACTACTATTATTATGTTGTCGTCGTCGTCTCTCGCCACAGGCCTGTTCACCCTGGTACGCGTTCTCTTGAGCCAACGATGATCCCCACCGCTCAGGTTTCAAGTTTCAGACTGCAGTACTTCCCTATTATTTGTGATGTTCCAAGTGTGGCTGTCATTTGTACTATCTATCTGTCTGTCTATCTATCTATCTATCTATCTATCTACCTTTCTACCTATCTGTCTGTCTGTCCGTCCGTCCGTCCGCCCACCCGCCCGCCCGCCCGCCCGTCTGTCCGTCCGTCTGTCTGTCTGTCTACATGGAATGTTTCCCTGGTATGACTTCGGAATTTTTCTTTACATCTTTTGTTACTATTCCTGTGGTTCCATTTATTACCGGTATGATCATACATCTCTGGTTCCACATTCGTTGTAACTGTATACGTGAACTCTTGCATTTTAGTTTCTTTTCTGATTCCTTTTGCGTGACATTACTGTCCGCTGGCATTGCCACATCTGGCAGTACCCATGTTTTCCTCTTTTTGTCGTTGTTACTATTAACACATCACTTGCTTTAATATCCAAGAATTCTGCATTTTACCCACAGAGAATGTTTGTGAACTTGAAACGATTTTGGATAGTTTTGATGTCTTGCTGACCGTGTATCTCAGTATAATCTTAGTAATTAATCAACTTAATGCACAAAATCTTGTTTTATAATAATTTTATTATATGTCTGTCTGTCTGTTTCGAGCACTATGTGCTCATCATCAGGAGGTCAAAATTACACTATATAGCATCTGGTATCATCACACCTGTAGGTGGCCATCCGGTGCACAGGTTGAGAGAAGCCACCTACAGATGTGATGATACTAGATGCTGTATAGTACAGTTTTGACCTCCTGATGATGAGCACATAGTGCTCTAAACATATGGAGGTATGTAATAACCTTATTATAAAACAAGATTTTGTGCATTCATTTGGTTAATTACTAAGATTCTGGATAGATACAAGATTTCTCAAATCCCCGTGTGGCACAAAATGCTGTATTATTCAGATGCAAACCGTACTGCGAAATCACAGTGGATTAGCCCGGAAGAGACTCAGAAGGAAGTAAGTGAGTTGATCCAAGGATCGAATCACAAGAAAGAAGTGTAATTGTCGCACTGACAGAATGGCCAGCGACATATTCACCTCATTAATGACTTTCAGAATGACCCAAACAAATGAACGGGACGCTGTTCTTAGGTATTCAGGAGGTCCCGGGTTCAAATGCGTTATCCTAACTGAGTTTGTCGTGTTTTCTTGTAGTACTTCCATACAAATGCTGGCGTGGTACTTCAAATTAGGCCTTACAAATCCTGAAATATTTCACTATTCAACCAACTTCCCGATGTTATATCCACATGTGCTGAGGTACCGACGGCTTCAGTCAATAGATTATAAATAGCAGCATACATACGGACGTAAACAAGGAGACCATCAGAGTCCACTGGCATGACCAATAGACCACTAGAGGGAGAAGGAGCGGTTTCAGCACGTGGCACAGTTTCGTGACGTCTGGTCGACCGCAGAGAGAGGGAATATAAAAAAAAAACCGCGTTTAGACGATCCTATGGTCTCCCCATCCCTTGCCACCTCTTCTTCATGCATGTTCCTCTGCTGACAGCATCTTTATCATTGTTATTGTGACAACTTTGACGTCAAGAGACAGCACACGGCATCATATTTTTATATCTCAGTGGGCACCAACTGATATGGATGTCACCGTGGGACCTCTGTAGGACAAACACGGGAAAACCGATGTCTGAGCGAAGATTCGAAGGTCCTCCAGGATACGGAGCATAAGTGCTGAGCATGATGCGGCGCAGTCCTTCAGACGCTAACGGCCACTCAAATAGTTTGGAATAAGTTCATCCTAATAGGCCACGAAGGCCCAGAGGGGGAGCAGATGTATGCCTCTACTCTTCCTTCAACCTCGGCGCTAGATGAGAATGGGTGGTCAACGCCACGCCCCCTGCCACATTATCCCCGGGAAAGGCCCGGTCCCCATTGTATGGGAGGTTGGGTGGGCTCCAGGGCCGGTCTGGACGGGTGCGGAAAATCTCGCCCCCACAGGGATTCGATCCCCGGACCGTCCAGCCCGTAGCGAGTCGCTATACCTACTGCGCTATCCCGGCCCCCCTCAGACAGTTGGGAATTCTCTCCCAACCCCAAATTCCACCCCACTTCACTTTATGGAAAAAGAAATTTCATTACAGTACTCACTAAAGCCCACCCACAATTGATCTCTCTCCTGAACCAAATTAATTAGACCATGCGTGGTTAAATGCTTCAGCCGCGGTGTAAACGAGGTCTTCACCCTTCTGAGATGTTACGCAGCGTTGATTGGCAGATAGTTACCGACGTTTCGGGACAGGCTATCGGTCCGATCTTCAAGGGTGAAGGTGATCCTTGATGATCGGATCGATAGTCTGTGCCGAAACGTCTGTAACCAACTGCCAATCAGCACCGCTTAAATCCCAGAAGGGCGAACACTTAATACAATCCAATGTCGCCCACCCTAAGACTTATTTTATTTAATATTACCCTCCCACTTAGTCTAGGTCTTCCAAGAAACATCTTCCGAGAGACATCTTCCAAGAGACATCTTCCGAGAGACATCTTCTCTCAAGGTACCCAAACAATGTTTCATACGCATTTTTATCTTTTTCATGCGTACGACACGCTGTGCTTCCCTCATTCTCCGTAATTTCGTGGTCTTAATAATGTCTGATGAAGATAATCTGCGTGTTACGTACTGCTGATTACTGGTTATGCAGTTCCCTCGACACTGCACTTACATTCTGCCACTCAGATATAAGTACTCCGAGTACTCTGTTGTGAGACAACAACCTCCATTTTTGCTGTCTTCACTGTTAGTACTGGCAATGTCCGGAAATCACATATTTTCCAGAAATATAGGCACCGCCTCAGAAATTTGATACGCAGTACGTCCCGTACTGTGCACCAACAAACATCAGAGCCAACGTACAAAATTTTGTAGCAGGGGAATTGTACACCCCTGATTCACGCATCGCTACGGTAGTCCGAGTGATTTCTTGTGTTGGTATTGTTTAGCTTATTCTACAGCACTGGAGTGTTACATGTTGCCTACCCTTGCGCCTGAGTAATTTTGTTCTGTCCCTCGGGAGCAATATAAACTGAACGTGAGATGTGGAGTTCAAGCGCCGTTGACTGCTCAGATTACGGTCTTTTGAGATGTGATACCGTGCAGTTTGTTCGATAGACCCTAAGTACCTGTATACCAAAATGGACGGCGTCACACCTCAAAAGACAGTAATTTGAAAAATGCATATTTTTCGTTTTTGTTCGCAGATTTACTGTGAGCGTGAAAATCTGCCGATCTGAATATAGGTCGGCGAAAGGAGCGCGATATCCTGGTACTGTAATGTGCAATAGAACTAATATTGCAGTCTTAACGCAAAAGGGAGATTAGAGATAAGCTCAGTGGGGCGATAAGGACAGGGACTGGTGGACGGGGTGACGCCGGTTTGATTGTTTGGCTTCCACACCGGCTGTGGGACCCACCCGTACGTACCCGGGGCTTTCGGCATCTACGATAACGCTGCTGGGTCATATCGCCCTTCACTTACCTACATGTAGTGCTGGTTGAAGTGTAAGCGGAGCTTTACCTCCATCCTTCTTAGCGCCTTTGTGTCAAAATACAGATATGCGTCGCTTAGCGACGGGGATACGTTCTGAGAAATGCGTCGTTAGGCGATTTCGTCGTTGTGCGAACGTGTACTTACACAAACCTGGATAGTATAGCCTATTGCACACCTAGGCTAAATGGTATAGCATATTGCTCCTAGGCTACAAACCTGTACAGCATGTTTCTGTACTGAATGCTGTAGGCAATTCTAACACAATGGTAAGTATTAAATTATAATATTATTGTAATATTCTAATATTATAGGACCACCGTCGTATATGGGGTCCGTCGTTGACCGAAACGTCGTTATGCGGCACATACCTTTACTTTATTAAGCACAGGGACTTTAACCTGAAAAGGACTTGGAATTATTGTTATTATAGGGATAAGAAATATTAGCTTTTCGCGGTGGTTAAAATTTATAGGACATATTGTTGTCCGGTTAGGACATCGTTTATTCTGGGGTCTGTCACATTTATTTCAGAAAGAAGATCGGCAGTTATCAATTAATAATAATTATTATTATTATTCACTGCATTTGGCTTGTCACCCAGTGGCAGTGGGTATTTTACATGTATACAAAATATGAAATTGGTTACTACTAAATTTAAGTCGGGAGGGCTACATTATCGCGAAATAAGGTTCTGTCGAATCGTGGCAGGAACTGTGACCACATCACTTGCCAATAGGCCAGGGTGTCTGAGAGGTCCTCAGTGGTCAAAAAATTCCTAGCATTTTACGGAGCTCAAAGGTTCATTACCGTGTTCACTAGGGACGCTACCTGTTCCTTTCTTGAGCCGGATGAATCCAGTGCACTTTCAATTATGTATGTCTGTGCACAATAAATTATCATCAGCGTAGACCAGAAGCTGATAAGGACACAACCACTTCCTTCCATGTCCTTTCCAATTCATTATCATCATGTAATTCGACGTTAGGTCCAATTTAGCTCAGAAAGTGGGTGTGAAATAAACCATATCGCCAAGTTAATGGGAAGGAAAGTCAAAACTGTTCCAGTGCTTAATGAAGCACATCGTGGCAAGTTATGGGAGAATGGAGGAGTAACTCCTTTCTTAAACCTCGAAGTTAGATGCAGCTGAGTGGCCAGCTATTCGTCGCCTTCTTTAGACCTAGCGATAGCGAGGGTACCAACTGGGTAGAAGGTTGTCTGCAGATCAGTCAGTCCGGACGCTGTGGAAAGGAATCGCGATTGTCACCGGAAACTGAACCGCGACGTCCCAGGCGTCCAGCTCGCAGCCTAATCACTACACTTACTGAGCTACACCGACTATCCCCTATATATATATATATATATATATATATATATATATATGTGTATATACTATCTTTGTGAAAGACAGCAGTCACACCACGGGTCGACTGTTAGCGATGGTAATTGACAGGCAATGATTATCATCAATCGCTATCGACTGCTATGGATTATAAACGATCAGATTCGTTTAATATCGGTGGTTACAGTGTTACAGTGGAGTAACGCGTGAATATTATGGCGACCCGTCAAATGGAGGGACACGAGGCTAGCAAATAAATAAATTCAGAAACAGAATAGCGCTTGAGGACCGCAGGTTGAATGTCGCTCAAAGTGTTCTGGGCGGGGACTGAGTGAGTATTGCACGTGGCGCATTCGATGGCGTTCTGATGAGGTGGGCCGATCCAGATGGCCGCACCACTCACTTGCTGGGATTGCAGGTTCGAACCCCGCCGGGGGCATGGATGTCAATCTCTTGAGAGTGTTGTGTGCTGTCAGGTAGAGGCCTCTGCGTCTGGCTGATCACTCGCCCAGAGGAGTCCTACCGAGAGTCGTGTGTCTGAGTGTGATCATGAAGCCTCGATAGCGTGAAGGCGCTGGCCGGCTGGGGGCTGTTGCGCAGTGTAAAAAAAAAATTTTATTAGGCGGTGCTTCTGTTACTGTCATTGTCGCCAGTGCCTGGCAGCAGTTCAGAAAGGGTGATGCAATCTACATGAGTATTGCAACGCCATTGGATTCAGATAGAAATATCGAGAGACCATAAGACCAGCGAATGTCACACGCGTGCACATCGAGGGGGCACGGCTGTTGCAAGGCGACAGTTCCGGCCGACCCGACAGGCAATAAAGGGTTTAGTGGGTCTACTGTCAGACCCTCAGTGGACACAGTTCAATGAAACCAGATAGTGACGTTTGCTGGCAACAAAGCGCAGTCCACAACTCACGTAATATCCTATGTCTGGATATGAACTATTTCACTAATGTCATGGAGTTCTGCTTGGTAAGTTGATAGTATCAGAGTTGGCTAAGACGTCTCCATTACCTTGAGGCGTTCTTTACTGAGTAAAACATTACCTCTTACATGGAGGCCGTGTCAATGCTTCTTTGGCCTTGTATCGTCGTCTGAACGGCTGGGAAGATGTTTCTAACACTTCAGTTGATGTTTCTAAAATATTACACAGCTTACTCACTTCCTACAGTTGTAGGGGAAATTCGTCTTAAAAGTCATGCTGATCCACAGCGCAGCCCTGTTTATAGCTCCCCATGTATCCCATAAACCAGCAGAATAGTTGTGTTCAGATTCGATGTCAGAGTGTCGAGATGTTGTTTCATGTAACGTAGTTACAGCATAGTTATGACATAGTTTGCCATTATGGAGTGCGACTTTCCCAGTCTTGCTTTGAATCAAAAGTTTCATTACCCCTTTTACAAGAGCCCGCCATGGTGCCAAATGGCTTCAGCCATAATCTGTAACTTCTCGACACGTTATAATATTAGGGCCTATATCCCATCCCCACATAGGCCAGCTACTTCGTTTGGGGTTCAAATTCCGGCAGTGGCAGAAGTTCTGCTTTTCGTCGTCATGTCCATTCTGATACTGCAGCCAATCCAGCCTCCTGTTCAGTGGGCAGTGGGCCTCTTCTCTCGGGGGTCAAGAGGTCGGGACGCAAAGTGACAACTCATCTCCATCTTATGTCGATGTTAGGAGTCTATGGCGTTATGACGGTAACCCCCATCACGTGTTCACTGCGTCATGCTGAATTTCGGGCGCCGAAACTTATTGCATTATTTGAAGTTGGGGGGGGGGGGTCTTGTTTAGAATGCTTAGGCTAAATCTGACACAAGGAGACATCGAAAAGGAATCGTCCTGTCCGTAAGTCACAAGGAGGACGGCTGATTTTGGAGGTTCGAGCACATTTTTTCTGGGCAGCCTATAGATACATAATACTTACTAACAAGTGACACAAAACGGAGCCCCGTTATACAACAGATGGCAGATTAGAGATTTGAATACGGTTCTGTGCATACATTAGTGTGTCCTTACGGAAGGTCACAGACGGGGATCGACAGAGGACAATGGCAAAGAGTTGACAGGTGTCTGGTCGGGATGGAGGGTGAAGAGAAGCGGGATGGGATGATAGATGGAGGTCGACGCTGGGAGACAGGTAATCCACAGAGGAAGAGTGAAGAATGCAGTCTGGTGGGATGTGACGTAGTGTAGTCTGGCAGACGATGACAAATTTTTCGGTGGAATCTGCCGTTCGCAAGTTCATCTTCGGAAGATCACAACCTTCAGAAACTTACATATCATACAAGAAGTATCTTGGTTTATTTAACGACGTTTTTAGGTGTTTATGTTATGTAATGTAGAAAGAACGCTTAACATGCGTGCGTTAAATGAGAACTGCTCATATTGTAATAAAAGACGTGAATCGGTTTTGACCGCCTTTCACGAGGACAACAAGTGACAATTATCGACTGTGGTACCAAGATGCTTCAATGTGGAGTCGAATTCCACTACTTCGGACAACTGCACTCCTCAAGTACAAGCAATTGTGATGATAGTGTTAATGATGATAATTTATTTGTGATTGAGACAGGGAAGGACTCTGAAGCATTGGACTTTGACCCCGCAATGACAAGGCTGGTTGACGTGGAAGAGACTGGATAGGATTGGACGTCGAGGGTAGCTCAGTGTTACAGTGGATCTTACGAAGAATGTAGATTAGTTTCAGCTGTCGGAGAGCTTTTGTTGATTTGCATTAAATTATTACACTTTTTGGCCAGGTGAAAGATTTCAAGTCACTGTGCACTGGAGTGTGACCTGGTGGCTTGCTCTTTGAGTATCCAGTATCTTCTCTTTTCCTTACTGACATCCAGTAGCTGATTGCCTCTTCTTTCTCTTCTTTCCGTCACTTTTATCCTCCACGTCAGCAGCTACTGGATGACTTTAAGGAAAAGAGAAGGTACTGGAAATTGAAAGATGAGGCACTAGGTAGCACACTGTGGCGAACTCGCTTCATAAGAGCCTATGGACATGACGTAAGGCAGACTACAGAATGAATGAGATAGAATTATAATATTAAAATTAATCATAAGGAACTTAGGTTGTAGACTGGATTAAGTTGGCTCTGAATGGGATCCAATGACGGGCTTTTGTGAGGACGGTAAAGAATCTTTAAGTTTCGTCAAAGGCTGGGAAGTTTTTGCCGAATTGACCGGCTGCTAGCTTCTGATGAAGGATCTGTTCCATGCAGTTACCCTGTTTCCAAACCTATGAGGGAACGTCAGAATTATATAGTGACACATCTTTGTGTCATCGTTATAAAGTTGCAAGGTCCAATTTTCAGCACTGCTGGGTATTCATATGGCAGGGGATATTCAAACTTTCTGAGTCGATAGTTCAGCAGGAAGTACTTTCAAGGCAGCAGTATGCTTGCAGACCTCTCATGAGGCTCCAGTGCAACAATTGGTCGCGGACGCCCCTCCTGATTTCACAAGAAGAGAAATATAAGACGTAGTAGCAAGAAACATGTGGGCCGGGTAGCTCAGTCGGTATAGCGACTGACTACAGGCTGGACGGTCCAGGACCGAATCCCGGTGGGGACTAGATTTTCCGCCCACCCAACCTCCTGTAAAATGGGTACCGGTTCTTTCCCGGGGTAAAGTGCGGCCGGGGCGTACTGCTGACCATTCACCCCCTTTAGTGCCGCGGTCATGGAAGAGTAGAGCTATACCTGTACCCATCCTCTGGGCCACACCGGGCCTATAACGGGATCACTTTACCTTTAGTAGCAAGAAACATTCTTGAGGAATTATCAAAAACAACACGCTCGATACTGCTTCACCATGACTGCTTATAAAGATATGTTGTAAAATGTTTTCTTTAAACGGGGGTGACGGCCAACATTATTAAGATCTATAACATATTACTGATTTTGCGAAGGTTCTTATTAATTTGTGGAAGACTGAAAGGTTGGTTACCAGGATGTTCTGGTTAACGAACAGTAATTTTCATCCGTAATGTTGCGTACTAGCCGGTCCCAGTGGTCGCGGGTGTAAGGCGTAGGTCCGCGGCAGCTCGCCTGCTGAGATTGTGGGTTCGTATCCCACCGGGGGCATGGATGTCTGTCTTTTATGAGTGTTGTGTGTTGTCAGGTAGAGGTCTCTGCGACGAGCTGTTCACTCGTCCAGAGGCGTCCTATCAATTGTGGTGCGTTGTAGTGTGTGATCTAGAAATCTCGTGAATGAGGAGGCCCTGGCCCACTGTGGGCTGTTGCGCCCCTCCCCCCCCCCAAAAAAAGTTTCGTACTAATCGTATTTACTTACTTACTGCACGGAGGGAAGTCCTTGAGAAGCTAACCGGTCATCTACTAGTCAAGAAATTCCCCGCATTTTATGGAACCCGAAGGTTCATTACCGCATTTAAGAGTGCCGGCCACCTGTCCCTTTCCTGAACCAGTTCGATCCAGTCCACGCCTCCACATCCCACTTCCTGAAGATCACCAAATCTCATGTCCCTTTTCCATTGCTTAGGTCATACAAAAGCACCAGTCCAGGTCCGAGGCACCTGTTTACGTCTCGTAACTATGCTAGTTTTTACGGCGAGGAGTTTTTAGGACCTAGCCCAACCCCCAAGCTAGAGGACCACCCCTTGTCGGCTTTCTGCAACTGCTTACCCAATATATTCGCTAGTACTCTCCATATCGGAGGCCCTGCATTCATCCGCAACCTGAGGACGCACATGCCGTGGTGACACGGTCCCACTTACCACGGGTACTTAATGGTATTAGCACTACAAAACGCTTTAGAAAAACGGTAGAACAGGGTAACCCGTCTCTGACCCGACATTGAGTATCGCACTTACTGAATACGAAGTAGGATTGTTAGTCATTACAGTGCTGCCAACAAACTTAAGACCACGCAATCTGAAATGCAGATGGAGCTTCAGTGGACACTGGCGTCGAGATACGTTGTGCAGTACATAGTAACATGTGTTGTGACAGTGGCGTACCGAAGGGGGGGGGGGTTTTTCAACCCCGCCACAAATTCCGAAGGCCCTCCAAAATCGTGCCAAACTCTACCCGATTGTGAAAACTGTTAAAATTTGCAGAATTTAGGACGCCAACACCCCCAAGATGTTCAGAAAAAAAGGCAGT
>Ga0123353_10015763_pt1 | contig 11005 bp, 5 predicted proteins | sample TergutLab28metaG_3_FD_92763 | JGI IMG/M metagenome (GOLD analysis project Ga0123353, IMG submission 92763) | Labiotermes labralis P3 segment gut microbial communities from Petit-Saut dam, French Guiana - Lab288 P3 | ecosystem: Host-associated > Arthropoda: Insects > Digestive system > Gut ... | reverse complement strand
CCCCAGTGTAAATAACCCGTTGCTCCGTAACGGTAATTAATCCAATGTAACAAACGTGTCTGTATCAATGGTTGTTCCAAAAAACGGTTGGCATAATTGCCTTGAGGCTCTACACAGGTGTAAAACCAAACTTCATTCCCTGCTGCCTGACGTTCTAAATAGAAAGAATAATCGCGATGATAGGTGTCTAATTTGGGAACCCAAATGTCGGCGCTATTGGCTAATTTACTATACATGACCGCATCGATGACAGGAACCCCGGGCATCAGATTTTTCACAAACTCAACTAAACGGATATATGATGCTGCGTTAGGTTCGAATGGTTCATCAGCAACATGCTGTATATACATTTTGTCCCATCCTTTTGTTTTCAAATGGTTGTGCAAAGCCGGAAGAAATTGTGTCAGGAAATTTTGAGCCAAAACATCATCAAATGGGACAATACCTACTTTCGGCACAAAAACTCCAAAATCCGATTCCCAATTACCTATACGTGCGCCGAGATGACCGCCTTCAATACGTTTGAGATCGCCTTCACGAATGAAAAGTTCAACCATTTTGTCGAAGTTTGTAAAATCAAATGTGAATTGTGTATCGATAACTTTGAAGTTGCACAGTTCGCCCAAAAAATCGTAAAACTCGCCTTGATTTCCAATCAAATATGTGTTTTGTCCATGATCGCGCATCATACGAGCGTGAACTGTGAGCAATTCCCAGTAGCGGTTGGAAAATATCTCAACAGGTTGGTTGCCATTCAACATCGCCATTTTTGCAGTGTTTGGTATGAACCAGTTGGTTACCCACAGAGTTTGTTCGGGCAAGGTGACAGGATATACCTTGACATTCACCTTTTTGGTAATTTTGAACTGTTTTCCGTTAGTTTTCCCGGTAAAAACAAGGGTTGCAGAATAATTTCCATCCGTCGCATCACGCGGAATAGCATAAGCAACCCATACAGGCTGATTCGACAAGGAGTCGATATCCATACATTCTGCGTCTTCCAGTAAAGGATCGGGAAACATATTTGAAGCTGGGCGTACCGCATCTTTTGAAGGACGAGACGTAAAGTTTTTTTCAAATACGTATCCGACAAACGCTTTTTCAGTAACTGTAATTTTTTGTCTGCCACTTACCAAATTCCCTGCATCAATCTTTAAGCCTTGAATAGGGTCATCGCTCCTGATGACAAACTGAAAAGTTACTGTTTCTCCTTTTGCTACTGCTGCCGTATCAGAATTTTCTACAGAATACAACCCTTCCTTGAATACCTTTTCCAAGGGATCCAACTGTACGCATGTCACGGTTTTATTTGCCGAGTTACTACATCCGGCAAACAACATGGCGAATGTAACGAAGATTGAAAAAAATACATTTTTCATTAATTTGATTATTAAAGAGTTTTTAATTTAATATTTAATTCAATTTATTTTTAATGTGTTCCAATATAAAATTGGTTATATGGAAAGATTGATTTCCTTTATTCCGCTGTACGATTTGCCATTCACTACAATCGTTTCTAATCCGGGCATTTGCGGAACGTGAAGAATGATTTTACGCGGTTTTTCGCGCCATTCTGCACTGAATGAAACATTGAGCGTTTTACCGTCGGCGGAACGGCGGAATTTGAGGTTTACAGGACCGAACTCCGTAGGCATTTTCTCAAAGCGGGTTTCTTCCTTTGAGGTTATCCATGCGTGAGGGCAGAGTCTCATCAGGTGCAGGTCGCCGTATGATATTTGGTCGTCTATAACCGATAGTTTGGCAAGATAGAACGCAAGCGGTAAAGTGAATAAGGAGCCATGTATGGCGTGGCGGTGTTCACTCGATATGTAAGTGTTTTGCGAAATAGACCCTACCATAACGCTGTACATGCCTGTAAGGAACTTCTGTCGGTCGCCGAGCCTCCAAGAGTGGAATACGTTCCAACTGTAGGCTGGTTCGCATGTAGACATTTCGTAAACGAGCAGCGGACGGTCAAGGGCGAAGGCGTAAATACCATTCGTCAATTTCCAATTGGGACCTTCACGGAAGTAATCTACCATGTCCACCATAATGGGGTCGTCGGGTTCCATCAGTTCACCCCATACGAGTACCATTGGACCGGTGTCTAAGTAAAAAGCTTCAGTGGCAATACTAAGTATCCTCGAATCATTGGATAAATAGGTTGAAGGTTTGTAACGTTCACGACCTTGCGAATCTGTCCAACGCGGTCCCTCTTCAACAACTTTACGATACTCCCGCAAAAATGTATCCTTGTATATTTTCAGAAATGTCTTGTAAATAGCGGCTTTCGGATGCCCTATTTTCTCAAACAGGCGCATTGTAGTAAGCATACCTTTGTAATTCCATGATTGAGCCCAAACACCTTGTACATCAGTCCACTCATCTGTCGATATTGCCGCAGGAAGCAGTCCTTCTACGCCTCCGTGTCCTGTCACCTTCGAATACTCCATTATAAAATCGCACGCTTTTTCGAGCGATACTGTCCAACGATCAATAAATTCTCTATCGCCTGTCAAAAGAGCGTGTGTCGATATTTGATGCATAATAGCACCATGGTCTGTCAACCAATCTACCGACGTGAATTCTTTAGGAGTGCCGAAATATCCGGGATGGTGTTGATAAACTCTGCCCGGAGGCTTCACTGTCCCCTGGTTTTTGTAGAATAACTCCGAATACTTCTTTGTCATATCGAAATATCCCAATTGGTCGAGAAACATGTGGCTCTGCATCGACGTAGGCGTAGACCATAATGCGTCGTAAGTCCATACACTGGATATGTACGAGTATTCCTTTGTTCTGTAATTCATTTCTGCTATGACCGACGCAAATTTAACGCTCTGTGAAATAGCTTCATTGATGAAATGCTCGGGAACATGAAATGTGGCGGCTGTCTTGCTATTGCAAGTCCAATACCAGTCGCTCATAGTCAATGCGCCATCATAGGTCAATGCTAATTCCCGGTCTATTTCTTTGCGCGGTTGTGGTAGCATTGGCACAAGTAAATCCACGTATTGACCTTCAACGGCATCAAATGTCACTTTCAGGTTATAGATACCTTCTGACATTTCTTCGAAAGAGATACGACCCTCTTCGGCAGGCAATACAATCATTCGCACCTTATCGTCGGGTTCAATTATCCGGTATCCTGTAAGCCCGTTATTGGAATAGGCTTCTGCGGTCAATTTTTTGGGATAAGACGCCATATTGGGATTTACGTTGATGCCTACAAAATATCCATAATCGGCATGGCGGAGATGCAATGCTGTGAGTTTTACCGACATCGAATACGTTTCGGGATGGCGATGTGGATCCACATGCGACACAGAAAGTCTGATCCATGCATACAGCGGTTCGAGGGCTGTTTCGATATCCTCATTACTTGTAATATGGGCAAACATTTCCGATTTCATGACAATACCATCCTGGCTACGGTATTCGGTCCACAGCACAGGCGTCTCATGCTCTTTTTCCCAACCCTGTATGCCTATCCCGCCGTCCATTTTCCATGTAGCAAGGGGAATTGACGGAAGTGGCTTGGGAAGTCCGTTGGATGATGCATGGAAAGTCAGCAAGAAGTTTTGTCTGGGGTCCCTCCAAGTCAGTGCATCCGGGCGCCATTCGCCGCCCATGCCCGGTTCGCATATCAACATTCCGTTATAGAGTACGTTGAATTTGAAATAGTGGTCTTTCCACCCAAGAGGAGTCCAGACGCTACGCTGCTCTGGCCACCACAGTTTTGCCATCTCGACATTAGGTTCGCCAAAAGACTGTTGGCACAGTGACTGCTGTGCCAACAGTAACGGTGCAGGAAACAAAAGCACCACGAGAATATTAATTATCAAACGTTTCATGATATAAAATTAATTGTCTAATATCTGTATTCATTTTCACAGCGTTATGATTTTGTCCGCAGCATATTTTTTGCCATTTACGGTTATGCTTTCCAATCCCGATACGGGAACCGGATGAAGTATTATTTTCGGAGCGGCACCGCGCCATTTCGCAGAAAAAGTAACATCGAGGTTCTTGCCATCGGCAGATTTTCGAAATCTTAGACTAACGGGTCCATATTCAGTGGGCATATTATCCATCACGCTTTCCTCTTTGCAGCTTATCCACGCCAGTGGGCACAGTCTCAGCAGGTGCAGTTCCCCATCTTTCAATTGGTCGTCGATGACTGCAAGTTTTGCCAACTGCACACATAGCGCTGTACCTGTCAACATTCCTTGAATCCCATGTCGGTGTTCACATGATGTATAGGTGTTTTGCGATAAAGCGCCCACAAACATGCTATACATCCCTTCGAGAAACTTCTCGCGGTCGCCGAGTTGCCACGAATGGAACACGTTCCAGCTATAAGGCGGTTCGCAGGTCGAAATTTCGCGTTGCAGGGAAGGACGCCAAATGCAATTGTAAACAGGGGTATAATATTTAACGTTCGGACCGTAGCGGAAAAAATCAACAACATCTTTCATGATCGGATCGTCGGCGTCCATCAGTCCACCCCATACCAGCACCATTGGACCGGTGTCGAGATAAAAAGCGTCGGAGAACGGATGCGACATGTTCTTGTTTGTCGACAGAGTCGTTGGTGGACGGTAGCGTTTGCGCCCATGTTCGTCGATCCAACGGTCGCCTTGTTCGGATTGCTCGCGGTAAGCTTTTTGGAATATTTCCTTGGTACGGACGGCAAAATCAGCGAACTCCTGTGCGCGCGGATGACCAACCGATTTCATCAGTTTCACGGCAGTGGTCAGTCCCTTATAGTTCCACGCAAGGTTCCACAATGCCTGCGTTTCGATCCAGTCGTCGGTCGCTACCGCCGGTGGCAGCAGTCCCTTCACACCGTCATGGTCGGTAACCGCGCTCATATCCTTCATAAAATCGCAAGCAGCAACGATTGAGGGCATCCAATGGTCTATGAATTTCTTGTCGCCGCTCAACAGACCGCTCGTGGCTATCTGCAAGAGTATGGCGCCATGATCGGCGAGCCAGTCTATGGACGTCAGCGCTTTTGGGGCGCCAAAATATCCCGGATGCTGATAATACGACCGACCGGGAGCCTTTATGGTGCCCTGATTGGCTTTGAATATCTCGGAAAAACGAGCCGTCAAGTCGTGGCGTCCCATCTGATCAAGAAACATAAAACTTTGCATGGAGGTCGGAGTGGGCCACAGACAGTCGTAACCCCACGCTCCCGTCAGATAGGAATACTCTCCGGTGACATGGTCGAGTTCTGAGATTATCGGGGCAAATTTCACGCTAATTTCGACTGTTTCAGTTATATACTTTTCAGGGACTTTGAAAGTGGCTGCCGACGTCGGCTTGTAACTCCAGTACCAATCGCTCGCGATTAGCGCTCCGTCGTATGTCAGGGCTTGTTCTTCGGCGATGAATTCTTTCTCTTCAGGGAACATCGGCAACAGCAGGTCAACATGATCCCCCACCTCCGCTTTTAGCATCACTTTCAATGCGTACACGCCTTTGTTTACTTCAAAAAAACTCAACCGTCCTGCGTCGGTAGGCTGTACGGCAAGCCTTGCCTTTCCATCAGGCTCGGTAATGTACATTCCGCTAAGACCGTTATCCATATAATGTTCCGCTTTAAGCTCCTGACCATACGGAGCGCTGTCAGGATTTGCCATGATTGCAAACGATGGTTCGGTGCTGACTAAGTTATAACATTCGCCATTGTGCTCATAAAACACACGGCTCATCTGAACTACCATAGGGTACACGTCGGGATGCTTCAGTTGATCGACATGTATCACTTTCAGCCGTACCCAGGCATAAAGTGGTTCCAACCCGCTAACGACGTCCGATGAGCCTTTCTGGTGTGTGAAAACCTCTGCCCTGATGATAAGCCCTGCCTGAACCCTGAACTCAGTCCACAGCACTGGGGTTTCATGATCGAAGTTCCATCCCTGTATGCCACGCCCGCCGTCTATACTGCGAACATTAACAGTCTCCGAAGGAAGCCGTTTGGGAAATCCGTTCGGTTCCGCATGAAATGTTAACATGAAATCTTTTCCAACAAACTGGCGCGAATTGGGGCGCGGTCCCATCAAGCCATGTGCGGGGTCTATCATCAAAGCGCCGTTATAAAGCACGACATAGCGCAGATAATTGCTTTTCCATCCAATAGGAGTCCAAATGTTGGTCTGATCTTCCCACCAGCACTTTGCCATTTCAACTGAAGGTTCCACAACGGAGCAACTGACATTCTGCGAATAAACGTTTACCGAGAATGTGAGTAACAACGAGAGAAGGGTAATTTTAAAGATATGATTTATCATAATTTTCATCTTTATAAGTTAAAATGCCCAAAATTTCTTGTCGTCAAATTTGATTTGCCATAGCGCGCCATCTTTGTCAAGGGCTATCAGGTCGGCGCCGAGTACCGCAATCTTTGCATAGCCGTTCCATCCGCTACCGATACGGGATGGAATTCCCGGCATTCCTGCTGCGTTCAGAGCGTATTTCCATATATCGCCATTGGTATCGATACATAAAATAGAATTACCGTAACCGAACATTACGGGATAGTTCCACCCGCTGCCGAGGCTACGGACGCCCGGAGACGTCCATTCAATAGCGTCGGAAAGCGGATATATAGTCAATTCACCTGTCGGATATAGGCAATAGAGGTTATTTCCTAAAGGAAAAATATCCGAAAAAATAGAATAACCCGGATGACCAAATACCTTGTTGCGCGGAGACACCCGTCCGTCGGAGGAAATAGGAAAACTCCACAACTCCCCTCCATTAACTTCGCGGATTAGTCCAACCAAATGGTGATCTCTGAAATTCATAATGATATCCTGACCTTCGAGATTTTCTGTTCCTTCGACAGTTGTTGCCTTACCGAGACTGCTGCCGCTGTAAAGGTATTGGGTCAATTTACCATTGCCACCATCCACCATCAAGTACTTGTCCCCAAATCCGAACACGGATTTCGTTTCTGAAGGCAGTTGTCCGATTTTTTTGCGGACTACGTTGCCCGGAGCGGGAACAGCAGTTATAATATAATAAATAGTGGAGAGCGCTGGGTCAACTTCAGCCAGTTTCCCTTCAACTTTGACCGTAATCGGCAATATGTACTTTTCAGAATCTTTAAGGTATCCTTTACCTGTGACTTTAACTTCTCCCGGCGCTGCTGATACCGAGCCTTGTACTATAACAGCCGAATTCATTCCAACGGTATAACTCCCCTTCGGCAACATTTTATATGTCGTTCCGTATTGCGCATTGTAAGCGGTAGCCTTCGCAGCATCAACGAAGAAACTGACAGCAATATCGCTTTGCGGCGCCGAAGCGCTTTTATAAAAGGCTGTGTAGCGGAATGTTTCCCCTTTAGTATCAATGAACATTGTGCGAACAAAAGGGTTCCTGCTGGCTTCCGCCAGATATACCGTCTGTGCGGATAGAGTCATCGACAACACGAAAAACAACGCTGTCGAAATTAATTGTTTAAGATATGGTTTCATTTTTTAAAAATTTGTTTAAACTTATTTGCTGATGATGGCAATCCCGTTACCAACGTTTTCCAATTCGCTACTGGGACGGTTCAATGCCGTGAATTGGTTATCTTCCCCGCGAACGACGAAAGTACTGGAAGCGCCGCCGTCGAGACTCACTGCATGACCTGCTCCCAGTGTTATCATGCATCCCGCAAGTTCGGCAAGCGTGATACCCTTCGGGTCATCCGGGTCATCGCCTTCGAGTCCCTCTACAACAACAAAGTACAGCGTCTTCAGATCGAATGCATTCATACCCACGGCGGTACGGTTGGACGGAGGTGTATTCATCGGGGCTACCGACCCGTTTTCGATGACTAATTTCCGGCAGGCGCCAATAGCGTTATGAAGTTTGTCTTTTACGATCAAGAATTCGCTGTAATCACCTAATGCGGCTCTACCGTCGGAGCGTATCCCAAAGAAAGAACCATTTGTTTCGTCGTCGAAGGTATCTTTAAGGTAAACTCCGTTACGGCACACGATACCTTCAGGTTCTCCGTCGTCGCCGAAAACATCTCCGTTTATTGCAGCGAACACATTAATTCCGGCATCTCGGGCAGACTTAGCTTGATTCACCATATTCTGTTTTCCCCATTCGTTGCCGTTATCGGGCAATGTCGGATAAATAGCAATGGATTCGTCGGTATTGTCCACCTCGAGAAGATATAACCTAAGATTGCGCACAGATGTAGTCGCGGTGGTAAATTCGACTTTCGAAACTCTAATAGAGGGGCTCAACCACCACGATTCGTCGTCATTCACCGAAGCCACCAGGTCATTATTACTGAGTTTAATGCCGACTTGTGTGTTGCATGTCGCTGACACGTTAATGGTAACCGTATATTTACGGGTCTCGTTCTTAGTGCGAATTTCGTACTCAACGGGATTAGTAAAGTCGTTTACGGTCTCTCCGCTATATTGTTTCGTACCGTTAACAAAAATACCTTCGTTTGGATGATTCGTCGCAAACCAGATTTTAATTGCCGTCAGATCAGTTCCGACAGGCAACTGTTCAGGATTGTATATTTCTCCCGCGTAAGAATCGATGATAAACTCCACCTCACCTATTCTTACATAGGGTTCGTGAATACCGAAATAAATAAAACGGCTGTCCTTGCTGTTTTCGTCCGTGCATGAAACGAGGCACGAAAGAGCGCACAGAACCGAAAGATAAATTATTAAATTTTTCATGATTGTTCGTTTTAAAGATTATAGCGGTTTAAGCGCCCAGAAACCGCGCAGATCGAATTGATAAAGCCACAATTTTCCATCAGTATCCCTCGCCAGCATGGTGGTGCCGAAAGCCGTTACATGGGTATAATCATCCCATCCGCTGCCTATTTTCGTAGGGCTTGTACTGAATGTGCGGTCAGAAGCAGAATATTTATGTATCCACATATCGCCTGTCTCAGTTATACCTACGAGATCCTGCCCATAGAAAAAAATGTTTTTATATATCCTGAAATCAAACCAAGTGATTACCTGCGGTCCGGCGTATGCGGTCCAGCTATCGTTCAGCCCATAATAGTTCAACGCCCCATTACTCTGCTGCACCATGAGCAGTCCCTCGTGTCGCCCGTTGCCTACAGGCATGTAAGCCATTCCAAGACCGCCAAAAACGACGCTTGTATAGTTTCCGTAGTCAGGTAAAACTGTTCCATCATCGTTGGAATTGTATGTAATTATTGATCCGCCGAAAGCCATGAAACCCAAGGCTTGGATAGTATTTGCCCCTCCGAGCGACATAGCCACGATCCCATCCCAGCCGGTTTGCACAGTTGTTGGAGAATCAAATGTTTCATTTGACGCATCATAAGCATAACGCAACACATCTCCCGCAGAGTTAATGGCAAGAAGACATTTGTCCTTATATGAGAAAAATTTGGATTCCACCATATTCGGATTAACCTCTCTGCGTGGAACTTTGCCCGGTTCATACGACGCCGAAATGTAATAATATATCACGCTCAATTCTTTATTAACAGCAGCGTCGTTGGTCTTCATCACCAAAGGCAGAAGATATTCTTCGAAGGCTTCTATATAGCCAAACGAATACAATTTCAACTTCATAAGATCCGTTCGGCTTCTTCCGGCAGGTATCACCGCCTGAGTTGTTTCCAACTCGTAACTGCCTTCAGGCATTATTTTGAAGGCGGTTTGATTAGCCTCGTTAAAAGCCGCCACTATGTCATTGTCTATCTCGAACATGATGTTGATGTCGCTTGAAGCCGAAAGACCGGAATAAAACGCACTGTAACCTGTGGTTTGCACCTCGTTTTCGAGCATGAATATTTGTGTTGTACGCGGATAATCGACGGACTGGATAAGATACACCCAGTTGTAATCATCGCCTTCCGGCAAATAAAGCACCTCATCGTTGCTGCCACACGACCAGAGCAGAGGTGTCGCCAGCAGAACTATCAAACGATTAACGAGTTTTGACAGAGTATTTTTGATTATACTTTTCATCTTGTTTTAATTTTATTTTAAATAAAGGATTAAACATTAATTGTATCCCGGATTTTGTATTAATGCGGGAGATTTTTCGATTTCGCTTTTTTCGATTGGGAAAAGATAATTGCGGGGAGCAATAAATTTTCGCTTTTCAACTAATGTTCGCTGGTAAAAAGTTTCGTCGCCGAGGCTGGAACCCGCACTGATATTCAGTCCGTGAATATCGCGGTTGTCTGTATATTCAGCGATTTTCCAGCGACGTACATCGAAGAAACGGTGGGTTTCGAAGGCGAGTTCTATCCGTCGTTCCTGACGTATCAGCAGGCGCATCTCTTCGGGAGAATGCGTGCCGACGATTTCAGACAAACCACCCCTGACACGTATCTTGTTGAGATATGTGTAAACATCTGGATCCACCTGATCGGACACTTCATTTAAAGCCTCGACATAATTGAGATAGGCTTCGCCCAACCTGAACATCGTCCACGAACGGAGTGAAGCGCGATTGGTAAGTATGTCTGAATTTCTTTCCAGAAATTTACGTATGAGATAGCCTGTCTTGGAATGGTCGGAACCTCCCACCTGCAAGCCGTCGCGACCTGAATACCATGTCTCGCAAACTTTTCCTTTCCACACAGAGCCGGGAAAATTGATATGGGCATAGAAACGAGGCTCGCGGTTCACATACATGTTGTTTACACCTGCATTCCAATAATTGTCGGGGCTGCTCGCCGCAGTAAACCCTGATTCCACATATCCCGAAGCCGGATTGATAGCAGGCTGACCGCTGGCGTTATATATGACTTCGCCTCTGCTGTCAGTATTGAACGGTATCTCTCCGTTACTCATACGGTAGGAGTCTATCATTTGCTGGGTTGGCGCGTATGTGCAAAGTCCGCCGTTCTGAAGCGAAGACATAAATTTTTCAAACATGATATTTGTTCCTATATTGCGGGCGAACAACACCTCTGAATTCCAGTTATTGTAGAACAACTCGTAATGCGAATCCACAGGGTCACTACTGGATGCCT
>Ga0123353_10015762_pt1 | contig 11005 bp, 4 predicted proteins | sample TergutLab28metaG_3_FD_92763 | JGI IMG/M metagenome (GOLD analysis project Ga0123353, IMG submission 92763) | Labiotermes labralis P3 segment gut microbial communities from Petit-Saut dam, French Guiana - Lab288 P3 | ecosystem: Host-associated > Arthropoda: Insects > Digestive system > Gut ... | reverse complement strand
TTCAAAATGCAGTTTGTTTCATAATTCTAACGCATTTGGTTCCTGTAATATTCACATTTTATATACAGGGTGAGCTAAAATTAAAAAAATAATTCCGGCGCCAAAAGATTAATAGGTCGAGGGGGCACTTTTTCCAGCAGTAAGGCGGTTGGTGCATGAAGCTGACCACCCACTTCTAGTGCCGAAATGAAGAATTGGTAGAGCGATGACTCCACTCTCCCAATTGCCTTTGTGTCCTGCACACGTGAAAGTTTACCTTTGCGTGCCAAGTGAAGGTAAAAGACAACTTGGAGAACCAAGATTTAGATAGGAGCATAATATCGAGTGGGTCTTGAAAAAAGGAAGAAAAGCTTGGGAATGGACTAATTTGTCTCAAAACATGGACCAACAGCGGTCTCTTGTAAACACAGTAACAAGGCATTGAATTCCCTAAAATGCGAAAAATTCTTCAAAAACTGACAGTACCAACCATGGAATCATTGATCTGGTTACGTATAAAGCGCTGTTGACGAATGAAAAAATGAAATATTTCTCTCAGAGCAAGAACGACAAAATTGTCGGAGGATTGCAGAATGCCAATAATGACAACAAACAGAGGTAACAGCTGGAGCAGGTTTGACAAATTCTGTATCGTGCTTTCAAACTGTGTTAGTAAAGGAAGCTACATTCATCCTATGTGAAGAAGTGTGTGCAATGAACGACTTCCGATACCGTTTGTAACGCCACAACTGCAGACACTTCTTTGGTTCTTCTGACAACTGCGCACTGAAGTTACGTCTGTGTTTACTTCCCTTTTCATAAGGAAATAAGACTAATGGTATAATGTTTGTGTATGTCGGGCTATTGCTTAATAGGCCTTCGGAACTACGCGCTTTTATTTATTTATAGCAGCTATAGACAAATATGTTATAGAACGACATGTTGTTACACAGTTCGGTGATACAGGGTCTCTTGAAATTTCAAAGGAAATATTTTCAGGATAAAGTCCAGCAAACATTTGTGTGCACGTGCACCATTTGTTGCCCATAAAAATAAAAAACTTCGTTTTTCTTAAAACTCTCTATAAGAGATATTCCTAAAATGTTGTCGACTGTTTCTACGTTGCCTGAAAATTAAAACAGCGAAATCCATATTTTGCTCGATGCCATAAATGTAATTTTGCTCGTTCTAATTTTTTTCATTCTTTCCTAGATAACCGTAGCTTCGGTACAGATGTCCAAAAAAATTTGTTGCGAATGATTACGGGCTTTGGTACAGATGTATACAAAAATTTGTTGGGTGATTGTGGGCTTTGGTACAGATGTACACAAAAAAGATTGAGTGATTTTGGGCTTTGGTACAGATGTACACAAAAAAGATTGAGTGATTTTGGGCTTTGGTACAGATGTACACAAAAAAGATTGAGTGATTTTGGGCTTTGGTACAGATGTACACAAAAAAATTGAGTGATTTTGGGCTTTGGTACAGATGTACACAAAAAAGATTGAGTGATTTTGGGCTTTGGTACAGATGTACACAAAAAAATTGAGCGATTTTGGGCTTTGGTACAGATGTACACAAAAATGATTGAGTGATTGTGGGCTTTGGTACAGATGTATACAAACATTTGCTGAGTGACTGTGGGCTTTGGTACAGATGTACACAAAAATGACTGATTGATTGTGGGCTTTGGTACAGATATACAAAAAAATTAGTTGAGTGACTTTGGGCTTTGGAACAGATGTCCACAAAAATTTGCTGAGTGACTGTGGACTTTGGTACAGATGTCCACAATAATTTGAGTAGTTGTGGATCCTGTACAGATGTGAACAAAAATTATTTAGTGACTGTTTGCTTCACGAACACTGGTGCAGAGAAAGCCATTCTTTATTTAGGGACGTATATAAGTGTCTATTGTTAAAAATAACACATTTATTTTCCAATTTCGACGAAAGTCGACTAAAGATATCTGCACGAATGATTGTTAAGCGACGTTTAGCGAAGAGCGGCGCAACGAAGTTCGTACTTCTCATATGGGCGTAAGTGAAATTATATTTCCGGGCGTACCGTGGAATCTAATAACATCTTCAAAATCAAGAAGCCGCAGTGTTCTGTGTATTACGTAATAGGGAGTAACATTTGAAATGTTGTTCCTGCAATGACATAAGAATGGGAAATAAAACTTCTGAATGTGGAGTTCATGTATAATATTTTCTTTTCATAATCTGGGGTTGAGCCATAGCCCATCACCCTAGCATCGGATGATGTCGCCAAGCATTCTCTTTGTTATGAAGTCCACGTTTCCAAGACTGATCGCTACAGAATCCTACAGCACAATTATTCACCGCGAAAGCTTCAAAACTGATATTGTACATGGGTGTCGATAAGTCCTTAGCCCGACCAGGAAGAAAATAAGTTAATGTTTCTGTCAGAATGGTGTGAATTTCCTTCGGCGACTTGCCTTGCAGGAAAAAAGAACTTGATGACAGCTCGCGTCTCCATGTTGTTGAAATCGCGCGCGTCCCTGACATGCTTCCGAGATTGTTCCCTTCCTGGTCGGGCTAAGGACTTATCAGCATCTTGACATGCGAAAACTAAGGAAATTGACCGGTGAAGACATGAAGTAATAATAAATCAAGCAAAAAAATTGCATAGGTCACACTATTGATATCAGCCCTAAGGTAAAAGAAAACGAATTCTTTACTCATATCGAAATAATTTATATTTGCCACTCATTTTGCTGACTAAAGTCTTACTGAAATAATGTAACTACGACAGAATATGTTTGGAATTGTACTTGAGATTAGAGACGACTCATACAGTGAAATGGTAAGGAAATCATTCTCCTAATTGCAGGAAAGTGTAATAATAACTCCTAATTACCTCTCAGCAATTCCCTGTTGTTAATTCTGCATAATACCACTCTAACAATAGTTTCAAATGGGGCCTACAGAAGTGACTTCAGCCAACTTATGCATCTAATTACATCAACATAATCCTCGGCCACACGTGCCTCTTCAGACACAAAGAGAATATTCCCAGGCTTGCCAGGTCTTCCAACATACCAGATGATCTTGATTTGTAATTCACAACTCGTACGTTGGAATTATAGCGTTTAATACCTTCACAAATTACCAGATAACTTAACATTTGCTTTGTTTACATAATAAATTCACATAATAAATGCTTATAAGCTGTAGAATGTTTGCTTTATGGACTTAATCCTTGAACGTGTGTCCAGAAATATATTTCGAAAATTAAATTCCTATTGTTTCCAGTTGGTGTAGAGTCCCTAAATAATATAGATATAAATCAACCATTAGTCAAGATCCATCACTAATTTTTTTAACTTCTGTGTCGCTGGATTACAAACAGAGGGTGAAGTCTTAAGCCACATTTTACAAATATGCTTACATTCATAACTGGTCCACCCCCTTCGTATTACCACGAACAGGTTATGTTTTGCAAACGCGAGCACAGTACCATGTTTGGATAGGCGAATTGTTTTTTAAAATTAGTTTGTAGAAAAAACGTTTATTTTAATAAAAATGAAAATCAAACAAAGAAACTCTGTTCTCGGTCGTGATTTGAAAGCAGATTCCTAATTCGATTTGGTATGCATGTATGTTATTCAAAACAAAGAATGGAATAAAACGTTATTTTGCTGCCATTACCCAACAAAATGTCCGCTGGAAATCTCACATGAAGTTGTGGTGGTTAGTAATATCACACTTGGTCACAATCTATAGATTTCACCGTGATCCGCCGTCACACAATACAGGTGTCTTATTACGTAGGTATGGGACCTAGGTAGCACGATTATTACATCCTTTATGATAAAAATGCTATTTACTCTATGTGTTGTCAAGCTTGAAGTTCGCGGTGTTTTAATCTACCTCCCTTCCTATGAAGAAAAGACTTTGGCCTTTGATAGCAATATTCTGTCAATGTGGATGTGGTGCCCATCATTTTAAAATTCTGAAAAAAAAATCGTTATTTATGGAAGTGAGGTTTGAAAATAATATCGGTGAATTGAACCGGACAGCCGTATCTTTAAGTTCTTATAATCAGTGATAACAATATGATGTTGCATTGAACCCAGGCCTCAACAGTGAGAACCTGGAGACATATCGCCTTGACTTAGCCAGGCCTTCTCTCAGTAATGTAGAGTAAGTATCGAATTATCTAGAAAGAGTAGTGTAATAAATGTAATGAATTTAAATTTCTTCGGAAAAAATTTTAAACTAAAATTCGGCAAAAAAAACAAAAATCCCTCACTTGTACGCTTCCTCTAAAAAAGAACACAATTCCTCTCACAATCTTTCACGACCGTTCACAATCGTTTCCCAATAAGGAACATTTAGTGTTCTCCACAAAACACTTTGGAAGGGCGCACAGTGGTTAAGTCTCGAGGGATCCTCTGAAAGCATCACTGAACAGCGCAGCGTGTCGTGTTCAGGGAGTATTTACTGACTCTAAGAACGCTGAGTGCACCTACACTCTGGAGAGTCTAGATAAGGAGGACGCGAGACTTGCAGACGGTCTGACAACATAGTCAAACCCATATGTATCTTTCTTATTCCTCTTCTCCTTTTTCTTCTTATTGTGCTTTGTTTTACGTATTCACGAGTTTGCCATCCTCAGTTTCTACAATAGAAGATTATTTCGATATTTGGTAACGACTAGCACATGAAGGTTGTGATGTTTGTGGTACTTTAGAAATTTTCCGACGTTTTTGTGTAACGTGATGCCTACATCTACCATACAGAATGAGGAGGAAGCTTCCTCTGGAAGGTCGACATATGTCTACAGGGCTACTTGGTATCATACCCCAGAAGAACGCAAGTTTCATATTTATCACATCCGAATATGATGGCTCAGATTTCGTATGTGCTCTATACTTAAACACTTGTCCTTTCCCTTTCTTTTATATTCTTCCTTTCATGTAAAAGTTGAAATTTTGCTTTCTTCATTCTTTTTATGGCCATACCATACTCCAGGATTGCACAAATTCCGGCCGCCAGATCGCCGGAGCCGCATAATACAGTGTGTCCTACTCGCTACCGAACCCGGCATTTCTTTACTAATTGTACCACTAATGAGGATAATGTAACGAAATCTGTAGCGGATTTACCTCATCGTGTAATAAATGTGACGACATCATAACATGTGCTGGAAGACACATTCCTCTTCATTTCTCACACAACGAGCGTACTCCTGATCAAATTTCGTTGCAATTCTTCATTGGTGTTAGAATTATTAAGAAATGCCGGGTTCGGTAGCGAGTGGGACGCACTGTATTTGTGGGACCTCAGCTTGGAACTTGGTTCACTTCATCTTTATGGGGCCTAGATTTTTCAGGCTGCTTCTGGATTTTTGGAAAATCTGGGAGCCCATGCCATATTCTGCGTTTTAGGTTTCTTGCCGCTTATGAATTAACACCAAGTTTCTCTTCATTGTTTTTACATCGCACTATTTCCTCTTTCCGTCTGAAGACAATTTCTTACGCAATTCAGCCATCGTTATGTGACTTTTCATCTAGTTACCCAAATGACAATTCTATCTCCATGCAACAAAACACTTTCGAAGGCGAAGTCATTCTCAGTAAAGTGCCACAGATTTTTCTTGCGGCATTGTTTCTCTTTGAGACCATACTTTCAACATTTTCGCCACCTTAAACAATACTTGTGGTTACTGACACTAAAATATTCATACCTTTTAGCGAACCCTCCTTCTGTATCCATATCTGCAACTTCTCCAACACACAGACTTTTTTTTGCCAAATTAGGTTAATATTTAGGTAGGTACTTTCGTGTGAGATAATGAAAGAGAAAGCTTAGCCTTCATAAAACATTGTACATCTAGACTGATCACCTGAAGTAACGTTATTTTAACATTTCTTAGGAAAACCTAGTCTGGGACCACGCAAAGCAGCAATTTCGATGTTATGTGCTTTTAAGGATCTGTTTTTGTCGTCAATAGACACGAGCATCAACGCCATTGTAACGCGGCTCGGAATGTTGGCGTGTGCAAGAAATATGATGTAATACATTAGTATAGTGTAGAAACTACAATGCTGAAGACAATGGCTGTAGGACTCAGCACACGTAGGTCCTTAGATAATGCGGTGAACTACGTCCGCATTTTTGCTTTTCTAATGTCTTTTTGAAGACACGAACAACCAGCCAAGAAATTCTACCAAAATTTAAAAAAAGTCCTATTTTCAGAACTAGTTCCTTGTGGGAACAGGCCAGACGTCCTGTACAATGAGAATGATTTCGGGTGACATTTCTGCTCTTTTATTGACGAAATTAGCATACAATCGGGAAACTCCACACTGACGAACAACAACGAACACAAGACTTTAGCCGTCCTCACTGCGATGCTCAAGATGATGTGTGTTGCCTTTTCGAATAGAAAAGAGTTACCGAACTTTCGGAGACGCGCTTTGCTTTCACCCAAAGGAAGAAATGTACCATATTTGCGAGTACCAACGATGTAGCATCTCAGAAATAAATAAATTCAAAATCATCAGAGTGAAATTCATAGAAAGGTACTTTTTATGGAAAGAGGACTAACAAATCCATTATTGAGCAACTGGATGTCGGTTTTAGTGAATAACGTTACATCGAAGTTGTTGAATCCTAAGACGATAAAAATATATGGTACGTCAGGATTGATAAAACTTAGCAAAAGTTTTTACACGGAGTTGCGTGTGATGTGGATTTAAGAAGACAGGATTTAAAAAAAAATCTCCTTTCGATTACACGATTTTATAATCAGAATGGTTACAAATTTCAGTTGTTAATAATAATGCATATTTTTTATTTAACGACGCTATCACTAACCCAGTTCGTGGAGCTTCGATGGTAGGATGATTGCGACGCGTTAAACAGGAAAGGATTTTGAAGGAAGACGTCAGAGCATATGCCTGTTAATAACTTGGTATGGGCCTGAAGACAATCAGTTAAACAACGAAGGATCTCAGCCAGGATAGGCGGGATCTGGTTCGAGTTGAGAAGCGGCCACCTTTCGGCAACTAGTCTAAAGGTGGGTCCACACTTGTAACGTTACCGCGTAACGTAACACCGTATCGTGACAGCAAGTGTGGACGTGCAGCGTGACGCTGCACGTCCACACTTGCTCCGGCCGTAACCGTATCATCCCTTTGATGTGACAGCCAAATACCGACAGCGCACCGAACAAGCCCGTAACGTGAACGCGTAACCAACTTTTGATACGTTACGTGGTCAGGAGCCCCGTTCACACTGTCACGATACCGTGTTATGTTACGCGGTAAAGTTACAAGTGTGAACCCACCTTAAGAGTGACAGCGCTGAGCCGTCTTGCTGTGTGACACAGTTTGTTTAGAATTGCGACCTCGACCCACCACAAGTGTCTTCCACACAACTAAATACATTTTATTCCTTTACAGACCATCATGCATTTCGCGCAATTTATATGTAGTATTTTTTTATTTTCCTAAACTCTTGCATATTCTTTAAACACCAATTATCATTTCTTCCTTGAGAACACTAAATTAAACCGTCTGGCATTCTTTCCATATGAAAAATCATACCAATTACTATACTAGGTCTTCGTCCTTCTGTGCAGTGGCGCTGGGTTACTGCGTAATGTTTCACGACATTGTAACCAGCGTGGTGGTGTCATATTAGTCGTCCAAGTGTTTAGGAAGAGCGGATATTTGAATCCTTGTAGACGAGAACTCAACAATCTCTGGGAGTGGCGAGCACCAGTCATGCGGTTCATATGGCGCTACATGTCAGAAGAACACGAAATGAATCTCCGCGAAAGCCTAAACTATGGCATACTACCGTATTGGCTCACGCATCTCCTTCTAACACAGAAGGTGCAAATCGGTTGCAGCTATACTTCCGCCTCTTTTCTGGGCAGGCACACACAGGACATGGAGTGACCTTTATATTTAGAGTACATTTCCTGACGTATATACGTGGGCTGTGAACTACAAAACTTATGTAGCTGTAATGTGGTAAAGTTCACTGTAGAACAGGCCATGATGGTCCAGAGGGGTAGTAGAGGTATAGCTTTGCTCTTTCTTCAACCTTGGCGCTAGAAGGGGATGGATTGTCAAGGCCACGCACAGTCCTCTTTACTTCTGGGAAAGAGACACATTGTACAGCAGGCTTGGTGGGCCACAGGGCCGGTCTGGACCGATGCGGAAAATCTCGCCCCCCCACTAGGATTCGATCCTCGGACCGTCCAACCTGTAGCAAGTCGCTATATCAGCTACGGCAACCAGGCCCACCCATACCAAATTTCACAAAACTCTGTTAATGAGTGTCCTATTGAGTTGTAGGAAGGACAGACAGACAGACAGACGGACAGACACTAACAGCATTGTCATTAAATTACTTCCGAAACGCGACGCTGTGGCTTTTAAATTGAAAGTTATTCAGTAAATAAAAACATATGAAGAAATGGTGTTCAGATATTCTGAGATCTGGCGCCTTATATTGTGATAGAGAGGAACCACTAGTTTCGAAGGAATGACTGCCTCCATTTTCAGAGCAGGACGGTGCAATGAAGACAGAGGCAAATAATTCCTATGACACGCTCTTACAGCGGCATATTCCAGTAGACGGCGCATTCAATGGCGTGAGAATATCAAACCGCTTCTGAAAACAAATTTGGGGAGAAAGCCATAAATATGTAGGCCGCTCTACTTTTCTTCTGTCACGGCTCTCCTTAGAACATGACGGCTCATAACCTGCAATGGACTTACAACTTTTCACCCCCCTGGTAGCAATACACGAAATATTCCCTTTTGAGGCCCTACTATTTTTTTTAGCTGTAGGTGAAGCCTGTTGCCCTGCCTGCATATATTCCCTGCACTGACCTGGCGGAAAGATCATTATTAACGTGCCACTACGCATGAATATCGACAGAGCTTCCTCGTGTCAGCTACATTTCGCTGATGATGGACTGGATTACAATAGCTTTCCATTTTCCGGACTGGTGCTCGGGAAATTAGTTCGCTTCCAACTTTCGTTGAATCAAAATAATAGAACTAAACCAAACCAGGACAGATAACGTCTTTTGGCACGTGACACCGTATAGTCTGGTAAATACGTACCTATATTTCTGAGAAACCCGCTGCTTCAGTCAGAATTTCAGTATTAATTATTTCGGAATATTATCAGCCTCCGTAATTCCTGGATGTTCATAAACAATGATTTGTGGGTGAAATGAATGTAGTTGTGTCAGCATGTCTATATATGTATAATAATATCTGTCTGCTCCTCCATGAAAAGAGAGGGGAGGAATCAGGGCACAAGCATGGAATGATTTTCCCTTCCACTGTCTTTGATGTCGAACAATAAATGATAAAATTCTGCAACATTCTGGGAATGGTATATCGGTATATCACACTTGGAATCATCTACTGCATAGACTTTGTCTATTGTACAGAGTAAAAGTATAATAAGAAATAAAGAAAAAATATCACTACGTTTCGGGTAACAGGATCGGTCCCTGTTCCCGGGCTCAGAACATAAGATTTAAGAACTAAGTTTTCGGCCCAATAGGCATAGCTACTCTCAAACCCAACGATACATCTTGTATGCATTATTATACTACAAGGTTCAGTGTTTCATAAGGATGTACATGGTCATGTCTCTAGATCAGAATGCATGGCCAAGTCACAATATAAAGATTGATAACAGTTCCTTTGAAAGGGTGGAATAGTTTAAATATTTGTGGACAATCATAACGGATCAAAATTCCATTCAGGAAGGAATTAAGAGCAGACTGGAATCGGGGGATGCTCCCTATCATTCGGTGCAGAATCTTTTGTCTTGCAGTTTGCTATCCAAAAATATAAAGATCAAGATATGTAGAACTATAATTCTGTCTATTTTATGTGGGTGTGAAACATGGTCGCTCACATCGAGGGAGGAATGTGGGCTGAGGGTGTTGGAGAATAGGGTGCTGAGGAGAATATTAGGAGAGGCGCATACAGGATTTTGGTGGGAAACCTGAGGGAAAGAGACCGCTTGGAAGACCCTGGCGTAGATCGGAAGATAATATTAAGATGGGTCTTCAAGAAATGGGATGGGGTGATGGACTGGGTTGATCTGGCTCAGGAGAGGGACAGGAGGTGGGCACTTGTGAACCCGGTAATGAACTTTCGGGTTCCATAAAATGCGGGGAATTTCTTGACCAGCTGAGAAGTGGTTAGTTTCTCAAGACGGACTCTGCTCCATGGAGTGAGTGAGTAATTAATTAATTAATAAAAAATAAGTAATGAAGTACGTAAATTAATTAAGGAAGTAAGTAATTAAGTAAGTAGAGTAAGTAATTAAGTATGTAAGTAAAGTAAGAAAGTAATAAAGTAAGTACGTTGTGTGACGATTAGCAGCAGGATGCCGAACAACTACAACGGTATGTGTGGGCGCAGATTTTCTCATGAAGAAGAGTCTGGTGAGGTGTTCATGCCTGCATGTTGAAAACAGCTAAAGTTCACATTTGTGTGTCCACGGTGTACTGTAAGACGTCATCAGTATCTCAGGAATAGATAGCGTAAGAATTTTGGGTGGTTGGAAAGTGATGAACTGTAAGTAATTTGGAAGGTCGTCGCCTAACTGAAGCACTTTCCTGAAGTTTTCCTGGGAGGACTGAGGTAAAGCATGAAGAATTTGAGTAAGGACAACCGGAACAACTGCCGAAATGAGAACCATGCGACTCCCTTCACCGTTACATTAACCAGGCTCTTTCCAAATGAGTAAGAATCTATTAACAAGACTGAGAGAAATTCAAGCACAGTCTCCCTAGAGCGTAATTTTTATAAAACAGTGGAATATAATGTGGGGACCGAGGTAGCACAGTGGTTAAGGCGCTGTGCTACAAATCGGAAGGTCGCTGGTTCGATTCCAGATTGCGTCATCGGTATTTTTCATTGACATAATCCTTCCGATCGCACTATGGCCCTGAAGTCGACTCAGCCTCTAACAGAAATGAGTACCAGGAGCATTTCCTGGGGGTAAAG
>Ga0123353_10015761_pt1 | contig 11006 bp, 2 predicted proteins | sample TergutLab28metaG_3_FD_92763 | JGI IMG/M metagenome (GOLD analysis project Ga0123353, IMG submission 92763) | Labiotermes labralis P3 segment gut microbial communities from Petit-Saut dam, French Guiana - Lab288 P3 | ecosystem: Host-associated > Arthropoda: Insects > Digestive system > Gut ... | reverse complement strand
AGCCTCATTCCCATAAGCCTTTTGCACCAATACTAGTATTTCTGTCGCAGATAGACCGGCTTTGAAACAAAATTTTGTGGCAACTCTATGTTCATTTCCGCTATCCATGACGTATAAAGAAAACTGCCTTTGCAAGACAAGTTATAACTCGTACATTGTCGAAGATAAACAAATGAAACTCGGTGTGTGAACAGATGTTGGTTGATAGTACTTAGTGGGCTGGCCGGTAGATCGCTCTAATTCTCTAAAACTTATGGATCGCACTGTGTATGTTTAATTCAGTTTTCACCGCTATTCATCGTCTGTAAACAGTGAATTCATCTTTATTTGTTGTCTATTCTGACTTTTTCTACCCACGTATCCTAGGTGCAGACAGTCACATGATCACACTCAATGACACACACAGCCACAATCTGTAGATTCCTCTGGACAAGGGATCGGCCCATCCCACTGAATATAAGGATTTTAAAACATAAATCAATCAGAATGTACATATGATTACTGCCACCGTCCCTCTTGAAGCAGTAGCGGTTCAGAAGACGAAATGTACTGAGAGCCTCCTTCCCACACCTTATCAAATCCGCTTTCATACCGATTACACACACGCAAGTAGCGGAGTAGTAGGTACCATTGCGTAATACCACTTCTGAAGTGACATAACCCACCTCAACGGGGCACAGTCTTTCTCGCGGAGCAGACTAGCCTATCCCTGAATTTGACAAAAAATTCCCGCCTTTAATTGAATTTATAGGCTTATTGCTATGTTAGCAATACCCTGTCGCTGGACCCTACACTAAGCCAATTAGTTTCGATTCACACTCGCAGGCCACTTCGTTTTAAAGTCAATGTAACCCTCAGATCTGAGCTCTTCTGGGATATTTCGCAGCGTATGGTAGTAAGTCCCTACTAACGTTTCGGAACAAAATATAATTCCCATCTTCAAGGGTCAAGAAATCGAAGAACCAACCTTATCCTCCAGTGTCCCTCGGTGAACTGTAGCACCTTGTAGTTCGCTAGACTGCAGACATTTTAAATATTAATAAAATTCAAAGGTAGACTCCCATATCTTTAAATCGGTGTAGAGGCATGACTGTCAGAGAAGAGAACAGACACATTAACCTTTTAAAGACGTCGCGCAGACCGCTTTAATTAAAGACCCAGTTCGTACCGCGCAGTAAACACTTTTCATTTCGGTTATAAAAACAAATAAGTTTATGGTATAAGTGGCACAAGTCGCTGTTTGTTCTCAGATAAATACAAAACACAAATACAGTGTGGAGAGAGCTACAGTTGTTGAATGTAAACGTGATGGTCCATCGCGTAACCAGTATGCTCTAAAAGGTTAATGTTCCATGAGAACAATCCCAAACATTTCGCAGAACAACAATTAATACATGCAACACGGTACTAACTGACATCTGCAAGTAACAGCAGGAGTGCTGCCACTGTTGTTATTACTACCGCTGTCACAAAAGCCACCACCAACATAGGCTAATCACTATCTGACTCTTCTGTCCACTGTAAAACTAGTAGGACGGTAGTTATCAAATTTTATTCCACGACCAAAATCCTAAATCAGTAGCTGCCTCTTCAACACCCCAGTTTATCGACACAAATTTTAGTCATAATGAAAAGAAAACGATCCTGTGAAGACTTAAGCATATTCACCCAAATTATTCAAATTTTATTTTTCCTGACTAAAGTTATTGCGATCAGACAGCTGCAATCTTAATTATTTTAGTAAATTACGACCAATCAGAAGGCTCTCGAAACTGGGTTTTAAAATTCATGGATTCGGAGCTCTAAAGCCTGCTAAAAGATCCCGAATTAAAACTGGTCACTCTTTTCGCTTCTGGGTCTTCCTATAATTTTTCTGTACGCGTAATTTCAGAAACCCCGTCCTTCTGAATCCTCTTCACACAATTTCCCCTGTCTAACCCACAGTACTTTACGTACGTAAGTGCAGAGTTTTCATCTTATGCGTTACTTCTTCATGAATCGTATTTCTTGCCTCACAAAATAAATTCTACTGTATTAATTTAAAAAAAATGTCATCAATAATTCACTAGCGGAAACGTTGCGCGCTTTTCTGGTAACGCTACAAACAGGGATAATTAATTATTTTCAATAAGATACAACGTTCAAAGTTTCGAAGTGAAAGGGTTCGAAGGAACTAAACAGAACTTCACCTTAAAGACAACCTACACAATGTTCAGACAGCCGTGAAGAAAGGTAATATAATCTCACATCGCTGTAGCCTTCCTCAAGGATCACCCTCTTCACTCTTTCACTCGATAATTTCAGCTCATTACACCTCCAATTGAGGCCATAATTTTGCAACAACAGTGGAAAGTATTAAAAAAACTAAATATTAATAATTGCTATGTCATTCTGTTTTAATAATTTCAAATTGTTTTGCGACCTGCAATAGCTCAGTGACTGGATACGGAACCTATGGCTGGGGTTCGATTACCGTTTGGGACAAGTTTTCTTCGTCACCGCGTCCAGACTGCCTCGGGGCCCAAACAGTCTCCTAAAAACACGTATGAGCGGCTACTCCTTCAGGCAGTGAAGCATTTTGAATGCTAAACTGGCATTCGCTTCAACCTAAAGCCCAACACAGGAATACGTGACTTGTAGCTTTAAATTACTTTATGACTTCATGGTGTGGTTCGTAGATAGTCAGTACACTAGCTAATTCTGATATTGCCTCGATGGGAGTTCGTTGTAACAGGACTATTTTCACGCTCACAGTGTCTTAATTTTTACAAGGATTACAGAACACAACAAGAAATGCGTGCTTTGCATGATTTTAGGCTTCCGACGCGATATAAAGACCTACGCTCTTTTGGGATTTTACGCAACGTAGAATGGTAGTTCCACACCGACGTTTCGGGACTATCTATCGAACCCATCTTTAAGGAACAAATGGTCGTTTTGGACTGCTTGACTCTTGAGGATGGTACCGATAGTTTAACCCGAACCGTCGGTACGGAACTAGTTTTCTACACTGCGCAAAATCTCAAAATAAAGCAGATCTTAAAGAAATTCTTGTATCACATTCCCCACCTTTACCTAATACAGCACACAGAAATCGCAAGGTTTCCGCTAGTAAGTTTGTAAGATTAAAATCATCCGCAAAAAAAATGAATTTTAGACCAAGGACAAAGGATGGCCTGCATGAACATCTCGAGTGTGATGTTTGTCCTTCACTTGCTGCGATAAACGAAGAAGTTACTGTGTAATAAACCAACAGCTAGGCTTAAGAAAGTAAAATATCGGCCGTGGCCTATTTTGCGTAATATAGTCTTCAAGTAAGAGAAGGCCGAAATTCATTAAAGAGTATCGTCCAACTAATGCCACGAAACAAACTCCCTCTTAAGTAGCAAGAAGTTATTCAGTTGGTCACGCAATTCTTCATAGCAAGTGGAACCCGTATATTCATTAACGTTTATAAGCAACTGCCACTGGACCCTAACGTGAGCCGGTTGAAACCAGTTGAAATCTCATGCTGTTTTCTCCGTCAGTAGTTCCACTACCGGATCGTAGGCAAAGCTGTCTCAATTTGCATGAATCTTTTATCTGCCTCATAACTGTTTCACGGTCCACTCACCCCAACTCATTCTCCTTAATTTGAAGGGTCTCATAATATTTGGTGAGGAGCACAGTTATGAAGATTCTCACAAGGTCGTCTTCTTCAGAAATCAAAACATGGACTGACGGTAAAAGGAGGCTGAAAAGAGTCAGAAACTAGTAACGAAACGAATACACAAACCATTGCGGTACTCTACAGCGAAAGTTACACACTCTCTAAACGATGGTTATCCCTACAGAGTTCAGTGGTGTGCACCACAGCCTTTAACCTTTTGACGCCGGAATTATTTTTTTAATTTTAGCACATCCTGTATATAAAATGTGAATAATACAGGAACCAAATACGTTAGAATTATGAAACAAACTGCATTTTGAAGAGAAAAAACCGACAGCATATACCATATTTAAAATATTCAGTACCTATATTTGTTGAATAAATATATAAAATGCAACTTTAGAGGTCAGCGGTGCGGTACGACCTCTATAGTTGACATTAGGCGTCAAAAGGTTAACACAAAAACTAATTTTTTCCCACAGTAAGTCTTTTGTGTGTTCTCTAGCAAAAAGAAAAAAAAAAGAGTTTAACCCTACAAAACATTAAGAGATTTGTCTTGATGATAAGAAACTAAGTATTCTATTTACTGTGAGATAGGAGCTGGTCTTCTATTTACAATTCACATTAATTTTAATCTTTAAAGATCTGAATACCATGGACGTAATCAGTACTAGTTCGAACGGCGGATATTGAGACCCTAACTGGAGATGTCAAGTTGCAGAAACCTGCATACCGCTTCAATTCATAATTTGTTTTATCTTCTCGAAAACACAACATTAAGTCAGAAATCATAAAGGGATAGGACCACTTGAAGGACCTCGAAGTACACGGAAAGTCAACATTCAAACGGATCTTCGAGAAGAGGAGAATGACGCTGTTGAATGGATTCATCTGTGTCAGGATGGAGTAAAATTACATGCACTAACAACAACGGTAATAACACCTTCGGGCCAGTGGTATTAGTAGTGGTAGTAGTAGTAGTAGTGGTACTAGTAGTAGTGGTAGTAATAGTAGTAGTAGTGGTGGTGGTGGTAGTAGTAGTAGTAGTGGTAGTGGTGGTAGTTGTACTAGTAGTAGTGGTAGTAGTAGTAGTAGTAGTAGTAGTAGTAGTGGTACTAGTAGTAGTGGTAGTAATAGTAGTAGTAGTGGTGGTGGTAGTAGTAGTAGTAGTAGTGGTAGTGGTGGTAGTTGTACTAGTAGTAGTGGTAGTAGTAGTAGTAGTGGTAATAGTAGTAGTAGTTGTTGTTGCAGTAGTAGTAGTAGTAGATAACAATCGTCGCGCGTCGCGTATATTTATGTGTATCGCTTATGGCCATAATGCATTAGAAAACCATACACGGCGTTTCACACGATAGAACTACTCTCAGCGTTTCGGAACCACATTACTGTCCTTCGGTAAAGCTATGTTAACTCCGCGTCTTTATCTGGCAGCACCTGAATAAAATAATTTCCAACTATCGTATTTCTTGAATAGTATTTCATTCCTAGATTCAAACTCCTTACCCACAACAAAAGCAGGAGGACAGTAAATACACGCGTCCTATAGAAGTGGCCGGACCCTCCTGAAACGTTACAAAAAAAAACTCTCTCCGAATTTAAAAAGAATGAGTAAAACTACACAAAATAAATCCGTATCACTGGTGTACACTTGTCGAAATCCGAACTGTCAAGTACAAAGCATTTACTAGTGCAACGATACGCCTGTGTTGGATACACCCTGCGATGAAAAATTCTGTACCTTTGCACGTAATTACAAGTCTTAACATTCGTTGCCATTATATCCAAGAAATAAAGCGGTTACAATGTAGGTCTTGTCCCGTAACCTGAAGTTTAAAAACCATTAATCCGCCGGGAGGGGGGGGAGGAGTGGGGGGGAGGCATCATAGAAGATGCTTACAAAATTCTCAATCGAGTAAGGAATAAATAATTCGGAAATCCCCTTCCGCCATTTACGCATGTTGCAAGTCACAAATTTCACTACCGTGCGTACAAAAGTCCGTTACTTAACACTACTCTAAGAATGATATAAACAACCCACTAGATGCAACAATAACAATTGCCTGCTGGCAAACATCATCGGGATATTAAACCAAAAGCCGTAAACACAGCCCAGTGCTCCTGAGGATGGGCGAAATTATCGCCCGAAACATGTTGAGTTGATTGAAATACTAATAAATTGTTATTGTTGCATCTAGTTGGTTGTTCATATCATTGTATCTAAGATGCACGGTCATACAAACACAAAAAAAAATACTACTCTAAGACAGGTCCATCCAGTACAGTCTCACCATATGTCTACTTTCCTTGAGATATGACGCAAAATTTTCACAGTCAAAGTGTTTTACAGAGTCACATGAACCTCTGCTTTCACAAACTTGCATTACAGAGTTTATGTGCGTCCGTTGCCTTGTAGGTAAACAAGACGAGTAGAGTGTGAAAAGTTTACGTGGCGATAACACCGTGCATAAAATTTACTTGTTAGGTACTAATTGTAGAACACAACAAGGAGTTAGCGACCGAAAGTCTAGTGGCGAATTACATAAGCAATTGCAAATAACATATGGTTATGACGTGTCTCCATCTACACTTATTCAGACACCGGCCTGCATCTATATGCTATTATTTTCACCCACCGATAGATTAGGCCAAAAGACAAGAGGAAATAATCGAAAGGTAATTAGTGGTTCCGACACAATCACTGCAGTTCGTAACAAACTGCTTCTCGATTGCTGCTTCCTTTCTATCAGTGCTCCTAAGAAAGCAATCACAAATAATGCATCCATGTAGCGCAATATAATTCTGTCTGGAAACATTCTTCCATCAAATCTATTAATCCTAAGGAGCTGTGAGACTTGCTGTAATATCCGCAGCGCAATTTCTGCCGAACACAAAAATCTAGTTCATAACGCGAACTGGGGAGCAGTCACGTCCAAGACCCTGTAAAGGAAACATTCCTGATGTTTGCTTCTTTTGTTCGACACAGACTTCCGACGTTTACTGATTGCTAACACGACAAATGATTCTGTCAGTATGTCAGTAACATTCTGCACCAGGCAGGGGGTACCGATAAATTCCTCGAACAAAGAGAGATATCCCTGGCAGTCAGTTACGTACGTCCCGCTCAGTTACTTTACTATGGAAACCCTCAGGTTTCTGCGGAAATGGCCCTTTTACTTGGCAGCAATGCGATCCGAAACAAAACCCAAGATCTATTTGGAAACAAGACTAGCAAAGTCGACTTATCCTGTTACTACAACTTGTTCAGTCATGCCACAGCTCAGGCAGATAATCGCGGGTTACTCACTACGGAGGCCAAGGTTCGAATCCAGGCCAGTCCACGAGGTGAACAAAATGGCTCATTGACGGGTTTCACTTGTCAGCGTCATTCCACCATGTTCAATGCCCATTCATCCATGTATCAAACACGGTATATAAACTAACCAACTGACAGCGTCATTAACTAACGCATTTACTCGTAAAAGAATAATTGTTTGTTATTACAGCTAAAAATACATACCATACAGGCGTCTTTTCTTTCACGTCACCAAAAATTGCCTTAATTAATGCTGCATATTTTCGAAGTATGGCTGCCACAAACAAAAACCGAAGTACGGTAAACACGTAAGGCCCTTTTACCGCCTAAGACAAGTAGGAAAACAAACGACCAAAAATCTTTATCATCATCAAATGTATGCAAGGATTCAATAAGAAAATGATCTTCTAAAAACTCATTCACCCAAGCGACGTTTTAAACACATGATAGGCTTGTAACGAAAATTCAGAACCTATGTATACAGAAGGTAATTAAAAAAAATACGTATTAATGTTCAGGTTGAAAACTGGATTAAGACAGCCACTGGTATAATGAATGAAATTATCTGTTAACAGGTAACAGTACATTATCGACCAAAGCTTTTTTGCAAGCTGAACACACTGGAACTACACCTGATAACAAACACACACAGTTTATCAGTCAGAGGAATGCGAAGCTTTCGTTTCCGGGTTACCACCTCGTAGCCTCAGAGCTGGGTGCAGTCTGTTGCCATTCGCAACAGACTCTTAGCGCCAGTCTTTCGTATTTGTAGTCATTTAAGGAAGGAGTAATCAGCGATAAAGGATAACTTGAATTCCGGGAAGAGAAGCAGCTATTTCGAGGTAACCTTCGGTCGGAGTCGTCTACAACACCTACAGTAGTAGCCAACCCGTTACCCAACAAACCGAAATACATGTAAACGTGTCAAGACAAAAACATGTTACTCAGCGTTATTTCAGACAACAGCCTATAAGTAGTTTCTGTCGAATTCTTAACCTTTTGGCGCCGGAATTATTTTTTTAAATTTTAGCACACCCTGTATATAAAATGTGAATAACACAGGAACCAAATACGTTAGAATTGTGAAACAAACTGCATTTTGAAGAGAAAAAAAAAAGGAGAGTATATACCACGTTTAAAATAATCAGTATCTATATTTGTTGAATAAATATATAAAATGCAACTTTAGAGGTTAGCGGTGCGGTACGACCACTATAGTTGACAATAGGCGTCAAAGGGTTAAAAATCATTTGATGTAATCCCAAAAAACTTCCGTTGGTGCACCCAACTTTCGTTCCATTTACCCGCCTACCCAAACAGTCGCCACTCATTCACTTGTCAGTGAAGCCAACACCGTTTCCCAGTGTTTCCTGCAAGTGTATACACATTTGTACGACCAATAGTTTTGTTGGTTTCGTGATAGGACCCGAACCACCTGCAGCCGTATCGCGTACCGACCTGACCCAGTTCCGTACCGCGCTCGTGCACTTTCACTTTTTGCTTCATGACGGCAAACGTCGTGACCGTGCGGATTTGCGGAAGTGTAACTGCATCATAAAGCTGATGAGGCTTTAAATGACTGCAGTCTTCAAGCGTCTATCGACATGACTTTTGGGCAAAGCTTCGAAACGCAATGAAGACACTATTCAATGTTCCCAAGGCATACAGATGACGTCATGGGTGTTCCTCTTGTCTTGACACTATCATTTTAGAGTAATTTCCTGTTCTCTTTTGAACGAAAACATCTATGTGTTGTTCTGCAATACGTCTGCTTAATAGTTCTTAAAAAACGGATGGAATTTCATGACACGTGTTATGGATACCCTGTCACTAGAGACCATTCCAATTATACGCTTAATTTTTAGGCCGTAAATAAATATTAACATGGCGGCCGTGCGAACTTCCCAACCATCAGCCCAATAATAAATTTCTTCCGTATCTATTCAGTACGTTCAGAGATTAGATATGCAGGTATACAGACGCGATAACCCTAATGTACTTCGTGTAACGAAAACAAAAAAAAAATCGACCCAGTATTTCAATTAAAAAATCGTACACATAAAATATTCTTTGCGCGACAATTAAGGTCCTACACCATATACACGATTTAATTCCGCAAGTATTGTGAAACTCGCGTAAAAAAATTTCCTAAATTACAAACACCACCTAATATTGTTAGGATGGATAAACCAAGAACGATGAGGTCAAGAGGACACGTAGCGCGCTCAGTGACGTAACAAATGTGTTGGTTGGAAAATTTCAGGGGGGGAAAATGTCATAAAAGTCTAAAAAAAAACTTCAATAACAACCAAAAAACTTTTATGAATACGTATTTATTAAGCGACGACTGGTTTCGGCCCCAGGCTTGGATCATCATCAGGCCATCATAATACAAGAAAGTGAATACACATAGAAACTTCAAATCACTAAGCGGGAGATTTCCCCTTTCAAATCAAGATAGATTTGTAGTTTCTATATGTACATACTTTCATATATTACTACGGCCTTACGATGGCCCAAGCTTGGTGCCGAAACCAGTCGCCGCATAATAAATACGTACTCATAATACGTTGTCTCAGAATAAGGAAATGAACTCACAATAACCAAATAAACACTTTCCGACGTCGTCTCAGAATAAGGAAATAAATTCACAATAACTCACACTCATTAACTCTCTAGTAGCATAACACGATATTTCAACACTTCTAACACCACAGCCTGCCAATGAACACAGTTTCAGTCCATTTTAATTTACATGTCCCACTGCCATAATATTCATCTTCTCTTCTCGGTATTCCACTCTGAAGTTTCCGCGCCATATTTCTGTATGCATTCCTCGCTTCCCATACTCCAATCTATGCACAGCTCATTGCAGTCTCATAGATTTCAGTATCCTAACAACAGATCTACTAGGTGACAAAGTTCCGCTCCACTTCACACCGTAAGCAGCACCACCAGCTCATCCCCCTTCGTGAGCCCTTAGTTTTCAGAAACTTTTATTTCACACCCCAACTTAAAACGGTGTTAGAACGGATGAATTATTTTTCCTAAAATTGCTGTTTATAGAGTAAAATGTAGACATTATCTTAATAATTATAATCGATAATTTCATATTACTGGGGATTAATTGCAGGCATCTGATCTCGAAGGAACGGAATCAATACCCGACCGGCCACTGTGTGATTTGTGAAGCATAATGTGGTACTGGACCGGTTTCTGTCCGAGAACCTTGGCTTTACGGTGCCACTGTTAGTCCACCATTGCCTTATATTTGTATTTCCTTCATCTACGGCTGATGCTAAGTATATTATCTTAGCAACAATAGCTTCCTTCAATGACACACCTCTCTCTCTCTCTCATTCTCTCTCCCTCTCCCTACAGACACTTTATTCTCTTATGACGCTGAGATGGGTAGAGTAATGTTAAAATTATGGCGAATTACCTGTGAACCAATACATGGTACGCTGTCGAAATTTACTTAGTCAAGTTCGCAATACGTTCTCTGTATTAGTCAGTTTCCGGGATAACTGAACTCGCATTTCGTAATTCGTTGCAATGTCACCACGCACAGTACCGGCTTCCGTGACTGCTTGGCCATACAATGGAAAAGCGGCTCCAGAATATCCCGACATAGCGATTGGTAGCCAAGTACCGAATTCGGCATATAACAAATCCAAATCTCCGCCTGCAGGCCGGTAATTCTAAGGTTTTCGTGATTTTCCCAAGTTCCTCCAGACAAACAACACTAGGGTATCTTATATTAATTACCTTCCACGTTCTTTCCACTCATTTATTCCGTAACAATTCTATAGTTAGATGTTAAATAATAGAAGTAAATGAAAGCGTCATTAAATAATAAAATAAGATTACGGTACCCTAAAAATTTGTGGACCAGGTAGCTCAGTCGGTATAGCGACGGACTACGGGCTGGAAGGTCCGGGATCGAATACCGGTGGGGACGAGATTTTCCGTCCGTCCAGACCGGCCCTGGGGCCCACTCAGCCTCTTGTAAAATGGGTACCGGGTCTTTCCCGGGGGTAAAGT
>Ga0123353_10015758_pt1 | contig 11006 bp, 8 predicted proteins | sample TergutLab28metaG_3_FD_92763 | JGI IMG/M metagenome (GOLD analysis project Ga0123353, IMG submission 92763) | Labiotermes labralis P3 segment gut microbial communities from Petit-Saut dam, French Guiana - Lab288 P3 | ecosystem: Host-associated > Arthropoda: Insects > Digestive system > Gut ... | reverse complement strand
CCAAGCACCGGGCAGTGTTCATGATTTTACGTTGTGCAAGACGAGTTTGTTGGTCTTAGCGGTCTTTTTGTCGGTGATTATCTTGGCAGACAGTGGTTATCAAGGCATTCAAGACTATTTGAGTCGTTCCACATCCCAACATGCCCCCGTTTGTTTCAACCGCTTCCCAATCATGCTCTTGCAAGCACCCTCCACCTGACCACTCCCAATCGCACGCCCCTCTGCCAGTCGCTCACGATAACCCAAACGATTCTTATGCGTTTCCAAATACCCACGCAACTTCCGTACCGCCTCTCGCTTGTCCTCATCTTCGTCCTTGTCTTGAAAAACGCTCGCCAGTTCATTCAAGCGATTTTCAATCTTCTCAAAGCCACTCTCCAACAGTTCCCACTTTGTCGCCTCTTTCCATTGTTCGTACTCCTTGGTTCCCTCTTTGTAGAGCACTTTGCCCGTGCCGCTCAGATGCTCCAGTGCGTGAAAAATATCCAAGCACTCACGCACCGTACCAAACACGGCGCGGATAATGTTCCAAATCCACTCCGCCCCATCACCCAGTGCCGAAATGTCCCCCGTCGAACCAACCCGTAGCCGACTGCGCCAAGCGTTCACTCGCTTTTGGAACAACTCCTTTTCCTCAATCGAGGCAAACGCAACACGAACCTGAATATCGGGGAGCATCTGTCTCGTCCGCTTGTCCCAGTACGAGACACCCACCCCTTCACCAAGCAAACGCTTGCCAAAGATGCCAATTTTCATGTCACGCCAACCTTTCAGTGTGTTGACTTTCGCCGCGTCCATCGTGAGTTCGACATTCCCTTTGGCAGCAATGAAATCTTTCGGAACCTCTGGGGAGGTTTCCACAAACTGTTTGACTTTCGGTGCCTCTTGATGGCAGAGTTTGCGTATGGTCTCGTGCGACACTTCTAATCCACGCCAAACTTTCATGTCCTCTTCGGCATCAATGTAGGAGCCTTTCGACCCCGCACGGACGGCAAGAAACAGAAAACCGACCGTGTAATCTTTCTCCAGTCCGAGAGGCGCATCGGCGACATACGTCGGCTGTCCACAAGGGTGGCATTTTTCAGGTTATCATGAACAATGTTGAGAGAGCCGGACTCTCTCACCTTCTCCACACGGAGAAGGAACTGTAGGACATTTCGATGAGGATTCGCAATTTGCGTTGGTGGTTATGTGGTCTGCTCTTTTTTGCGACCGCGTTAAGTTTTCTTGACCGGCAAGTCTTGTCGGTCGTTGCGCCAGCGGTCTGCGAAGAATTGAACATCAGCAACAAGACATACGGATTGATCACGACCGCCTTTATGGTCAGTTATGCAGCGATGTTCTTGTTGGGCGGTTGGTTTTTGGATCGCGTGGGAACTCGGCTCGGTCTCGGTTTGGCGGTAGCCGTCTGGACGGTCGCCAGTGCTTTGCACGCCACTGTTGTGACACCGCTACAATTAGGATTCTACCGCTTCCTCCTCGGCTTCGGTGAAGGGGCTTGTTTTCCGGGAGTCGCAAAAGTAGCGTCGGAATGGTTTCCGGCAAAAGAACGTGCGTTGGCAGTCGGTATTGCCATTGGCGGTGCGAGTCTCGGTGGTGTGTTGGCTCCGCCACTGACCATTTGGCTCGTCGGGCTGTTCGGGTGGCGTGGTGCATTCTGGGCGACAGGTATTCTCGGTGCCCTTTGGGTCGGATGTTGGTTCCTCTTTTATTACGCTCCGTCGAAGTCGCCGCACATCACGGACGAGGAAAAGGGGTTGCTCCAAACGGATGTGGAACACAGTCACGCGAATGTTGCAGACGAACCCGTCGAATCGCTCGGACAACTTTTCCGCCGAAGAGATGTCCAGGGATTGGCGTTGGCTCGTTTCCTTTTCGATCCCGTTTTTTACTTTTCGGCAAGACAAGGACATTAAATTCTTTCAGTGTTTCCGGAGTCAGTTTCCATTCAGGAATCGGTCGCCAAGGGATTTGCTGTTTCACCAGAGCGGTTCCCCAACCAAAATAAGAGAACGAATGTTCCTGCTCCGTATGATTCAAAATGGTACTGGGAACCATATTGAACAGTTGACTTGACGAAGAGTAGAAAACACCGATTTTGCCGTGCAAGGGCTCGCGGTCACGAATGGTCGGTTCGATGCTTTTGACGAAAGCAAAGAACTCTGCCGTCGCTTCCGGTGTTCCGGCAGTGGTGCCGTAATCTCTGGGGGTCAGTTGGGCTTTGGGCATGGCGTGATTTGCCAATCCCTGATAATGCAGGACGTTTCCCAAGTTAGGTTTGTTAAAATCTTCCTTGTACACATACATCCAAACATTGACAAATCGGCTCTTCGCATGTTCCCGGGCTAATCGGTACACCGCCGGGTAACTACCGTTCGGCGGCGGCATCAAGCCACGGTTACCTTGCGTCAGCCCCCATCCCCAAGCAAGTTCCGTACTGACCATGTCGAGATTTCCACGGCACCAGCCCAACGAAAAGAGGGGAATATCATTTCCCGAAACAAGAATATCTTTGCCTGCTTCGGCTCCGCGTTTTTTGACGGTTTCATAAAAGCGGTCTAGTCCGGCGGTTCCCATGCGACGTTTGTAAATGAGAAAAGCTCGCCAAATCGGGTCATCCTGCCACCTTGGGTCCCGCCAAGCCGGATCACGCATCGAGTCTTTGTAGTTGTTGTGGGTTCCCCCCCATTGCCGGTACTGGTCGATAAGATAAGTCCGCACATCGAATGTTTTCAGGTCAAGTTTCTTCATGGTTTCTGACGGAATTTTTTCTTTCCAAGGACCGGCAAGAAAATCGCGAAAACCGGCGACCGTCCATTCGCCGAAAGCCCGCTCAATAGGACGCAGATTCAGATTGTCCCACGGCGAAAAATTATCAACCCAAAGTCCGTCAATGTCAGCGTGCGTGATCGCATGACGAATGGAAGCGTCAAGGTAATCAATCCAAATCGGACAAGCGATGGGCTTCGATTACCTTTGGTTCTCGAACGGTCTCGGCTTCGGGTTGGAGACTTGGGCGGCAACCGGTGCGGTGTTCGACGGCAAACAGTTCCACCGCGACAAAGTGTTTGAAACGCGAAAAGCTCTGCTAGAGTTTTGGCGGCTGTTCCGTGCCGAATGCCCGACGTTCCGTGTCGAGACTCGCGGGACGAACCAGACGACAGGTGCTGATTTGGCTGCCGATGGCGTTGATCTGCGTGGGATTTATCAAGGGGACTTCAATATTCTTCCGCCGCCGAATTCTCCGTGGGCGGCATTGAACGGCGACTTCGGATTCGAACTCGTCGGATATATGAGTCGCATTGCGGAACTACCCGCCGACGAATACCTGTTCCGGTTTTACACGCACGATCCGTGGTGGTTGAACTCGCCTTGGCTCGACCGCTACGGAAGAGCACCACACGATATTTATCTGCCGATGGCTGTTGCCCGAATGGATGCAGAGGGGAACGTTGCTCCGCCGACTCATCTGAATTTTCTGACCATCGACGATTCCTTCGGCAATATGCCGAAGCAGGTACCCGATGAAGTGATACCGCACATTTTGGCAGCACGGTATGCCTCACCGGACGCACCGGGACCGACCGTGTGGGTCTATCCTTTCGACGAATACCACGATTGGGCGGACACACAGCCGGAACGGCTCGAAGAAATTTTCTTCGGCGATTGGTTCATTCGGCAAGCGATTAACGAAGGCTTTCCGCTAAACACCGTTGTTTCGACCGTCGGGTTCGTAACGTCATTTGAAAAGAATCCGAAACTCTACAGAGAGTCGGTTCTTGTGACCGTTGTTCCGACACCGAATTCCATCGTCGAAGAGACGCTCATTCGATTCGTCAAGAACGGAGGGCGACTGCTTGTTTATGGACCGATCACTCACGCGGGCGAAAAGTTTCGTGAACTTCTTAACGTTACGGCAACCGAACCGCTTGAAGGGGAGTTCGAGTTGGAGTCCCGTTTGATCCCAGACACGTTGCTCCGGTCGGGAGTGCCGACAACAATCAACCATCGTCCGTTGTTTTGCGGCGGCGGTCTCGAAACGGTCGTCAACAATTCCGCCGACCCGGCAACGAAAGTTCGCGCCGTGATGAAGCAGAACGACAAGAGCCGCGTTGCGGTGGTTTCACGCAGTGTTGGCGATGGCAAAGTCATTTATGTTCGCGGAACGAACTCCGCCGACTTCCCCGGTGGACATCTTTTGCGTCCGGATGATCGGAACCGATTTTTCCTCGGCGGCTCTCTGATGCGATACGCTCTCCAGGAATTCGACTTCCGGTTCCTGGTGACGAAGCGTGGTTCTGGGGTGGCTCCACCGGTCATTGCGGTGGCACGAAGCAATAACGCCTTTTTCTTTTCGACCTACAGTCAGAACACGACGGCAGAACTGAAATTGCGTTTTCCTCAGGGTGCTCCATTGTTGCTCGGCTATGAGACGATTTTCGAGGATAGCTGTTCGACATACCGACTGCCGCGAGCCGAACATCGGGAATGTCGCATCTTCGTTCAGCAGGAGGATTTTGACACAACGGTTTTCTGTCGAGAGCGAACACCGGAGGAACTTGAGATCACGCGGCGATTGGAAGTCAACGGTTTGAAAAACGCCACGGTGTACATTTATCCTGACACGCGAATCACGAAGGACGAATTGAACGCTTATGTGAACGCCGACCGTCCTTGGCGAACGGGAAAAGTTGCTGTCGAACCGGGTCCGGCAACGTTCGGTCACTGCTTTGTCGTTCGGGACGTTACCGGGAAATTGGTCGTTTCGTGGTGAATATGCCCCATACCGAAACCGGTTTGAAATTCCTGATACCGAATGTTTTCGCCCGACAACGCCGACGATAGTCGGAGTCTGTCTTTGGCATCAACCAAACGCCCTACTACCCCGGCAAGCCTAAATATGTTAATTCACAAAAAGCGATCCGGTCGCTCCACTGCGTTGTGCTCCCGGCTTTCATTAACAATTTGGGGCTTGCTGGGGTACTACGTTGAAACGGCTTGTTTTCTGAAAAAAGCAGGGTATACTGGAGCCGGTTGAAAATTCCAGAAGCCGAATTTTTTAGCCCGACAACGAGAGACCCGTCGCGGGCTAGGCGGATGCGCGAGGGCGCATGCGAAAAATGACCCGCTCCGGGTCTAAAATGGGAACATTGCTGTTTTTTGACAGGGTTGACGGGGATTTTCAGGATAAGGAATGATCGTTGATCCAAAATTTAACAAAAGGAAAATTACAATGCCAGATAAAGACGACATCAGACAGGGCGGAAATGTTGGAATCGGTGTGCCCCAACAAGCGGGTACCTCTTTGCTCAAGGGGCTTTCCCATCTCGAATGGGGGATGAAAGATCGGCTTTCGAGGGTCTTTGATCGCAAATCGGGAAAGACGGTCATGCTCGCCTTCGATCACGGTTACATCATGGGACCAACATCGGGGTTGGAGCGAATCGATCTCTCCATTGTCCCGCTCGTTCCGTATTGCGATTGCATTATGTGCTGCCGCGGTATCCTCCGCTCGGTCATTCCACCCGACATGAACAAACCGGTTTCGCTCCGGTTTGGTGCGGGTTCGACCATCTTGACCTACCTGAACGAAGAATGTCTGCTCGACATCGAAGAAGCGGTGCGTTTGAATGCGTCATTGCTGGCGATGATGGTCGCCGTGGGGGACCCGAAGTTTGAGGGACTGACGATCAAGAATTTGACTCGCACCGTCGATCTCGGAACGCGGTATGGCATTCCAACGCTCGGCGTGACTGCGGTGGGGAAAGAACTGGTGCGCGACGCTCGCTATCTGGGGATGGCTTGCCGTGTTTGTGCTGAGAATGGTGCTCATGCGGTCAAAACATATTACTGTGAAGAGGGCTTTGAACAAGTGACCAATGCGTGCCCCGTGCCGATTGTGATTGCCGGGGGCAAAAAACTGCCGGAACTGGATGCACTCAAAATGGCGTATCGTGCCATCAACGAAGGTGCCGCTGGTGTCGATATGGGACGCAACATCTTCCAGTCGGACAATCCTCTCGGGATGATGCTCGCTGTACGAGCCATCGTTCACGACGGCGAAAAACCGGAAAAAGCGATGGAGATTTACAAAAGTCACAAGAACGGCTGAAAGAGTCTCCCACTCGGGTCAACTCTCAAATCGTCCATTCCAGCCGAGTTTGGAACGCAGTGCCTTATAGTAACAAAAGCCGGGAACATCAATCGTTTTGAATGTTTGCGGGGCGCGGGTGATTCGCACGGTATCGCCCGGTTCAACGATGGCAACACACGTGCCGTCCACGATCAGTTCCGCCGATTGCTGCGTCTGAAGTTCCATAAATCGATCCGGCGAATCGACGAGCGGACGATTGCTCAATGTATGCGGACTGATCGGCGAAATGACCACTGCATCAATATCTTTGCGGAGAATCGGACCGCCGCTGGACAGACTCATTGCCGTTGAACCGACCGGGGTGCTGACGATCAGACCGCTGCATCGGTAGGTGGTCACGAGTTGGTGATCGAGTGACAACTCAATGCTGATTAAGTGTGCGGCTTGTGCGGCGTGAACGACGACTTCGTTGAGTGCCCAGTGCCACGATGTCGGTTCCTTTTGACCGGCACGAAACAGGCGGCAGTGCAGCAAAAGATGTTTGATAATCGGCATGTGCAGCAAATCGGGACGGTCGAGCAGTGCGATCAACTCATTCGTCTGGATCGTCGAGAGAAAACTTAACGTACCCAGATGAACGGCAAGGACGGGAATCTGATGGGTGCCCATCTGACTGACTGCCCGAAGGATCGAACCGTCGCCGCCAAAAACGATGGCAAGATCAGCCTTTATGGATGAAATATCTTTCTGTCCGGTAAAATCTTCAGCAAGAATATTCGCTCGTCGCGCGATTTTCCGGTCGCAACTGCTCGATGGCTTCCTGAACGCCCGGTTTGATCCCATTGCCTAAAAGTATGATGTTCATCGCCTCTGTCTTCTCTATTGTTCACATAATATACCCCAATCGCCACTGAAAAAAAGCCGGTACGCTGCAAACACAGGAACGTGACAGCACAACATCACTGGATTTTCTGTTGCTGCGCTGATATACTGAGGGAAGAATGTCCATGTTGACATTCGACGATCGAAACAATGAAAATGATTTACCGTTTGTTCTTTTATTTGATTCCGTTACCGTTCTTTGTGGTCTGTTGGGTGATGATCGCGTTGGGGGGGATTTTGGGAAATGTCGATCCCGAAAAAATGGATCGGCAAACCCTCGTTCGCGTGATGCAACTTCGAGACTTTCGCCGTTTTTCTCCCGATTTAGTCGAAGGTATGGCTCTCCAGGCAGAGCGGAAATTTGGTCGTCACTCTCCCAACAAGCCGGTATTTGAACTACCGGGGTTGGAAAAAAAACTTCACGTTTATTTCCAAACACACCGGTCGAGCCAGCAGTCTTATTTGGAACATAATTTGACCTTGATGGCAAAGACTCGCTACGTCAAGTGGATGTACGCCTATCAATCCGCTGCACCTGTCCAGAGAGCGGAACTCATGAAAGAGGTGGTCGAGGATATGCGCTACTGGCAGGAGGTTTATCTGGATTACGTCCGGTTTTTAGGGTTGCCGGAGCCAACGCTGGCGGAACTCTACGAAGACTTTAAGCGAATGATCGAAGCCTTCAAAGTCGGGACTTCGCCTGAAGAGGTGGCGTTGATCGACTCCTTTGCTCAAAAGATGAGTCGGGCTTTGTTTGCGACGGAAGTACAGAGGTCGATTTTCAATCTCCTCGCTCCCAAATAGACCCGAGCCGGGTCAGGTCTCAGCAACAATCTCCACTCGGCTTCCGCCGCTTTTTTCTTTCCTCACGACGATCTGCTTGTCGATGCGTTCTTTCAGTTCGGAGACGTGAGAGATAATCCCCACCAGCAAATTGCTTTCGGCTAGTCCATGCAACACCTTCATCGCCTGAGAGAGCGTCGCCTCGTCCAGTGAGCCAAAGCCCTCGTCCACAAACATCGTGTCCAATCGAATGCCGCCAGCAGTGGACTGGATTTCGTCCGATAACCCCAGTGCCAGCGCAAGTGAAGCCATAAACGATTCTCCCCCCGAAAGCGTCTTCACACTGCGCACCGTGCCGTTGTAATGGTCAATGACATCCAGTTCCAGTCCGCTCTGAGACCGTTGATTGCTTGCGTCTGCGGCACGTTTGAGTTCGTAATGTCCACTTGACATCACCATCAAACGTAGATTTGCCCTGCGAATAATGCGTTCAAAGTAAGATGTCTGCACGAACGTTTCGAGCATGATTTTATCTTTGCCGGACAATTGACCATTCGCGGTCTCCGAAAGTGGCTTGACCCATTTCCAACGCTCCTCAACTCCCGCCACTTCTTTCCGTCGCTCGTTGATACGACTGCGAATATCGCCATTGATTTTCAGCGAAGAAACAATCGCCGAGAGTTGGGCGGTGATTGTCGATTTCTTTGCGAGCAATTCCTTTTTTTGCTCGCTGAGTTTTTCGGTATCGATCACTTCTGTATTGTCTAATTGCTTGGCGAGCGTTGCAATTTGTGTTTCAAGTCCGGTGAGGAGTGTCTTGTGCGCCTCCAAGTTATTTTTTGCATTCTGGATGGCGGTTTCAAATTGCTTTTTCTTTTCAGCGAGTCCGCGAATGCGTTCCTCTGCTTCCTTCTTGGTGGCGAAAGCGAGCGACGTTTTCAATTTGCCAAGAGCCGATTCCAGTCCGCTGATTTCGGTCGTGTGCGTGGCAATTGCGGTGTCGTTTGCTTGGACCGCCTCGCCGAGTGTCGCCAACTCTTTTTCGAGGGCAGGTTGTTTGGCTTCAATGCTGGCTTTCTGCTCGCACCGTTTTTTTTCTTTCGCAATATTTGCGGAAAGAGCCGCAAGATGTTTCGCCAGTTGCAACAACTCAGCACTCACTGCGTCGTCCAGTTTTTCTGTTTCGCTCGGTCTGCTGAAAATTTCTGCGGCGGTGTTTTCAATTTCCTTCTCCTTTGATTCCAGTTTCCCTTTTTCTTCGGCAGCCTCATTACTTGCCTTTGCGGCGACGGCTTGGGCTTTCTCCATGTCCTTTTTTTTGGCTTCAACAACTTTTTCCGCCGGTGCTTCGTCGGGCATGCCGGTAGGAGCAGGATGTTCTGTTGAACCGCAGACCGGACAAGGCTGACCGTCGTGCAATGTTTTCGCCAGAATACCGGCTTGTGCATCAAGAAATGCCCTGTTTAACTCTCTATAGGAGTCGTTTGCCATGTCCGTCAAACTTTGCAAAAGTAAATATTTTTCTTGTGCTGATTTGTATGCCGTATTGATCTTGGATCGCTCCGTTAAGAGCGTTTTCATTTTTTCGAGCCGCATTTTTTTATGGTTGACTTTGTCGAGCTCTGCTTCGAGTTTCAGTTTCACCGTTTCAGCATCTTTGAGCTTGAGAAATTGTTCTTGCCACGATTGCTGCTGCTCTTTTTTCAGGCGAACCGATTCAGCGAGTTCATCTTTCCTACGTCGCAAATCAGCGAGTTGTCCATTTTTTTGACTAATTGCTTTCGCCGTTTTGTCAAGTTCATCATATTGCGGGAGTTTCGATTGTTCGGTGGCGATATGCCCGGTCAATGGTTCGATGGCTGGCTGATGCTTTGCCGCTTCCTCGTAAGCCTTTTGCAATTCCGCCGTTTTTCCCGCTTGCACCAACAAATTGTCCTGTGCCGACTTCAATTCGTGACGAGTTTTGTTATCCTGTGCCGCCTTGCCCAACGCCGTATCCATTTTCGAGATTTCCTCTTCGACTGCTTGAAGAGCGGCATTTTCGATTTGCTGTTTCGATTCACCTTGCTCGATCAATGTCGTGAGCAACTCGACCACAGCGTCAATCGGCAGCGATGCGTCTTTGGCTTTTCGTACCTCGATTTCAAGCGGATCGTCACTGTCGCAGGTCATGCCGTCGATATATTGCTTGATGCTTTGCTGAAGATTTTCGTATTGCTTTCCCAAACTGTTGGCTTCCATTTTCAACCGACTTTGCAGAACTTCATAGTTCTTTGTCCGAAAGAGTTGCCGAAAAATTTTCTGCCGATCTTCGGAGGAGGCAATCAGTAGTTTCAGGAAATCTCCTTGAGCAATCATCGCAATTTGCCGGAACTGCGAACGGTCAATTCTCACCAGTTCCTGAATGGCGGTTGTGACCTGTTTATCGCCAGTGACTTGTTTGCCATCGGGAAAGGTGAGCGTCGCCTCGGCTTTTTGCAATGTCAAACCTTCTCCGCGTGCTTTGGGGCGTTGATATTCGGGATTGCGAACGACGTGGTATTCCTTGCCATTATAAGCAAACGTCATCGCGACAAACGTCTTGGTTTCGGGCGAAGCGTACATACTTCGGAGCATGGAGTTTTCGCGCGTTTCGCCGCTTGGCTTGCCGTACAGGGCGTATGTGATCGCATCGAACAAGGTGGTTTTCCCCGCACCGGTATCCCCCGTGATGAGGTACAAGCCGTGCTTCCCCAGTTCGGAAAGTGGAAGTTCCGTCTCCCCTGCGTAGGGACCGAAAGCAGAGAGGGTCAATTTTATCGGTCTCATTTCGTATTCGAACTGTAAAAGGAGTCGATCAAATTTTGTAAGCAACGTTGCGCCTCAGCGTGGCGCAACGTCTATACGTACAACGGGTACAAATTGGTCATTGTTTGCGTAGTGAACGTCCCTTCTCCCTCTGGGATTTGTTCCTTTTTCATCGCGTTGTCATTCTACTACAATGCTCGCTTCATGCAACATGTCCGGCTACTCTTGCCTCGTTTAGGAACTGTCCGCAAATAACATCGACATTGTTCATAAAAGCCGGAATGGAGCGGAGCGCAATGACGGCGGGTGCAGTGCAGGAACGGACAATCCCATGCCCCGCTCGTATCAAATCGTTGGAAAACGGAAAAAAGTATCGAAACCTCGCAAAAAAAATGAAAAATATCCTCGTGCAGAACACATGAAAATATCGCGTGAACGACACAAGGAAAAATAAAAAATG
>Ga0123353_10015757_pt1 | contig 11006 bp, 11 predicted proteins | sample TergutLab28metaG_3_FD_92763 | JGI IMG/M metagenome (GOLD analysis project Ga0123353, IMG submission 92763) | Labiotermes labralis P3 segment gut microbial communities from Petit-Saut dam, French Guiana - Lab288 P3 | ecosystem: Host-associated > Arthropoda: Insects > Digestive system > Gut ... | reverse complement strand
CAGCATTAACTGACTGGTTTGTATAACCGAGACGGAGTGTGTTTACTGCGCGGTACGGACTGGATCTTTATATATAATTCTACGTTCTGCCCACACACTGTATTTGTGTGTTTTGTGTGGATCTGAGAACAAACAGCGATTGTTTCCCTATGCAACATTAACTGACTGGTTTTTATAACCGAGACGGAGTGCGTTTACTGCGCGGTTCGGATTGGGTCTTTATATATAATTCTACGTTCTGCCCACACAGTGTATTTATGTGTTTTGTGTGGATCTGAGATCAAACAGCGATTATTTCCCTATACAACATTAACTGACTGGTTTGTATAACCGAGATGGAGTGCGTTTACTGCGCGGTACGGACTCATGTTAGTCTCAACGACACTGCCATCAGCGTAGACTCTTATTTGCAACGAATAATGAACTGTATAAAGAACGTAAGAGGAAGCGGTCGTGGTCCACTTTGAGTTGCTGTGCCTGAGTCTGCGAGAAGGGACAGACGAATACATCGAACCACTTCAGTTAGTGCCAACATCTGAACACGGAACGTACCCAGAACTAAGCTGCAGTGATATCCGCAGTCACGTGACGTCGAATGAACGGCTGTCAAGCAGGTGGCGTTGGGACCCGAATGAAAAGCGTTGTGTTGTGGTTCTGTGGGGACTAAGAAGCAGGTGGCCGCTCACATTTTCGAGACATTTTTCGTCTTTTATAGTAACAAGTTCATCGCCGTGTTCACAAGACTGCAGCACCACACTGAAATCCACGCCAGATGCATCCAATCCACAGCTCGTACTGTTCGTTCCGAACGCACTAATACTCCGACTCTCACAGAAGCACGACTCTCGCACTGACCCCTCCAACTTCTGGCCTACGTGTCTGCTTACACGAAGACCAACTCACGTAGGGGGTCCAACTGGTACATCCTGTCCCAAAATTACAGTACCACACTTTCAAGACTTCTAACTCATGTTGCAGAATCCTTCTTGAGACGCAAATGGTTTCTCATCCAGTCACAAGACTCCCCGCACTTTGCAGCCAGCACCCGAAGATTCTTTACCGAGTTCAAAACAGCCCACCACTTCTCCCCATTTTGAGCCAGACCGAACCAGTCCAAGCTCTCCCACCCTTTTTCTTCAAGATTCAATTTAAATTTTATCCTCCCATCCACGCCTGCGTCTTTCAAGTGTTCTCTTCCCCTTCCGTTTGCCCATTCAGTCTCTTCACATTCCCTGACAATCTCCCTCTCCGTGACTCCATCACCCCGGACAGTGTTTGGCCAGCAGTAGCCATCAGGAAGCTGCTCCAGTCCCTTGTTACTTCTTTCCGCTTTGGTCTAAGCAGCTGCACACAGACACAGTACTTAATTGCAAAATTAAATTACAAATAAAGCTAAGGACAACGTCCAAAACGGTACAAATCAGAGCAGCACGAGGGCAGCACTGGCACTGCTGCAGTGTCCACCGGCGGGCGCAATGCTGCGTCACCGCTGTGCGGTGTACCGGCGCGTGACGCAGGCACTTCACTTTATAATGTTTATACATACAGTGCGAATGTTGCCATTCGGATTATTCTTCGCCTTCGCTCTCTTGAAGCACAAAATAACAGTAACAGCAGGTCAGGGCCATATCAGTCTAGTCTGCCAGCCCAGCGAACGAAAAGTGCCACAACATGGGTACGGCCGTGCTGTACTCGTCTGGTGTAATGAGGACCGCCCAGAATGTTAGGGCTGGCGAATAATGAACTGCAGAGGGATAGGAAGGAAACGGTAACTGAGGAGAACCATGTAGGACTTGAAAACAGATGCTGGGAGGTGCTGACGCTGTGTCAGGGACAGCCTGCAGAAATGTGTTCCATGCACCAGCAGCGACGGCTCCCGAACAGGGTACCATGCTACCAGACTACACGGCGTCATAACCCAGCACGGATCAACACATCGCACCAATAAAATTAGATGAAATCAGATCCTGACCAGAGGCTGGCCAATGCAGCGGAAGGAACAAAGCACCTGTATCGCACACACAACAGCTGCTTCTCGCCATACGTCTCCAGTAGCACTTGATCTCTCGATGTGCCTCTAACCATAACCATTGGACTTCACAAAACTAAAGTCAAATGCTACTTAAAACAGCAGATTCCAGTCCTTGGCGATGTGACGCCGCATGCGAACGGCCGTTTCGAATGAATGTCCGGAACCACCGTCACGACGGCGCAGCGTCACGTGCCAGACGGCGGCGACGTTCATTCGCCACTCGCTGACATAAAACTGTTTAAAAAGGGGACGCTACAAACAGTTTTATTGGGGATCTGAGTAATTAAACAACGTACTAAAGGCGGGCACCAATATCCACACTAAATGCAACCAACGCGCATGCGCAAAAGTAAAGCACAATAATTGACGGTGATCCTGCAAATGACGGAATCACCGCCGTACTTCCGAAGTTCAAACAAAGCATGCTACGCCCAACGTTTCAACCCCAACTGTCCACACTACGATGGAGCGAGCCTTCGACGTTGCTGTTTGCCAGCTGGTGCCTTCAGCAAGTCTGCCTCCGTCGCTGCTGCAGACGTCTGCGCGTCGAGTCGTAACAAAACTTATTTCTTCCCAAAATTCACAGAAGACAAATCATGTTTGCAAAAGTAAGAGTGCATGTTGGATGGGGCAGATACATGGGCCGAGCGGGCGCGTGTGACATGTACGTGGGGGAAACAAAGAGTTTTGGTTGGGGGCAATATGAAGGAAAGAAACCGCTCCTCGGACGACACACACATCTACAGGATAATATGAAAACAGGTCTAAAATACATGAGATGCGACAGCGTGGACTGGACTAAACTGGCTCAGCATGGGAAGAAGTATGATTCCACAAGTATGATTCAATAGCTCAGAAACTATCAGCTTGTAAAGAAGGACCCTGATGCCTGTACTGAGTTCGTTAGTTTAGTTTAGTTTAGTTTAGTTAGTTAATTACGTAGTTAATTGGTAACACGGTTTGGGGGTTTGGCTGTTCGAAGGCGTTTTAACTACTTCTGTCTACAGCTCAGACACCACAAGTCTCGCTGGACAGACACACAATACAAACAACTGCAGCCTCAGAGAAGCTACCATTTAGCCTACAGACACAACACCGCGCAGTCTTACCGGACCTGCTACCATTTCAGGAATAATTCTACCCTGAAGATGGAGGCGGCAGGTACCTCCGTAACGTTTCCCGGAATCATTACGCGGAAGATCCCAATCTTCTCGCACAAGTGACACAGACTCCCCCTCCCGCACCTGACTACCTGTTTGAGCACCATCAATCTAATGACACTGCTGTGAACGATCGGGCAATGACTGTACGTCTGTTTGCGAAGCAGCACCACGCAGTTAATTTCCAACCTCGAAATTCCTACCGAAGACCTTGGCTATGCGAGATAAACAAGTGATGTCAGGACACCGCTACGTACGGCTTTTCTTTCACTGTATGCCAGACGACGCAACTGCATGCCACACACGTACGCAACCAGCCCATTAACCTAAAATAATAAGAATATGTACCACATGAATTAGCACTACACAATATTCATCTGCACCACACAGTGTATGTATGTGTTTTGTGTGAATCTGAGAACAAACAGCGATTATTTCCCTATACAGCATTAACTGACTGGTTTTTATAACCGAGACGGAGTGTTTACTGCGCGGTACGGACTGGATCTTTATATATAATTCTACGTTCTGCCCACACAGTGTATTTATGTGTTCTGTGTGGATATGAGAACAAACAGCGATTATTTCCCTATACAACATTAAATGGTTAGTCTTTGTAATGCAGGTGGGGTGTATTCTGTTCTGTAAAGGAACCACTACACTTTCAAGTATTCGTACGACTCCCACGCCCCTTATCCCACGTCGCTGCCTTTCACCATTCTAATGTCATTTTCATACTCCTCCTCTCAGAAGGACGAGCGGGCGAAGACTGGGAACCTTATAAAACAGTGATACTGTTTCTCCCGCCAGTTCTCCTTTCGTTTACTCTTCTACTGTGCGTGAGTTCCGCGAGGAATACACTCTTCTGTGTCATTACGCAGCCAGTAGTGGTAATTCGTTACCGCTGTTTGGGGACAACCTATACCGTTAAAGATGGGACCGAGAGGTTTTCCCGAAACGTCGTAAGGAATTGCCACCACTCGCTGTGTAATGACCCAGAAGAGTGCATTGATATCTCGCCCTCCGCACACCGTATCACAGTTGTTACGCAGTGCACCCTGTCATCTGCTAATTCAGAGCGTAACATCTGGTCTTCAAATTATGACGTTTATGGCGAAGGAACGGAGCAGTTGGCACAGCTGCAGCAGGCGAAACAGCAAACAACTGTGCACGTTCGTGACACGTAGCAGACGGACAGTGACGTCACTAGGTAACACAAATCATCCAGGCGACTCCAAGAACCAGACGCAAGAGAAAACTTCTTGAACACGCCATGAAGGCGTAGAGGAGAAGCGGAGGTATTGCGCCACTTGCTGGAGGTGAATGGTCAGTTTCACGCCCCGGCCGTTCTACCGCCGGTAAGATGCGGAAATCCCAAGGCCGGTCTGGACGTTTCGGAGAAGAGGAAACACAGTACCCCGTAACCCCGCCGGCAATCCAAACCGGATCAAGCGATGGTTGTCTTCTGAGACCTTACACCGTTTTGTGTTGTGTTTCGCGCTTCGACAAAACGCACCGCCTCCATCCTTAGGGTGGCTGAACTGTACTGATGGATGCCGTGGGTCACACAGCGACAGACAGCTAACTATAATGTCGGGACATAACCGACACACCAACTGCAGCAATTCTGACGGTCTGACAAGAAACACAGCCTGCACGCCGTAGCCGCCCTCCTACGGTTCCACGGCAACTCAGAACTTACACTTCTTGCTCCTGCCTCAAATCGAACCTCGATTCCTCGGTCGGCAGCCCATAGCCCAGTCAATGAACTTGCTGCCCTATGCCAGCTCCTAACAGCGTGTTCCAGAATTCTGCAGCTGGTCTAGCGGTAACGTCTGGCAACAGAATCTACTGTCCAGTACAAAGTGTTACTGGAACACGACCACCCGGCCACAAACAGTCTAAGCTGAAATACTTCTGACCTCCTAGAAGTATCGTTAATCTCATGCTTAATGAAACACAACGCCACGAGGTCATGTAGGCACTGGAGGTCCAGCTCCACGCAATCTGTCCAGATACCATATGGAGGTGGTCAGCTGTACGCTCCGGCCACAATACCCCAGGGAGGGCGCCGTTATCCATTTGTTTGTCCAACACCGAGGTGACCTTCGAAGAAAGAGTCAAGTGCGTCTCGTTCAGAAGCTGACAGACACCCAGCTAGCCAATGCCCCACTAACCAGAAGGTTCCTCACAGTACTCACAACAGCGTGCCAAACGGTCGTATCCTGAGCTAGACGAATCCAGGGCATACTTTCCCCTTGACAGAAGCATCCAATGTGTTTTACCATCCATAATGGCCAAGAAGGGATGACTTGGCATATTTGGCTAACAGAGTTCTGAGTGGTGCATAAAGACAGTGTCGTCCGTGGATGTAAGGACGCACTGCCACGGGGCGTTACAGCCGACTTGTCTGCCGTACAGACAGCAGTTAGCTGACGTGTGCCAGTGCTGCAATCCCAAGGTACACACACAAGCCAGCGGTTAAACAGTTTTCGCTTGCACGAAAGGCAGAAAATAAGACTGCCTGTGTATGAATTCGAAACGTCCTATGGAGGCACTCGTACATTCGACCCTTTATGCCGAAACCGCGACGCAACGTGCCAGAAGAACGCGGCTCTCAACTTTGCCCCTGCAAAGCCCAAAGACTGCAGTTAACAAAATGTCTGATGTGACACGTCTGTGCCGGAAAACCCCCCTCCAAAAGGTTCTTTAAATATGGCGAGTAGAAACGCAAAATTAACTGCAATACAATGCAGTGATATGTTTGGATCCCGACTAGCGGCAAATTGGAACAGCACGCCGTCACATCCCACAAGACAGCAACTTTCAGTCACCACTCTGGACAACCACAATCTCCAAGCACGTCTCCTGCCACTGCACTGTCCCCAGTCCCCCTGACCACTCTGGACAACCACAATCTCCAAGCACGTCTCCTGCCTCTGCACTGTCCCCAGTCCCCCTGACCACTCTGGACAACCACAATCTCCAAGCACGTCTCCTGCCACTGCACTGTCCCCAGTCCCCCTGTCAACCACAACCTTACCTAACAGCACCTTGCTAAGCCCGTTCGCCGGCAGACACAGCACGGCACGTGAGGGTGGGAGGGTGGAAAGACCGGGGTGGGGGGGGGGCGATTTGTCACAATGATACCGGCCAAAGCTGCAACACAAACACGGCACACTGGGATGAGGGGCCGGCCGAATCAGCACCGCTGTGAGAACCGCAGATTTAACAAATACAGATATGAAAGAACATGCATATCGCACTTGTATCTCACACACCAGCAGCACTTCTGCACGGCCGCCCTTGCACAGCACAGCGCTGTTTCACTTGGCCTCTCCGACCACTTAACGGCACATTCCTATCCACGAGATTCTGTCTGGCCTTGACATGTCTGTCACACTTGCACTTCGTCCACAGCGTGGTGTTTTAAACAAAACACACACACACACATAATCAAAATAATCACAAATAGTAAACAAACCACAGGATCGGTCCCCATCGTCAGGCGGCAATAGTAAGACCTGACAGGTAAGGTACTCTCACCCTGTGGTACAGTCATCATCACCAGTAATCTGTCAAACGACAGGCCCAAAGCCTCTTCCAAAACGATTCCTCCACACAGTGCGATCTACAGCTTCCTCCTTCAATTCACAGTATCCTCTACTGTCCTTATGGTCATCCAGTAACTTCTTACGCCTTCTTCCTCGTCTTCCTGTCACTTCTATCTGTCCCTTTATCATTCCTTAAATACCCCGTTCCAGAAGGCAGTTTCTACGTAAGATGTGACCAATCCAGTTAGCCTTCCGTTTTTTATTTCATGTAGGATATTCCTCTGCTCATTGACTCTAAGTAACACATCTTCATTTCTCACATGATCTGTCCAACTGATCTTCTCCATCCGTCTCCAGCACCACATTTCAAAACTTTCCAGGTGTTTCTGATCTGTTGCCCGGAGCGTCCAAGTTTCAGCACCACACAGAGCTATGCTCCAAACGTAGCATTTCATTAGTTTCTTCCCCAAATTTACGTCCAATTTGCTGGTAAAAAGATTCTTCTTCTTGCTAAATGCAGCTTTTGCCATGGCAATTCTGGATTTCATTTCACACGTTTATCTTCCATCTTCTGTTAACATGCTACCCAAATATTTAAAACATTTCACATTCTCCATTTGTTTTTGGTCTATCATAATTGTTACTGGGGATGGTTGTCTTGAAATTCTCATTACTTTTGTTTTTTCCACATCCATTTCCATGCCGTAGTATCTACCAGTTTCAATTAATTTATCAATCATGCCCTGTAGCACCGTTTCTTCCTTAGCCATTAACACAAGGCCATCTGCATATTTCACAGTTTGAATAATTTGCCCTCCGACTTTGAAGTCTCCAAGCCCATCCAGAGCTTCCTTGGTAAGACACTCGCTGTACAAGTTCAACAGAATTGGTGACAAACAGCATCTTTGTGCAACTCCTCTTCCAATCAGCACACTTCTTGTCTCTCCTCGGTCCAGTCGTACTTTTCAACCTTCTGCTTCATGTACAATTTGCTAATCAATCTTCTTTCACGCCAATCAGTAACACTTATCTTTAGGATCTGCATTAATTTGGTCCAGTTTATACGGTCGAAAGCCTTCTGCCAGTCTATGAAGCAAACACACAGTTCTTCATCTATCTCCAAAGTCCGTTCTGCTAATATTCTCATCATCCCGATTGTATCTCTAGTTCCTTTTCCTCTTCTAAATCCAAACTGATCTTCTCCAAGCACATCCTCAATTTTCTTCTCAATCCTTCTTCTAAGTATCTTTGCTATTGTCTTGGCTGTGGTACAGTACATCGGTAAAATTCGCCCAAGTATGCTGCAGCCAGCTGCGCACTGCAGAGCGGGTCGGCCTTCGGCAGGGTCTCACGAGAAAAACTTAGCACTTAGAGGGAATGAACGTCGCTTAAGCATATCAATACAGACTTTCGAAAGCTTGTTCGGAGGAGCAGAAGGACTCGCTTCCTTTTTGCCGCAAATCCGTTGACGAGGCTCAAAATAGGGCCATAGTGCGGCCCTTCCCATGTGAAGGCGCGTTGAATAGATGAGCGACTAGTGGCTTATAACAAAGGACCCTACTGCCGTAAGAGTGTGGGCCTGATGGCTTTGACCTTCTGTCCTCTGAAGCACATTATTTAACGACGCTGTCAGCTGCTAACATTACACAGCGACGGTAGTAAACGACAGAATCAGTACGGAGTGCAGGCGCAATGCTACAGACAGGGGAAACGGCAGCATCGGGTGACAGACCTGACTGTCGAAGTGCCATTCCGCCCACCACACAACCCCCGTGGGCTGGACCTGGAACTGAACTCGGGCCTCCGCGGCGAAAGACTGACGTTCTGTCGTCTGACTGTTGTGCCAGACGCGCTGTGTATGGTACAACGAGGAATCCCGACAAGTACGAACAACTTCTCCCTTCACCACAGCAGCCGTAACGCCTTCTGCGCCCTCCTAGACTCCCACGCAGCTCCAACCTCGCCCCTAACAGCAACAGCAGCACATAACAACTGGCTGTGCCAAAGGGAAGCCGGTTACTGGCCAAATCTCACACTGCAGAGGTTTGGGTTCGCTTCCGGGCCAATCCATGTTACGTTGGTGGTGGGCGAAGTGTCACTGTGACAAGTGTCTCTCCCTGTCAGTATCATTCCACCAGTGCTGCACACTAATGTACACGCTACATACGGCAATGTTCAGACCTGCTTTAGTCCGCTGGCAGTATGGTGACCAGACAGGGACAGTCACTGCCTGTTGCATGTCTTCTGTCTGCGCACATGCAGATTTATGTTTCCGTCCGCTCATCTGTCTATCTATCTATCTATCTATCTACCCGTTCATCGATCCACCTATCACAATGCCAACTAGTCCTTCCGATCTCGCCAGCAATGCTGCCAAGAACAGACCGTAACACAATATGTGACTGCTTGACACAGGAACAGAGCCATGGGCCTGCCAGCCTGACGTTAACAGCAGGCTACAGATACACATACATTGCACACCTGCAGTGAGGACGCCGGTGGAGCGGACGACATAACTGCACGGCGATCGGTGGCAGTCTGCAATACTCGGGTCCTAACGGTACAAATGCGGGACTCTGAACCAATTTCGAACCACAATTCAGCCCAATGAAGCCTCAAGTGCAGCTAAATCTCTCCCCACCGCACAACAGTCCCTAGTGGGCCAGGGCCTCCTCACTGTCCCACGCTTCACGATCACACTCAGCCACACCAACTCGGTACGAATCCTCTGGACGAGTGATCAGTCAGAGACACCACTCTCCACTTGACAAAACGCAACACTCGCAACAGACAGACAACCATACCCCTGGCGCGATTCGAACCCGCAATCCCAGCAAGCGAGTGACCGCCGCAGATCCACGCCTCAGACAGGGCGGCCACTGGGATCGGCAAGTGCAGCTAAATAATACCATATTCATAAACTAAGTTCCGACTTTACAGAACGCTCAATACATAGTCATTACAACGTTACAGATCGAACGGTTAATTCTGTTTATGGATGGAGCAGCCACGTAAGGATAAGAGAGCATAGTGGCTTGGTACAGTCGGTACTGCTGTCATCTGATCGGGCTGAAGCAAGCTCATCACATGTACAGGTTGTGTGTGTGTGTGTGTGTGTGTGTGTGTCTATATATATATAAATTACTCGGGGTCTCAGAACTGCAGAGCGGACAGCGTGTTAGCAAGCCATGCAGCATGTAGCAACGTACGGGTTCAGCATTCAGCTGGACACGCCATGTATGGCAACCAGATACTGACACAACCGGCCATGTCTATTATTTTCGTCCTTCCAATTCGTTTTAACTGCGTAATGACGTGCCGGTGCTGTTGCTGAGATGGTCTGAGTGTTAAGTGACGCCTCGCGCCAAGTTGGGCGCTAAGAGAGGCGCCACACTGGCCCCAGATTCTATCAGCCCAGAATGTCGCAATATTTTCGTTCAGGGTTACACTGCCCAGTCTGTATTTCGCGTGCCTGTCCGACTCCCTGCCGTCTCTCTGTCTGTCTGTCTGTCTCACTATCCGAGCGCCCAACAAACCGCTGCCAAAACAAACGAGCTTCAACACAAAAACAAATATAAATAATTCAGACATCAAACAATTACGAGCAGGATTTTGTCCCCGCTTCCCGTACTAGGAAACGACGCAGATCAGTCCGTATTGCGACTACAGGTTACAAGTGGAACCGCAAACCGCGCTTAAATTTCCGGGGAGTGCAGGATCTCTTGTTCAGTAGGTACCGTGGCTTATTTCACAGGGGGGAAAGTGGCTGGGGCGTCAAACTGACAACTCACCTGAATACAGTACCGTGGTTATGAATACACGGATCTACACCTACACTCCCCATACGTCTTCATGGCATGGTATAACGTTCAGAAGCCCAGTGGTTACTATATGTACTGCCGGGCTTCACATTCAGCAATTCTACGTTCTGCTCACACAGTATATTTATTTGTTTTGTGTGGATCTGAGAACAAACAGCGATTATTTCCCTATACAGCATTAACTGACTGGTTTTTATAATTGAGACGGAGTGTGTTTACTGCGCGGTACGGATTGGGTCTTTATATATAATTCTACGTTCTGCCCACACAGTGTATTTGTGTGTTTTGTGTGGATCTGAGAACAAACAGCAATTATTTCCCTATACAGCATTCACTGGCTGGTTTTTATAACAGAGACGGAGTGTGTTTACTGCGCGGTACGGACTGGGTCTTTATATATAATTCTACGTTCTGCCCACACAGTGTATTTATGTGTTTT
>Ga0123353_10015756_pt1 | contig 11006 bp, 8 predicted proteins | sample TergutLab28metaG_3_FD_92763 | JGI IMG/M metagenome (GOLD analysis project Ga0123353, IMG submission 92763) | Labiotermes labralis P3 segment gut microbial communities from Petit-Saut dam, French Guiana - Lab288 P3 | ecosystem: Host-associated > Arthropoda: Insects > Digestive system > Gut ... | reverse complement strand
CAGCTTTTTTTTTTTTTACTGGTACCAGATGTTATTAGGGTTATCAAAACCAAGGAACATGAAGTGGGTGGCAACTCCAGAGGAACAACTGATTTAATTGGTCAACACAAATTGCCTTCACAGCAGTGAATGTGAAGTGTTTTGAGTATGGTACCACAGCGCTAGTTACTGTTCTTATAGTATATACCAAGTTCCTTATAGGATACATGAAATTGTAAATTAGTATTTTACATTTTTATGCCTTTTTTAAATTAAATTCTGCTACATGTTTCTTGTATATGAATGATCTGAAGATGGCCCAACACCAAAGGTTGAAACATCATAAATGTTTGTATCATATACAGCAATAAAGTTGTGTGAACAGTGACAGGTACCTAAGGCACTGCAGTGAATGTGCACATTACATGTGTGTTGCCATTAGATGAGCTTACCCATCAGGGTATGTTTTATACCTTTACCATACAGTGGAATTGCATCCAGCTCCATAAAGTTGTGTTTTTAAACATAAACAAGATGGTGCCACTTTAATGAATATCACCATCTTTTGGTCTGTGATGCTGTGTAGAATATATACAGGCACCAACATAATGGTGAAACATGCTGGCTCCATTTTTTACTCAGAAGATGGAGGCAGTAGATTCCTCCAAAATATGTGCACCTTTGTAAAGGCAGTTCTCACTTAATGATGCCATGAACAGTGTAGTTTTGCTGTAACACTACAGATTTTGGTGACCAAAAATTTGATGAATGTTCGCTGGACTGTTACTGTTTTTGCTGGCAGCTGGTAGGGTCTCCAACAGCCAGGTTCTCAGTTACTCTAATTAATTATGTAGGGCAGAAAATTCTCCATTCTGCTTTTTGCTGTATAGTGCAATTTTGAGGAATGTAACCACTTTTATCCAAAAAGGTACAGGATGCTACACAAACATGAACTCCAAGAGCATGTATGGCTACCAAGGGAGAATGTAAAAGGTACGTACAATGGCCTATGTAGTGAGTTGTGAGTTTCTCACAGCAGTGCTGCAGAGCATGACAGCCTTCTGGGATGTGACACTGTGTCGCTGGGTGAGTGACTTGTGGTGTTTCAAAGAATCACTGTGCCTTCACCTTCAAGAATTACACAGTTCAAGGAGAGGAGCCAGTGCAGGAGGTGCAGCACACTGTACCCCTCTACTGCCATGCTGCTTCCACTGGCCACTGCTCTTTGAACTGCTTTGAAACACGTTGAGGTAAAGGACCCACAGTTTTCAAAACATCAGGAGCCACTCGCATCCAAGAAGACATGAATCCTCACAAATGAGTTGAGACAGAGTGCCAAGAGCCTTCCTTGTGTTTAAGAAAGGAAAGTAGATAGCAAATGTAAGTATGGTTCACACTTAAGAAGCAAGAGAGTTGTACAGACACAAGGCCTGGATACGGAGACAGCCCTGATGAATGTCATATGAAGAGGGTGCAGCGCACAACAGATGTTGGTCTCTTTGCTGCTGTAAGAAACATCTAATGAAATATGATTTCAGCGAAACCAACCAAGCACCATGTTGATATGGAACTATGCAGGAGAACTGTCATGGCTGTTGGGGACATTATGAATATATGGATTTATATTGCCATTTTGGGCAGTGCAGAGCAGTTGATATGCGCTGTGGCAAGTAGTGTAACAGCATTCTCAGCTGCTCATGACACTGTACCTCCACATACACACACATCAAGTGACAAGCAGCAACTTAGTCTGAACAGTACAAATGGCACTTGACACTTTCCATGCACACAACATGAACACCAAACACCATATATGTGAACCACTATGAGAAAACACATTGTACATACTATTGGCATTGTGCATCATAGTTGAGTGTGTTTAATGACACTATCAACTGCTGACATTGTACAGCATTGGTGTCAGTTGAATGAAGCATGAGTATGAAGCACTGTTGGAATGATAGTGACACAGGAAAACTGACGCACAGCCTGTTCAGAAAAAAATTTTAGCCAAGTGGTAGACTGTCCACCATGAATCCCACCAGGACCGGCCTGGTACTGAACCTGGGCTTCCACGGTAAGAGGCTGGTGACTAACTGCCCCAGCCTTGGCACTAACTGCCTGAGCTATGGCACTAACTAAGATGCAAGACAAGTAATTACACACAGGGATTTTCCTACAATCCAGTTTTTATTGCCCCTTCCAGATGCCCAGTGAATGTCTCACAAATGGAATGTCACGACAAATATTCCATTTCTAACATTAGTGCCTTTGTTCATTTCAAACAGAATTGATTCCTGCAATTTTCCACTAAGAAGAGTAATAGTGACATGGTACCCACCAACTATACAACACAGAGCAATGTAAGCAAAGTGTCCACTGCCGGAACAGGCTCTATATACATGACAGCTGTCAATAAACATTTCCGTACAAAACTTGTAAAAATATTTAAATATATCCATATATGACATTTCACAGTCCAGTAAAATCATTACTGCCATCAAGAGGAAATCCAGGTACACCAAGGCCTTCTTTTATGCCCTAGTTGTGTTCCTGAAAAAGTGAGCATAAATCAAAAACAGTGTTCCCGTAAGGATAAATGCCAATAAACCAGCCAAAGAGCATTAAACTGAAAATGAGAGGGTGTCAATTAAGAAGTGATATAAATTGTTAAGAAGTGTTAAAGCAAAAAGGCAAAAAGAAACAGGCATAAAATATGGGCTTGGTGTATAAATATTCCAGTGCTATTATTTTTCTTACATTCCACAGAATGATCATGAAGATTTAATTAAGTCTTCTCAGACATGATGCTGTGACTTTGGGTGGGTGGCTCCAAACACTCTGAAGGATTACAGTGCCTTTAAAACATCAGGAACTACACCCCTTAATGGCACAGCCACAGCGTCATGTCCCAAAAGACTTTCATCTTCAGAAACATGGATGTAAGAACCTCAAAACTCACACGATCTCCTGGTCTAAATCAGTCTAATAACAGCAGGTGAACACTTATTACATACGTCACCTTTCTGAGGTTCAAGTATTTCCCTCAGTCCTTTGTATCTAAAACAACCTCAATCTCCATTCGTACTATAAAATACAAGATCTGTTTTTTAATCCTCATAAGGTAACTGGTAAAATTACACATTAATGACATGGGGCATGCAGATTACAAGCCACATCTTCTCTTGGTTTCATCAAATTGTTTTCACACCACTGTCACATTCAAATACCTGAACTTTATGACTCATACTGAATAATTATTGTGGGTTTAAAACTATTATAGATGCATTCAATTGGAACATCATTTTGTCTGAGCAATATCATTGGTCACTTTCTGTCACTGTGCTTATAGCACTGGCCTGTCCACAAGCATGTGCATGCATGCGCACACACACACACACACACACACACACTCATCTGACCTGTACACATAGTCACTACCAGTACTCCATTGGAACATTGAGAGTGTCTGCAGGATATAAATGCTAAATATGGTTCCTACAGGTAGTGAATTTTGTACCTTCATGTGGTGTGTGCTGGGGAAATTGACCCCATACTCCCTCTGTTTTGTGATGAAGCATGGTTTCATCACAGGGGATATGCAAATTCTCAGTGTAACGAGAACTGATGTGCAGAAAATCCCTTGTTAATTTTGAAGTGCCATTATATAATGTCTAGGTTCATGTGTGGTAGGCTGTGAGTGCACCTAGGATTATTGGGCCCATTTCTTTCTTTGAAACCATAAATATGCCACACCAACATGTTACATGCCTTCTGACACAGCTGTTTGGAACACCTGCCTAATTCTGAGAGAACCTACCCTTCTTCTCAGCAAGACAGTGCGACAGCTAATACCACAATCCATTCTGTGTATTGTTCGGAAAGTGTTTTTGGTGACAGGTATTGTGACATTCTCATTCGCCAGACGTGAACCTGTGTGATTTTTACTTTTGGACAAGTTAAACGACAAAGTGTGCAGCAACAACAACAACAATAATAATAATAATAATGCTGAAGACACTCTGAAAAAATGAATTCGGGTGTAACGTCTTCAATTTCACTACCACAGTATCGACATGAAATGAAAACAGTGTTTCTTAGGTGTGACACTTGTCTGTGAGTTGGAGGAAAGCATTTCCAGCACCTCAATTAAATATGATGAAAACCTACTTTACATGTGATGAATAAAAACCTACTACTGACTGCAATACACTGAATAGAACACATGGACCCAGAATCACAGCAAACTGGAATAGGCGTGCAAAGTGACCAATAATCAGATAAAATAATAACCTTGAACTGAAAATGGAGGGGGATGATATTAAAATAACACCATGAATGGATGACATGACTGTTGAGGAAATAAAAATGCACCTCACACTGCTAATCAAATCAATTCAGGAAAATGAAAATTTGTACTTTATTTGGTGTTTACAGAAGATTATCAGTAAACATACTTGATCTAATAAATACATTGACCTGAAACGATTTACCTATCCTTACATTACTTAATTTTATACATGCCACTTCTAAATTAACCTGGCAATGTACAATAAGCTTTCATTACATAAAATCTACAGCGTGAATTTTCCTTCACCAAAAATAAAACTTGCACTTTTGTGAAAATTTTGCATTCCTCATGTGTGATACCCCCAAGTAATAAACTGGATTTCAATCATTTATTTTATTCAAGGATGCAGAACTTGCAAGCACAAAAGAATTATATTTACTGTCACCAGATACTGCAAAGACAGGTTAATTAATCATTATGACTAGTGATCCAAAATGATGATGAAAAGGAAATTAATGAGGAAGACAGATCCTATTTGTTGATTTATATCCAGAGATAAGAGGATGAAGAAGCTCAAACCACATTTGTTCTGTTCAAAATACAGAACTTGCAACTACACATTCATGAAGCTCTGTGGTACATATAAACTTGCACAATCTTACACAGGGTTACTTTCTATCAATATAACCAGTGGTTCTGGTCAGTTTTTACTCTGCTCAAGAAAATGTTACAATTGAAATTCTTAGTTGATTTGTGTAAGACATACTCTGTGCCATCCAACTGATAGCCAGCCACTTCACCTGTTATGAAACAGCAATTTAGGCTTTCATAAACCATGTCTAATTAATTTTAATTTAATGCACCCAACTAATGAACTGACCAGTTTTCATGAACGCATGAGAACCTTGCCATTAAAGACTGAGTAATGTATTAATAAACCCCAAACTTCAATAATTTCAATACAACTTCATGAACTTCAATGGCATGCTAATAGCACTGTTTGAAGTAGCATTCTGACAATGTGTCTTGTGTAATTTGGTTAGGTGAGTTTATAAATGCATCTTAGGATTCTGTACACAAAAATTCTTTCCCTTTTACATTGGCGTGTGATGGCACATTGTAAAACGCTATAGACTCAATTATAGGGATCCCACTTTTTAAAAACCAGAAAACTGGGACACTGAATAACATCAGGTGGTTGGGAAGAGGCTTTTGCGTCTATGATTATGAGACAGCATGGATGAAATTGATCAAACGTTTGTTTAACTGGCAGTCAGATACATCTATTACTCTCTGATGGTCACCAATATAACTACAGGAAGTGTAAAATTAATTGAAGAAATGACATGCTACTCGACAGGTATGATTTACATGTCATGAACTAGATGAATAAACGGTGCGCGCTCTTGAAGACTCACGGATTTTCCGCAGTGGTGAAATCAATTGCAACTAATACATAAAAATAAATTTTGAACATAAAAATGGATCTGAGTTACTCTGATTTTAGTAGGGCCGTGATATTTATTTGTCATTGATGGTGGTGGTGAATGGCGTGGCCATTTTGAATCTGCAATCTCACTGGCGGACTTTCACGGGACACTGATAGCGGGAGTATTCTGCAGTTGAGGGGGGTGAATTCGGGAGTGAAATACTCTAATATGGGTGGGTGGACAGACGCGAGTAGAGGGGGGCGTTCGGAGATATCCTGCGTTTTTCCAATGACCGATGGTAATAAGAAAGTTTGTCTGAAAGGCAGTATTCTAATAAACTGTTAAAATGCGAAAAACCACTGCTGTTCCCATATTAATCCCTTTAGCTAAATGGCTGTGCCAAGGACGCGGAAAGCAAATTTTATTAACGATTTCCGATAGCGAATGTTTCGCAAGTAGAACAGGAGGCTGAGACGGTTTTCAGTTCCATTGTCGAGGAGCTATGAGACTGATCGTGGTTTTATGTGGTACTTTTAGAACGGCGTACCAGCTGCTGAGGTTATATGGTGTTGAATCGATTTGATAAGGCGATTAGGATCAATCGGAAGATACATGAGTGGGAGGGAGACACTGTCCCTGGGGGTGATGTTGACCCAGTTGTGAAGTCCACCCACCTCCATCCGCTGACGAACTAAAGACTGAAGTGACGGACGCAGTATCGCAGTTCCCCAAACTTTATCCTACGGGATATCTCGGTGCGTTGTGGGGGAAATTTTCCGTAAATTCGAATTTCATTGTGAATTCCCACAAACAAAAACTTCATAAAAGTTATAGGTTTGAAATTTTTATGTACTCCTAATTAGTTCTGTGGCACAAATTTCAGCAGTTAAACTTTTCGGTGCGTTCGGAAAATTGCGAAAAGCGACTATTAGCTTCGTCACGTCTCTCTATTCGTCCGTCTGTGTGTCCTCATGGTACAACTCGGCTTCTACTGGACGGATTTTCCATGAAATTTCATATTTTAAATTTTGTCGAAAATCTGTCAAGAAAATTCAAGTTTGATTAAAATCTGACAAGAGTAACGAATACTTTGCGTAAAGACTTTTGTACATTTCTGATATCTCGCTTAATTCTAATTGGAATGAGAAATGTTTCAGTCAAAAGTTGTAGATAAAATCAAAACACACATTTTACGTTCAGTAGTTTTTTTCTCGAAAGTAGTGTCGTTTATGAGATGTGGAAAAATGTGGTAGACAGATAAGCCACAGATGGCAGTTGATAATACGGAGCATGCGCATTGCATGCTAAATAACTAAGGCTACAGGCACACACTTAGAATATGTAATACTTATTGCTTTTTCGCGGTAACAGTGGTTACACAAACGCGCCTCAATGTTACGCATGTTGTGTCTCGTTTTTATTTTCGATATTGTATGTGTGTGAAAAATCGGTTGTGTTCTTAAGTTCTTAATTCATATTGACCAGTGTTTAAATGATGAACTTAGCAAATCCTAGCTTATGTAATATTCACATTGCTAGAATGTTCCCCTTTCCGTGAGCAAATGAACTTTTGGAGATCATACAAGTCGGACAACCATTTACTCTTTGTATAGAACTCTGCTACCCGGAGCTAGTTCCTCTTTCAGAAACCGCGTCATGTAACATTATTTACAAACCTTTCAAAGTCCAGTGGGTACTCTATGCACCACCTGGTTTAACATTCAGAAATTCTACGTTCTGCCCACACTGTGTATATATGTGTTCTGCATGGATCACAGAACAAAGAGCGATTATTTCTCTATACAGCATTAACTGACTGGTTTTTATAACCGAGACGGAGTGTTTACTGCGCGGTACGGATTGAATCCTTAAACACCACGGAGGCCCGGGTTCGATTCCAGGTCAATTCCTGTCAGATTTGTGGTCGACAAAGTTACACAGGGACAGGTTTTTCTCCCAGCACTTCAGTTTCCCCTGTCAGTATCATTCCACCAAAGCTTCATACTCATTCATTCATCTACTGCCAACGCTGTATAATGTTTTTCTCCCAGCACTTCAGTTTCCCCTGTCAGTATAATTCCACCAAAGCTCCATACTCATTCATTCATCTACCACACACACTGTATAATGTTTTTCTCCCAGCACTTCAGTTTCCCCTGTCAGTATCATTCCACCAATGCTCCATACTCATTCATCCATCTACCACTCACGCTGTATAATGTTTTTCTCCCAGCACTTCAATTTGCTCCATGCTCGTTTTCATTGTGCCAGGTCACACGGGCTATGGCTGGGAACATTCTAAAAAGCATTACGCTGTTTCTGAAATCGGGGAAGATTGCACACAAAAGGTAGTGTCACTTAGTCTTTAAAGGGTTAAATGTTTTAATGGTCAGAATGGCGTCAGTCTTACATTACTGGAATTTCATTGATGTTACTAAAGAAGAAATCAGAAACGCAAAGAATGAAGGATTTATTGCCAGTAATGAGAATTCCATACCTCTCTGGCATATGACGCTTGGCAATCAGTTGCCGATGTTGTGAGAGATCTGTAGTACATTCTCTCGAAACGTCGGGAATCGATTACCCCGCGACTCAGCGTCATATTCCTGGAGTCCTGAAACACCGCGCAGTGACGACCCCAGGACTCGCTCGCACTGTCAGCATCCTTTTGACGGCAGAAAGCCGTGAAAGGCAAGCGGAAGGTTAGTCCAGAAGGCTCTCCAACAATTATGGCGTCCACGTAAAATTAAGACAAACACCGGACACTGTGGCGGTGTCAATCGGTCACAGACTACGCCGCGACGCTACATCGAACACACATGCACATCACTTTGCACATGCGCAGCAGTCTTCACGAGCCTCACTTCAAGCGGCCACGAACCGTGTTCACTTAGCACCGTGGATGTACGTTATGTCACGAGTGCATAAAATGTGTTGTTGGGATTGATTGTGCACAGCTGGGTATCATCAGTAATATTGGGGCAGTAAGTCCGAAGGCACGCGATGTAGTCTAGTAGGTGATTAACCTTGAACATGGGGATAGCATGTTCCTCTGCAAAGCTGATGCTCGCCAGTACAGGTTACTCTGACGAAATGTCCCGTTTCACTGATGTCTGTGTCCACTCTCAGGCAGTTTTCACAATCTAACTTGCAGGTGGGGTTCCTGTGTGTGCATGTTGTGGAATACACATCGCTAATAGAACACACTTTTCTACAAATGTGTCTAGTTTTGTGCCTTGAATAGTGACGGCCAGAAACGTGCTCACGCCGCCCCCCACCACCTCACTGAACCCTTACATACAACGTCCAACTACCAGAATTACACCAACACGGAGCATATAGCACATCCTCGTGTGGGTCAGCTATCCACAGTTTGAGAGCTGATAACATTGGCACAAAATGCTTGCAATGTTGCGCAGTGCAACTGGGATATGAGACCGGGGGGGAGGGGGGGGGAGCGGAGAGGGCACACTGCATTGCGTAGCGATCGCGACACGTGCACCAGAGCGACGCCATTGGCATGCTGGCACCGCCGGAGAATACAGATTGCAAACAGTTCGTGCAATTAGCAGGTGTCTGGACACTGGGGCTGTTTAGACTGGTGTATAGGCCTACGTATGAACGTTTCGGAGAACTCACTGCTTCCATCGTCAAGGTACAGTTAAGACGGAGGCAGCAAGTTGCTGTTGACCCATTGGTGTCTAGAAACCAGTCTGCGTCACATCCAAGAAGACTGGAATCATACGTACATTCGTACATCCGTGAGGCTACAAACATTTCGGTGTTCAACAAGCTGTTAGTTGTCACGCGATCTGTATGTATGAACGGTGAGGTAGGGCAGAAATGAATAACGTACATCGATACTCGTCTCTCATGCTGCCGTGCAGCTGTTCCACCGCATGACCCAGATGACGGCACTATGATCCTTCGAAACTCCAGGAACTACTGTTCCAATGACACGGCGTCATATCTCAAAACTATTCAGCAACACTGCTGCGAGGATCACAAGATTCGTGTGGTCGAAACAAATTTTTTGAAAGTGCGGAGTAACAAAACATGGTGTAGCCTGACCCAGACTGCAGCAGCCGACCAAAACTGCATTATCAAGCAAGGCTGTCACCACTTCAGCGCACCAGATCATCCTCCTTCCTGATGATCACAGCACAAAAAAAAAACACATTTTAGATTAGATGTAAACATAAATTGTGTCGATCGCCTTTGGCAGTTGGGCGTTTGCAAGCGTGTCCGGCCATGTTCAGTGAAGTATGTTGACTATCAACATGGTTACACGTGCATTTTGGTTGTACTACATGTGGTATAAATACATACCGACTGAGCACTGTAAATTGCTAATGTGCGAAGTTTGTTTTTGGCGCGACAGCCTCCAGTGGGCCAGGGCCTCCTCATTCACGAGGTTTTCTAAATCGCACGCAACAACGCACCACAGTCGGTAGGACTCCTCTGGACGAGCGATCAGCTCGTCGCAACACGCAACACTCACAACAGACAGACATCCATGCCCCCGGTGGGATACGAACCCACAATCTACGCCTGAGGCCGCGCGGCCACTGGGACCGGCAATGTGAGAAGTTCATTAAAAAAAAATTAAGTTCCGTGGTGAGGGGAGATATTTCGTGACTGGTCGGTGGATCTCCACCTTCTGGTGCACGTCTGAAATATTCCTTATACGGGTATTAGAAGGAACTGGGGTAGCTCAGTAAATATAGTGAATAGGCTGCGGCTGGACGATCCGGCAGGGAAGCGTCCAAATCGTCTGGGCCTCTTGTTCGATGGGTTAAGAGGTTCTTCACGCCGGCGTGAAACGGCCGGGGTGTATGGTTGACAACTGGCCCTATCTAGTTAAGAATGAGTGGAACTGTGCTTTTACTAACCCTAAGCGTCTTCATGGCGTGGACATGAACATTACTGCACTCTGGTATCAGAACAGACAACTGAAATTCATAACAGCATACCAATTCTTAGGCGCGTTCGTAAAATTGCTTAAAGCGACTATTGGCTTCAGTGTGTCTGTCCGACCGTCCCAAAGGAACAACTCGACTCCCACTAGACGGATTTTCATGAAACTTGATGTGTTTTTCGAAGATCTGTCAAGAAAATTCAAGTTTCATTAAGATCTGACCAGAATAAAGGATACTTCACTTGAAGACCAATAGTATGCACGTTTATGAAACTACCTCGCTAAATTCTTCTTAGGATGGAAATGTCTGAGACAAAAGTTGTAGAGAAAATCAAAACATACATTTTATATTGAATAATCCCCCCCCCCCCCAAAAAAAAAACCCTTT
>Ga0123353_10015755_pt1 | contig 11007 bp, 11 predicted proteins | sample TergutLab28metaG_3_FD_92763 | JGI IMG/M metagenome (GOLD analysis project Ga0123353, IMG submission 92763) | Labiotermes labralis P3 segment gut microbial communities from Petit-Saut dam, French Guiana - Lab288 P3 | ecosystem: Host-associated > Arthropoda: Insects > Digestive system > Gut ... | reverse complement strand
CAAGGCACATCGGACATGGTTCGCAGGATGAGTAGAGTTCGCAACCCGAAAGGTCGTGAGTACCCAAGACTTCCGCTGCCTGTCGGATGACATTGACCTCCGCATGAGCGGTTGGATCGTGGTTGGGTACCACGCGGTTGGATGCCTCTGCAACCACCTGACCGTCTTTAACCAAGAGTGCCCCAAAGGGGCCACCTCCTTCAGCAATATTGGAGATGGAGCGTTCGATTGCTCGATCCATAAATTTTTTTGTGTATGCCATATTCTGTTAGAATTTTAAAAAGGTTCAATTGAGCCGACAAACGAACAAATTTCCCGTTTTTTATCGTCGATGCCTATCCCAAGGCAAAGTGTATGGGGGTAGGGCGCTGCGTAGTTCTGATCAATGATTTGGTGATATGCCTCTTCTGCTTTTGCTTCAAAAATCAAATTACGAATGGATTCTTCCATGACTTCTATTCCCAAATGAGTAGTAATAGAATCAACCATTTCAACAAGAAATTTAGTCTTGTCAACGTAGAGGTAGCCTTCGGTTCTCAACTCTTCAAAAGTCTGCAAGCCAATCGGCAATTTCAATCGTTTCTTTTCCATGCTTTTAATGTTTTTTGGCTGAGGAATTCATGCAAAATTAACAAAAAGTTTTGTAAACCCAAACCTCACTCAGTTAATAATCGATGCTGTTCCGTAACTATGGTGTAAAAATGGTGTAAAATGTGCGCCATTTCAAGAAAATTCTTACATTTGCGCCTGATTAACCAAAAAAACAATTTCAAAATGAACCTTATTGAAAGAGCTAAAAACATCTTGATCAGCCCCAAAACGGAGTGGCCGGTCATTGAGCGCGAAAAAGAGTCCCACGTTAAAGTATTAACCACCTATGTTTTGCTATTGGCACTTATCCCTGCCATTGCTGCCTTTATCTGCTACGGTTTGATAGGCTATTCGGTACCATTTGTGGGCAAGATCACCTCAATCAGCATTGGATTTCGCCATGCGATAACTCAGTATATCACCATGGTAGGAGGTATCTATTTATCTGCATTTGTCATCGACCTGCTTGCATCCACATTTCAGGCCAAAAAGGACTTTAATCAAGCCTTCTCGTTGGTGGCATTCGCCTACACTCCGATGTTTGTTGGCGGCATCTTCCGCATTCTGCCCTCTCTCGCATTGCTGGCTACGCTGTGCGGACTTTATGGCTTATACCTCCTCTATGTTGGCCTGCAACCGATGATGCAAGTTCCGGAAGAAAAAAAGACCACATATTTTGTTGTGAGTTTAGTTGTCTTGATTGCTGTTTCGATTGTGTTGGGATTGATTTTATCGGCAGTGCTCGTGACCACCCATTTGTAACCATCTTCATAGCCAATTTGCGACAATCCCCATAGATTTGTGTTGCCTATCTTTCCAAAGCGTTTCACGTTTATCTGACGAAGTCAATGAAAACCCGGAGCACAAACCCATTTGAAGGGGTAAGAAAGCCTCTTCTGTTCGCTTCTCTATCGCTCTTTTCAGTCATCTTGTTTGCCCAAGAATCGATTGATTATAGGATATTTATTGACTCTTCGCACGTTTTTTCAGCGCTATTTCGGGCAGAACTTCCCGCGAATTATGGAAGTAGAATCCCAAACGACAATTCTACGTTTTATGCCTATTCTGAGCAGTTTGAGACCGGATCGGTTCTTTTTAGGGGGAGGGAGTACCACCATTTGTTGTTGAATCTGAATGCCGACAGGGATGAACTTTGTGTGATGGACCCCTCCGGCGGTATCGTTACACTCTTGAATAAGAACTATGTTGACTCTTTTTCCATGGGTGGGGGAGCAGGCGAGAAAGGGGGGCGTTGTTTTGTCCACATCAGGGAAGAGGCCAATGGCGGAGTGAGCGCAGGGTACTATCAGGTGCTCTATTCCGGAAAAGTCACTCTGTATAAGAAGATTCGAAAAAGTTATTCCGAAAAAATCGGACTTTCTGTGGAGAAAAAGTATTTGCTTTCAGAAAGTTTCTACTTGTGGAAAGAGGAGCGATGGTACAAAATAGCCACAAAAGGCGATTTGAAGAAGCACTTTCCTGAGCGAAAGCGAGAGATTGTGCAACTGTCGAGGACAAGAGACCTCAATTTTAGAACGGAGCGGGAACACTCCCTGATTGCCACCCTTTCATATTTGGACAATCGATGAAAAAGTCCTTGTTAATCCCCTTTATATGCATCGTCAATGTAGCCTTTGCCCAGATTGATGGCTCGATTGTGCTTCAAAATGTGGGTTTGGACTCTTTGAAGAAAGTTGTGGAGAAGAGCAGTGCCTATAAACTTTATTATGTGGAAAGTGGTGATGATGAGCCTATAAAACTGACTTTGACGTGGAGCGGTTCCGACATCATCCCCAACCTGAGCAACGCTTTACACAGGGTGGGGTACGCGCTTTCGGTGGCGGAGGAGCTCTTGTTGGTGCTAAAAGGAAGCGGAATTGCAACGCAACTTCCCGATCACTTTTTTTCATCGACACCGACTCAGGGGCACGATTCCACGCGCTATCAAGCGATTCTCTCCTCATCCGACAGTCAGGAGACCGGATCAGTGAGCAAAGTGTATGTGGTTGGCGATCCGAACGCTCCTATTAGTGGAAACCGCGTTGTGCTATCGGGATACGTAAAGAGTGCAGAGAGCAGGGAACCTCTTTCCGGAATCACAGTCTCGGTGCTCAATTCCGAAATGATGGCCGGTGCAAACAGGGTTGTCTCAACAGATGTGCATGGTTTCTACCGAATTTCGGTTCCGTTGGGCAAGGTCGATTTGCAAGTAAGCGGCTATGGGTTTGAAGATACCCAACTGATGCTTGAGGTATATGCAGATGGAACGCTCGATATTGGGATTAAAGAGAGGGCGTACTCTTTGCGAAGCGTTGTAGTCTCGGCAGAGTCAAACCTGCATCGACGCTCCACCTTTGTGGGGGTTGAGAAGATTTCGATCAATAGAATCCGACACATTCCCGCCGTTCTTGGAGAGGCAGACGTGATGAAGGTGGTGCTCACCTTGCCTGGGGTAAAAACGGTGGGCGAATCTTCGGGTGGGTTCAACGTCAGAGGCGGGGCTACCGATCAAAATTTAATCCTCTTTAACGAAGGCACGATGTATAATCCCTCTCACCTCTTTGGGCTTTTTTCTTCGTTTAATCCCGACGTAGTCAATGATGTGGAGCTCTATAAAAGCACCATTCCTCCCAAATATGGCGGAAGGATCTCCTCAGTGCTTGAGGTAAACAGCCGGCAAGGGAACAACAGTAAAATAACGGGGTCGGCGGGTTTGGGACTCTTAACGAGCAAACTCCATGTAGAAGGCCCTTTGGTGAAAGATAGGACCACTTTTATTGCCGGCGCCAGAACCACCTATTCCAACTGGCTCCTCAGGATGCTGCCCCAAAACAGCGGATACCGGAATGGAACTGCAAATTTTAATGACATCACAGCGGGGATCAGCCACCAACTCAACAGTACCAATAAGGTGCACCTGTACGGATACTCTTCGGGCGACAAATTCAGTTTTAACCGAGATACAATTTATGATTACAACAACGCGAATTTTGCATTTAAATGGCAGAGTATCTTTAGTGCAAAGCACAATATGACGCTATCGGGAGGTGTTGACCAATACCGGCACCACGTTGCAGAGAGCGCCAATCCGATGACAGCCTACGAAATGCGTTTTGGTCTGAGGCAATTTTTTCTCAAAGCCAATTTTGCATGGTTCATCAATGAGAAGCACACGTTGAGTTATGGCCTCAACGCCGTTCATTATCAAATCTCTCCCGGGGAGATTACGCCAAAAGATTCGTCTTTGGTGCTCCCCGACCGTGTTGATGAGGAGAGAGGATTGGAATGGGCCTTTTTTGTAAACGATACATGGAATATTTCGAGTCGTTTCTCTGTGGATATTGGGCTAAGGTACTCTCTTTTTGCCGCGCACAATCTAAAGGGGAGGGGGGAGCGAAGTACCGATTCTCCAAAAGGAAAATATGAGCACGGCCCCGAATACAGATTGTCGGCTCGATATCTATTTGACAACAATTTGACGGTCAAAGCGGGATTCAATACCATGCGTCAATACATCCACATGCTCTCCAACACGGCTGCTGCCTCGCCCATTGATATCTGGAAGTTAAGTAACTCCGGCATTGTTCCGCAAACGGGATGGCAAGCGGCGGCCGGTCTCTACCGCAACTTCTTTGACAACCGTTGGGAGATCTCGATGGAAGGATACTACAAATCTATGGATCACTATCTTGACTACAAAAGCGGTGCAGTGATCAATATGAATAAGGAGATTGAAAAGGATGTTCTTGAGACACAAGGCCGGGCTTATGGCGTGGAGTTGATGGTCAAAAAACCATCCGGCAAACTGAATGGCTGGTTAGCCTACTCCTTCTCTCGAACGATGTTGAGGGAAGCGGGTGAACAAGAGGCGTATGAGATTAATAACGGCAACTGGTACCCTGCTTCCTACGACAAACCTCACGATGTAAAAGTGGTGATGAACTTTAAGTTTACGCAACGGTACAGCATCTCCGCCAACCTCGATTACGCAACCGGACGACCGGTTACTGTTCCCGTCAGCAAATACTACTACGGGGGCGGATACCGGCTTGAGTACTCCTACAGAAATCAATACAGAATCCCGGACTACTTTAGGTTTGACCTCGCCATGAACATTGAGCCAAGCCACAACTTAACGCTCTGGACGTATAGCGTCATCACATTTGGGGTCTATAACGCAACGGGACGCAAAAACGCCTTCTCAGTTTACTATACCACCACGGAGGGGAGGAAGGTGCAAGGCTATAAACTTTCGGTCTTTGGCGCCCCCATTCCCTACATCAACTACACCATCAAATTTTGATCCATGACTATGCCAAAAATCGCTCATTTTATAATCGTTGCAACAATTATTCCTTTGTTTACCACCTGCATCACCCCCTTTACCCCCGAGGGGCTACACACGCAGGGAGGCACGTTGGTTATTGAGGGCGATATTATTCTGAATGGAACCACAATTGTGTTTTTAAGTGAAACCGAACCGCTTGACAGCACTTCACCCACAATATATATTACAGAAGCTCAGATATTTGTCAAAAGTGATCAGGAGGAGGTCTATCCGGGCGTTTTGGTAATGGAAGAAGATGCGCCTCCTCACTTTGTCATCGACACCCAAACGCTCCCATTTGACCGAAAATATTCGTTGTGCGTTACATTAGAAGACGGCACACAGTTTGTTTCCGACCCACTCTCACCGATGAATACACCTGAAATTGACGCCATTGACTTTTTGGTGAAAGAGGAGGGGGTTGACGTGATGGTATCCGCCCACGGTGATCAACACGCCTCTGCCTACTATAAATGGAACTACTCCGAAGATTGGGAGATTGCTTCGCGATACCCCACCAACCTCTATTGCAGTCCAACATATATATTGAGTACCTATCCTACGCCATATCCCATTCTATATTGCTGGAAATCATCAAAATCGTCCGCTATTCTGATTGCAAAAACAGACCACCTCCAATCCAATACGGTTTACCACAAAATCAATTCTATCCATTGTACAAGTGATAAAATCAGTTATTTATATTCGATTGAAGTGGAGCAGATCTCCATTTCGCGGGAGGCTTATATCTATTGGGAAAATTTGCTTAGAAATACCGAAGAGGTGGGTGGCATTTTTGCTCCGCAACCCAGTGAGATGATAGGGAACATTCGGACGGTTCAGAATATTGATGATAAAAATATTGAAAATAAGGATGTTAGGGTTATCGGATATATCAGCGTTGGGACAGCGGTCACCAAAAGAGTTTATGTAAGTGATCAAGATCTGGGGGTCTATAGGCAACCATTTGTTTGTTATGCTTTTGACCCGTCAAGATATCCGCCTGATAGGGTGCCTCATCCATTTGATCTTGGCTATCTCCCTGTAGGAAACGCTGTTGGCTTAAATGTTGAATGGATCTACAGAGATTGTGTGGATTGCACATTGAGGGGAGGTAAAGACAAACCCTCTTTTTGGCCTAATGATCATGAATAAAGAGTGATGAAGATGAAAAAAACAGGGATATATTTATTAGGCATTCTGCTGCTCTGGCCACACGTTTGTTTTGCCCGGCAGAGATCGATTGAGCGTATCTATCTCTCCACAGACCGCGCCTGTTATGTGGCGGGAGAACGCATCAGGCTCTCACTCTTTTGCTTCGATATGTCGGCGTTGGGTGAAACGCTTCACTTTTCAAAAGTGAGCAGCGTTGCATATTTAGAGTTGCGCAATGGTACCACGTTAGTTTCAAGCGCTAAACTGCGTATCGAAAAGGGTAGGGGAAGCGGCGACATCTCCATACCCCTCACGCTGCCCACCGGAAACTATCGATTGATTGCCTACACCAAACAGATGCTCAACGAAGAGGTGGTGGCGTTTTTTGACAAAGTGATTCCCATCTACAACACCCTCTCCATCGACAGAGTCCCGGAACAGGTTATAATTCAAAATGAACAGCACGCTGTTGCATCACCATCGCCATCGCCATCGCCATCGCCATCACCGCCATCGCTGCTTTCGCCATCACCATCATCGTCATCGTCATCGTCATCGCTGCTTTCGCCATCACAGCCATCGCCATCGCCACCTCTTGCTTCAGCCCATATTGAAGTGGTTCAGGGCAATGACAACCGTGTGGTGCTCAAAAATTTGAGCGGCGAAGCAATCACTTTTTCGCTCTCCATTGTAAGGGATGATATTCCGGATACCCTAAACTATTCGATTCAAGAGTTTATCCTCCACAATAGGGTCAATCCGGCTGCCATCAAATTTCAACCCAATTATGTACCTGAATACGAAGGCGAGGTGATCAGAGGTAGAATTGTGAATATGAACGAGGTGGCTTCTACAGAGTCTTCGGTCTTCCTTTCGGCAGTCGGGAAGGAATTGAGCGTCTATGCAGCCCGCGTGAACGGCTCAACAGGTGAATTTTCATTCTTTACCAATTCGTTGTACGGAAACCGTGAAATCGTTCTTGAGTATCCGACCTCCTCTGAGGTCTCCTTTGAACTCTATGATCCCTTTGTCAAACCGCCCGTAAAAGAGGTTCCGCCTCTGATGCTCAATCAAAAATACGAAACATTCCTTGCCAAAAGAAGTGTTGAGATGCAAGTGAGTCATCGCTTTGGGATTGACACCCTTTACGACAAGATAACCATATTTGACGACCCTTTTGTCTATAACAACCATCCGATTGTGTATCCGTTAGACAACTATACGCGCTTCCCTGCCATGCAAGATATTATGATAGAGTTCATCACGGAGTTACGGTTTCGGAGGGTCAATAACCAACCCGTTTTGCAGGTTCTTCTTGAATCCAATTCCGGATGGGTCTATAGCAGGAACGCATTGGCAGTGATTGACGGCATTGCCATTTTTGACCATGAACGACTGTTGCAATACGATCCTCTAAAAGTGAAGAGCGTTACCATTTATCAAAACAGTTATCGTATTGGAAACGACGTCTTTTATGGTATTGCTAAATTCGATACCTACACGGGCAACTATTCGGGATTAACTTTGGGGAAAAATGCATTGATTGTTGATTTCAAAGGCGTACAATATCCATCTCGATTCACCGGCCACCAATTGGCCTCCTCGGATCAACTCCCCGACCTGCGAACGTTGCTCTACTGGGATCCTCAAGTGGAAATCGGGCGCGAAGCGAGTCACGAAATCACGCTCAAGGCCTCCGCCGTTCCGGGGGTGTATGTCATAGTATTGGAGGGTGTTACGGAAAATGGCAAACCTGTATATTTCAGGTCGGAAATTCCGGTACATAATTAGGGTCTGCTTAAAAAGAAAGTTGTGTGTGTTTTGCAAGTCTCATGTAGCTGACATCAAACAAAACGAAATACTTATGTAAAGCTTTACATAAATTATTCAAGGAGTTAAAAACATATCTGAATGCCGATACCATGTCGTGCAACAAGTTTACTGCCAATCAATTCCGACTTTTTCTTCATTTTTAACACAAAATCTGAAAAAAAATTATTTCATCGTTTCCTGATGGAAATTTTTTGGGACTGTATGAATAATACAGGATAGACAACGCGCAAATTGCGAAAACCGAATCAAGGAACTCAAATATGATTATGGGCCGGACAAAATGAATCAGGCCAGTTTCGATGGGACAGAAGCTTCGCTGATGTTGATGACTGTTGCATACAATTTCTTAAGCCTTTTCAAACAAATAATTATGGGAGGAGATGTCCGAAACAGGTTGAAAACATTACGTAACAAAATGCCGGCCATACCTGCTGTTGTGGAACGATCGGCAAATAAAATTATTGTTAAGATGGCGCTGCATATGAACCGACGGGCTTGGATGGACAAACTCTGCCAAAGAATTGATCTCGCTTTTGTGAACGATGGCTAATGGACATTTTGGGATTATATGTTTAGAAAAATTCAATTAACTGCCATTCAGGGGATAACTATGCCCATTTGCGAAACAGCACAAAGTTAGATGGCTTAAATACAGATGAATATGAAGATGTCGAGAATTGAAATAGACCGTGCCGGAAGTTAGCCTGACAGTTCACGACCATGCAGAATGAACTCCCCGAAAAGGGGTACAGAAGAAAAAGAGGTTTTTAGAAGTTCCCTGAAGTTAATTTAATATGATGTAATTATTTCGTATCTTTGCCAAAATTTTAAATTATGTTATTATGGTAAAGTGTCGAATAAAATTAACACAGGCTGAGGTAAACGAACTGACCTCAATCGTAAAAAGAGGTTCTCATACAACCCAGACATGTAAAGCGGCTGATGTGCTGTTGAATTGTGATGAAGGCGACTATTCTTTTGGTAAATCTACGAATTATTGAAAATAGGCATGCGCACCATCGACCGAATCAAGCGGAAATGTGTTGAATGTGGTGTTGAATACGCATTAGAGCGTGTTGAAAGCAGCCGTATTTACGAAAAAAAGGTGGATGGTGATCTAGAGGCAAAAATTGTACAGTTGTGTTGCAGTGAACCTCCACAAGGCTTTGCAAAATACATTTCTTCTCAAACGAAAATCACGAACGATGAATAAAGCAAATAATGAAAGAATACTTTAAGTTGCAGTACATAATGATAAACAGAAAAATATCAGATTCTGGGATAAAACCAATAATTGGTTATTGTCTTTTTTTGATAGCTTTCATCATCTTATCTGAATATTTGTTTTACAAAATGGAATACGCTCCTTATGCATATATTCTTATCGCATTGCTTCTTACATCAAAATTGAGCGATATTAGGCGAAATGATTTTCTCAAAATTTGTTTTGATAACAAACTGTTTAGAAAAATACGAATAATGGAAAATTTATTTTACACTTTGCCTTTTGTGACTTTTTTAGTGTATAAGGAACATTTCTTCTTGATATTTGTTCTTTGTATTATGACTACACTAATGGCATTGTTAAATTTTAAAATGACTTATAATATTACAATTCCAACACCTTTTTTTAAAAAACCATATGAATTCACTGTTGGTTTTCGAAATACTTTTGTATTTTTAATTTTTGCTTATGCATTTACAGTAATTGCCATAATAGTAGATAATTTCAGTCTTGGTATTTTTTCGCTTTTGCTTATATTCGTCATAGTATTAACCTATTATTTGAAACCTGAAAATGAATATTTTGTTTGGTCATACAGTCTTACACCTACAAAATTTTTAATTGGAAAAATTAAGACTGCTTTTTTCTTTTCCTCTTATCTGTCTGTACCAATATTTTTTGCTTTAAGTCTATTTTTTTTTGAAAATATTAACGCTTTATTTCTTTTTCTCCTATTGGGGTATTTATATATCGCAATGATTATTTTCATAAAATATTCAGCCTTTCCCAATAGCATTAATATAGGGCATGCAATATTATTAACTATGTCTTTAGCTATTCCGCCATTGCTTGTTATAATTATTCCTTTCTATGCCAATCAATCTGTAAAGAAACTCCAAGATTTTTTAAAATGATAAAAATAATTAATTTATTTAAAAGCTTTGACGCAAAACAGGTTTTAAGAAATATAAACATCCAATTTGAGACAGGGAAAGTTTACGGAATTGTTGGTGAAAATGGGGATGGAAAAACGACTCTATTCAGATGCATTGCAGGCATAGAGAAATATGCAGGACAAATAGATTCGGAACACCGTCCATTAAAGAATTATTTAGGATTTCTTCCTACAGAGCCTTTTTTCTTTTCAAAGATCACAGGAGAAGAATATATTCGCCTATTATGTAATGCTAGAAAAAGAGAGTTCTCAAACATCAAAGAGAAAAATATTTTTGACTTGCCCTTAAGTAAATATTCCTCAACTTATTCTACTGGAATGAAAAAAAAATTGGCTTTAATGAGCATTCTTTTGCAGGAAAACCAATATTTCATCCTCGATGAACCTTTCAATGGCATAGACATCTATGGTAATTTAATGATCGTTGATATTATCAGCAAGTTGAAGGAATTAGGTAAAATAGTGATAATATCCTCTCATGTCTTTTCAACACTTCGTGATACTTGTGATGAAATTTTTTTGTTATCAAACGGCGTAATTAGCATGAAAGCAATCCGTGAGAACTTCGCTTCAATAGAATTTGAAATGAAGAAATTGTCAACTGGAAGTAGTGTGGAAAAATTAGAGATAAAATGATTAGATTAACGTCAGTTCGACCTAAGCAATTCTCGGCTATGTGGGAACGGGTAGTTGGTCGGGGGCTTACGACTAACTTCAGACCTCCAATACTATCGCAATTCACGGTGCGACCATTTCGTAAATAATCTTCAAATTTGTTAGAGGGAAGATAGTGCTTGTATCATTTAGGAGTGAGCATGCCGATATTTTCCATGGTCATAGTTTCAAATTTCTTGAACATCTGCGCTTGCAGGCGGGCGCGCTTTTCCCTCATTTTTTTAATATTGTACGTCATCTCCCTGT
>Ga0123353_10015749_pt1 | contig 11009 bp, 4 predicted proteins | sample TergutLab28metaG_3_FD_92763 | JGI IMG/M metagenome (GOLD analysis project Ga0123353, IMG submission 92763) | Labiotermes labralis P3 segment gut microbial communities from Petit-Saut dam, French Guiana - Lab288 P3 | ecosystem: Host-associated > Arthropoda: Insects > Digestive system > Gut ... | reverse complement strand
TATTATTGTTGTCTGGAGTCTGCATAATGGCTGTGCCATAGCTGAGACAGTCAGTGTTAGCTTCTTGCAATGTAAGTCCAGTTTCAGTCCTTGTGTAGTCCGTGTGGGGTCTGGTGGACACAGTAGCACTGGGGTAGGTTTTGCTTGAGCGTTTCAGTTGTATCATGCCAGTTACTATTCTACAAATGCTGCATACTCATCTTTCATCAGGGGATGGTGCACAAGGCCCATTTGAACCTTCAGTACCAAATGATTCAGTTTCATCCCATTCCTAGCAGAAATAACAATATTAAATATGTCTGTAACACAAGCTTCTTAGGACATAACTTGATCAGTATGGTTCAGTAATCCTCCACTCCACTGGAGGAAGGAAACAGCTGACTTATTTTCCAAAATTACTGCTTTTCATTTATTCCCAGTGGCATTGTTTTCATCCCCTTATATAGTACATTTGTTACTTAAGTACAGCATATTTTGAGTGAAAGTGTTGAACAGTAGAGTACCAAAACAGCTGAACAGGAACTGCTGTAGCAGAATTGCCTGAAAGCTGTCTGTGGAGCACATCTGCAGCATCCTCAATAAAACAAGTAACTTCATTGAAAGGACAGCTTCTTGTGTTGGAATCTGGGTACACCTGCACCCCAGAAAACAAGAGTATCACTGCAGAGAATGTTTAAAAATTTGCTTATCTCTACGCAGTAGAATAGAATAATAATTGGGTTCGAGCCCTTCCAGGCCCAATGCACCTAGGCCTTAAGACAGGCCCTTTGTGCTCCCTATTCTATATTAAGTTAAAAGGAGCCCTGTTCCTTCAACAAAGTTCCAGATGGCCCCCCATACCTAATTCATAATTACCTCCTGGTCCAAAAAGAAGAGGAACCCAGGTGTAAATGTCAAAATCACTATGTATAATTGCCTTCTACTGGTGTTCCACAAGACTGGAACCCCCCGTAGAATCTTTACTGGAGTCCCCTATTGCGGAGCTCTCCTTAAACTCTTAATTACTGTCAATCTCAATCCCGCAGGATCAGGGGAGAACCTCTGGGTCCAAAAAGAAGGAACCCAGGTATAAATGTTGTAGTTACTATGTGTAGTTGCCTTCTTCCAGAGTTCCACCTGACTGGAGCCTTCTGTAGAATCCTTACTGGAGTCCCCTATTGCAGAGATCTCCTAAACTCTGAATTACTCTCAATCTCAGAGTCTTTTCTGAAGTTCCCTATTGGGGAGCCCTCCTTTGACTGAGTTATTCTCAATCTCGATCCCATAGGATCTGGAGAAATATTTGGTCCACCAAACAGAGCCCCTATACTTGTCAAGGCTAAATACAACCGGGAGGTCACCTGGTATCCCAGAGGGTGCCATTAAAGAATTAAAGACAGACTCACCCACTGCCATTCATCCCTTAGGCACGGCACTCACACCGTAGGATTGGGGATTGTTTTTCAAGGTTTACTTCTTTAGGTCCTCTGTGTTCTGCGCAGCAGGGTTACCTCTCATAGGATGTGGCTCTTCGCCATGCACAGACGGTCTTGGGTGGAGAGAGGCTATAATCCGCATCTACCGCCCCTGGAGAATAGCTAGAGCCCCCCTCAGGCCACCAGTGTCACCCCTCAGCAACCTAGTGACCCCAGTACGGCCCGGCCGACTCCCCTTGACCCCATCTCTACGCAGTACTGGAATAGGACCTCGGTTCTATTTTGTTGGTTTTTGAAATCCCCAAGGTAATGATCCAGAGGGGCAGATGGGGCCATTTGAATTGCGAAGTTAGAGGTGCAGTTCTTCAATTATTGCAAGCTGGACAGAAACCAAAGCATGTTCAAAGAATGTTTTCTTGGATCAAGAATGAAAGTTAGAGGTTGATGGCAATCAGGTATCACCCTGGTTCTGACCATAAATGATGTCAGCCAGCAATCTGCTGAAGTTCCTCTGATGACTCAGCGGGCATCTTCTGGGAAACCAAAGCTTTTGGGTTCTGGGGGAGTCTTGTTGCAAAACTGTAACTTAAAGAATTGACAGAAGGGCACCACCACAAGTGGAGCCTATGGCGTAATTGGGCTCAACACGGGAAACCTCACCAGTCCCAGACATCAGGAGGATTGAGAGATTGAGAACTCTTTCTTGATTTGGTGGGTGGTGGTGCAGGGCTGTTTTTAGTTTGTGAAGTGATTGATATTTAAACCACTGGCATGAAAGGTTCGGTGACAGGGTGGAGAAATTAAGTGAATTGCCCTACAGCAAGATTTGCATCTGGAATAAAATGTTCCAGCAAGGTGTGAAAATTCAGAATTAAGATTTCTTAAAGTGGCCACTATGAAGATGATAGTCCTCTTGAGTGTGATGCCATAGAGACTTGTAGAAATGTGTCCACATTTCTAAGGAATAGTATGCCTACATATTCAGGACAGAAGGTGGAGATAAAGTGTTTCTCCAAACTGGTGGTAAATTTCATTCAGGATACACAACATCAATCACAGATGATGCTGATACTTCAAAGAATGTTGTAATCACAGAAATTAGTAAATTTTGAAATCTGATGTTTATTTATGATTTTTCACTATATGTGTAAGGGCTGTAATTTTAATGTCATATGTGTATACTCCTTAATGTGGCCGAATTTGGTTATTATATTGTGTTATATATGTTAATTTTTTTAGACTCACAAACTGTGAGTGAAATTAGCATTTATGATATAAATATTGTTTTGGTGTATCACTGTGCTTGTACATTTTAACGCTTCTTAGACTGAAGTCATTCTGCTTTTCAGTTCATTTTCATTTTTGTACATATTATTTTCTTTTGATTTTTCCATTTTTGTGTTTTGTTCTGTATCGCATTGCATACCCTTATTGCTTCCGTAGCGTCAGAGTATTCGGCTGACGGAAGCACATTCTCTCGCTCAGGGGAGCAGCAGTGGACCCCCTCCTGGAATTATGGGACCTGGAGGACAGTGGATTCCAACTTCAGAATGGGTGAATTCTTGGAAGACAAAACTACCACTACAAACGATCATGAGGCTTTTACAAGTGCTTGTACCACAGGTGGAGAAAATATGTATTGACAAGTGAGTACTGATGAGGGGGGTGTGAAATTTCAATGGACATATGAAATAGTGGGTTTCACTGTACTGTATTTTGATAAACTGTCCTTGGGCAATCAGTTATGTTGTTTTAGAGCAGAAGTCTAACATTACAGGCACTTTCTCTGCCTCTGTCATTAGAGAATGAGTCAGTGGTAGAAGCAGAGAAGGTTTGTTGGACTTGGTCTCTCAATTGATCAGGTTGGTGACCCAATGAGATTTTATCACTTACTGTTGCCATGATATGTAAAGTTTACTGTCATGTTTTGTTGCCTGTTTGTTTGGTGTTTGGAATATGAACAGCTTTACAAAATGGGGCAGTAAACTTCACAACATAGCAAGTACTTTTAAATGAAACTGCATCCTCCTTCCTGCCTTCTGACATTACTTGAATATAGATTGTATCATTTCATGGCATGAAGGTGCAGTAAAACCACTTTACATTGATATTGCTTAGCTGCAGAACCTGCTGTGGTGGGCCACCAGAGTGTATTCACCTACTCTCCTTTCCATTTGAAGACAGGGACAGAGCAGGTTCTGTGAAATGTCACTTTTTAGGCATGTTTACAAAATTTGGAAAAGTAACTTATTAGCTCCATTATTTCTGTCCATCTGTCCACATGGAACAACTCGCCTCCTGCTGGTCATTTTTATGAAATTTAGTATATGAATAGCTTTCAAAAAGCTGTCGATAAAATTCAAGTTTACGTAAAATCTGACAAGAATAATGGGTACACTACATGAAGACCTACGTACATTTATGATAATCTCTCATTCAGTTCATCTTAGAATGAGAAATGTTTCAGACAAAAGTAGAGAAAATCAAGACACACCTTGTATGTTCAGTAAATTTCTTCTGAAATTTGCCATTTATGAGATAATCCAGAAAAATATGGTAGAGCCAGACTGGCCACCTATGACGATATAATACGGTGCATGCTGGATAGCTAAGGCTGCGGACACTCACTCAGAATGTGTAATACTAATTGCCCTTCCATTGCAACAGTGGTTATACAACTGCACCTCATTGTTATGTTATATGTACACTGTGTGTCTTGTTTAGTGTGATATGTGGACAGTGTCCAGCACATCGGTCACATCTGTTGTAACTTTTGTATCATACCACAGACCTAACAGAGAATTCCCAGGTATTATGAAGGTTACTCTTTAGTCTTGCATGTTATGTGTGATTGCCAATGCTGTTAAAGTGCTGTGCATATATTAATGGTAGAATCCTGGGGTGTGATTTGAACACTCATCCATAACGTTTTGTAATTACATGAGGTAAATTCAGATTGTTAATGTATTTAAATGTTATTTCTTCTTTAAAATTTTACCTACAGTATGTTGTGAAATTGACAAGATAAGCAGTTGCTGTCTATCCTAGGTGAAGAACAGCACTGCTGCAACTAGTGTATATTAACATACCTCAGACTTTGGACAGTGTTTTGAGTGACCTAAATTAGCTATTGTCACAGGTAGAACAATGACGAGAATCTGCTACCTTTGAAGTTTCTTGTCTAGCTGATCAACTCTTAGCTTCTCTAGAGGGATTCTGTGCAGTAGAGTTAGGTATTTATTACTCCTAAAGAACTGACAACAGAAATTACAACTGCTGGGAAAGCATCTCCAGAGAAACATGTCAATTTTGTGATTTTTTCCTGTGTCTTCAGTGGTGCTGGATGCACTTTGATTACATACTGAACATGTTTTGCATGAATAGGCTCCCACAGAATTAGTGTCATGATATCAGGAGCTGTGCTGTAAGTACAGCAGTAAATGTGTCCATTTAAATACTAAATTGTGTTTGTATGCCTGTATAGATTATGAAGATTGTCATGTTTGGCTGATGTGAATGTTGGCCAGTGCTGTTTTGAGGTAGACAGTGCTGAGCACTGATACAAGGTATCATCAGTTTCTGGTAGGGCTGTAATTTAAGAGATTTACAGCTTCGTTTATTTATGGATTTATGGCATGTACAACATTTTTTAGGGGCCTAACAGATGAGAGTGAGATTCTGAAGTTTCTGCAGCATGGTACATTAGTGGGTCTGTTGCCAGTTCCCCACCCTATTCTGATCAGAAAGTACCAAGCAAACACTGGGACCACGACCTGGTTCCGTACATACATGTGGGGTGTCATCTACCTCAGGTAAGCCTCACTTTAAGCAGGCACCAAAATTAAACCAATGTAATGTGAATACTAGAAATAGTATGACATCAAATCAGCATGGATGAGATGGGGCAAGACATGGGAGAAAAGAGAAATGCATGTAGATTTTTTGTCATTGTATGTGAAGGAAAAAACTGTTTGTAAGACAGGCGTAGATTGGAGGATAGTATTGTACTGAAGCTTAAATAAATGAGGTGCTAGTGTGTAGGTAGGATTTATTTGGCACAGACAGGGACAGTCATGGACATTTGTGAACATGTTCATAAATCTTGAGGTTCCATAAAACAGGGAAATTTCTTGACTAGTTTAACATCTCATTACCGTCTCAAGGAGGAAGGAATAATTCTCGTAGATACATAAAGAAGCAAAATAAAGAGCCTCTGAATTTCTATAAAAGGCTAGGAACTTTTTGATCAGCTCAGTGACTAACAGCTTCACATGATTTATTAAACCTCACTCTTTGCATGTTGCATCTCTCTGTGATCCTTCTTGAACGTAAAATTGGATTATAACGTATTACCATTCTTTCTTTTACAGGAATGTTGATCCTCCCATATGGTATGACACCGATGTCAAATTGTTTGAAATTCAACGAGTGTGAAGTTAAGATTTTACTTCAGGTATTGTGTATACTGGGCATTTCAGAAGGAATGTGTCATACTTTGGGAGAACTTGGTTAGGTTAATTTGCAATGATATAACCAAATGTACCGATATCTGAAGTTGAATGGTTATGAAGGTAATAATGTGAGTAAATTATGGTCTTGTTGCGGGTCTGCGTACTGTACCTGTTTTACATGATGCATTATTCGTACACTGCACAGGTCTGTCCTTGAACCAATAGCTATGTAAAGTACTTAGAACCCTAAGGAAAATTTTTATTAAACTAGTATGAGATTTTCTTCATCAGTGACTTTACATAACACAGAAGTTAATTCATATTAAGTACAGGTGCTAACATTACAGAAACTGCAAATTATCATTTTTGTAAAATGTATTTGGTAGTCATTAATGATATAACAGCTGTCATTCTTTAAAGCTTATCTCTGCAGTGTATTCATGACCCTTTTTAACTTCAGATTTAGGTATTTTTGGGTATATTAATGTCATTTAACCTAAAGAACGTTCTTCCGAAGTATGGTGGATTTCTTCAGCATCTCCATGTATAATGTCTTGTTGAATTTAACATTGCATCTCACAATAGATTCGAATTTGAAAAATATATTATGTTTTTTCGGTTCCACTACACTTCATTTTATTTCCTTTTACAAGTTTCTTTATTTAGATTGAGTGTATGTGTGTGTGTGTATGTGTGTATGTGATTTACAGATGTATTTTGTGCAAATGTTCAGACGTCTTAGTGCAGTGTCACTGAGATATTCATAAGCTGTGTTCCTAATGTTGCCAGCAAGGAATCCCGATAAGTTTTGCGGAAGTCGTTACTGGCTTCATATGAGTCACCTATCAAATACAGAGGGATCAGAAGAAACTTCTTTCGTAGACTGATGCCTTGTACAGGTAAAAATACATCATGTCTAGAATTACTGTAGAGTTTTAGGGGGCTTTGTTCTTGTAGCTGTTATACAATAGCAGCCAGTTGCAGAATTTATGTAAGGAGAAATCTTCTTCACAATAAGGTTGTAAAACCATTTTACTTTGCTGAGGCAACAGTAATTGGACATACAATTTTTTGATGTGCTGGAGAACTTTGCTTGTCTCATGTTGGAAGCAGTTTAAAATATTTGAGTGAGGTGTAATACCATTGTAATGCACTGTATGAGAGGTTTCCCAGGGAGGAGATTCCCAGGCAATTGGCTTCCAGGATTAGGTGTTTTGACACCTGGACTTTCTGTTGACATTATGCTGGAAGTTGTGTGTGTGTGTATGTGTGCACATGCACGCACATGCACACACACCTGCTGAACAGGAGGTCATATATGATAAATGCAAGCAACAAATGACTGTAGGTCCTCCACACGTGCTAAGGCACGTATGGGTTGAAATCACATATCAGCTAGATATCTGTTGTGTCATGTAAGGAACTCATAGAACTTTTTGGGTTAACCTTTTTTTTCAGTGTTTATGGTTTTTTGATTGTGTTAATGGTTAAGATATTTACACCCTCCTAAAACTCCAGAGTAACTCTCTAGATTTTCCATACTATGAGGCTGACTTTTGAGTATCCTCCATTACATATAAATATATAAGGATTTTTTCCAGCTATTTCAAGAATTAACTCAGTTTTCACTTTGTAGAAGAAAATGTGGCATTTTATATTAATTTTACATTCCTTATTAGCAACCAAGTCCAAGAATGTCATAAGCAGAGGACAGTATCTTTATTAAACATGTTACAAGCATGAGTTTTTTAACATCTAAGTGCCTATATACTAAGCTGTACTTTATATAAATGTATTAAATGTGGTGCTGTGTTTGAAGATAAGTGAATTTTTCCAGTCCTTAGCATGTTTAATTTAGTTACTTTGTTTTACCAAAGATTTCAGTTCTTAATTTTGGGTCTGAATTGGTAAGTTCATAAACACAATTCATAATGTTGGCTTCAGAAGGATTTTATCGTATAGAATCTAAGTCAGTTTTGCAGACATTCTGTATTGTTTGACATCTATGATGGAATATGTTAAAACCTGCCTTTTATGCACCATCTTTATGCAGCACAAAGCATTTTAAGGGTCCTATGTATAACTGAGTGTCCATAGATGTAGTGCGGTAACATAGTATTTAAATTATAATATATGTAGAGTAATTTTTATTTATGTTAGTAAATAATACTTGTGTAATATTTATTTTAAAATGAAAGATATGATGTGAAACTTCAGTGTCTGATGTAGACTATATAATTGGGACAAGAGCCTCTGCTGTAAGCATGAAATTTGTCACTCATGCCTCTGAACCAGCAAAGGTTCTTTGGATGTTACAGAAACATCAAAAGTAATTTATTTTCTTCAACAATAAAAGCAATATGAAAACCACTGGATGCACATTTTATTGCGAGGCTCATTGGTGATGTTATTTCACTACTGTGTTTTCCTCCTTTCCTTGCTTAATCTTCCCTCCTTTGTTTCCTCCTTTTAAGTACTTCCTCACAGTTCTGTGTGTCAGGTTGTTTTTTGTCACTACAGTTGTTTATCAATGACATTGACAGATTTTACTTGGCATTGTGCCATGCCTTAGTTATTGATTTGAAAACCTCAAAATAAAACAAGTTATTTACACTTTGCTAATATGCTCATTTACATGTGTGTCATGTGCTTTTCTGATATGTTGAATTTCTCAGAATTTTGTTAATTGGTTTCTGGACAGTTTTCAATGGCACTACACTAACAGAATTTATAGGTTCGAGGGGTTCTGTCTAGCTTTTGTTAAACAGTTTTCATCTAAATTCATCTCTGGGTTTGGTTGGCTACTGTTTCCATGCAGTTGTACGTGCCTCAGAGATTTTGAAGTATGTGCTTAGGTAAGATTATGGTGCTGCTTCTTTACATGAACAGATTGAAGCCTTAAATCCCTCTGTGGTTTACTTCAAATGAAGAATGAATATTATTAATGTATACCACAGGATATTTTGTGGGACGGGTAGCGTAGTTGTTATAGTGACTGGCTACGGGCTGAATGGCCTGGGAATCGAATCCCGGTGGGGGTGAGATTTTACGCTCGTGGGGCCCACCCAGCCTCCTGTGCAATGGGTACCAGGTCTTTCCCAGGGGTAAAGAGCAGCTGGGGCATGACACTGACCCTTCACTCCCTTCTGGTGCCATGGTCAAGAAAGAGTACAGCTATACCTCTACTCCCCCTATGGGCTGTACAGCCTGTACAGAGCCTCAGTGCCTGTACAAGGGTGCACTTTACTTTTTACAGGATATTTTAAAATAATATAGTGCAGTAAACTCAGGGACTTGCACATTGAACTGTTGCTGCAAGGGTTGGCATGGTGCTATTTAAAGAGGTGTTAAAGGGCTCAACATTTTACTATAACTTAAAACAACCTCTGAAAATTCCTACTGCCAAAAAAAAAAAACAGTTGACATCTTTTAAAGCTGTTCGTTGTGCATATAAAGTCCCTCTATGGAATCAATTCCTTATGTCTGGGAGGTAAGGTAATTTTGAAGATGATTTTACAATTTATTGAAGGTCAGTTTTTGCATTTATAGTAAGGAGAATCATTGTCACTGTAAGGACAAAGAAAGCACTATGTATTATGATATGAGGAGCTGTGTCAACAAAACCTGCTTTTGAATTATTACCATTATGACAGAACAACAGTTATTTGGTAATATTACAGGGATAGTTTGTGGCACAGCCAGGGCTGAATTATGGCAAAACTGGATCATCTCAGCATTCAGGATTTTGGTTTCTGCAAGATGGGGAACCTAACCATTTTGCTCTTTCTTTTGCAGTTCTTGAATGATGCGTTTCATAAGAGATTCGTTGGAGGCAGCAAGTTTTATTAACGCTGTTGGAACACTTGTGCTCACTGTAAGGTGGCCTCATGGTCAATGGTTTGGGTAGAATATTTACACTGTACACTTTCATGGTACCTGAACACAATCAATTTTGCTTTCAGCATGTTTAGAAATTTAACCATTTGGCAGTAATCACATTTATTTTGAGTCGGATACTCATTTGAAGAATATCTGCAGTCTTTTGAGTGCCCTGTGATGTGCAATTGAGACAACTGATATGAACAGATGCCCTTAAATACAGGCAAAAAAATACTTTACCAAACTGTGAGCACACTGATCTAGGGGATGATGCTTAAGTGCCTTCAAGGGAATGGCCTGAAAGGCATCCTGATCTCTTACGTTGCAGCACAGTGTGGGTGTTCAGAAGACACAGTATATGCCAACTGTGATACAGATTTAGAGACAGATTAAAGCTGTATGAAATGCCATTGCAGTGTTTCTTCTGTAACAGTGGAGCTGAGAATGCTGTATCTTGTGCTACAATAGTGATGGTGCATGTACTAATAAAGTTAAGCTGTGCCATACCTCAGGTAGTTGTTCCTGGCTTCTCACCATGAATGCCCAAATTGTGATATGTGGGAGGGAAAGTAGTGATAGGGCAGGTTTATCTGAACACTCAGTTTCACCCTGTAAATTATCAGTCCACTGATGCTGTGTATGCCTTGATGTCAGGATCTAAGTTAATAGGCCCATTTGGGGCTGTAGGAGCAAGGGACTAATTCTGCCTCAATTCCTAATATTGAGAGAGGCAATTGGCATAATTGACATGCAAACATGTTTGATTTGCTGGGGACTGACATGACTTTGTACACATCCCATAGTTACTAATGGAAAGTGTAGTTCTTTTATTTGTTGTATTTTTCTTGATTTGTTTATCCCTTTAATAATGCATTTTTTGGATCCAGTGTGATTGTAGGGATAGATTTTGTTGCACTAAATGTATGTATCCTATGGGTACAGTCATAGTAGGGTTCAGTAGGTTTCATTCCTTGCGTCACTAGATTGGAGCACTCCCCTATTAATGGCAGGCACTTGAGGCACCCTAACTGTACTGGTAGTCCACAGAAATACAAGGATGTGGGTGTGTTGTACACTCTGTGGCATGCTGGTATTACTCTCCCTGGTGTGATCATACTTGGTAAGGGATTAATGGAGTTTTTTATTTGCTAAGATTAAGTAGCATTGAGAAAAAGAATGATTCATGAAGAGCAAGTTGGAAAGTTTTTGGAAATTGTCATGGCCAAATTATCGCACCAGTTACCTGGATGAACCAAAGACCTTC
>Ga0123353_10015748_pt1 | contig 11009 bp, 12 predicted proteins | sample TergutLab28metaG_3_FD_92763 | JGI IMG/M metagenome (GOLD analysis project Ga0123353, IMG submission 92763) | Labiotermes labralis P3 segment gut microbial communities from Petit-Saut dam, French Guiana - Lab288 P3 | ecosystem: Host-associated > Arthropoda: Insects > Digestive system > Gut ... | reverse complement strand
AAATTGTGCTCTTTTCTTTCTGGTGCTGAATTAAATTGAAATTCTTGTCTCATCCTCTCGTTAGTTTATTATCTGAATGTTATCAAAAGTAGCTATAAACTCGGACTAGCAACTTCAAAAACCTCCACACAAACTATGAAGGCAAGAAACGATTTTAACTAAAATACTGCAGCAGACAAACACAAAAACATTTAAAGCAGCAGAGTATAATACCTGCAGGTGGCAAGTTTGTTTACACTGCATGCAGTATTTCACATCTAATACAACCGGAAATGGACGAAAACGGACTGAACATCAACACCCGCTTCAGAAAGTCAAGACAAAAAAAAAAAACCACACACACACACACAACAAGGGAAATAAGCGTAATTTCCCAAAACAACCGCAGTTCCAGTTTTGACATATGAACGACAGAAACCTGGACGTTCAGTAAAAGACAGAGAACTGAAATCTGCTGAAAAGGGGGGAGATAACTGGAATGAATATCATTTCCAGAACCCCCCCCCCCCAATGATACCAGGAGGAAGGATACAATGAATGAAAGATTGAATGAATGAATGAATGGAATTAATGAACCCCAAGATCAGTAAGGCCGATGTCGATTTTGATGATTATTGTAAAAATAAATGTCACGGCCCACTTACAACACGCTCTTTCCCCCCGCTTAAGGAACGTCTAAATATCTGGTGCATAGACATAGGAGCTGTCGTTGCGAATATACAGCAGATATTGGCACATACAGCCTACAGGAATAACGCATAAGCCTACTTTTGTACAGTTCGTTGATACAAACCGTATAGAAACACTACGGCTCAACTTTCTCACACGACAAGCCTTGAGAGGCGTTTCGTATCACAAACCCCCGTATAACAAACTTCCATTCCCTCACCGCTTCCCCGAGGTATATTAGCTTCATCAGCGATTTAGAACGTGCACGAACTGGGTTCGATTTCAGAACTCACCCGCTCCTATAACAGAAAGCTAGCTGCGTGAAATGATCAAAAGAAAAGGCGCCTTGACACAGTGTAACAGGAACAATTAGGTTCATCTGCAATCTGAGGCATATCATGTGTTGGCGTGGCGTACGAACATCCCCTAAAAAGCCTCTTTGTCATTGTTTTAGCCAAGCCTTACTGCCCACAGCAGTTTTATATTCTAAATACTAAAGGCCCAATTTCTCACACGTTTTATTAAAGTGGCGTGTCCCCTTTTTGTGAAAAAACTGCACCTGCCTCCCTCCCTTTACCATTATTTTACAAAAAAAAAAAGTAACGCAGCTTGTAATACTGCAGAAGCATTTTCACACAAGATACAAAACGCACTGAAGACTGAAGCGATATATCGTTCCAATTTTATTTTAACAACTGTTTAAAAACACTTAAGCTGGATCTCATTCAGTCAGTACTTCATCATCTGCAACACTTTCGAACCAATGAATGGCTTGGAATGGGGGACTATGACGCGAGACAACCACGTGACAGGTACAGAACACAAGACCTGTCTTAAGGGGTCAGAAAGAACCCTCCCCTCCGTACAGCTTTCGTGACAGACAATATCTTCAGAAGGTCGAAGAAACCGGCCAGCCAAATATCGAGACGTCAATGCAAAACAACTTAGATATGTATTAACGAGGCCCTGTGATCAGTTCAGGAGCCCGAATAACACAGTCCGTATATCGCTAGGCAAAGGGTGAACGACGGAAGAACTGTGGTTCGATTTCCGAGATGGGCAAGACTTCCCTTCTACGGCGTCCAGCCCGGTCTTGGGACTCATCCAGCCTCCTTTTAGTCCACCCACCTCTTACTGGAACCATACTGAGGTTAGCAAACGGTAAACTTCCGACAGCCCATTCAAGGATAAATGCGATAAAGTCTGCCTCTTTTGAAAACTTAATTCAGTACGACTTACAATGCGTATATTACACAATAAAAACCTCGATGGCCACCTTCCGCACTGAAAAAGTTCACATCTCCGTTTTAATTTTATAACGAGAAGCCAAGTCTCCTGTGACAACGCAAATCCAAAACATGCTATTCACTTTTAGAAAATGCCATCAGACAGTCTAACCCTTTTAATGGCCTTAGTCACATATCTTTACAGCGCACCTGCTCGTAACTGAAGACTCGACTGTGACCTCTCGGAACTTGTCACCTATGTACATACGCGGCTACCGACGTTTCGGAGCAACCTACCTCAACGTGAATGCCCAAGGTCTGCGGATAGCCAAACAACAAACTGAACAACCACTTCCATGGTAATACCACTAATGGACATGGTCTTGAGCCAGGTTCATCCACCTTCCATCCTCAAAACGTACCTCGCTACATGAACTCAGACGGACTAGGTAGTTATCAGTTACCCTTCTAACACCGCTAATACAAAAATGACACTGAATACGATCGTGTGCCACTTTCCAGCCTCATGACCTATATTCCTACATTCACTTTCCCAGTTCCTGAACGGTCTTCTTTGTCGTCGCCTTAGAAGTCGTTTCCCTACCAAAATTCATTCTATGCTCGTCTTTCCACCGACCAGTCAATCATAATTTCACTGTTTCCACCCTGTTATCTAACATTCTTACTCATTTCCTTCGTCCTTCGTCCAAACATAATCCCACGCAGCATGTTTTCAAACGGTTGTAATTTATTTTCCTTCATCCTAATCATGTTCCACAACCATTCATGAGCAAACAGATAATTGTTGTGGCCTATGAAATACTGTAAACCTGTACCGTAAAAACCGACTCGGCACAGTAAGTTGTGTGCGACAGCTTAACAGTGAAAGAAAGACGGACCGACACTACAAGTCGTTATCTTCCTGCTCCACCTACGAAAGTACACTACACAGAAGGACTAAAGCCATTTTTCCAAGCAAACCTTCATAAATTTACTTCTGCCCGATGTCACTTGCCATTGTTGCAGCGAGTCTACCTATTAGCCAATATGGCCTCCAGATTGCTCATCATCTTTCACCCACGTCAGTCAGCCAGCAACATCCTCCTCTCATATTGGTTTCCTTCCGGACCAACTGGACTGAATGAGATGCGCTGCACTGATGTTCAATTATTCGCTTCTCCCTTCCATTCTAAAACCCAGAGGTTAAAAAAAAATCGAAGCGGTAACCCTGACAACCATACGATGAACTGTGCACAATGTCAGACAATTTTCCTACTCAAATTGGGATCGGTACTCCAAATCAGGTCTTCGTGATGTGACAGAGATACGATCTCCGGAACCGGAAGTGCACCAAAGCATCGCTTCGTTACTAGGACCAAAATCAGTGGTTATCCCATGGGAATGCTTAACTGAAACAGCAAGAGCCAGTGTGTAACATGTTCAGCCTGGCGAGACAGAAGTACAAATACGCGACACAAGTTTCTTTCTTGGTACGTTTGGCAAGCAGTACATAAGTTGGGCCACAGAGATGCGAACGTCAGGGAGTATTTATCCCCTTCAATGCTGACATAAGTCACATTTGTTACGGTTATGAATACCGAACTCAGGACATCTCCAACTGCAAGTAGAAGCGTTAACTACCATGCCACATTAATTGCAATTCCACTTGAAACGATGGAAGAGGATAGCTGCAAATGTTCAACACCGTTAAAATAATTAAATTAATTATTAATAATTATATGTATACGTACCTACATACATATGACCAATGCTGAACTGGCCAATCTGTGTCCAGTACCACAGTATCTTGTACACGGAGAAATGCATACTCAACTATCACACATAATCCTTTGAACTATATCTCCCTGATGATACATAAATGACAGCCTAAAATTGTCAGAGAAAGAATAATGTAAAATAAAATAATATATATTGCCTAATAAGTGTTAATTATTGGGTTCTAATAAACTGCTATCACAAGAGGTTATTTTTACCGGAAACAGTAACTACACGCATCTGCACACAACGTTTCTGTGCCACATATCCCGCTTTGTAACAATGAGAGTTCGTACTTGGTTAGTGGCTGTAGACGTGACTTATCTGAAGATATTACCCAAGCATTTTCTCCGATAAGACTATGGATAATAAACACGCAGCTCGGTCTCCGTTTCGAAACACGGCTGGAAAAGTGACCACCGTGAGGTTTAGGATTTCTTCGGTTCCTAGAGACATTCTGAGCAATATCTTTACAAGCCATGGTTCCTCAGACATGCATTAGCACAGAAGTCCTGCCACTTCTCATTCGGGCACTACAATACCATGCAGGTGGCAAAGCGTCGTTAAGTTATCTAAATTTTATTACAAAGTCTAGATGTTACGAGTTTTTAAGTTTCCGTCGCGGTGTATTTGAGATCAGTTCTTCTCCCGACGCTTCGAGACAAAGTAGCCCCAACTGTCTCATCGTCAGACCACGGGGGCCTTAACATTTAGATCTCCTCAAACTAAGTTCAACACACTATAACACAGCACATTAACACATGCACACACATTACTTGTGACGCATCAGCCCAACAGAAGCCGTGGTCTCCTTTAGACTCAGATAAACACACGTTCCATTCTTTCCATTGCAACCTGCCGTGAAGACAAATACTGATGATGGGATTCAGATTCAGGCGTATTATCTTCATGCTCCGGCCACTCAGGTACAGGTGCGGGACACAGAATGCGTGCGTAAAAGAAACTGTTACAGCATGGCTGCAAATAATATTTCCACATCCCTTCGGGAAGCATGCCGTCGTCCAGCACGTAGCCCGTTACTTAAACGAATGGGCTATGCCAGTAACGGCCATCACTGTGCAACATATAAAAACGGATTCCCGGAGCAACAGTCTAACTCAAAACTGATGTTTGAGCGGGCCAACCCCGTGAAAGCCTTAAAAAATGAGACCACCAGTGAGTTAAGGGCTAATCGTCCACATCCGACGACTGTGCTCTTTCATTTCCACTACTTCTACGTTTTGCTTACTTTTGAAAGAGTTGCAAGAAAAAAGCACTCACTTCCAACGGGAGACCACGCGGAACGGAGGCGCGATCTCTTCAGATTCAAGACAAAATGTCTTTGGTCCCTGTGTCTAAGCACCACGCAATTAAGGCGTGCATAGAGATTTAACCTTGAACCTCACACACTCTGAACTTCAACAAAGGAAGAGGTAAGTAGTTAGCACCACGAAGACGCAACGATACAATTGTCAGTCCCGGAGCCCGCCTGGGCCGATGTGGTCTTGCCACACTGTCGGGTAAATTTACTGAGATATTGGACCTTAAGAAAATATTTGTAGCTTCCTTCAACTCCCTTCACACTTCAAGTATCAGTACAAGCTTCGATATTTTCCCACAGTCCATGATTCTCACAATAATCATTCACAAACTGGTCTTCCCAATGAAAAAAAATGTGTGTTTCATGAGGTATAAGCTCAGGTCTCATACATATGCCGTAGATTAATTTCAGTCTAACAGGATTAAAATGTAACTTTCTGCCTTCAAAGGGCTGCAAATGAAAATAAGTTTCTATAAAATCTGAAGTAAATAATAGATCGCATTGCAAAGCTACTGCATTTGTTTCTGGACCACAGCATTTAACGTCGGGATTCGAAATGCCCTCTACATAAATACCTGTACCAAGAATATACTGCAAGAACGAATTCTGTTTAAGTGCAGATAAGATTTAAGTAGATTGATAGGGCTCTGTAAAAAATCACTACTCGTAACAACTGCGTGATTTACATCCAACATGGTCGCCGGTTAAAACCCCGTTCCTTATTTGTATCATTAGTGTCCCTGTAATAACCATCCCCTCCACCCCCCCCCCCACCCGGGTCATCATCCCTTCATGTGCACCAAATGACTTCCAGCTCAGTTGTCTTCATAGTTAGTCCCTCACAACGACTGTTATACCCGCTGACTGCCAGACATCCGCATTATGAACCCCATGTACATGCAACCACCATCCGGAAAATGAGTCCTTTATGTTCTGGAGTGAGCAAAATGATAGAGGGAAGTTGTTCAAATCACGCGTCCATTTATATCCGTACAACTTACACATATTTTTATGCTGTCTGATTGAATTTACTTTCCCTCTTTTTTTTCTGCCCCATACAAAAATTTCGCAATATGGACGAAATTGTTTTATTAAGGACTTGTCATTAGTTCTTTTTCCGTCACTGATAATCGAACGCATGCGGAGTGGAGAATAACAAGCAAAACGGCAGCTTTCAGAGAGCCGCGCACATTCTCTCCAACCCCCTCCTATCACAGACTAAAACCGGTATGCTATAATCTCAAAAGCCCACAATTATTTGTTTCTATAAAGAACTCGATTCCAACAACTGAAAATCATCGTCGGCCTATCAACTGACCAATAGCCAATCAAACAATACCATAGTACCAACAACAGCAGCTTCAAACGTTTCCACGTTTTCTATTCCGTTTCTTCACTGAAAATCTCGCCAGACGCAATAAATTTTCGTATCTGTTCACAAAATATGAGAAACGGTGTACCTCAAAATCTGTGTGATCCCTAGATTTAACGTTTAATCACAAAATATGGAACAACCTCAAACTCTGCAATGATCACGGTGTTAAAAAAATGCGATGCAGTGCAGTCTGGTGCAACTTTAACACGGCTTAAAGAGGAATCAAGGAGTACGCCTTCCGTCTTCGTGGCAAAGGAGCTTGTGTATACATATGAATGAATTAATGAATGAATGAGTTAATGAATGAATGAATGAACGAATAAATAAATAAATAAATAAATAAATAAATCTGTACATACACTGTCGTGCTGATATGAGAGATTTGGTTGGGAGAGTCGACAGGAAAGCATGAAAGCCATGGAAAGCACAGGAAATGAAATGCACAGTCTAATGGATGACGGAAGGAAGTCGAAGAATGTAAACAATGAAGGAACGAAGGAAGGAAAAAAGGAAGAACTCAAGAAAACTGAGAAAATAATTGAAGAGAGCCACAATGTCAAGCATACATATCTTGAGAGCACATGTAACGAGATTTCAAGAACATAACTTTATTAATGAATGTACATGAAGACACAGGAACTACATCGGAAAGAAAATGCGATTCAAAACCTCCGCATCGAAGACTCTCAAAGGAATGTAACAGCAGATCACAGACAAGTACTGAAAATTTGGAAGAATTATATTACAGGGCAGTACGATTGACCTAATTGACCTTACACAATTCGAACCTGACGAAAAAGTAAATGCTGACGAGACAGGCCTTATATTTTGCAAAATGGAACGCGCTATCGAGGAGATGAGGAGTAAGAAGGCTACGAGAAATGATGTACCTGGGGATATACTCACTGTTGAGAGAAAATGGTGTCAGACTAATAAAGCAACGATCAACATACATGAAACTGCACAATTACTCAATGATTTCAGTGATGTTACAATCACTTCCGTGCAGAAGAAGCAAAAAGCTACAAAAAGCAGCGAAAATCCCACAATCAGCCACAACGAACACACAGCAAACGTTGTAGCAAGGATACTTACAAGACGCATTGAAAAGAAAACTAAAGAATACATTCAAAAAGAGCATTTTCGATTTAGAAGAGAATAAGGAACTACAGACACAATTTGGACGCTGAGAACATAATCAAAAGAACTTTGGACACAGATGAGGAATTGTGTGCTTGCTTCATATACTGGCAGAAAAGTGATTAGGAAATTTCACACGGATAGGAAAGTCAAAATACCACTGGACCAAGGGGAGACAAAAAGTGTCAAGATTCGAACAGGAGTTAGACAAGAATGCTGTTTGGCACCGATTCTATTAGACTTGCAAAGCGAATTCTTAACAAATGAAGCTCTCGAAGTTTGCACATTTCAAAATAAGAGGACAAGTAATTCGCACTATGAAACACATAAACTTGTTGCTCAAGGAAGAAACGGAGCTACACGGCATGACAGCTAGTAGCATTCAAAAAGAAGAAGGTTCTTTTCACCAGCATATTGGGCTTAAATTGAAGGAAGAAACTACTAAGTGCTACATTTGGAACATAGTTTCGCATGATGCTGAAACTCAGACACTTCGAAAAGTAGGTCAGTTCTGAAATGTCGTGGTGGAGACAGATGGAGAAGATCAGCTGGACCGATCGTGTGAGCATTAAAGCATTACAAAGAGTCAAGGAGGAGAGGAACATCCCACAAAAAATAAAAAAGGCAGCCAACTAGATTGGTCACATATTGCGTAGCAATTTTCTTTAGCGCTTTAATGAAGGACAGATAAAGATAAGTGACGGGAAGACGAGAAAAGCGTGTAAGCAGCTAATGTGTGACCTGAAGAAAAAGAGAGGATAATGGAAATTCAAAGCGGAAGCTCGCGATAATACTTTGTGGAAAACCGGCTTTGGAAGAAGCTATGGACCTACCGTAAGAGACACTACGGAACGAATGAATACACAGCCATCTCTCGTTCAACGCGGGAATTAAAACGCAAAATGTTTCCCATGCATCAATGGTAATGAGAAGCACGACAGCAAAGTGGTAACGTTGAAGTATAAATTTCAAATCAACAGTACCAAGAATATCAATATTATACAAATTTTTATTGTAACATTTGAAGTAGGGGAGAAGTCTTAATGGTGTGTACAACACTAATTCTGTTTCTTGCTTAAAAAGAGAAGCAGCTCGCCTCACTTTGCAAACTCACCTGTTCTGCCTGAGTACAAAGTGTCTGAGTAGGTGTACTGCACTAAAACAGACTCCATACAAAATATTTTAGTCCTGAACTATGAATACAATCCCATCACGTATCGATCGTTCTTTTTCTACACATTCCAATTAAAAAAAAAGCTTGCAACTTATTTGTATGACATCGCTAATTAGTAAATTACAAGCAAAGAAATGCGTCGCGCTGCTATGACGACTGTTCGTATCGAGACTCCACCCCTCCTAGAAGCCATTCTCTCTTCCTGATTCATTCCCCTTTTGAATGCATCGAGAAGAATCTGTAGTAGGCAGCACCCTAACGACTTCGTCCGTCGGGATAATTGTTAAAGAATAAGTGGAGCCTTCCCTACTGCTAACGTACAGCCGGAAGGGCATTTCCTTATTACTTTTCCCATCCACTCACAAGCAGAATACCTTTCTCCTATAGCCTACAATATTGTTTTTGCGGTTTCCCAGGCAGTAATTACAACTTGCACTTCGAAAGACATGGGAGACGAAAAATATCCACTAGAAGAATGCACTTTTTTTTAAAACCTGACTGCGGAATTCACACACTGACCGCTTGTAGACCGCGAATGCCCGTCTTATACCCACAGCCAACGGGTGTTGTAATAAAATACATTCAACTCATGCTCACCGATCACAATCAAGGACACTGTTTGGGTCGTCTGGTAAATTTTACACTGAGCAAACTGTACTGGTGTCCGTGCAGTCTAAGGAGTAGATCTGAATCCGACTAACTGCTGAGATTGCGGGTTCGAAACCCGTTTAGGATATGGATGTTTGTCTCTTATGTTTGTGTTGTGTACGGAGCGGTCTCTGCAACCTTCGGAGGCGCCGTAGCGAATAAGTGTGTCTGTCTAATTGTGTTGTGATCTAGTAACCTCAAAAATGAGGCGGCCAGGGCCCAGTTGGGCTGTTGCGCAAAAAAAAAATGCAACAACGAGCTCCGTGCATATTGCATTTTTATGTTGTCGAAAATGTCCAGAGCGGTTCTGGGGACCACCCGGGCTCATACTGAACGGGCACCAAGATAGTGCCGACGTTTAGAATCGGTAGAGCTGTGCCTTCTTGGCGTGGATAGGGAAAACTTTAATATACCAAATAGTAACCGTAGCCGTTAATCCCTCAACGTAAAACAAATTTCCCTCGAAACGTAAGATTTTTACTGTTAGCAAAGGGTGAAGATTCTCAAAAAGCCCTTGTGGAATTAAAAAGTGTTCCACACTCTGCAAGACGTGTGCGCAAACTGAACACCTATACGCAATACACGACAGGTTGATGTAGCTCTCACATTTCTTCCTGGCTAACACCGGTGATTCCGAAACTGCATTCCAATCCAAATGAAAGGAACAACTTTCAACGACCGGGTGTGCGAAGACCATACAGCTCAAGGCAAGCACACGGTATTATTCTACGCGTTCAAAGGAGATACAACAAATGCTCTACGCCTTAACTTCAACTTCAAAATCACCAATGGAACTGGATAAAATTTGTTACGAGAGGAAGCTAGTTCCAACACGTCCATCAGTCCTTAACTTACACCCAGGCATCATTCCACCATACACAGGCACACATGGAAATGGAAAACAAAAGATTCATTAAAATAAAAATTGATACGCCTTACCGTTATTGAACATTTTTATAACGCTCAGACTTCATAAATTATTAAATGCGGAATCAGAGCACACACTTTCAACTTCTAACTCGTGAAAGACTTATCTACGAGGCAATCATCGTTTATTATTGCCATCATTCATGTTGTGAAGCCATTTCTGCTAAATGACAAACAGAAAGTGATCTCTTCTGAAGAACAGAAAAGACTGAACGCCAAATGTACACGTGGGCACAAGCACCCTACATTCACCAATGAAAATTCATGTTCGCAAAACACACGTAAAAAATCTGCGAGATTTCAAGCTTCCGCCGCGGGGTAGACGAAGTTTTTCTTCTTCTGGATTGTTACGCAGCGTATGTTGGTAGATACTACCGACATTTCGAGACAGCTTATCGGTCCCATCTGCAAGTGTCAAAGCTGCTTGACCCTGAGAATGGGACCGATCAGCTGTCCCGAAAGGTAGGCCAACAAACTACCAATTCTGGCTGTGTAACAACTAGAATTGACGATCTCATAAGAAATTTGTGTTTCAAACTTGAAGCCACTACAATAATTACCAAACTGTTGATCTTAATGGTGAGAAGCTGCGGTCTCGTGGTAACGCTGGGCAAACTGTGAGAGAATGAAAAGGGAAAACGGGGGGGGGGGGGGGGCTTTTACAAAAAGGGACAAAAAAAAGGGGGGAAATTCTTTAAGGGGAAGAAGGGAATTAAATTTTAAAATAAAAAAATCCCGCATAAAAAAAATTTT
>Ga0123353_10015747_pt1 | contig 11010 bp, 10 predicted proteins | sample TergutLab28metaG_3_FD_92763 | JGI IMG/M metagenome (GOLD analysis project Ga0123353, IMG submission 92763) | Labiotermes labralis P3 segment gut microbial communities from Petit-Saut dam, French Guiana - Lab288 P3 | ecosystem: Host-associated > Arthropoda: Insects > Digestive system > Gut ... | reverse complement strand
TCAGACTTCCTTCAGATTCCTCCTCACGGAGGACACCCTTGTCGTCGGCTAATGGTTGGTAACTACCGACCTCCATAGTGGACTTCCACCACCAAGTTATTAATCATGCACGGCACACAAAAAAATACCCAAACTTCAAAAGTTTGGGTATCGCTGTGTTTTGCGTTTTCTACTGAAACATCCTTAGAAGGGAAGGTCAATTCCAAACAGACTCAAGATGAAGCGTAAAAGCTGAAGCAAAAGATTAAGAATAACTTGCCAATCCATAATAAAAGATTTTGAGATTCGTAAAATGAGTTAACTCTATAAGGATGCAAAGGTACGCAAAAAAGTTGCACACGCCACAAATTATTTATCAACATCTTTTATATAACAGCGCCGCCGCATAAACGTCCGATTCTCATAACTACCCCAAACATTCACCGCTACATTGGTGTCCACCTGAGGATTAGAGATCCCTATCTTAATCTTTCGTTTGATGAACACATCATTCAAATAGACATGATAAATTGACGAAAGTCCCTTCTTTTGCCATTCGGGATGCGCTCCATTCAACATCAAATCTATGGTATCGTACCAAAAATAGGACTTGAGGATGTGAAACCACCCAAACGGAAAGAGGCGCCCTTTTGCCTTTTGGAATCCTTTGGAGAGGGTGGGGAAACAGATGGCAAACGCAACCACGTTATCTTCAGGATCCAAAACGAAACAGGTGAGTTCCTTTTTAATCAACCGCAAATAGTGCGCAGCCCCCGATTTGATCTCCTCAGGAGTCAGGGGAATAAAGTTGTGTACCGACTTAAAACTTTCGTTGTAGGTCTCAAAAAACTTTTCGGAGAGTTGCTTCAACAACTTTTTATCTTTAAAATCAAATATCCTAAGGTTATATTTCTCCATAATCAACTTATTGATTCGCTTCACCTTTTCGGGAATATCCTGCGAAGCGTTCATCTCATACTGGAGCCAGTCGTTCTCTTTCTCAAACCCCAACTCCTCCATGATGCGGGGATAGTAGGGATAGTTGTAGAGGCAGTTTATGGGCGGAATCTCCTCAAAACCATACGTGAGCATACCCTGACGGTTCCAAGTGTTAAAACCGAGGGGGCCGTGCATCTGCGTCATGCCTTGCGCTGCGCCCCATTCAGCCACCTGATTGAGCAGCGCCCGAGCCACCTCAATATCGTCAATAAAGTCAAACCAGCCGAAGCGCACCCGCGTCTGACTGTACAACTCATTGGCACGGGGATTGATGATTCCGGCCACCCTCCCCACAACCTCGCCATCGCGGCACGCCAACCACATCTTCAAGGAGCAATAGGCCAAAGGCGCGCTCTTGCTAAGGGTTTGCATTTCATCCGACCGTAAAGAGGGCACAAAATAGTTGTTCCCTTTGTAAAGTTTATTGGGGAAATTAACAAAACGCTTGAACTCCCGCTTGTTGGTCACTTCTTTAATTTGAATGTTCATCTCTTTATGTATTAAATATTTAGGTTAAATTCGTCAATTTTTCCGCCAAGATAACGTTTTTTGTGATACCGTCAATCGCCGCTTTTGTGATGCCGTCAATCGCCGCATTTGTGATACCGTCAATCGCCGCTTTTGTGATGCCGTCAATCGCCGCCTGTGTGATGCCGTCAATCGCCGCTTTTGTGATGCCGTCAATCGCCGCTTTTGTGATACCGTCAATCGCCGCTTTTGTGATACCGTCAATCGCCGCTTTTGTGATGCCGTCAATTGCCGCCTGTGCGCATACGCATCCAAAAACCGCCGGCAGGTAGGAGATGGTGCCCACCTGCGACTTTTTATTACGTGCTTCACAGGGGACAATCGCTTGGGTGTCTGGGAGTTCTGTAGAAAAGACAGCTTGAAACCCTTTCCGAATGCCCATTTTGCGCAATCGCTTCCTCAGCATAAACGCCAAAGGGCAGTTGTACGATTTAGAGATATCGGCAATACGCACTTGAGTGGCATCCCGTTTTGCGCCTGCGCCCATAGAACTGACTAACGGAATGTTACGTGCCACAGCAGCACAAATGAGGGCAATTTTTGGGGAGAGGGTATCAATTGCATCCACAACAAAGTCAACAGGATGTGCCGATGAGTCGTGAGGATGTACTGATGAATCAAAAGAATGTACCGATGAATCGGGAGGATTCCCGGACAGGAGTGCGGGCGCCGTATCCTCATGAATGTAGAGGTGGTGCAACGTTAACTCAATTGCGGGGTTGATGTCGCGCAAACGGGCAGCCATCACCTCCGTCTTCTCTTTTCCCATCGTGCTTTCCAACGCAAGCAATTGGCGGTTACGGTTCGTCAAAGTGACGCAATCGTGGTCAACCAACACCAAACGCCCCACCCCGGCCCGCGCCAACATCTCCGCCGCAAACGCCCCCACCCCACCCAATCCGGCCACCAAAACGCAACTCCTGCGCAGCCGCTCCAGCGCTTCCGCCCCCAGCAATAGCTCCGTCCTTGTTTGCCAATGTTCATCCATCTTATCAACCTATAAAATCATCAAACGCCTTTAGCCTTTTCCCAAATTGCATCCATTTCTGCCAACGTCATCTCTTTCAGCGACCTCCCTTTCTTAATCGTCTCCTGCTCCAAATAGTTGAACCGCCGAATAAACTTCCGGTTGGTTCGCTCCAACGCCGTTTCAGGATTGATGTCATAGAGCCGGGCAGCATTCACGATTGAGAAGAGAATATCGCCAAACTCCTCCTCCATCTCCTCCGCATCGCCCTTTTTTTGCGCCTCCTTAAATTCGCCCAACTCCTCCTCCACCTTATCCCACACCTGCTCCCGCTCCTCCCAGTCAAAACCCACAGCACGCACCTTATCCTGCATCCGATACGCCTTTATGAGCGCAGGCAAGCCGGAAGGCACTCCGGAAAGGACACTTTTATTCCCATCCTTTTCGGTTATCTTCAACTTCTCCCAATTCTCGACTACCTCTCCCGCACCCCCTACCTCTGTGGTCCCAAAGACGTGCGGGTGGCGATAGACCAACTTGTCGGAGAGTTTTTGAACCACATCCTCCATAGTAAATTCCCCCAACTCTGATCCGATTTTGGCATAAAAAACAATGTGCAACAATATATCCCCCAACTCCTTGACTATATTCCCATAACCATCCTGCAACTCCAAAATCGCATCGCTCAACTCATACGTCTCCTCAATCGTCAACGTCCGCAAACTCTCCATAGTCTGCTCTTTGTCCCAAGGGCACTTCTCCCTGAGTTCGTCCATAATATCCAACAGACGATTAAACGCTTTTAACGTCTTATCTCTTTGATTCATAAAATTTTATTCTTACTTCTGTATGTGTGTCCAAATTTTCTAATTGCGCTAAATTCGCTCTATTGATGGCAAGTTCCAAATATCCGGTACTGTTGAAGAGCGCCAGCATCTTGCCTGCCTCAACATCGTCGTAGGTGCCCACAATCCCACTCAACTTTGTGGAAGGCCCGCGAAGAAAGATTTCAAAAGGTCGCGGACGTCCCTGTGCGGTCATCCCCGCTTGAGCGACCCTGAGGAAGAGCGCACGATTGATGTTGGTAACCGCATTCCCATAAGAATCAACATAAATCACCCGTCCCACAATCTCACGTGAGTTATAGACCGGATGCCCATACAATTCGGTTACTAACAAACACGGCTTAGTCTCCTTCTCGAGCCGCCCCTCGACAATGGCCGCCACTGCGCTCGTAAAGAGTTTTAGCGCAGCAAACGAATGTGGCCCGGCAGGTACAGGCATAGCAGCCGCTTCAGCAGGCGGATCGTCAAAGAGTAAACTGAAACGACCGTCGTTTAAGCCCACAAACCAGTGCAGTCGATGAGAGACAATTACAATAGGAATTAACGGTTTAGGCTCGCTTTGCACGGCCATCAGATGAATCGACCCCGCGGGAAAGTGTGCAAAAGAGTGGCGCAGCACAAAAGCGCATTGAGCAACATCAAAACTCCTGATATGGTGCGATATATCCACCACCTCTACATTGGGACATCCGGCTCGGATTGCCCCTTTAAGGCTGCCCGAGTAGTAATCGTGCTGATTCCAATCGCTGGTGATGGTGACAATAGGCATAATGTGCAGTCAAAACAAAAATCGGTACAAAGGTAGAAAAGATACGCCAAAAGCCCTACCTTTGTGGGCAGAAAAATAAGTACACATCCGCACACATCTATTTTTGAACCATGAATTTGCCAAATCTCAAAATTGTAACCGCCGATGAGGCCGTAAAAGTTGTCAAATCGGGCGACCACATCCACCTGAGCAGTGTAGCCAGCGCCCCAAAAGTGTTGATTGACGCTCTGTGCCGCAGAGGAGACGCAGGTGAGCTCCAAAATGTGACCATATACCACCTGCACACTGAGGGAGATGCCCCCTATACAGACCCCCGCTACGAGGGCATCTTTCAACACCACGCCTTTTTTGTGGGAAAGAATGTGCGTCAAGCAGTGCAGAGGGGCTATGCCGATTATATCCCCATCTCCCTGAGTGAGACCCAGAAACTCTACCGAAGCGGAGCGTTGCCCTGCCATGTAGTTATGATTCAAGTCTCTCCGCCCGACAGCCATGGTTTTGTCTCTTTGGGCACCTCCGTTGACGCTACCCTTGCCGCGATGGAACGTGCCGAATATGTGGTTGCCGTGATCAACAAATATGTACCCCGTTCCTTTGGAGACGCCATGATTCCCTTAGACCGTATTCACCTCTTTACAGAGGCGGACATTCCGTTAGCACAATCTCATTTTCAAGAACCTACACCGGAAGAACACGCCATTGGACGCCAATGCGCCGCCCTGATCGAAGATGGAGCCACCCTTCAAATGGGAATCGGCTCAATCCCCAACGCCGTTCTGTCTCAATTGCAAGGGCATAAAAACTTGGGCATCCATACCGAAATGTTTGCAGACGGCGTTTTGAATTTGGTTGAGAAAGGGGTGATGTCCGGAGCCGCCAAAAAGATTGACCGAGGCAAATTGGTTTCGACCTTTTTGATGGGCTCGCAACGGGTGTATGACTTCATCGACAACAACCCTTTGGTAGCGATGATGGACGTTGGCTACACCAACAACCCCTTTATTATTGCCCAAAACCCCAAAGTAACAGCCATTAACTCCGCTCTTCAGGTTGACCTCACCGGACAGGTGTGTGCCGACTCCCTTGGAACCCTCTTCTACTCAGGCGTTGGCGGACAGTTCGATTTTATTTATGGAGCTTCCCTCTCGGAAGGGGGCAAGGCGATTATCACCATGCCCTCTACCACCAAAAAAGGAATCAGCAAAATAACACCGGTTCTGTCGCCCGGCGCAGGCGTTGTCACCCCCAGAAGCCACATCCACTGGTTCGTTACCGAGTACGGCGCCGTAAACCTCTATGGAAAATCGCTGCAAGAACGCGCAAAACTCATCACCTCCATCGCACATCCTGCACACCGCGAAGCGCTACACAAAGCCGCCTTTGAACGCTTCGGCCCCCACTACCACTCCATCTGATTCACCGAATACTACTCGTCGTCGTCTTCGTCAAAGTTGGTACGCTCTACCTTTATATATATGACCAACGGAGAATAGGGCTGTATCTTCCCAAGGTTATCACTACCATCTCCAACACCATAGCCCAATACGGAGTAAAAGAAGACCACCGCCTCCTCGCCATGTTTCATATTGAAGATCGCTTTTGAAAAACCTGCTTCCAATGTGGTGGAATTACCATCCTCATCAACGGAACGTACCTTCTCTTCTTCCATACACTCGGCCACTAAGGCATAATAGCCTTTTGACGAGCTGAATATATTGTATTTTTTAGCCGTATCGGCAATATTCAGGTCAAAGATAAAGCCATCGAGTAAACGTTTTACATAGCGGATACTGACTTTATTTCCTACCTTTAAAGTATCTCCTGTACCCTCCGTCAGCGTCTTTTTGTAGAATCCGTAGGACAACGAGTCAAGCCCGGGGTAATATTTGTTTTTGTACGATTCTAAGGAGTCAATCTGGAACTTTTCCATATCGGTAACCACCCTCAAAATCTCCACATCGTGGATGGTGGTCACAGAATATTGATTAGTACTGCCCGATAACCCATAAGAGGTGAGCCACGACGGGAGCCAGATGCGCCTTTTGTCCCCCTCTCTCATCGTCAACACCATTTCGTCAATCCCCTCCATCAGCGAATTCCAGCCGGCGAACCACAGATGGGGCCCGTAGTAGGTGGCGTGGGAGAAATTTCCTAACTGCTTTGCCACTTGCTCATCGGAGGATAACAATTTGGTATCGGTGGTTCCGGAAGAAGTATAGCCATAGTAGTAGTCATAATAATAAGAAGGAGTACCTGAGCCCCACGAATAGTCTTCGGTAAAAAAATCGAGGGTAGAAGAGCGAACATAGACATAGCTTTCCCTCTCTACCGCCTTTCCCCTGCCTTTCGCCTGAATCATGTAGTACATCCCCGACCCCGTTTTGTGGAGGGTATCAAGGTATTTTGTCTGTACCCGCGCTTGCAGGAGGCGCTCCTCCCGAGATCGGATACTTTCATTCACTTCACGCGCACAAGAGAAGGCGCATATAACAAGGAGTGCAAACAGTAACTTACGCATATATATATATCCCATTGACTATTAACTTTAAACTATTGACTATTAAGACTATTAATTTTAAACTCTTGACTATTAACTATTAACTCTAAACTATTGACTACTAACTTTATACCATTGGCTACTACCCTTAAACCATTGACTACTATCTTAAATTTTCAATTCTTACTACTTAACTCCTTTATTCTCATTTCTCAATTCTTTTAATTCCAAATTCTTACTTCTTAACTCTTCCAATTCTCAATTCTCAATTCTTCCCTTTTTTAGCGCCCGCAAAAGTAATGATTTATTCCTTTCTCACGATACCTAAAATTTCCACTTCAAACATCAAAGGAGACATTCTGGGTATGGTAGAGAGCTCTTTATTCCCGTAACCATACTGAGAGGTAAAGATGATGTAGGCATACTCCCCTGCCCGCATACCCACCAATCCGGCATCAAGACCGGGAACGAAGTAACCTGTTCCCACCACATTTCTGCCATAATCGTCCGGGACCACCGAGAGCGGCCATGCGCCTCGCTCCACGATTTCGGGAACATTGGTGGCAAAAACCGCCCCTTTCCCCGTACTAAAAATATACCCGATATAGAGAAACACAGCCGTATCCCCAGGCGCAATCGTATCGTTGCCACTTCCGGGGTTCCACACAATCCGGTTGGTCTCTCTCTTATTGGTCACCACAATAACGGTGTCTCTCTTCTTTTTGTAGGCTTCGCTTGTATCCCTTGTGATATAAGCGTCTATATTCTTTTCCTGTTGCGCCAACTGATTTTTTTCATCTTCCTTTGTGCAGAAGCAGGAGAGGGAGAGGGAAAGTAGGAGGAGTATTGTGATGGGAAAGAATCTGTTCATAAGTCTAAGGTATTGGGGTTAAAGGTTGCAATTATCGCGCCAAGATATTGGCGGTATAGGAAATTCTGTATTGATCAAGCATTTATTCGCATATTGGTTCACAAGTTCATTGATTGTATCATGAGTTCACGGATTGGTTCACAAGTTCAATGATTGTTTCATGAGTTCACGGATTGGTTCACAAGTTCGCTCATTGTTTGGCCCTGTTCTTTGGGGGCTTCACTTTCAAATAGCGCTTGCATAATGATGCCCGGAAGTTCGGCAAATGTGCAGAAGAGCCTTCCCCCTGATGCCTGTTTGTGCCCGCCTCCGTTAAAGAAACGTTTGCCCATCTCATTTACATCCACGCCATTTCTGGAACGCAACGATACCCGGATGTAGTCAGGAGTCTCCACAAACAACATCGACACGTCCACCTCCTTAATGTTCATGGGGATATTCACAAAGCCCTCAGAATCCCCCGGACGGAATCCAAACTGTTCCTGTTCAACAAGACTCAACGTCATATAGGCGGCGCGGTAGGGTCGAACCAGCACCATCCTGTTATAGACGGCATGGGCCATAAAACGCATACGTTTTTCTGTAAAAGCCCCAAATACACGTTGTTGTATCTCTTCTTTTGAAGCGCCCAAACGGAGCAGCTGCGCTGCAACTTCAAAAGTGCCTGCCGAAACGGTATGAAAGAAGTTGTTGGTATCGGTCATGATGCCCACATAGAGCGGCTCAACAGCGCCCACAGGAAAGGGGGAGACCATTTCGAGTGCACAAATTACCCGATAGACCACCTCGCAAGTTGAACTCATCTCCGAATCGGAAAAAGTGAGGTCAAAATCGTTCAGCACGGGGTCGGGATGGTGATCGATCACCACCTTTGGAATCGACAGAGAAGCAATCTCTTCGCCGAGGGCATACATTCTATTTAAAGCATTAACATCAAGGCATATAACAGCATCTGCCTCCCTTAGCGCAAGTGTACAAAATTTTTGTTTATATTTATAAATCAATATTTTATCCTCTTTTGACCTGTCAAGGAAAGCAAGAAAGTCAGGATAGGCGTTTGGAACCATTACATAGACCCGTTTTCCAAGCACCCTGAGAAAGGTGGCAAACGCCTGAATAGCGCCAATTGCATCCCCGTCAGGATGAACATGAGTCGCCAATACAAAAGTGTTTCGGGAGTGAATCAAGTGGCGCAAATGCTCTATTTCTAAACTCTTATATGACATAAATCTTTTCAGTTATCTATTCAAAGATGAATTTCAGACACACAAAGATAAAAAAAGTTGCGGCGGTATTATTTTTTTTTTTAGTTTTGCGCAATAATGTGAATCTAAAATTATAATCCTAATATGAAAAAACTCCTTGTTATTGTTATTCTTCCAGCCATTATCCTTGTTCTGGGATACCTCATTGTCGAAAGCATTTCTAAGCCGGTTCGTTTTAATCGGGAGGTGAAAAGACGCGAAGCCGTAACTATTGAACGGTTAAAAGACATCCGCACCCTGCAGGTGCAATTTAAGTCTAAATACAGCAGATTTACAGCTGACTTGGATTCGTTGATCGATTTTTACAGAGAGGGCACGATCACTATTGTCAGACAAGTAGGTTCTTGGGACGACTCCCTTGCAGTTGCCCAAAAGAGGGTATTTCGCGACAGTATCTCCATCTTTGTACGTGACACCCTCCTAAAACGTCCCGGATTTGTTATCGATTCCCTCAAGTGGATTCCTTTCTCCGGCGGCAAAGCGTTTCTTATGGAGGCAATTATCAAGCCTGTCTCCGGTGTGCAGGTTCCCCTCTTTGAGGCATCGGCGCCTTACAACGATCTGCTGCGTGGCTTAGATCCACAACTAATCATCAACCTTAAGGCCGAACGAATTGACATGAATCGTTATCCCGGCTTGCGAGTGGGTAGTATCGAAGCGCCAAACAACAATGCGGGCAACTGGGAATAGACGTCACTATGCCTTATCTGATCAATAAGCGTATTGATTTAACCAGGACTTCCCGATGCCGATTATCCATTCAAGCCCACTTGAATGGATTTTCTTTTGCGATACTGGATGAAGCTGAGGCCACAACCCTCTGCCGTCAGTTGCATGGCCACACCTTTCCCGATAGCCATAACCCCGACGACATCTATTCCGAGACGATTATGTGGTGCCAGAAGTATTCTCAGCTCAAATACCACTATGCTTCAACTCAGTGTGTTTTTTGCACCCCCACATTCACCCTTGTCCCCGAATCGCTCTTTGATCCCGACAGGGCCGCCGCAATCTTACAATCTGTTCATAACATCAATGATTTAGACGAAATCTACTTCCACCCTCTGCCCCAATTGGAAGCCATCTGTGTCTATGCCATTCCCAACTCTATAACGGCACCCATACTCAAGCATCAACCCACAACACGCTTCTACTCGATTGCCGTTCCTCTGATCCAAATGCTCATGCCCCTATATGGACACACCCGAATACTCTTCTACGTTCACAACGACTACCTCTACCTCACCTTAGCGAAAGAGCAACAACTGTTGTTGTGCAACGCCTACCACACCCCCGAGTTCACCACCGCCCTCTATTTCCTCTCTCTTGTGCTCCATCAGTGGCAACTAAACCCCGATTCGACCTCCCTCTACATCAGCGGACAAATCCCCAAGCACCACCGGAAGATGTTGCACAACTACTTCCCGTTTATCACCGCCCTCTCCCACAACTCCATAGCACTACCCACGCTGGAGCACACCTTGGAATACGGCACCATCCTCCACACCGTATGCGCATCATAGGGGGCGCCCTAAAAGGTAGGGAGATTCACGCGCCCCACCTCACCGCCCGTCCCACCACCGACTTTGCCAAAGAAGGGCTCTTTAATATTCTCGCCAATATGGTTGACTTTGAAGAACTACACATCCTCGACCTCTTTGGCGGCAGCGGCAACATCACCTTCGAGTTCGCCTCCCGCGGCTGCCCAAGCGTCACCTGCGTAGAGATGAATTCCGTGCACGCATCCTTCATCAAAAAGACCGCCCAACAACTCCAGCTAAACTCCATCCGCGTTGTTCGCCACAACGTCTTCGACTTCATCCCCATCTGCACCCAAACCTACGACCTCATCTTCGCCGACCCACCGTTCGACCTGCAACACTTTGAGAAACTCCCCATCAAAATCTTCTCCGCCAACATCCTTAACCCCAACGGCATCTTTATTTTAGAGCACCCAATTTCCTTCGATTTCCATGACATTCAAGGATTTCGCCGAAGAGTCAAATACGGAAATGTCCACTTCAGCTTCTTCTCCCCTCCCCCATCCACTTCCTCACCCCCATCCACTTCCCAAACCTCTCCTCAAACCCCATCTCCATCCTCATCCTCTTCCACATAGCCCCTCCTCATTCCCTCCCCAAACACGCAATTGGCCATCCAAATCGCCAAAAAATCACAAAAAGATTTGCACAAATCAAAAATATGCGTACATTTGCAGCCCCAATTATCTGGTTCGGTAGTTCAGTTGGTTAGAATACGTGCCTGTCACGCACGGGGTCGCGGGTTCGAG
>Ga0123353_10015746_pt1 | contig 11011 bp, 9 predicted proteins | sample TergutLab28metaG_3_FD_92763 | JGI IMG/M metagenome (GOLD analysis project Ga0123353, IMG submission 92763) | Labiotermes labralis P3 segment gut microbial communities from Petit-Saut dam, French Guiana - Lab288 P3 | ecosystem: Host-associated > Arthropoda: Insects > Digestive system > Gut ... | reverse complement strand
GTCTTGACGCATGGCATCGCCGTTTGGAATTTTTCTTTTTGAGATTTCGGATTTGTTTCGGATTTCGTGCTTCGGATTTCGGATTTTCCTCGTCACGCCGCCGCCGCGTCGGACTGTAGCGCCCGGGTGGCCCAGGACATGCTTTTGCGGAAGGCCGGCGCCAGCGGGGTCTCGGGAATATTCATCGTCGAGGCCATGCGCGACAACGTCGGCCAATCGGCGTTTTCGTACGCGAGCATCATCCGATGCACATTGGCGTACGGACCCGTTCCCGCCAGCAGCGCGTTCTTGATGTTCATACTCAACGGAACTTCCGCCAGCATCTTCTCCATCGGCTGATCCATCAGCGCGTCGATCACCGAGAACATGCCCATCAGGAACAGCTCCGACGCGTTGCGCCGCAGTCCGCAGATCACGGCCAGCGACTCGGCGAATTTCGCGCGAGTCAGGGCCAGCATGAGCAGTTCGGGTTTGGCTTCGCCGGCCTGGCTGAGCGCCACCAGCGACGCCCACTGCTGAATCTCCACCGGACCCAGCAGCACCAACGCATGCCGGATCGACCGAACCTCGTACCGCAAACCAAACCAGGCCGAGTTGATCAACCGCAGCAACCGGTACGTCAACCCGACGTCCTGCTCAATCAGGGCGGCCACGGTGTCGTACGAGAAGGGCTGCTGATTGACTTCCCGCATTAATTGTAGACACAGTAACTGGTTATGGGCCAGTTCGTTTCCGATGATGACGTCCGGTCGGTTGAAAAACTGTCCCTGGAACAGCGCAAAACCCATCTGGGCAGCCTGGGTGAACTGCTCCGGCGTGTCAATATCCTGGGCGCCCACGAGAATCTGCCGCGTGCAGCACTCGTCGCAAATGAGCTGGAGTTCCTGCGGGGAATGGTGGGCAACATGAACCCTCGCAAGACTGGTCAACGAACTCAGCGGACCGTTGGCGACGGACGGGGAGAAATTGTCCACGGCCAGCAGGTATCCGCGCTTTCGTAACTGCTGACACCGAATGATGATATCGTTATCCGACTCCAGCAGGCCGTCCACGCACGGAATCATCGCGTCGGAGGAGAACAACTGCGGAAAACCCGCCAGCATCAATTCACGAGGAAAGTGAACCAGCGCTTTTTTACCGCCCGAGAGTTCCTCGAAGTTCAACAGGGTCATCAGACCTTGCGAGGCGGCTTCGGGGTCCAGGCAGCATTGCTCATAACCGGGACGAAAGGCGAGTTCGTACACGCTTACATTGCGGCTGCCATCAAAGACAGGAAATCTGGCGACAAACACATCCATAGTTTCCATTGCTTTCCATAAGGCGGCTTACGACAACCGCACATTGCCCATATTATCAGCGTTCACCATATTATCGAAAGCAATGAAAAAAACTTTAGGCCGGTGTCTCGGAAAAAGAAAAAAATTCGCAAACGATGTGGCCACGATGTGAAGTAAACGTATATTACTTCACCTGCTTGGCCAATTCCGTGACGGCCTGGGTTGTTTTTCCCTGGACGCGGAGCAAGTACCAGGCGGCGGCCGCTTGCAGGGCGGGATTTTTGTTTTTGTCGGTGACGATTTCCGTCAGGAATTCGGTGGCCCGTTTATCGCCGTTTCGGCCCAGTGTCAGGGCGGCGTCCTGCTGAATGTCGGGGTAGGCGCTTTTCAGCAGCGGACCGGCCAGGTCGCACACCAGCGCGGAGGGTTCGGCCTTGTAGAGTCCGGTGGAGGTGACTCGCAGGACGGCGTCGTATCGGCCCGTGACGAGTTTTTTGAGCCCCTCGACGGCCTTGGGCGAGCCCAGTTCCGCCAGCCACTTCACCATCAGGGCGGCGGAGATGTGCTCGCGTTTCATGAAGGACTCGTCGCGGGAGACGGAGGCGATGAAGGTCAGAAAGGCTGGCGTGTAGGTATCGGCGGCGCGGGCGTCCTTTTTCACGTCGGCTTTGGCGCAGTCCATCACGTATTCGACGACGATGGGGTGCCCAAGCTCCATCGCCTCGGCCAGCGGTTCGGCCAGACCCTTGAACCCCTCCTCCCTCCGGGCCAGTTCCAGTCGGGCCAGGATTCCGGGAAGTCCCTTTTCCTTCGCCAGCCTCTTGAGCACGACGGGCGCGTCGGTCCGGTCCGAGAGCACACGCGTCATCAGGCACTGGAAGGTCCGGTTGTCGCTGTCGGCGATGGCCTTTCCAAGCCGCGCTCCGGCGGATTCGTCCAGCGCCGAGAGCGTCCGGTACGCGCGAACCCGCATGAGGTCGTCCAGGTGCGTCGCGGTCAGGGCGTCCTCCAACAGCGGTACGGCGGCCTTGATTTTCTGCTCCATCGCCTGCTCAATCAGCAGCGCCACCAGGGCGGGTTCGGTCTCGACGTCGCGGACGATCGCGCGAAGCGGCGCAAGCATTGCGGTGTTTCCGATGGCCAGCAGACTCATTCGCGCCATGGCGGCGGTGGGCAGGTCCTTGGATTCGATCAGTTTCTGGAGCACCGGTTTAACGTCGTCAGGTTGGCCCAGTTTCACCAGAGCCCGCGCGGCAATACACTGGATGTTCTCGTCGCTGCTCTTGAGGGCCTCCCGCAGCGGGTCGGCGGGGATCGCGTCGAGTCCCAGCAGGGCGATCAGCGCCTCGATGCGGACGGTGCTGTCGCTGTCGTGGATGAAGCGGTCGGCCAGGGCGCGCGTGGCGTCCTTTCCGGCGAGTTCCGTCATGCAGGCCACCGCGAACTGCCGCAGCCTCGCGTCCCCGCTCTTGGCCAGGGCCTCCAGCCACGGCAGCAGTTCCTTGTCCCCCGTGGCCCGCAGCGCGAGCAGGGCCATGTCCGCCGACTGCCGCTCCCGGAGCAGCTTCACTAACACCGCCTGCGGGTCCGCCGCCGACTTGGGCTGCGCCGACACCGACGCGGAACCCGCCAACAACGCACAGACGAAGACCACAATTGCCAACCACCATCCGTTTCGTGTTCGCATGGCCTGTTTATACCCCAACGACCCTGGAAAAACAGATTTTTTTTGACACTGTAGCAACGTTGCATGGTTCCGACTTCGTAAAAGACCGAGCGGGAGTACGCGGATTGAAGGATTGAAGGATTCGTCGTTCCGTACGGCAGGTCCAATCCTCCCTGAATCCGCGTAATCCCGCTCGGTCTTTTACGAAGTCGGAACCATGCAACGTTGCTACAGTCTCTTTTTTTACCGAGAAAAATTTAGAAAATCAGTGAACAATTCATCGCCTCGTGACGTGATACAGGCAGAGCGAGCGAGAGGGGCCACCCACCTGCAGGCCCCTCCGGCCGGCGGTGGTTTTTGTCCTCCTTTCCTCCGTCGGCCGATTTTTTGCGCGCGTAGCACGGGCAAGATGCCCGTGCTACGGCGCGAGCACCCGCGCTCAGATAAACTCCCACAGATCATCCGGTGTGGAACCGTGGCCGTGGTCGGGCGGGTCGTTGCGGTGGGTGTAGGCGTCGCGAATGATCTCCAGATCCGGCAGGGCGGCGATGAACTGGCGGCCGTAGGGTTTGCTCATCAGACGATGGTCCAGCACGACGACGATTCCCGTGTCGCTGCGGCTGCGGATCAGGCGGCCGAACCCCTGTTTAAATCGGATGACGGCCTCGGGCAGTTGATACTCACCGAACGGGTTCCCGCCGGTTTTTCGGATGGAGTCGATGCGGGCCTCGATCAACGGCGCGTCGGGAACGGCGAAGGGCAGCTTCGTAATGATGACGTTGGAGAGCGCCTCGCCGGCCACGTCCACGCCCTGCCAGAAACTCATGTTGCCCAGCAGCACGCCGCGTCCACCCTCGCGAAACCGCTTGAGCATGGCCGATCGCGGCAGATCGCCACCCTGCACGAGCAGGTCGAAATCGTTCAGATCGCAGAATCCCCGCAGTTCGTCGGCGGCCCGCTGGAGCATGGAAAAACTGGTGAATAGCACGAAGCACCGCCCGCGGCTGAGCGCGAGGTAGTGCTCGATCGCACGGCAGGCGGCGGGCACGAAACGGGCCGTGTCGTTGGGATCGCCCAGTTGCGTTTCGACGTACAGTTTTGCCTGTCTCCGGTAGTCGAACGGGCTGGCGAGCAGAATCTCACCGCCGCTGTGCACGCCCAGGCGGCGGCGAAGATAGTCGAACCCGCGCCCCTGTCCACCGCGCGAGGTGGCCGTGGTGGCCAGCGTGGCGCTGGTGAGCACGACGGCGTTCATCGTGTCGAAGAGGCGTTCCGCCAGCAGCGGGGCCACGTCCACCGGCGCCGACGCCAGCGTCACCTGCCGCCGCCGTCCCATCGGCCTCCGCTCCAGCCAATACGCCTGGCGGTCGTCGGCCTGTTCCAGCAGCGCCTCCACGTTGGCCGCCAGATCGCCCGCCCGCTGCTCCAAGCCCTGCAACTCCAGGCCCTGCTCGTCGGTGAGGCTTTTCCGCAACGCTTTGAATTTGCCCGCCAGATCGTTCAGCGCCGGCGACAGGGAGTTGGGCACGATGCCAGGCCTCGTGATCCGCCCGTTTCCGCCGACGTCCTCGACGGGGGCAACTTCGAGCGCGTCGAAAAAATCCGCCGCCGCCGTCGCCACCCGATTGGCCGACGCGATCGCGTCGTTGTCGCCGATCATCGCCAGCACCCCCCGACCGGTGCGCTCGTCGTACACGTCGCGTAGAAAATAGTCCATCGCCGTCGACGAGACGTTCACGCCGAAGTGATCGCTGGCCGCCTGCTCGACCGTGTGGGCCTCGTCGAGAATCGCGATACTGTATTCCCCCAGTAGGTTCGCCTCCTCGCCCAACGCCAGGTTGCTGAAAAACAGCGCGTGATTGACCACGACCAGACGGGCCTTTTCGACCTTCTCGCGGGCCTTTCGAAAAAAACAGGCCGTCCGGTCGTCGCACCGTCCGCCCGCGCACATGCCGCTCTCGCAGCGCAGCTTCGCCCAAAGCCCCGGCTGTACGGCGAAGCCCAGGTCCTGCATTGAGCCGTCTTCCGTCTCCTGGGCCCACTCGGCGACGCGCTCGAGTTGGTCCTGTTCGTCCCGTTCGTACACCAGCTTGCCGCGGTTCCGCGTCGCCAGCCCCAGCCGCCGGAGGCAGAGGTAATTGCCGCGTCCCTTGGCGAGCACGGCCTCGAACTTCACGGGCAGAATCCGCTGGAGAAACGGCAGATCCTTGCCCATCAACTGTTCCTGAAGAGCGATGGTGTAGGTGGAGACGACCACCCGCTGATTGGCCTGGTCGGCCCGGAGAATCGCCGGAACGAGGTAGGCGAAGCTTTTGCCCACGCCCGTTCCCGCCTCGGCCAGCAGATGCTCGGGTTTGGCCAGCGCCGCTTCCACCGCGCGGGCCATCTGCAACTGCTCGTCGCGCTGTTCAAAGGAGGGCAGCGCCCGCGAAATCAACCCGCCCGGGGCCAGGATGTCGTCAACCGTAAGCGTCATAAGGTTCGCATGGGAACGGGCCTGTCCGGCGGCGCGATCGGGTACATCAATTTGTGGGTGAATTTCAGGATAAACCAGATGGTGATGACGGCCAGGGTGAAGGCGATGATGGTCGCCAGGACCGTGATGAACGTCCGCCCGCGGACGATGGATGCCTCCATCGACACCACGATGTGATCCTTCGCCAGCGTGAGCATCGCCAGAAGGATCGCCCCCACCGTCGGCCAGATGCTGATCGAGTAGATTCCGCTGATCAGAAACTCCGCCCGGCTGACCAGTCGTCCGTCCGTGAGGCGATAGAGCAACTGCCCGCCGGCGCCGACCTCCACCCACCCGTTCACCGCCTCACCGCCCAGGAACATATACAGGATGGTATAGGCCAGGAAATTCACCAGGCCGATCAGGATAATCCAGATGCAGATTTTGGTTTTCCTGTCCATATCGGCGCCCCAGCGTCCGGTGTTTACATCATCCGTTGCGTCACGAACATCACGTTGTCATGTCCGGGGACGATGACGTCGGCCAGGTCCAGCAGTTCGGCCAGCGAGTCCAGGGCCGATTCGGTGTCGGTGGCGCCTTCCCAGACCTGCCCCCGCTCCACGTGCTCGCGTGTCAAGGCCGCGTCTCCGGCGATCACGATGGTGGCCGTGGGCGGTGTCAGCAGCAGACCGGCCGACCCGAAGCTGGGTCCTGGAAGCGGGAACAGGCTGACCTGCTCGCTGAATTTATCCGGTGCGGGTTTGAACCGCTCCAGCAGCGCCAGGTCCGCCTCGACCAGGGCGGCATCGTCACCGGAAAGCCGGTCGGCCGAATCGCGCAGGGCCGCCAGGTGACGGCCGTACGCGCCCAGTTCCGCCTCGCAGCACCACCAGCGGGCGGAAGCGAACGCCGAGAGGCCGCGGCGATGCACCGGACGAAGCGACGTGCAGAACACGTCCGTGACGCGGTCGAGCGTCTGCCCGGTGCGTTCGAACACCCTGACCTCCAACATCGCCGCCGGAAGCGACGGATCCACAAGGATCCGCCGCTTTCCGTCGGTAATCAGCGTGGTGGTGGCGTGGCTGGTCCGCACCGGACGCGCCTCGCCCCACAACCGGTTCATCGCCAGCGTTCCGATACTGATAACAATATAGTCCATGTCTCTGTTCGTTACACGCGGACCTCGACACGGCGGCCTTTCTTGGCCGACTCGATCGCCGCGAAGACCATGGCCAGACTCTTGATGTTGTCGTGGCACTCGGTCTGCGGTTTCACGCCGTCGTTGAGGAACGCGAGCATCTCCCGCAACCCGCCGTGCATGCCGCCGAAGGGCATCGGGCTGACCGTCACGGGCAAGTCCTTGAGCGGCTGGGCCCATTTCTCGGGCTGGTACGCGCCGTCCTGCACCTGACCGGTGGGCATCTGGTCCACGGCGTAGAGCAGCGTTCCCTTCTCGCCGATGTATCGCCAGTCGCCGTGCCAGCTCGTGCCGCACCCGTCGGCACACCAACTGCCGCGGTAGTTGAACATCACGCCGTCGCCCATCTCGAAGATGCAACTGGCGGCCACGTCGCCCTTGTACCACGACCCCTTGGGATTATACTCATGGGCGTAGACGGAGAGGGCGTCTTTGCCGGACATGAAACGGATCAGGTCGAAATGGTGAATCGACATGTCGAGGATCAGCGGGCTGTCCATTTCGTCGCGGAACCCGCCGAAGCGCGGCGCGAGGTAGAAATCGCAGTTGACCGTGTTGAGCACGCCCAGTTCGCCGCTGTCGACGGTCAGGCGCACGGTGTCGTTGAACTTGTCCCACCGCCGCGACTGGCTGACCATGTACATCTTTCCGGTCTCTTCCGACGTCTTGACCATCTTGCGGGCCTGCGCCATGCTGGCGGCCATGGGCTTCTCGCCGATGACGTGACATCCCGCCCGCAGCGCGGTGCAGGTGACGGCGCAGTGGGCTTCGGGGATGGTCAGATCGAGCACGAAATCGGGCTTGCACCGCTTGAGCGTTTTTTTGAGGTCGGTGCTGACCTCAACATTGGCCAGTTCGGGATACTTCGCCAGGCGGGCCTTGGCGGTTTCGATGTTGAGATCCACCGCGGCCGCCACCTCGACGTTTTCCGCGATCAACGGCGGAAACCACGCGCCCGAAATTCCACCACATCCGGCCACCACCACACGTTTCTGTGCCATGAAAGGCTCTCCTTGCTGATGTTCACACCCGCGCGGGGATTCCAACCCCACGCGAATCCCCCACAGCGTACCGTGTGACGTGGCGGTTGTGAAGAGTCTTTCATTTTGATGGACTTCGAACCTCGTTTGAGTGAGAATGATCCGCCACGCACGAGAGGCGAAAGCTCGCCTCTCGGAATGCGCATGCAAACCAAACGCAGGAGAACAAACGAATGAAGCGGACGAATGTGGAACTCAACCCGTGCCGGTTCGACGTGTTGACCGACGGCAAGCGGTTTGTCGGACTGGGGAAAATCTGGATCGGAAACACGCTGGTACGGTCGGGCCGACTGCCGGTGACGGTGTACACGCAGACGTTCGGCGGGCTGGAAACCGATCATCTCGAACTGCTCACCATTCAGCAGACCAAACAGGAAATCCGCATCCGCACGCGGATGTTCTTCCGCCCGATGCGCGTCAAAATGATGCGCGACCACAGCTACGACCCGATCCACGACCTGGGCGACTGGGACACGGACGTCTTGGCCGGGTCCGGCGAACTGGACATCGTGCTCCGCCGCGCGAGCGACACGTTCAACGGCGTCGGCTTCGAGGGATTCCGCTATCATTACGAATACCGCGGCAAGGACACGCCGATTTTCTACCTGCTGGACCAGGCCACGTGGGAACTGAGTGGCGACATCCTCGGCGCGACGGCGATTTCGCAGTCGGCCTGCTCCGCGCCGTCGGCAACCTTCGCGAAGGACACCGCCTGGTCCACCGAGGGATTCCTGCACTTCCTGGTGGACGCCGACCAGGCCCAGAACCCGGTGATGACGCACAACCTGCCGCGCTGGGCGTCGCACGGGTCGTTCGATTTTCAGTACAAGGGCAACGACACGCTGATCGGCGTGTTCGAACGCGTGGAGTTGATCCGCTCGGTGCAGTGCCGCGACGCGGGCAAAGGGGAACTCAAAACGTTCGACAAGCACATTTTCGACCAGGCGACGGAATTCGCCACCTCGGCCAAGGCCATCCTGCTCAGCCGGGCCGATCGCACCGAAACCGACCAGCGCAACCTCTGGAGCTGGATCTACGAGGAAACCGACGCCCGCGCACGGGCCGAGTACGGTATTCGCGAAGAACCGTTCATCCCGCATCTGTACCAGAATTTCTGGGTCGACTTCACGATCGACAGCTACTACAAGGACCTGCTTCCCGCGGCCATCGCCATCGGCTGCAAGAGGCTGTTCCTGGACAACATCAAGAAGTCGGACATGACCTCCCGCATCAAGTATCCCGACCTGCCCAACGGGAACATGTGCTGCGGGCACGAGTACGAGATCGCGCCGGAACTGGGCGGGATCAAGCGGGTCAAGGCGTTCGTGGCCGAGGCCCACAAACACGGCGTGCACCCGATGTGCTGGACCAACAACGACCAGGCGCATTTCAGTCCGCTCAACGCGTCCGAGCGCGATGCGAAGGGCTGGTACGTCCGCATGGAGGACACGCGGCTGAAGTGGGGCGGCGCGTACGCCGGATGCATGAGCGTGCTGGACATGGCCAATCCCGAGGTGCGGGATTATTTCGTCAAGTCCCACGTCGCCATCAAGAAGCAGACGGGCATGGACGCGTTTTTCTTCGACAGTTTCTATAACCTGGGATTCATGCCGGTGAACTTCGCCAACTGCAAGCCGCGCACGATGTGGAAGGGGCTGCTGGAAACCTGGCGGCGGTTGCAGCAGGCGGGACTCAACCTGGAGATGGAATCGTTCGGACCCTGGGGCCAGGTGCAGCACGGCCATCCGTCAAGCTACGATATTCCGAACATTTTCGCCTGCTACAAGGTCGGAGTGGGCAACGATTACACGACCGTCCCGAGCGACCATCCGCTCAAGGACATGACGGCCGAAGACGCGGCCGGCGCGTACTACACGCTGGCCCACATGGCCGGCGCCCACATGCCGCTGCACTTCCCGGACGGCAGGCGGATCGACGAAGTGTGGGGCGCGGAGCATCGCCGGGCGCTGGCGGACTACCACGCCATGCAGCCGGCGATGAACCGGCGGTACTTGCAGGAGGACGGAAAGGCGGTCCTCTGGCACGATTACGCCGGAAAACGGGCCACCGTGTTCAACTTCGCCACCCGCCGCCTCGCGCTGCCGGGCAAGGTGAAGGACGTCAGCACCGGGCAATCGCTTCCGCTTTCGGACAGCTACGAACTCCTCGCCAACCACACCTACGTGCTGACCAACACGGAACTGCCGCGGGAGTTGGACGAATAATACAAAGATCGCCAGAATGCGTTTACTGGCCCTGCCATTAGGCGTCGTAGGACGTTGTGTAAAATGAAACGTTGTTCGTTCCACAACATCCTGCGACGCCTAGTGGCAGGGCCAGTAAAAACATTGGTTCGAACCCAACGTCCTCTCCATGCCAACCGTTCCTCACGCCGCGTGACGTTGCAGGGTTCTTGTGACGTCGGAGGCGGATTCGAACATCCGGCTGGGCAGCGACTGGAGGATCGCCAGGACCGAACTGGAAAGATTTCGCGCGGAGGCTTGTTCCTCAAGCTGCTCGGGACTGGCGGGAAACGACGCCTCCTTCAAAAACGCATTCAACTGGTTGGTTTCGAAATTGAGATGAAACGGCATGGATCGCCCCCCGCGTATGACCCCACATCTATTGTAGGCGGGAAAGGACACTGTAGCAACGTTGCATGGCCCGCGCTCGTTCGACTTCGTAAAAGACCGAGCGGGATTGCGCGGATTACGGGATTACAGGATTGCATGGTTCCGAGTCGTTCCGCGCGACAAACTCAATCCGTAAATCCTACTCCCTGAATCCGCGTAATCCCGCTCGGTCTTTTCGAAGTCGGAACCATGCAACGATGCTACAGTCTCCGGGAAAGGCCTATTTCCGCGTCATGAACACTTTTACCCATGCCTGGCCGTCCTGCGTTTCGTAGGCGATGTTGATCTGTTCGCCGCCGCGCGTGAAGTTCGGGCCGGTTTTGTCGAAACCGTGCCCGCGAAGGAACGGTTCGAGCTGGCGCGTCACCTCGTCGCGGGGGAACGTGGTGCGAAAATGGAGATGGTTGATCTCGATGTCGCCGCCCTCGCAAAAGTAAAAGTGCGTGGGCTCGCCCGTCAGGCCCGGCAGGGGAAGCTCTCGCAGCACGGCGGGGATCAGCATGCGGGTCTGTAGCCAGTCGCCCGGCTGAACCGTCACGCCGCCCGACCGCCGCCATTGACTCTTACGAAAGGCCGCATACCCTACTCCGATGGCCGACGGCAGCAAGGCCACGATCAACAGCAGGGCAATGATCTTGAAGGGTTTTCGCATGACGCACCCACTGGGCGCAACAGGACTCGAACCTGTGACTTCATCCTTGTAAGGGATGCGCTCTAGCCAACTGAGCTATGCGCCCGTCGC
>Ga0123353_10015745_pt1 | contig 11011 bp, 11 predicted proteins | sample TergutLab28metaG_3_FD_92763 | JGI IMG/M metagenome (GOLD analysis project Ga0123353, IMG submission 92763) | Labiotermes labralis P3 segment gut microbial communities from Petit-Saut dam, French Guiana - Lab288 P3 | ecosystem: Host-associated > Arthropoda: Insects > Digestive system > Gut ... | reverse complement strand
GAAGAATTCTGGCTCCCTCTCAAGGCGGTCCAGAAGATCAAGACACACATCCCTCCGACTGGCCTTCTGCTCAGTCGTGAGGTTCTTTGGAACCATCTTGGCGCACACTTTTCTCATGCCCAAATCCTGTGTTAAAATTTGATGGACGGTAAACCGGTTCAAATGTAACTCACTACTGATCATTCTCAACGTCAATCGACGATCTGATCTCACAAGAGACCTCACTCTTTCCACATTGTCGTCCGTTTTTGAGGTTGAAGGTCTTCCAGCACGAGGTTCGTCTTCCACTTGTTCTCGGCCTTCTAAAAAGGACTTGTGCCATCTGAACACCTGTGCCCTGATAGGGAATGCTCTCCATAAGCCTTTTGTAACTATTCATAAGTCGCAGTAGCGGATTCGCCAAGCTTTACACAAAATTTGATGGCACAACTTTGGTCAAACTTTTGCAGGTCCATTTTCGTAACGCACCTCACAAACACAACTTCACTTCAGACGCTCTCAACAATCGCATAGCAACTGTAGCAAGTTCAAACTTGTAATGAGTCTACGGCAGGGGTTAACCTAACTGCTATGTGAAGGGGGAGGCAGCAGCATTGTCGATTCGTGCACAGCGTTGCCAGTCTCATTACTTTTCTACCACACCACGTACGTACAAGTACGTCTCGTATTTCACTAGGACTTACTTCAACATCTAATTTAACTTATTCACTACCATTCTGTGATTCGGCGGTACATCATTTTATTTATGCACTTGGTAAATAATTTTTAAATGAAACAAACAATACGATATGAATTAAAAAAGCAAGAAAGGCAGTAGGAAAAAGGCAGAGTAGAAGGAAGGGAATACAAGGATATGAAATAAAGAGAGAACAAGTGAAATGCGTAAGTGGGTAAATAAATAATGCGCCCACAAGACCTAAGGTTCTCGTTGCGATGTTAATGTAGTTTGAAGGCCCCTGGAATACGAAGCCGTGTAGGTTGGCAAATATTTAACGAAGTTTTGGAGGAGTTAGAGAAAATGTCTGCCTTCCTCTTCATTGGTTCGACAAGTCCAAGAAGAGCGAGCCACTCGAAAAGAGTGCGCTTTTATTGAATTTCCCGAATCCTGTAGAAGGAGGCAACAAGCCCCTCCGAAATGTCAGTAACTTCGTAACAACATACACGGCGTCAAATCCCAGAAGAATTCTCTCTTCAATGAATCTACCTTCGCACTCAGTCTACAGTGATTCTAGGCACAGCACAGAAGGGAATAGTGGAAGAGGCGAGGAAACTGTGACAGGATCAGTGCGGAATGTTGACAAGACATATACAGCACAAACATTTCTCGCTGTGTGGGTTACACGATAAGAGAGTACCTCGTTTTACGGCGGCAGAGACAAACGCCTTATGTAAGTGGTTAGCATGTGCTGTCTACTTTCGTCATCGGTCTCCAGCTCGGAGTCTTAGACATCAGCAGGGCGCCAAGAGGAGTCGGCCGGGCCGTACCGGGGTCACCATGTTACTGAGAAGCAACACTGGTCGCCCGAGGAGGGCTCTAGCTATTCTCCAGGGGTGGTATTTCGGATTATAGCCTTTCTCCACCCAAGACCGTCTGTGCGTGGTGAAGAGACACATCCTACGAGAGGTGACCCTGTTGCGCAGAGCACAGCGGATCTAAAGGAGTAAATATTGAAGAAAAATCCCCAATCCTACGGTGTGTGTGCCGTGCCTTACATTGGGTGAGTCTGTCACAAACGGCACCCTCTGGGATACCAGGCGACCTCCCAGATGTATCCAGCCTTACCAAGTATACGGGCTCTGCTTGGTGGACCTCATACTTCCCCCTCAGAAAAGTAGAATCTAAGGAGTGCTCCGCAATAGGGGACTCCAGCAAGAATTCTACAGAGGGTTCCAATCAAGGGGAACTCCGGTGCCTGGAAGCTTCGCAGGGGGCAACCGGGCAGGATCCAGTCCGTTGACGAGGAAGTTTAAGACAGTTGGTGGGCTCCGGAAGGGGAGCATCTCTCCTTGCGGGAACTCTATTAGGGGGGCTCTTTTCTGGGGATCCGGAAGGATATGGGGAGGAGGGCCCAGAGGATGGATATCACCGGGAACTCTGAGAGATAATTGTAATGGGGCCCCGGAAACGTGGCATCTCTCTCTACGGGAGCTCTGTTAGGGGAACCTGGAGGGGGGCTCCTTTTCTAGGGGCCCTGAAGGTTAAGAAAGGAAGTCTCTGGGAATGGAAAGAGGCTGAGTTGGGCAAACTATAGTGAGCCCATCTACCGGGAATTTTGAGATATGGTTGAAATGACCTCTGGAGGTGGAGTGTCTCTCTCTGTGGGAGCTCTGTGAAGGGAACCTGGAGGGAGGGCTCCCTCGCTGGGGACCCTGAAGGATATGCAGAAGAGGCTCTGGAGACGGGCATCTCTCTTCATAGGGGCCCCGTTTGAGGAACATGGAGGAGGGCTCGTCTAACTGGGACTTTGAGAGATGGATGAATGGGGCTCTGGGATGGGGCGTCTCTCTCTGAAGAGGCCCCATGGAGGAGGCCTCGGGGGGGGGGGGGGCTTCTTCACTGGGGAACATGGAAGATATGTTAGGAAAGTCTCTGGATGCGGACATCTCTCCCCGTGAGGAGTGGGCTCGTATACCGGGGACTTTGGTATGTGAATGAAGGAGGGCTGTAGTAATGGGGCATCTCTCTGTGAAGGGGTTCCATGAAAGGGACCTTGGGGGAGGGATCCATTACTGGGGAACCCAAAAGATAAGGTTTTTGAGAAATATGCAAAATGCCCTGTAGACGGGTATCTCTCTCCATAAGGGCCCTGTTGGGGAACCTGAAGGTGTTCTTCTGCCGGGACTTTTGAGAGAAAAGAAAGTATATACGGGTTCCTTTCTTGGACCCAGAGGCATAGAGGCCATCTGGAACTTTGTTAAAGGAACTGAGCTCCTTTAACTTAGTGTAGATATATTAAGTGAGAGGTAACAATGCCCTCTAGGCGGGTGTTTCTCTCCATTGGGGGCCCCATTGGGGATCCTGGAGGGGATTCGTTTGCCGGGATTCTTTGGGGGAAGGGTAGTATATCTGGGTTCCTTTTCGGACCCAGAGGACATCGAGATTTTAAGAAATGTCATACTAAGTAGGAAACCGCAGTCCACATTTTGTGTGTGTGTGACGCCTTGCCTTCACTCAGATGTACATGTCTGGGTTACTTCTTTTTGGACCCTGAGGATAAGAGAAAACTAATTATAGGGGCCATCTGGAACTTTGCTGAAGGAACAGGGCTATTCTACCTCGTAGAGAATATGGGGCACAAAGAGCCAGTCTTAAGGCCTAGGCGCATTGGGCCCGGAAGGGCTCGAAACCAAATACTATTCTATTCTATTCTACTCTATTCTATTCTACTCTATTCTATTCTAGACATGAGCAGGCATGCAGAGAAACTCCACAAAGCACCCGAATTCCAGCATCTGGCAAATTAAAACTGTCCTGTCCCTGTTCAATCCAGGAGGGCATAGATGAGTGGAGGTAAACTCCACGCATTCTTAACTTCGACATTATACAGAGGTAGTGGCCAGCGTCACGCTATGGATGCTTATTGCCGGGGAAACAGCCCTTTGCACCCACTGATTACAGGGCTGCAGGACCTCAGACCTGTTCTGGACATTTCTGAGCAGAGAAAAATATTTTACCCCGCCGGGAATAAAATATTCTCGGGGTAAAACTTGTAGCCTAGTCACTGTACTGACTGAGCTATCCTGGCACCATGGTGCGTGGTTTATAAGTTAGGGTAACTGCGCTGTTTCGACTGTGAATATTACTAAGCTCCTATACAGAGAAATGAAAATTATGACAATGAAGCAGACTTAACAATGCCAGACGGATAAAGAAAATGCGGAAACACGTCTCTGGTCTTCTGGCCAATACAGAACGTCAGGCACTTTACGATAATTTGGATTTCAGTACAAAATATTATTGAAAAAATGTGTTATTATGCATTTTTATTTCATGTTATTTACTCCTCTCTTGGGAGTAATATTTAATGTATTTTAATAGATTGATTGAGAAGGGAAGGCCACTGCTGTAGCACTTTTAGGAGCGTTCGCAAAATTACGAAAAAAAAAACAACTATTCGCCGTCCGCATGGAACAAATCGATTCCCACTGGACGGATTTTCATGAAATCTGATATTTGAGTGTTTTTTTAAAACTCTGTTGAGAAAATTCAAGTTTCATTAAAATCGTACAAGACTAAAGAGTACTTTCCGTGAAGACCAATATACTCGTACAGTTCTTCTTAGAAGAAAAAATGTTTCAGACAAAACTTGTAGAGAAAATCGAAACACACAATTTGTGTTCAAAAACGGTTTTCGAAAATCGTGCCGTTTATGAGATAATGTGGAAAAATAATGTAGAGCGGGGCAGGCCACAGACTATATGATGCATATGCATTGCATGCTGGATTCCTAAGGCTACAAATACACACTCACAAAATGTAATACTCATTACTTTTCTTCTACAATAATGGTTGCATGAACGCACCTCAATGTTACGTCATACGTACATCGCCTGTCTTGTTCTTTTCTGTAATCTCATTTTGTCTTTTTTTAATGTTTGCCATTCCGAAGTGTTTAACACGCGTATATTTATACAACGATGTATCAGTCAAACACAACAAAACCTTATTATGTTTATTATTGTGTTAGGGCAACGTGTTTCAATTCTTATAGAATCATCTTCAGGCCTTTCTAAGAATACAGATCCTTACTTGGCAATGTTTAAAATGCGCTGTGGGATCCCAAACGCTTACATTCTTGATATAACTCTGTATAAAATGCATGTGTCATTATGTTATTATTATACACTCAGGATACTTATTTCTAAAATTTTAACCGGTACATGTGAAGGAGGTTACACGTATGTATCTGAGATGTGTTGTTGTAGAAATTTGGATATTGTTATATATTTTTTTGCCATGTATAAAATATGTATATAAGCGTTCAAATGTTAAAAACAATAAAAACTATGCACTAAAATAGCAACAATATATAACAAGATCCAGAGTTCTATAACAACACATCTCAAATACATACGTGTAACCTCCTTTATATGTACCGGTTAAAATTTTAGAAATAAGTACCCTGATTGTATAATAAGAACATAAAGACACATGTGTTTTATACAGAGTTATATCAAGAATGTAAGCGTTTGGGATCCCACAGCGCATTTTAAACATTGCTAAGTAAGGATCTGTATCTTACAAGGGTCTGAAGATGATTCTATAAGAATCGAAACATGCTGCCCTAATACAACAATAAACATAATAATATTTTTTGTGTGTTTGACTGATACATCATTGTATAATTATATACCCTTTTTTTTTCCTTGTGGCGGTCAAACGTATGACTGAAACATGTAGTAGGAAGTAATAAACTGAAAGTACGAAAATTCAGGTGTTGTGATTGTGTGATATAGATTGTTAGTGATTAACACCACAGGGTGATGTTGCCCAAATTCGAACCTCAGGTATGATAAAGAGCAGTCTTTGTGCACGCCATGAAGGCATACGGGGGTATGAACGCACAGCTTCACACCTTCTTACATTCGGATATATTGCATATGGAAGTAAATGGTCAGCATCAAGCACTACCGGTACTTGCTGAACAGGAAGCTGGGTGGGGCACAGAGTGTGTCCCGAACTCAGGAATATACGAAAGTTTCTTATCCCGAAAAGAAATCAAACCACTTTTCCTTTGTGTTTCAGCCCGCACCTAGTCGCTACGGCCACTGCTGCTGGGGCTCGGACATTACGACGGAACAGCAGCTAGTAGACTCCAGTTGAAATGTGATGGCACACGGTGCCGCACGGGAGGGGAATTGAAGGGGAAACTGGCGAATGGAGTGGGTAGCTAGTACCCATCACACTACCTCGGAACATGGTGTATCCAGCATTACTACCGCTGATGCGCACACCTCGACTGTCAGTAGTCGACTGAACTGACGCCCCCGCCGATTTAAATGGACTCGTCCGTTTCGCCGAAAGAAGAATTCTGGTTTCTGCGCGTGTGCCATCACATTTCAACTGGCCTCTACAACCGATTGATATTGTGGAAACGTGACTGCGCTGGCACAAGACAGCTTAGCAGTTCTAGCGAGATCCAGACGAAGGTTGAAGAATGGTCGTTAGAAGAGGGGACTGCAAATGTATGAACTGGGTTCAGTTGGCACACACTGCTGTCCGATGGCCGGATAGTTCTAATCACTTTTTCCAGACAACTGATATTAAAATACCTTAGAGCAAGCGATGACCAATACCTTCAGCACCCCTACCAGTGCTTCCTTCATTACCATTCCTTTTTAACAAGGCAGAGGCAATACATGATTCACCCCAGTAACTCCACCACAAAATCTTCAAAGAGGTGCAATCGCCTCCTTCCAGATCTTTACGAATCTATGCCCATGACAATTTGTTCATCCCATTCGACGCTAATAACTTTTGCATTTGAAAAGGTGTTGTTACGTAACCTTATAATCAGAAAATCAATTACCGAGCAAATTTTGTTACGCATGCCCTTGCATTAATTAATAATTAATGAGATAATACAAACAACAAACACGAGATTGAAATATATAATTTCAAATTAAAACTTCAAATCAAACATATTTCGACCCTCTTCGGGTCATCTTCAGGGAGTACACATCAATTACCACATTACGTTTTATACAAGGAGGAGTTGAAGTTTTAGTGTTTTAACCCTTATCCTGCTAACGTGGAGAATACGGCGAGTTCCTAATAATGCCAGCAGATGGCAGATGGGATTTAACTCGGCGTTTAAAGGGTTAATTGTAAAATTGTATAATATTTGTATTTTGTTGGTGTTGTCTTATGTAACGATTAATGAGCGTTTATATTTGCGGCGTAAAATTAAAGATTACAGAATTTACTTTAACAGTTTCTGTGCGTAATTTGGATCGCAACAAATTTTGACTTTTAAAGTTGACGTCACGATCAAAATGTACGACAATGTGATCACTTTACAGTTATTATTAGCATACAAGTTGTATCTGAAATGCTTGGACAGACATCAAGAGTGAGTTCCCCACACCACAACAAGGGAAAATATCATCACTACACTTATGCTAACAGATTTAGACGTACAGCCCAACGGCTTGTTCACCTCAGTCCTTTTATATTTCTATCTGTGGGGACACTTAAAGTCCCTACTGCATTCAGCCCAAATTCAAATGAAGACACAATTTACCTAAACATTTCTGATGCCTGTCAAACCATCTGCAACCGGCCCGGGACCTTGGAAAGTTGGCAACCAACTGGAGGACATTTTGAGCATTTGTTGTGACATGTGACTTGCTACACACTAAGAACCCAACAGTTATTAGACTGTAAAATATGTTATGTCAGTTGTAAATCAAGTATTACACAGTTAAGGTAATAATATTCATTTACTGCAATTTGGTTGTCACCCGGTGGCAGTGGTTATTTTGCGTGTACACAAAATATGAAATTGGTTACTAATAAATTTAAGTCGGGAGGGCTACATGAGAAGCACGCAGAGGCAACTTGGAATCTTGGGAACCATCTCAGCATTTGCTTATAGACACAGGGAAACCAATAAAAACCTGTGTCGAGGTGGCCGGTCGCAGGACCTTCCGAATACTGACTTCTAGTCAGCAGTCCGGCATCTAAAGTAAAAAACAGCAATACACACACAGTACAACAAACACAACAATTTATTATTGAAATTTATCTTTCAGTTAAATTCAAACACCATCAATTTCCGGACAGATGGTTATATGAACCTTTTATTTGCTTTGGTGTGAAGAACTCATTTTCAAGTTTATGGAAACACTTTAGATAATACATCCTGTAAAAACTGATAATGCAGAATTGTTTAGTACTTTTATGTTCTATAGAAAATAAAGCTATCACGTGCATTCACTAGTTTACACCACAAAAAGGGTAAAAGAGGTAAAATTCTCCCTCCCCACACCATGAAGGCATATAGGGGGTAGTACAGGCATGGCTCCACTCATTCTTCATATCCGTTAATTTCACGACCCGGACGCTTTACCTCCGTAAAAGAACCCCGGTGATCATCGAATATGAGGCTGTGGGGCCCCAGAACCAGTCTGGACGTTTTGGAGAAGAGAAAAATCACTTAGCCTTAGCGGGACTCGAACACTGAACCGCCCAGTCCGTAGCCAATCGCTGCATCGACAACTCTACTCTGGCTCTTTAACACCACATCGCCAAAAGCTAAATAGGCTAAAGCTTTAACATGGCCGATGCATTTATTCTACATACTACCAAAAATTCCTTTAACACTACTTGTATGTTACTATGTGGAAGACCTTTGAGAATGCAACATTTGAAGATCACACATTTACTAAATTCATGGCCCGTACGCTGGGCTAGAACGCCACATGCCTTTACAGACTGGGGGTCTTGAAACATGGAGAGCACTATACTGACGTCGCGTAAACAAACAGCTGGTAGTAAAGACTTTCAAACCCTCGCACCCCAATATGTGGTCGACATGCAGCTGCTTCAACTGCTCAATGCGACGATACGCGTGCACTTCTTCCTCCGACAGTTATGCGCTTTATCCGTTGTCACGATAATGACGGATCGACTGCGAACCTCGCTCCTGATACGCTGTAAGGTAAACATCCGTGGAATCTGCTTGTGCCAGCAGTTTGTAAATTACAGTAATAGAGCACCTTAATATTTTTAGACCTGAGGAGCAGATAAATGCCATTTCTACCAGAAAAGTTTCCACGTCTTCATTTACTCTGCCAGACTTTGGTAACGTTGTTCGTGTGTCTAATTACCATGCTTCGAAGAAATTTTGGAAACTGAGGTGTAACTCCACGCAAGTCGGCACTTACTGGTTGTGAAACGTCAACTTTAATGCTCGGCCCTGTTAGTCGTAACGAAATTACGGGCTGAATAAATGGGGAACTGTTTAAAAAGTATCTCAAAACAATAAAACTATAGATGAACTCCACGATTCAATAAGGAGAATAAATTCTGTAAATGATGATGATGATTACTATTATTACTATTCGGTTAACATACAGCATCTTTGTGTTCCATGAAGTTTCGGGAATTTCTTGAACGGCTGAGCAACTAACAGCTTCTCAAGAAGAAACCTGCTGCACGGAACTTGTCCAAAGTAACTCTACTGTTAACTTAGGACATTCATTGTTTATCCATTAGAAAACGCGCGCTTTTGCTAAAACAACACTCCTGAAACGTCCAACAGCCTTTCCACACCTCGTAACCACTCACGTCATACTAGTTTCGACGCCCACACTCCCGCCATCCTCAGGGGCGATCTTTGTTAACATGCTAAGTTGTGTTCGGGATTTTGTTAATTTCATTATAAGACATAATCTTTTCAGAATGTTCCTGTTTGTTGTAATTCGTTTGGTCTTGTACTAGTCATACTGGGTACAAATAATACCACTAACACCTAACTTACACAGCTCAACAAAAACACAGTTTAAAAATAGCTTGGACTATTATCCCTTTGTTGGCATACAATCATCAGCGAGTAACACCGACGACACAGTACAATGAAAAACCAACAGTGTGACGTGAAACAGCACTGAAATTGCAGTAAAATGCAATAAACTCAAAGTGTCCTTTATTTATTAAGAAATCACAAAGCATTTTCGCTTGAGTGGACAAAAACCGGGTCTGTAGCCAGTATGTAAAACATACAGCGCCTGAGTATTACTTATCATAAAAAAATTCACAAAAGCTGAAACGGCAAGATAAAATTCTAAGCAATTTCCACCCCAGGCCCTTAATGCGACCGGAAGGGTTATGTCATTGTAACGCAGTGCCTCAACCACCTGCGCCACCACGTGTCATCTATAACTAGTGACGCCAGTACAAACCGGCTGTAACAGTCAAATACAAATTTTAATTGCAAACCCAGCCTTATAAATAATGACAAATAAGAAGTTAAGCAAAGGGTGCATATGATAATAAAATCAACGGACTTCACAATACAGGTTAAGTAGAGTAACAAGGTTATTATTAATAATGGTACAATTAAAAACTGAAAAGACAGGTAAAGAAACAGCTGACTGGGAGAAGTCCATTAGGGAGGTGAAGGTCCGCGTTGGACTGCAGTGCCATGAAAGCAGAAGAAGACGGGCAACAACGTTCGTAGTCACCGAGGATGACGCGGCCATACGTGTCGAAATCCGTATGACTGATGAATTTATATGAGGTGCAGGAATACTACTGGACACTGAGAACACTTTGCTCTATCCTGCATGTAGTCACGACTGCCAGAGCTGCACTGCAAACCGACTGGTGGGTAGGATCCAGCACCTCACAGTTTTTTTAACTGTAGCTGTGCGCCTTTATGGATGTTGAATTAAAAGGGAATTTCATGGTAAAGCAAATAAATTAGCTAGATTAATTCCACAGCGTATTTACTGTTTTAGTAAGAATCGGAATTTACAGCGTAAGGCGCATCACATTTAATTTACAGCGCAAGGCGCACCACATTTAAATCACAGCGTAAGGCGCACCACATTTAAATCACAGCGTAAGGCGTACCACATTTAATTTACTGCGTAAGGCGTACCACATTTAAATCACAGCGTAAGGCGCACTACATTTAAATCACAGCGTAAGGCGCACCACATTTAAATTACAGCGTAAGGCGCACCACATTTAAATTACAGCGTAAGGCGCAGCACATTTAAATCACAGCGTAAGGCGCAGCACATTTAAATTACAGCGTAAGGCGCACCACATTTAATTTACAGCGTAAGGCGCACCACATTTAAATCACAGCGTAAGGCGCAGCACATTTAAATTACAGCGTAAGGCGCAGCACATTTAAATCACAGCGTAAGGCGCAGCACATTTAAATCACAGCGTAAGGCGCACCACATTTAATTTACAGCGTAAGGCGCACCACATTTAATTTACAGCGTAAGGCGCACCACATTTAAATCACAGCGTAAGGCGCACCACATTTAATTT
>Ga0123353_10015741_pt1 | contig 11012 bp, 6 predicted proteins | sample TergutLab28metaG_3_FD_92763 | JGI IMG/M metagenome (GOLD analysis project Ga0123353, IMG submission 92763) | Labiotermes labralis P3 segment gut microbial communities from Petit-Saut dam, French Guiana - Lab288 P3 | ecosystem: Host-associated > Arthropoda: Insects > Digestive system > Gut ... | reverse complement strand
GTCACACTTCTCAGTACTAAAACAAAAAATAGCAAGCCTATATTATGAATTATTTCAGGCTTCCGCAACAACGTAGATGAGTTCTGCGCTCTTCTGGGATATTACGCAGCGTGTAGTATTAATTCCTTATTGAAGTTTCGAAGTTTCGGAACAACCTATGGGTCACATCTTCAAGTTGCAAGAATCCTGGGAATTTTTGACCCTTGAATATGGGAACAATAAGTTGTCCCGAAACGTCGGTAAGGAATCATCGTTATACACTGCAGCTTATCCCAGAAGAGCGCAGAAAGCACACCTACGTTAGTTTAATAATCCATTTACTTCATGTTACAGGCACAATTGTAATATATTGATATACGTAATTCACAAAGTACCTGAACGCATCAACCACATAATAGACCTTCAAAAATTTTGCCGAATTTTTTTAAAATTTTATGCTATTAATTTAATTATCCTTACCTGATAGAATTCATCCTGCTATGCTTTCAGAGATTCAACTACATCACTTAAAATTGATCGGTCAAACACAAATATACTTATTTAACAGCTACATGTTTCTGTCCGACAAAAATATTATGCATTACACATTGCATTTTTGTCTCCTTTTTACATATTTTATAAAATTGACTGATGATGGTCGAGATTTGGTCGAAACACGTAGCTGTTAATTAAACATAGCTGTGTTTGACTCATCAATTTTAGATGTTGTTGTTAGTGATACTTGCTATGCTATATAACAAAACATTCCATTTATGAATTTGTGTAACAGTCAATGGCACAATGTATAGTGAATCGGAAACAGTTTAGAAGTAAGGGATCAGGGCTTATTTGAAGGCAGTATCTCGGACTTTGCCTAGAGGGACTTAGTGTGCCACGGCTAGCCTAATCCAGGACCTTCATAGACCATCATTTGGACAACAGCCACTCCAGTCTGGTTATGTCCATTCAGATCTCCATTCCTATAGCCCTGTAAACATATATAACGACTGGATTCAAAATGTCACAATAGAGAAAGAGAGTGCGCATGTAACCTGCACAAACAAGAAGTCCCTATCGTCAGAACAGCAAGGCGAATAAAATGAAAAAGATAAAATTTGTATGGACAGTCGCCAGAATAATAGACCTCAAGAAATCCTCTGAGAAAGCAGTGTACATATTCCAGCGACAAGGTTTCAGAGTTCACGGTGGGCTGCGCTCACCTTGAGGTTTTCTCTCGTACTGAGGAATGGCCGAAGATACATCCTGGCAGTACTCGCACGGAGACCTTCATAGACCATCATTTGTGCAACAGCCACTCCAGTCTGGTTGTGTCCATTCAGATCTCCATTCCTGTAGCCCAGTTGCTTCCCTGCCTCGACCACCACGTCGGCAAGAGGGGGACGTGAAGGGAATTGTTGCACCACCATAGGACCGCAGAATCCGTGGTATCCGAGCTCCACCAGTTCTGGGTTCAGGTTATTCTCCGACTTGATGAAGTACTTCAGAACGTCCTTCCACTTCCACCCTGGATTTTTGTTACCCCATTCATAGAAGATTGAGCGATGAGGTCGCATGTACATCATCCCTTGCATCCCTGGTAGTTAACATTATCAGGGTCTGAATGGGCAGGGTCATTAATAACCTTGCAAAACATAACTATTTGGTTCCTCGCTCTCAACTCTAAAAATAAGGGTTTATATGCCTCCACTGCCTCTCCTTATAGGCCTCGTCACAATCTAGAAGTTTATCACGGCGTCGTGCGAGATTTTCTATTTCCGGTTTATATCAGCCCGTTTTACTCATTATCTGCCATCGTGCCACAGGTTTCTGTCTGTCGATCGTCTATAAACTTGTGGCCGCCAAGATTTTGTTTCAACGCTGTAAAACTGGACGTCTTAGTAATTTGGCACACACAAAAACGCACCAAGTTCAGGGAATATAATTTGGGTACTTGCATTCACTTTACAGTAGTAAATGGACTCTAATCTGTTCAGTTAGTAATCTCGCCTTTAAAAGTATATTTAAACCGTACAATGTAAACCAATAAAATTCACCTTTATTAAAGTCCTATTTTAAATTTCTGCTACATGCTTCGAACCCGAGGGTTCATCTTCAGCAAGGTGGTTGTAAGTGCAGGTATAGTATAATTTGTTAACATGCTGAAATTAAAACAAAAGATTTTTTCTAATATATCTAAGTATAAAATATTTGAACTTTTGATAAGCCGATATAAACATAAAACACTGTAGTTAAGTTTTATGATATAATATAAATATAGAAATAAAAATACGAGAATTTAAGATCATACGATATTATTTATATTCAACGTTTTTCAATAAACTCAATATATTATTTGGAATGTGATATAAAGTAAGATTAGAATATTTTAACTACCAAGGTTATAAGCAATCTTGTAGGTAAAATAGTCTAGTTTACTTTATATCACATTCCGGAAAAATGTCTTGCATTGCTTGAAAAAATATTTAATATAACATCTTATGGTTTTATATTCTCGTGGTTTTATTTCATAAGAATTAACTATTTTGTTTGTATGTATATCGAAGTATCACTAGTTCAAATATTTTGTACACAGATATCATAGGAAAGACTTTTGTTTTAATTTCAACATGTAAACAAACCATACCATTCCTGTACGTACAACCGTCTTCCTGAAGATGAACCCTCAGGTTCCAAGCAAGTAGAAGGAATCGTAAAAGTTGAAATATTAGTTTAACAAAGGTATATTTTGCTGGTTTAAATTCTACGATTATATTAAAATGCACGGTGCAAAAAAAACCATAAATTTCTATCTAAACTGTAGTTTAAATGGTTGATAAATAAAATAATATGTAATCTTTTATGATAGAATCCACCTACGTTTCAAGATGGACTTGTTAACAGGCCCATAATAGAGAGTAACCTGTTCTTAATGAATTCGAACCAGAAGGTCCCTGTAAAAGGCAAACACACTGCTTTTTGTACGTGTCGATGAAAGAAATTATCTGTAAAATAGCATACATTATTTAATAGTAAAAAAATTCGGAATTCCATTCATTATCACCTAACTTAGGTCAGTGCACCAATGCAAATATGCTAATTTTCCCTAGATTCTACATAAATATATGCAGCTTATATTTATTTCGCGTCCTGTATAAAATCTTTCAGGTTGTCACGTTAGATGCTGTATGTTGCATAAAGTAACCTTTTCATTTTAATACACAAAATTCCCTGCACCCTATTTGAAGCAGAAAATCATTGGGTCTTTAGTTAATAAGTTGAAGCAAACTTCACATATTGGTTTGACTTGCACAATCCGCTGTTTGCATTTAAACTATTTTACTACCGAATAGTTGTTTTAAGATCGTTGGATTTGTTTATTGGTAGAAGAATGAGATAATATTCTAGTCACTGAGTATTCATAATAATAGCTGTTCTATGCTATCGTAGTAATTACTTGAGAGATTTTGTTGAAAATTCGATAATACACCATGGTTGAAGAAATAATTGCAAGGAAAATAGTGGAGAGGTAACAACATATGGGTGGAGGTAGGTGGGTGAGAATGTCATGGAATTAAGAGAAGTGCATAGAAAAGGGAATGGGGAAGAACAGAGATGTACTCTAAGAGGGATTTTGCTGCTTGTCTCTGACAAGTAAAAGTGTATACTTGCGTGTGTGTTATAATTATTGCTGTTGAAATGTTGCTGTACCTGAAGTGCCGGAGACCATTTTACCACGAGGCCATTTGCACCGTCCACCATTATTTAGGCACGCTTGTGATGATGGCTCAGTTGTATACTTCCAGTCCAGATCGGTTCCTATGGCACTGACTGCAAATGCAGGCACTGAAGTGACGCTGGGTTCTTCCGGACCTGCACAGCGAAGGGCGGTACGTAGTGAAATTTACTACAATCAAAAGATCACTCAAGCCGAGTTCATTTCTTGAGATGGGAAGAACATTAATTTGCTGCCAGGCGATTTTGGGATTTGCGGGACAACTAGAATCATTTGAATAAACCCACATGGCAATAATATTAAATTACTGTTTGAGCAAATCTGGGACATACGTAATTCTCAACTAGTGGCGTATTTTAGTTGGCCAACAAAATTTCACAGACTTGCTGCCATAGAAAAATTCCTATATTACGTGCTTTAAGATCGCACCAAGGAGAAAGTTAAAATTACTGGCAAAATTAAAATGTGGGCGGCGAAACTGAATTTCACAAAACTTCGCAATTATAACAGTGACGAAGTTTCTACCCACTTTTTTCACATTTGTTTAATTTAAATACACTTTAATGTCCCATTTACACATCACATCACTTGAATGTCGTGTTTCGTCTTTTATCCATTCCAAGTATCAACAAATTCCAGGCCTTTAAGTTCGAATCTATATCTGAGAATTTTGGGCAAAGAGAGAACTGGTAATAAAATAAAGTGAAGCTACTGTAATTAAAATACGTAAGATAGGAGAACCATATTTCTTCCCGCTGACAGTAGTGTTTGTGCTTTGTTTAGGCCGTTGTTTATGTGATCTCGAAAACGTTTCTTATTATGTCCGGTATTATTTCATTCCACCTGCGAACCTTATTTTAAGCCTCCTTATATGATTTTCATTTACGCTTACACCACCTTCGAGTGAAGTAATAGTCGCATTTGACGGGCAAAGAACAAAACTGAATTTCGTAAAGTTGTACGACGGACCCCAATATTAAATCTAGTCTAAATCCTTCAAGCAGTTTGTAGATGGCCTTTATGTAAGTTATTCTCTCAGTTAATAGGACTTCACAATTCATGCATTGTGTAAAAATAAAGTATAAAATTTACACCTGTTATTTTTCGGATTATAAATACGTAATTTCCTAATCCATAACGAAATATTGTTAAAGATTTAATTGTACAATACTGATCTAGTGATATGTAATTTCACTGTGTGCTCATAACTTCTGTTAATAACGGCTGTAATTGGAAGACTAGGCATCATGTTCCGTGAAAGTAGTTGTAGTAGATTTTAGTCGTATAATTGAATTTGCATGCAATTAAATCTTTTAACTTTGTTTCTGAGGGAAAGAACTTCTGGCTTGTAGAAGAGTAAAAATTGTCTTGCAAGCTTTTAAATTTAAATGAAGTTAGCTCTTTCAGTACTGTCTTGAATTACTGTAAGGACAGCCGTAAAACGTGGCACTGAAGTCGTAGTGTCGTATATCTTTGGTAAATACGTAAATTCGTATTATTCCTGAGTTCCTGACTTATGCAGTACCAAGTTGATTTTCACGAGGGAATGTTCAGTGGGACAAAAGGGTCATTTAGGGAAATAAAGCAACATGGTTGCACGTGGGTGGTGTGATGAGGGAGGTTTTATGATTTTCACTCCATTCTAGAGCCGCTCTTCTAAGAAACAGAACCGTTGTCTTTGATTATCTCTTTTTTTTTTGTCTTGTACTTATATCCCAAAATCCGACATGAATATTTCTCAGGCTTCATGCTATATAGACCATTGCTGGGCGCTCGTAAATTGAAATTTAAAATTTAGATATTGTAAATTCAAATCCGCTCTGAATTACAATATGTCTGTGGAGACGATACACAGGATCGCACGGTCACGTCTTCCTGCTGATCAAGGAAGGCTCGAGTAGAAACAAACACAAGGAAGCTGTCGACAGCAACCAGAGATTTATCAGTGGTTACCGACAACAGCTTCTTGGGGGGAGGGGGGGGGGGCACCGCCACATTATATATGACAGAATGTCTCACGAGACAAACGTTTTAGCAGCCTCGGGTTTCGTCCGAAGATTCTCTCCCAAGAGACCAGGATTACGACCGGCCGTTTTCAACCTGCATGACAACTAGAGGTACTGTCTCTGATCTTTGGGCTGAATGAATGCAAAGAGATTTTCCATCTCCAGTGTTACCCTGAGAAGAGTCCCTGTAAATGTGAACTGTGTAAAAAGTTGAAAGATCCCTTGTGTGGAAGTGTTGAAAATATTTATGAGAGTTAAGAGAAATAAGGGGACCGCGTTGGCACAGTGGTTAAGGTGCTGTGCTACAAATCGGAAGGTCACTAGTTCGAACCCAGCTGGTGTCATTAGAATTTTTCATTAGCATAAAATCCTTCTGATCGCACTATGGCGCATTATAGAAATGAGTACTAGGTGCATTTCCTGGGGGTAAAGGCGGCTGGTGCGTAAGGCTGACAATCTTACAACCATCCTGTGCTGTTGTCATGAAATCTGGATATCTTAAATTCCTGGAACCCTCTGGGCCACTGCAGGCCTGTAGCGGGACTGCTTTACCTTTACAGAGAAATGATATAGCGACTTCTTGGCGCTGGACGGTTCGGGGTTCGAACTCCCATCGAGGTGAGATTTTCTTTACCGATCAGAATAGCCATGGGATCCATCCAGTCTCCTGTACAGAGGGTACCGGGTTTTTACCAGGGTAAAGCGGCTGGCGCGTGGTGTTGAACACCCACCCCCATCTAGCGCCAAAGTTAAAGAAAGAGTAGAGCTATACCTCTACTTCCGCATGGCATGTTATTGGGTGAACTTCACTTTTGCCGTTTCGGAGAAGTGACTCAGAATGTCCGACATATCAGCAGTGAGTGTTGTGACACGTCTACCAGGCTAACGACCGCATTTAGAGGCCGTTGTCAAGCAAAATGTCGATTCTATTGTACTGCAGCACTATCTGTTGTGTGAAGTGATTTGCTACTTTTTAAATAATATCTAAGTGCGAATTGTTTTGATACGACATACGTGCAGTCGTTAAGGACTGTCTGTCGCGTCCACCTTCATTAACTTCACAGACTTCTTCCACCGTGTAATGTATTAAGGGTACTAAAATTAATAAAATTTTATCTATTAATTGTATTACATTTGTTACACTAGACGATTGAAGAAGTTCTAAACTTTATTAAATTTAGATATGATACACCATCCATCGTCAAAACCTTCCAGAACTTTTTACACTGTTTATAAGAGCTTCTGGATTTAATTTCAGGGATTTCGTGTGCATGATTTTGCAGCTTGAAAGCCTTCTTTCGTGCCGAGAATAAGAAAAATATAAACAGTTTTTTTCTTCTCTTATTTTCAGTTTAGATTTAAGAGGGGGAAAAAGTCATAAAATTTGCCTTATTGTGAAAATGAAATACTCTTTTTGCGACATTTGAAACAAGCTGGTGAAAATAAATTTTTCTCTTCTGTCCAGCAGAAGATCTGAAATTTAAATATTGCTTATAGACTTGCTCTCATGTCATATTCTCCAGACTGCTGCCAACAAAATTGCTTTAGACGTCTGTGCAGAATATTGCAAACGAAACGATTTATTTGCGTTTTTGGAACACACGGGTGAAACATTTTTCCCCCTTTACCGTTAGAACATGCGACTGTAATTTCCATGGAATTTTTAACACAAATTTTCTTGAAATTTACTATTTTTTTTCAGTATATCCACTTTCATTTCCTAACTACGTATGTTAGTAACGACGGATACTGACGAATTACATAACAGCCGTTCATATTTAAAACTGACCGCAACGCGGATTCTAGAAAAACTTGTGTCTGAAGCTTATATGTGAGTTCACTTGAATAATGCATGATCATGTAAGCTGCTTCAAGCGACTGACCTGCTTCCAGGAGTAAGACTTTCCATTCTGGCACCTCGCTCAATCGTGATGCCACTACTGGTCCTGCCACTCCAGCACCTACCACGATGAAGTCATAATGATTGGCCGCGTCATTCGGAGCCGTCTTGGCTCCAAACCTACGGCAGGGATCAGTGATATTACACTGGTCCCTCAGAAGGTACTCAACAAAGCCCATGAACAGAGTGAAGCTGGGTCCACACACCCCGGCCAAGTAGGAAGTGTCGTTGAAGGTGCAGTTGCACGATGAAGACTCCAGCGGATACATACTCTGAAACAATGAGTCGCATGAAGTAACGAAGTTGGTACAGTTGACTTCCTTTGATCTACATTCGGTATTTCTTAATATAAGTTCAAGATTTAGTTTTCGGTGGGATCTAAAATCGATCTTTCCTAAATAGAAGATGACGACTCAGGTTTCAGCAGCTTGTTAGGAATTCTCACAACAGCTGTTAAAATAAGGGCTCTGTGGCCCATTTCAGTGGATACTGTCAGATGTTACTCCAAACTCTTTCTGAAGCTCAGCATTTACCTTCGTCTTGTGAGTGTCAAGGTGGATGATATGACGTTAACACTCTTCTCGCATTTATTTCAGGGAAGTTAACAGCTAGACATTAGTCATGATGAGGGACTCGTAGCTTTGTTCGTGGAAAAAAAGAAAAACGAAAATGTGGGCGGTTTTATCTTAGTTGTTGGACTGTTACCTATGCTAAATACGTTTCCTACTCCGTGCTCCTTTGGGTGTCGTCTGTTGCGCCTGATTAAAATGAGATTTATTTTGTGCATTCCTTATGGCTTACGTAGAAACTTGCATTGCTGTACAGTACCAAATGCCTTTATCACAATTACTGCGTTTAAGGACAAGCGCATTTTAACGATGAAGATAATATAATAATAATAATAATATAGTTTAGGGTGGGATCCGCGGCGACCCTTGCATCCCGACCATATCAACAGTCCGCTGCTGTATATGACAACACAACGTGGTGTTTCCTGCCGGTCACCTATTCAAGTACAGGTAGCCGTCGGTTTGCGGCGGTTTTGAAATAAGAAGGTCAAAATGTTTAAAAAAACACTATATAAAACTTTAAAGTGCGTAACTATTAATAGCGGATGTGATAAAGACACTGCATGGCAATCAGAGATGAGAGCTATTCCCTTCTTCCATCTAAACCAATCAGGGATAAGTTGATAAAATTACTAAAATAGGAGCCGCCATGTCTAGCAAGGGAAGTGCAGTGAAGCCAAGTGAATGTGGAAACATCGCTAGAGTCACATAGCTCTATCACGTTGGGAAAGAAGATGGAGGTAATTCGTAGAATGGAAGGTGTTCAGATACGTCCTGATATGTGTAGAAGTACGAAATTGCTTCCATCGATGAGAATAACTTAAAGAAAAATTCAGATAAAATGAATTAGTCAATGCAGCATGATACGACAGGAAGTGCGACGCAAGTGTGTTATAGCAGAAGTAAAATTAAGAAAAAACTGAGAAATTGTTGTCACCATGTGTGGATGACTTAAATAAGAAACCAGTTCGTTGACTCAATCTGTTATAACTGATAGGACCAATCTTAGTAATTAACCAACTTAATGCAAAAATTCCTGTTTTATAATAAGTTTATTACATGCCTCTACATGTTTCGAGCACTATGTGCTCGAAACATGTAGAGGCATGTAATAAACTTATTAGAAAACAAGAATTTGTGCTATTTTTATTGTTATACCGTGCATGTTGTCGAATTATTCAATTATTATACCAACCACTCCATGTATATAATATTTATATAATTTACACATTAAAACATTAAATTTTAATGTTTTAATGTGTACATTTTATATATGTGCAGTGGTTGCTATAATGATTGAGTAAGAATTTGTGAATTAAGTTGTTTAATTGCGAAGATTATACCGAGATGCACAGGCAGCAAAACACAAAAAAATGAAAAGACTAAGTTTTTGAAGATCTTAAGAAGAAGGAGGATGGTGATGCATCTCCACAGTCAACACTGCATGCTATTTTTTTTTTTTAAAGAAAGGGTTGATCCTCAGCCAGGGACTTCATCAGAGAAGTTAAATCTCTGTCTTACGTCACGGTCACAAAAAATCAATGCAGTGGCCTTTAGACTGGCGCTTACAAAGCTTTCTCTTGGGGCTTCGAACATATCACAGCAAATGCACAAAATGTAATGTTTTTATTTAATTAAATTTGGTTTGATTATTTTACATTACATTTAACTGATTTGTATTCGTAAAAATTCTGTTTTTACCATCATGTCATTTATTTCAGAGCTGTAAATATATTAATATTTCACCAATTTTATTTTCTTATATTATTTACTTAGATATAGCGGGGGACCGCGGTAGCACAGTGATTAAGGTGCTGTGACACAAATCGGAAGGTCGCTGGTTCGATCCCAGCTGGTGTCATTGGATTTTTTATTGATATAAAATCCTTCCGATCGCACTGTGGCCCTGGGGTCGACTTAGCCTCTAACAGAAATGAGTACCAGGAGTATTTCCTGGGGGTAAAGGCGGCCAGTGTGTAAGGCTGACAACCTAACGTCATCCTGTGTGCCGTTGTCACGAAATCTGGGAACTTTAACTTTCTAGAACCCTCTGAGCCTGTAATGGGACTGTTTTCTTACTTATATTATAAAGCCTTGTATTGCAATTTCAGCATGAAAAATATACTGTACAAAACTGCATGTGCTAACTGTATTCCTGATGAAGAACCCAAGTTTTTCGAAACTTGTGCGTGTAGAAGACGCCAAAAATTGAATTAAGGCACTAATTTGAAATTTTTGCATTTCGTTACTTAATTACATAATTCTCTATCATTTTTGCGAGGGGCCTGTAACGTAACACATCGACTTCTTCTTGAGTTTCGGTAATAATTACTTGAATTCTACACAGTTTTTTTTGCGATAGTTTTTGTAGGAAAGAAACCGCGTCGTAAACCGAGGTTTACCTGTACTGATCACACCAAAGAGTTGTTTAAATGCAGTGACCGAGCGTGTGCAATTTTAACGAGCCTGGCACGGCCGCTGACCCGGCTGATAACTTGAAGGTCTCAATGCGCTTGGCGTAAAGAAAACAGTAATTATGATAAACGCAGCTGATACTCGGCGGCAACATAAGTCACTGAAATTAAATTAGAACAAAGGATACGTTTGAAATTTTCCACCCCGAAGTGTTACCACATAAAATTAAAATACTACTAGTCAGTCATTAACACAACATTTTATTCATATAAAAAGGTATATATGTCAGGACGACATATTTCGACCTAGTAGGTTATCCTCAGACCCTCCAAGAACACAGATCTAAGCGCTTAGATCTGTGTTCTTGGAGGGTCTGAGGATAACCTACTAGGTCGAAATATGTCGTCCTG
>Ga0123353_10015740_pt1 | contig 11012 bp, 6 predicted proteins | sample TergutLab28metaG_3_FD_92763 | JGI IMG/M metagenome (GOLD analysis project Ga0123353, IMG submission 92763) | Labiotermes labralis P3 segment gut microbial communities from Petit-Saut dam, French Guiana - Lab288 P3 | ecosystem: Host-associated > Arthropoda: Insects > Digestive system > Gut ... | reverse complement strand
TGAGGTTCATTGTGCCAGCGCCGCCTCCCCCCCCCCCCCCCAACTCCCACCCCCAATCCGATGCCCTTCGCAATACCAAATCCACGTGCTGCCTGTTAACACATTTCTCGAGCCGTCCGTCTTCGAACTAGCCATTAAGTTGAACATTACATCTGTGCGATGTGTTTCATTAGGCCTAGCAGTCCTGTGTCGTTTTTTTTTCAGGAAACATGTATTCCAGAGATGCACACAAGCCAATGTGTGTATTTTTTTAAATTCTTTATCCCTTTGCAGTCTGTCAAAACAGCATGCAACTTATTGCCGTAGACATTCTACACAACGAAAATATGCATTCGTCTCATGCGTTATGTACTTGAAGAAGTTTTTCGAACGCTTTTTGTTGTGACCCCTTCAGACGCCCAAAAAAGAGATACAGGAATTTCAGTCGCATGAGATATGTCAATAATCAGGGTATAAAAAGATTTAGAAAAGGTTCCCCTTACGGGGCATAGTGCCCATATTGGCTCCAAAAAATAGATGTGAAATTCTTAAAAAAAACGCACTCGATTAACAGGCGTGCCCATAACAAGTTGATATCCGTTACAGGGCACACAAGTGTGTAGAAACAACAATATGTGCGCATTTTAATGGGTACAAAAAAGGCTTGCAGGTTTACCGGTACGACGTGAAGTTGATGTTCAAGAACTGACAGCTGTGTAATATTGCGTTTTGCGCATTCATGTACAGAACATTACTCGTAACAAAGAAGGGTCCCCTTTTTTTTTTTAAGGTAAATCCTTGATTGCCCCATGCACAATAATGGTATGGAAACTTCGAACGGAAAATAATGCGTCGCACGTGCTACAGATAAATATAAAATTTTATAGTGGTTTAACCCTTACCCAGCTAACGTGGAAAATATGATGAGCTTCTAATAATGCCAGCAAATGGCAGATGAGATATAATTCAACGTTTAAAGGGTTAAAAGATAATTAGTACGATCTCACTAAAGTGTAATGTAGCAACACCATGAACTGGTGTGGTTTAAATAGTTTGTATGAATTGCCTATTGATGAATGCATTTTAATCGAAACATGTAACAACGTAGAATGCCGTTCATTAAACAGAATGGTGTCTGACTGACGTGTTTTACATTTTTCTTACGCGTAAGTTGACATTGTGCATCAGTGGACACAAAGTAGGCCGACATGCACTTGGCAAGTGGTCAGCGAACAATACGAGACACGTCAGGCGACAAACAGTACACGCTGAGACTTGTTTCAGTGTCAGCTTCTGATTGTAGTAGATACCACGATATCTTGGAACTGACACTGCCAACATGTCTCTCAGCCTGCATGGTAGAGATGCTCAGCTTGCGCCGTGTTATTTCGGAAGAGTGCACATAACGCCTCTTTTCTTTAATGGCCTCAAAAGCCCTGAGATTTGTGGGAGGGAGGGGGAATGCACTACCGAACTTTAGGCTTGCTCCATTTATTCACAATCTTTGAAACTTTTCACGGCTTTTTGAGTATTGTATATACTTTGCGTATGTGGGCAGAACGCATGGCGGTCTTCGTATAAACCACCCGTTATTTTTGTCTTATTTTAACCGAAAATAAAATGGTTCCACAGTTTTTAATGTGGCGGTAGTATCGAATTCCCTTGAGATCACTCAGCGGTTCTCGAGTTGTTGCATGCACAGAGAAGGATAGGCGTTCGTGGCAGACGCTCGAGAGGGATAGGAACACGCCTAGAAAACATGAAGATCAAATGCAGAAGTTTACGGAACTGAAACTTGAACATAACGAACTTTTGTTGTATACGTAGCAGAAGCTAGCAGTGCAGGTGGCAGGCTTGAGACCACACTGCGTGATGGTAAAACCAGGCGAATGACCTTGAAAAGTGGGTCGCTACAGAGCTGCTGTGCTACCGAGAAATATTTTGAAAGCTGAAACTGAAAGTCGTTGGGTTCTGGAAAACAGACTGCGCCGTCCAGAAAATGTTCAGCGCCAGACTTGAGTTGGCGTCCTTACGTGGAGAAATTCAGAAGAAAGGCAGAGAGTATTGCTGCTAAGCCTTTTTGGAAGGTTTTCATTTCGAATTCGGCCGTGGACATTGTGTGGACTGAACACATCAATCGAATGGTTAGCACGAGTGTTTCATATTCTTGAGGTCCCACATGAGCATCTCTTTCGCTGCAGCCACACGTCGACGGTGTGTCTGGAAATTTGCGATCCGTTTCTCATCCTTCCCAGTTCAATTGCAACCACTGTATCATTACTACTGTGCAACTCAGGTGGTAGAATAACTTGCTTCCTTACTTATGTACTTATATACTTAGTTACTTGTGTACGTACATACGTACTCAGTTACTAACTTACGTGCTCACACACACCTTTCTTGAGAAGCTAACCGGTTCTCAGCTAGTCAAGAAATTCCCCACATTTGATGGAACCCAAAGGTTCATTACCGCGTTTACAAGTGCCCGTCACCCGACAGTATCCGGAGCCAGATCAGTCCATTACATGCCCCTCACCCCATTTCTAGAAGAACGCCGTTAGATAATCCAAGATGCAGTAAATAATGCGTTGTGCCGAGGGTTTTTTTTTGTAATTGTCCACGTTCCCCTTCCCCCCACCCCGGTATCTCGAGCGAATGCCCGGTTAGTGCCAGAAAATAGTTTGTGGCAACTTCCTTTCCAGCTCACATAAGCACCACTTAATCTTATTTCAAGATGGGTAAATGGCCTTGTAAGCTGAAACAAGCGCTCATCAAATATCGCATCGGTAATCATTTCACAAGCTACCACAACTGTGCCGGTATAAACAGTAGCAGCTTTGGCTGTAGTGTCAAAGAACTGTTGTTCACATTATTATGTTGTTCAGACTGTAATGTTATGTTCTTCGTTATGCATAAGTTATATAACACTGCTCATGCCAGTTGCACAGTAAACTGGTGATGACCAGGGACCTGTTTCTGCCAACATTTAAAGAGGGTACCTCCACAGTTTATTACCACCCAGCCACTTTGTTAAGTGATGGTTGCTTAGAGCAGCGCTTTTTAGGCTAAAAATGAGCTTAGAGCCATCTGTTTTGTTATGTGTGTACCGCCATCATTTATTGCAGAAAAAGAATTGCAGGTTATTCATGTACCTTAGATGTCAGTTACAGGTAACAGACATGTTTGTGGTAAAGAATCTGAATGTTTAGCGCTGTGCACCAGAAGCCTGAAATTTGTGTTGTGAGCTAGCTGAATTGGAATTCGCATCACATATTCAACAAATCATGCAGCTTTTGTTCATACATACCACAGTCTTCCAGTAGCTGTTTTACCAAGCACATTGTTGTATTATTTTCTTCTTTCTGTTTTCCATCCTGTGTGCTGTGCCCATAGTTTAAGTTCACGTTTTCATTTTCTGTATGCTGTTAAGAGGTAAAGTTTACCCTGTAACATGCCATGAAGGCACAGAGTGGAAGTAGAGGTACAGCTCTACTCTTTCTTAACCTCATTGCTAGAAGGGGATGGTTGGCTGATGCCATGCCTCGGCTGTTTACTGACAGAGAAGACCTGGTATCCATTCTACAGAAGGCTGGGTTGCCCCAGGGTCAGTCTGGAGGGGTGAGGAAAATCTCCCCACTGGGGTTCAAAGCCCAAACACTCCAGCCTGTAGCAAGACACTATACTGACTGCACAATTCTGGCCCTTGTATGTTGTTAAGAGGATATACAAATTTTCACCTGATCATATCTGTATTGTGCAGTTAAAGATCAAATTGTCAGCACCAATCCAGCCATAAGTAAAGCAAGTCATGTTCAACATCTTTGTTTGAATATTACTTGTGCTTTTGGCTGATCAGAGGGAATTCTGCATGTTACAGAAGAAGATGAGGAGGAATCTGAGCCCACAACCAGTAGCAGCAGTGGGGCCAAAGTTCCTTCCAGTCGCTCGGGAGGCAGTGGAGGCTCACACATACACCTGTGGCAGTTCCTCAAGGAGTTGCTGTCCTCACCACAGCTCCATGGCTCCTGTATTCGCTGGCTGGATCGCAGCAAGGGCGTTTTCAAGATAGAGGACTCGGTTCGTGTGGCACGACTGTGGGGAAAACGCAAGAACAGACCAGCCATGAATTATGACAAATTGTCCCGATCCATTCGCCAGTACTACAAGAAGGGCATCATGAAAAAGACGGAGAGGTCACAGAGGCTGGTGTATCAATTCTGCCACCCATACTGTTTGTAGACGAGGTATGATGAGTGTACAGGTTTGGTTACAAATGCCTGTTTCTGTATAAAATTTTGTCTGTTCTGTCACAAATTACTCTGTTGGGAACAAGAGGCAAAGTATTTATGGGTTTATATTTATGTTAACACAGTAGCAGGTCTACTGTAGTGGAATACATTGATTGCATTTGGTTATGTCATTACAATTAATTAACATTAGTATAAGATCTGCATTAGCATGCCTTCTCGTACACTATTGCAGTAAGCAAGGTCGTCACGATGAAGCTCATTTACACATAGGATAAGTTTAAATTATGTTTTGTTTATATTTTTGTAACTTCCACCAGATTCTGTGTGTTGACAGACAGATGTGACCACATCTTAATTTGGTCAAACCAGATATGGTGGGAGATCAGTGTAATGCCAGTGGCAAAATGATATTTATATCCCTGATAGGCTGGACCTTCAGATTCAAAATTATGGAGATATTAAATATGGGTATAATATATTGTAATTTATTTTTAAGATGTTGTAGCATTTAGAAGTGTCTAGACTGCTGGCAAAGTGGAAGGTAATTTCCAGACAGCTGGCATTTGAGATGGTATGATACTCTTTAGATATTAAATAGATCTTGTGTCTTGTGTTTATCGAATAACTTGCCGGGCAGTATGCACTGTATCGAATTGTCCTATTCTAAAGTTCTGCTTCCAAGATTGTTGTGATGTTACTGCTGCCACTATGATTTGATTTAGTGCTCGGCGGTGTGGGGTCATTATGGATCTGACACAGCCTTTGATGCTTTGGTCATATTTAAGTAGCCAGAAACAAGCAACTTGTCTAGAATGGCAGAATTAAGTAAATTTTGAAGTGGGCATTGCGGTACATAAGTTGTGCAGAAAACCGGTGATTTTTGGTCCCATATATCTATGATATATTCTTTGAAGTAAGTTCTATGAACAAACTACCTGAATAGTTTAGTAATATTAATACACACTTGTTTGCTTCTAAGATTAGCGGTTTGAGTAGTGGTTTTTGTGTGAGATCTACATAAGTACTGTCTATGTATTACTTTCACATACTACCATTAAATTATTATTTTGTATGATACATTTACTTAATTAGTTGTGTTTATGGCATATTTACTTAAGTCAGATTTAGGGTGTTACATAATAGTAAGCTGTCATCCCAGGCAAGCGTGGTTAGTCTCCTTGCTCTGTAGTCAGGAGGTTCTGAGTTCAAATTTCAGTCTGGAGACTGACTGTTCTAAGACTATGGTTTTAATCAATCTGTTCCATCAAATGCCAGTACAGTACCTTAAGTAGGCCACAACCACCTCCTTCCACGTTCTTTCCAGTTCATTATTCATTAATCATCCTGCCTTTTGGTGTCCTGTATTCTCAGCGGTTGAAGGTGTAGCTCATTGAACCAAGAACAAGTAAATAAAATTGTAGTGGTGCCATATTTGCTCACTGAAGTGCCTGAAGCAGTGCCTTGTATAGACAGATTTGTTTTTTGTAGGAGAAGGAACTTTCCCAGACACAACCCCCCAATTATCTGTCACTTTATTTTATCCCCAGTGTAACTGTCACTTATAAACTACGTTACAAAAGGTGCTGTCTCTTTTGTTGAAAGGCTCTGTATATAATTTTGAGAGCTCAAGAATGCAGTTTCAAGTAGTATATTACTTCCTTAAACATCATAAGTAGGATCACCAAACTGTCAGTGCCTTTAGAAGTTGAGTTAGAGCAGTGTTGAGATATTGATCCAGACATCTTTCATTGCTACCCCTGAATGTCAGAAGTCCATCATAACAGTAGGAAGTTTAAGCAGCATCAGCCTTGAGTTGATGATTTTAATGGAATTACCAATTTCACTGACATTGAGGTTTAATACATGTCAGGAGTTTGTGCCTTTGAAGTGTACCATCTTCCTAGAACTGGTATTGAAATGAACATATCACAGTAATTATTAATTCCCCATTGCTTTATTCTCATGTTGTTTGATGGCCTTGTCTGACCTTTTACCAGTAGTGAGTCAAATGGAAAAGTACAGTACAATATAAGAACAACAAAAATTTAACTTTGGATATTCCTTTTCACATGCTGACACCTTATGAATGTGTAGAACTCAGATATTGGTATTTCTCCTTTAATGTAGAAAGTCTTTTAGCTTTTAATGAGTTTGTGAAACTGCAGTCAGTGAAGACTATGTAAATGTAGTGTTAGATTGTCATGGAATAAATTTCTTATGTACATAACTATGCTATATTAGATTAGTGGTAATGGGATTGTGGAGATGGGGTACAAGGAACTATAAGATTGAATTGTTACTATTGCAGTAAGGAGTACCATAGTTTAAGTTTTTTTTTTTCTTTTGTCAATTATGTATCTAATGATGTAGAAGTGTTTGTAAGATTTATGTCCTGGTGTATCTTGGATATGATATTTTTATTATATACTTCCACACTGGTTGCAGTTTTGGAAACTTCATAATTAATATATTTTCTTAGATTTTTGAATGCTTGTTACTATTGCAATATGGTAACCAGTAAATTTTGTCATGATATGGAAGAAAACAGTATGCCCTTTGCTATGTTTTTTTTGTGTTGTAAGAGTACAAATCAAGGATCTTGATTTCTTCATTAATAAAGAGAAGAGTTAATTCCACAACAACTGTAATTGTGTTCACTTTAATTTCTTGTGGTTGATGGAATTGAGAAATGTGTTTCATAATACTTGTAGTTTCTAAATATACAGGTAATGTGCTAAGTCTCTTAAAAATTCTTTGCTACAGAATAAGAAATCTGTGAAAAAATGTTGAAATTTTATAAATACATAAAATGGAGGCAAGTTAAAAGTGCATGATTGTACTTCTGTAATGTCTTATTGAATTCTTTGATAAATAAACAACATTTATTTTGTACTTGAGTTTGTGTTGCCTGTAATTTATGATTAGCAGCAAAATCATCATTGCTGATGTCCAAGCATTACATTTCTTTATGTCATATTGTTTGTGAAATGGAGAACTTGACATCTTATATTTATTGGACCGTGCATCATTGTGATAGTTGAAGAATAAAAGACCAACTTGATGTCACTTGCTAGTTTATTTCACTTCTTATGTGCTCAACATGTTTCGGACATTAATACATCCATCATCAGGAGCTTGCGACTATTCTGTTGAATTACCACATTGGACATATTGTTCTTGGTTCAATGTGTGTTGGAGTTTCGGTGTGGTTGGGTTGGAGTGGTATCCGTGTTGCAGGCTGAAGCACAGCTTCAGCCTGCAACACGGATACCACTCCAACCCAACACGGACAACACATGTTGAACCAAGAACAACACGACCAATGTGGTAATTCGAGAGAATAGTCGCAAGCTCCTGATGATGGATATATTAATGTCCGAAACATGTTGAGCACATAAGAAGTGAAATAAAATAGCAAGTGACATCAAGTTGGTCTTGTATTCTTCAACTTGACATAATTGATATTTATTTAGACTATGTACCATTTGATGCTTGTCTAAAAATAATTCCTTAAAAAAATATGACTTCTGATATTTTTGAGGAGGTACATGTTCTGTCAAAATATGCAGCTCTGACATGCGAACTATAAACATGCTTTTTCTTTAGTCTAGTTTTCGTATTTTACAACGAGAAAGATAAACATATATGGTTTCATCCCATCTAAGGGCTAAGGGCCCTTTACCTGGTCAGTGATTCCAAATTTCAGTCACTGTTCTCACCTTTCCCTTTTCTCCCTTCTATTTACATTTCTTCTTCCTCTTCTCCTCCTCCTCCTCCTCCTTGCTCTACTTCCACCTCTTATTTGTCTGAAGTAATGTTCACAAATTGTCAGTAAAAAGGTGTCCATGTATGTGCCATGATGGCATATGGGAAAGTGGAAGTATCATTCCTTGTTTCTTTACCTTGACAGTAGGTGGAAGTGAGCCAATCTGGACACTTTTGAGAAGAAAAAAGCTTTTGTTGCTGTCAGAAATTGAATGATTCTGCATTTGTGTAGCATGTTGCCTACCAAGACGTTCTGATATGTTTTCCATGCCTGTTATTAAGAATTTTCTGAACCAATGTGTATAAAAATAATGTACTTTGCTCCTTAACAGAAACCAACACTATTTCAAAGTGTGAAATCTTTCATGTCCTGCTGATGTCAAAATAACCCCCTGGACGCGACCGTGCATGTACCATGATGTAAGTATTGTTACTTTGTCCATTTTAGTCTGTGCCTTTCAGGATCCATGAGAGACCAGCACTAGGGTTAAACCTATAGATATTATGCTGCATTGTTAGTAAGTCCTAAAATAAATCAAGTGAGGGGGAACAACCCAACAAGTCAATGCATATGATTTTAGCTGCATAGTTTGCAGTAATTTGATAAGTGATAAGTCTGGATCTCAGGTTTAAAAACAGAATTTTATCTGACCCAAAGTCTGTAAAGGTAAAGCAGTCCAGTTACAGGCCTGGAGTGGCCCAGGGGGTTGCAGGAAGTTAAGGTTCCCAGATTTAATGACGACAGCACAGGATAGTAGTACGGTCAGCCTTACGCACCGGCCGCCTTTACCCCCAGGAAATACTTCTGGTACTTGTTTCTGTTAGAGGCTGAGTCGACCACAGGGCCATAGTGCGATCGGAAGTATTTTATATCAACGAAAAATCCACTGACACCATCTGGGATCGAACCAGCAACCTTCCGATTTGTAGCACAGCACCTTAACCACTGTGCTACCACGGTCCCACCCAAAGTTTGTACTTTTTTTTTTTTTAAGTACAAACTTTCCTAGTTACGTTATTAGTAATACATGTCGTGTAAGAGAGGGTGTTAGGTGGCAGTGATGCTGTATGCACTCTCCTGAAGTCCACGTATTTTGTGTTGTAACACATATCTTGGAGAAATATGTAACATCGGTATTTAGCTGTTGATAGCATGGGAGCGACTAACAGACCATCGAGAGGTAGGCACATGACATGTGGTATGGATGTAGACCGTAGTCATAACCACAAATCCTATATCAAGTATATTTTATGTCTTAATATCTATAAACATGTTAGTGACGTGAAATTTTGAAATCGGGAGTTCATATTCACATAGATACATCTTGTAGTTGCAGTATCGGTCAAATTACCAATGGATATGCAACATGTCAAGATAATAATATATACAGCATTATACAATACAAGAAATACAACATTATATCAAAGTTCATTAAACACAATTATTTAACATAAGGATAGAATAACATTACCGCAATGCAAAAATTCATCAACAAAATAAAAATGGAAATACTTCTTCAATGCAATCTTGAACTGCAGTTGAAATTGAATAATATAATTAATAAATCATGAATAATGCCCAAAGACAATTTATTAAATACCTTACGGGCAGAATAAGTAATGCCCCTTCGTATCGCTGCCAAGTGTAATATACCTAGCCGGAAACTGTATTTGTGGTACGATGCAGAGAATTGGAGCACCAAGCTGCATGCCAGCCACACAATCACACAATGTAGCCTGACATAAATATTACAGAATTGTATTGTTCTCAGAATTGGTAGTCTGAAATACGTATATCCTGCCACGTAGTGATCGTGGCTATTTAATTCCCGTTTTGTCACTTTGCGGTGTATAATATGATTTAGTGGAATCGAGTGGGCCGTTGCAGAAAGGAGCATTGTGACGTCATGATACCGCTCTTTTACGTCGCAAGTAGAAAACCAGATTTAATGTACTCAATGCCATATATTTTTAGAACGGGTTTGGGAAGAGAAAGAGCATGCATGCGGCTAGCCTTGGAACTCAGAACCGGTCTATATTATTTTTCGTGTTTTGCTTGCACCAATGCTTGTTATTTACAACTCTGTTAATCGTGTAAGGGCGTGTAAGTTTCTGTACGTACCACCAGGTTTAACATTAGAAACTCCACATTTTACCCACACATTGTATTTATATATTCCGTTTTATTCTTGCAATAAACAGCGAATATTGGCTTGAGCTTCCCAGTGGAAGTTCACTCTGTGTGAGATACAAACTGAATGTGTGTATACAATGCAGATTGTAGTTTTTCAAAGGGTTTATCAATATCATGTATGTTTCAGCAAATGTTTTGTAGGTAGTTACAATATCCGATGTTTTAAATTTACGAGCATAAAACGTACGAAACGTCGAAAGCAAGTGGATCACAATCCTGCTTCGTATACTGGAGGTTCCGCATTCATAACAGTCTGGAGACGTGCTATTCTGATGTGTTTCGTGATATTCCTCTCCCTCCAAGTAAATGCAATGACTGCCTCAAACAGGCCACGATCACTTCCTGCTTCATCCTTTCCAATGCATTATTAACTATAATCATGCCATTTGACTCCGTACAGTCGGAGCTAGTTAGATCGTCGTTAAATAAACAATACATGAAAATAAATAAGTAAAAAAAAATGTAACATACGTTACTAGATGTAGGGTTGCAAGAATTCAACGTTATGTAGCCTAATAAAAGGAAAATGCATCTTATAACACAAAGTGTTTGTGTAACAGCAAAGTTTGGTTGTACTGTACCTTGCACACCAAAATATAAAATTGTTGATCTCGACGTAGAGATTCTGAGATAGTATTCGACATTAATTGTAATGGTAGAACCCAAATGTTTGTGAAGTTAGTGAAGCTCCATTCGTGAAGGGAATTTGTGTCAACCGGAGGTAAGAAACTGTCATGAGGGACTTTTATTTCTCGAAAAGATTTTGTCATGAGCAAAAAAGAAAGTCTCAAAATCTGACATTACACACACACACACACACACAC
>Ga0123353_10015738_pt1 | contig 11012 bp, 9 predicted proteins | sample TergutLab28metaG_3_FD_92763 | JGI IMG/M metagenome (GOLD analysis project Ga0123353, IMG submission 92763) | Labiotermes labralis P3 segment gut microbial communities from Petit-Saut dam, French Guiana - Lab288 P3 | ecosystem: Host-associated > Arthropoda: Insects > Digestive system > Gut ... | reverse complement strand
GCTTTACCGGCGATGCCTGCGCGGATATTTCCCTTTTCCGCTGTTTCGGTTTATTGCCGCAAATTTATTACCCGGCGTACCCTCTGCGAGAATGTCCCTTATTTGGGCGGCTTTCTCGAAGTCAAGTTTTTCCACTGCTTCCCACATCATGCGTTCGAGTTCCTGCTGTGAATAAGAGACCTCGTTTGAACTTGTTTTTAAGCGTATGCTTCCTGATGAATCTGTGGGATATGCGGTCAGAAGTTCTTCGGGCAATAGATTTATGACCTTTTTTTTAATATTTTCCGGAGTTATTCCATGTTTTTCATTATAGACCATCTGCAATTTACGGCGCCTGATCGTTTCATCAACGGAAAATTCGATGCTTTTTGTGATGCTGTCTGCGTATAGTATGACCCTACCGTTTGTATTCCGCGCCGCCCTCCCCATTATTTGTATCAATGAGCGTTGCGAGCGCAGATATCCTTCCCTGTCCGCATCAAGTATCGCAACCAGCGACACTTCCGGCAGGTCCATTCCTTCCCTCAGAAGGTTTATCCCCACTAATATCTGTATTTTTCCGCCGCGCAGGTCCCTTATAAGCTCTGCCCGTTCAAAGGCGTTGAGTTCGGAATGTATGTATTTTACGCGGAAACGTAGCTCTGACAGGTAATCTGAAAGGTCTTCGGAAGATTTTTTTGTTAGAGTTATAACGATGGCTCTTTCGCCTTTTTCGGTTATCATTCGGAGTTTATCAATAAGGTCGTCCACTTGCGTCGTCGCGGGCAAGATTTCAACCTCCGGATCGACGACTCCTGTTGGGCGGATTATTTGTTCCACCAACTGAGTGGATTTTTGGATTTCCCAGTCGCCCGGCGTTGCGGATATGAAAACCGCCTGTTTGAAATGCGCAAGGAACTCGTCCCAGTGCAACGGTCTGTTGTCCAGACAGGATTTGAGCCTGAACCCGTTTTCCACGAGAACGATCTTCCTTGCCCTGTCCCCATTCAGCATGCCTCTGACTTGCGGCAGCGTGATATGTGACTCGTCGACTATCATCAAAAAATCATCCGGGAAGAAATCCAGCAGTGTCCCCGGCGGCTCGCCCTCATTTCTTCCGTCAAGATGGCGTGAGTAGTTTTCTATTCCGGAGCAATATCCAACTTCTTTCAGCATCTCCATATCGTAACGGGTACGCATGCTTATTCTTTGGGATTCAAGAAGTTTTCCCGTTGATTCAAAATCTTTCACAGCTTCCGCCATCTCCGATTCTATCAATGGGATTGCTTTTTCTATCGCATCATCTTGCGTTACGTAATGTTTTGCCGGAAATATCGAGGCTTCCTCAAGCTTCTCTGTACTGCGCCCGTTTACCAGGTCGAAACTATCTATGCGGTCTATCTGTTCATCGTAGAAAGATATTCGGATGCCGCTCTCCGAATATGCGGGGAATATTTCTATGGTATCGCCGCGCACCCGGAAAGTGCCCGGTAAGGGCGAAATGTCATTCCTTGCGTAATAGTTGGCTATAAGCTTTTCCATAAAGTTTCTGAGTTCATAGCTTTCCCCAATGCTGAACCTGAATATTACATCCTCGTAATTCTGCCTCTCACCCAAGCCATATATGCAGGATACGCTTGCCACTACGATGACATCCCTTCTTTCAATAAGCGCTTTTGTAGCGGCAAGCCTTAATCTTTCGATACGTTCATTGACTGAAGCGTCTTTTTCAATATATGTGTCGTTCGATGGTATATAAGCTTCCGGTTGATAATAATCGTAATAGCTCACGAAATAGTGCACGGCGTTTTCGGGGAAGAAGGCTTTAAATTCACTGTAAAGCTGCGCTGCAAGGGTTTTATTATGTGCAAGCACGAGGGATGGTCTGTTTATCCGCGTTATTACATTTGCCATAGTATATGTTTTTCCGCTTCCCGTTACGCCAAGAAGCGTCTGATATCTGTCGCCGCGCATTATTCCCGCAGTGAGTTTTTCTATAGCTTTAGGCTGGTCTCCTGCCGGACTCCACTCCGAATGCAGGATGAAATTTTTACGTTTTACTGTCATTTATGATTTCACTCTCAATTCAAAATTTTAAGGGGCACACGAATGCCCCGTTTTGCGCTGTTGCCTACAATTATAACGTGAAATCCTAAATTTGTAGGGAACGTTGCTCTCGACGTCCTCGTATTTTCATGAATAGTTCGTATTTTGGGATAGTTTTATTTTTTCTTGCACTTACCTATGCTATGCAATATAATTTAATTTAATAATATATTCTAATATATGAAGAGGAATAGAATTATGGAATCGAAGGTAAGTAAGTTGAATGTTTTGAAATTTGCATGTGCGTTTACAGCTTTTATGATTGGCTCAGGATTTGCAAGCGGACAGGAAATTATGCAATTTTTTACCGGATTCGGAAATTTGGGCATTATCGGCGCGGTCATCAGCATGATCCTGTTTGCATGGTCCGGCGCAGCTTTGATGGCTCGTGGATACGAAATTAAAGATACAAAAGAGCTGGATCATCCGTTTGATCATTGGTTCATTTTCAAAGAAAAGGGAAACGACGTATTGTATTCTATCGGGAAATGTCTCAGCGTGTTCTTTGAATACTTTATACCGTTCTTTCTGTTTTTAGTCGTCGTCATCATGGTGTCTGGCGCCGGCGCGACGTTTAACCAGTATTTTGAATTGCCGGTGCAGACGGGATGTCTGATCATGGCGCTTTTTGTGCTTATAAGCGTATTGTTCGGCTTAAAGCGTTTGATCGATATAATCGGTATATTAGGGTCTTTGACGATTGTTTTTACTGTCATCATTGGACTATATGCGCTCATGAAGAATCCCGGAGGGCTTGAGAATAACGGATCAGCAATAGCTGAAATACCAAAGGCGGCAGACGTCTGGTGGATATCCGGTATACTCTATGTTGCCTATAACGTAACTGGATCCGTTCCGTTCCTGACCTCGATGGGCGCTACGGCAAACAGCCGCGAGGAAGCAAAATGGGGAGCGATCATCGGAAGCGTATTGCTTATGATCTCCGGTATAATGCTCCTGATTGGTCAGCTCGCATATGCAAATGAAGTTGGTAAACTGGAAGTTCCCAACCTATTTTTGGCTAATTTAGTGGCGCCGGTATTTGGATTCGTGTTTTCGTTAATCCTCCTTAGCGAAATCTATTCGTCCGCCGCGCCTATGCTTTGGGTCACTTGCAGCAAACTTGCCAAAGAAGGTTCGGTTGCCAACAGAATTATTATCGTCACACTTACTGTAGTCGTGTATTTCGGCGGACAACTGCCGTTTGGGATGTTAATCGGCACGATTTATCCTTATATGGGTTATATTGGAGCGTTCTTCTTAGTCTGCATACTTATCCGTCAATTACTGAATATGAAAGTGAAACAACTCAGCAAGTAAATTTTTGTATGAGCTGTGATAGGGAAGAGTTGTAATTCCTTCATTGTCACAGCTATCAAAACGCAAAGTCAGCCTGCTGTTCACTGTGACGTCATGGAATGCAAAAGTGGCAGTGAGGGCGCTTATGGATCAGGGTTTTCTTGAATACACGGGAGAGAGGTATCGAAAATCAAGTCGAAAATGCTTTCAGGTATTAAAAAGCTGGAAGTCCTGGAAATCGATCCCCGTACGCCGATAATGGCGCTTAAAGATTCAAACGGCAGTAATCTTTATCAGAAATTACTTAAAAAGGGCGTTTTAACTGAATTCGGCCCGGAAGTCGGTTTGGACAGCCAATTTGTCAGGTTGCGCATTCACCCGCAATGCGATAAACTTATCAAAATCCTGAACAACATTTGAAAAATACTTTCCCTGCGCCTAACTCAATCCAGGTTGACGGCTTGAAATAAGCTGAGCAGACGTATAATCCTTGAGGTTAAATATTAGAAAGAACATAGTGAAATGGATGAGTTGAACACAGGCAGCAAATCAGGCTATATGGGCACGGAACCCATCATAAAGCTTATAATCAAATTCGCGCTTCCGTCTATTGGGGGAATGGTTGCGCATTCGCTTTATAACATAATAGACCGCATATTTATGGGACACTACGTAGGCACAGAAGCGCTTGCGGCAGTCAGTTTATGTTTTCCATATATGCTATTCAGTTTTGCTTTATCTATAATGCCAAGCGCCGGCGGAGCTGCGTTGATATCGATAGCCCTTGGGGAGAGAAATAAACAACGCGCGGAGAAAGTTCTCGGCAATGGCTTGTTAATGGCTTTTACCGCTTCTTTGATCCTATGTTTCGTTGGTTACTTTTACGCTCACGATATAATAAGAATAAGCGGTGGAAGCGGCGTTATCGGTAAAGCTGCGGAAGAATATTTGAATATTATAGTTCTCGGCGTCCCTTTCTCAACTTTTGCGTTTGCGATGAACGGCTACATAAGGGCTCAAGGCTCGCCCATGTATGCTATGGGCGCTCTTATATCGGGCGCGGTGTGTAATATTGTTTTAGATGCTTTATTTATCGTTTATTTTGGCTGGGGTGTGCGCGGGGCGGCTTATGCAACCGTGTTGTCTCAGTTTATCGCTTTAGTTTGGGCGTTATCGTTTTTTGTATTTAGAATAGGAGAATTACGAGTTCATTTTAAAAATTTTATTCCTGAACTTTCAATTTTTCTCCGTATTTTTGTGATAGGCTTATCTCCAGCTGTAACGGAATCTGCATTCGCATTTTTCATGCTCCTTCTTAACAGGGCTCTTGCTTTTCATGGCGGAGATTTGGCTATTTCCGCGCTGGGGATATTTATGGGATGGGATTCTTTGCTGTTCCTTCCTGTTATTGGAATAGGAGAAGCTGTTCAGCCGCTTTTCGGTTATAATTTTGGAGCCAGGCTTTTTCATAGGGTGGATGCAGCTTTAAAAACAGCGTTGACTTTAGCGTGCGGATATTTTTTGTGCAGTGCGTTTGTAGTGTGTTTCCTCACGGAGTACATGGTAAGAATGTTTACAAGTAATCAGGAACTTATCAATATTTCCGTAGTCGGCATGAAAGTAAGCTATGCGGGCGTTATCTTTGTCGGGGTAACGATAATCTCAAACAGCTATCTCCAAGGAACTGGGCGGGCAAAATTATCGATTTTTCTTACATTTTGCAGGCATTTATTGTTCCTTATCCCCTCGATATTGATACTCCCTGAATATTGGGGGCTTATGGGCGTTTGGGCAAGTTTCCCGGTTATTGACCTTTGCGGAGGCCTTGTATCTGTTGGCGTACTTTATTATCTTCATAAAAACAGAGTTGAGAGCGGAGATTTGAGTTAGTAAAATAAAGGCAAAAACAGTTGTTTTCAATCCACTCTCCACACTTCCTTAAATGAAAGGGGGAACGTGCGCAGGTTTCCTGCGCGAACGAATGATAAATAACTTCACTTGGTATATCCCAACCATGGTAATGTTTGGGAAAGGTTTGGCCCAGAAAATAGGAGATCAGATAGCGAGCGTAGGAGCTAAGAAAATAATGCTCATTATGGGCGGGCAGTCGGCATACAAAAGCGGGGCATACGAACAGGTTTCTCAGTCCCTCAAGAAGAATAGGATTGAATTTATTGAGATAGTTGGGGTAAAATCAAACCCGCACGTTGAACTTGTGCGTGAAGCTATAGCAAGGCTTGCTGTAACTCCAGTCGATGTGATTGTTCCTGTCGGCGGAGGCAGCGTTTTCGATACCGCTAAGGCGGTGGCTGCCGGCGCAAAATATAACGGGGATATATGGGATCTGGTGAAAGGCAAATCCCCCATAACGAAAACTCTTCCGGTAATGGGCGTACTTACGGCTTCCGCAACTTCCTCCGAGATGAACAATATAGCCGTTCTCACTAATCATAAAACAGAGGAAAAAATATCGTTCACGAGCCCTCTGTTATACCCCAAACTGTCAATAATTGACCCTGAGCTTCAATATACGCTGCCGGAACGCCAGACGGTTGCGGGCGGAATAGATATTATGGCTCATGTAATGGAACGATATTTTGAGGGAAATGAAGTCCCGGAACTACTTTTTGAACAATATGAAGTTTATTTACGTTCAATGCTGCGCTGTATCCCGGAACTTAGAGCTAACCCGAGAAATTATGATGCACGAGCAGAATACGCTTGGATAGCGACTTTAAGCCATAACGGAAGCCTGTCTTACGGATTAAAAAACAGGGGGGATTTTTCATCCCATAAACTTGGACACGCTTTAAGCCTGTTTTATGATATTTCACATGGAGATTCGATTTCCATAATGATGCCGTCTTGGATAGAATACGTTTCAAAATTTAATCCCGTCCCGCTTGAGCGTTTCACAAAGAATATAATGGGACTTGACGAGCTTAGAAGCACGTTTCGCAGTTGGGGAGCGCCTATCACCCTCAGAGAGATAAAAGTCCGGGAAAACGATATCGAAAGAATAGCTGATAATGTTGCAAAATTAGCTCCAATGGGTACAATAAAAACCCTTGAGAGGGAAGATATAATTGAAATCATCAAAATTGCCTGGTGAAAAAATAGGGACTATGGATTAGGAAGGAATCATCGAATTACACGTATTTTACGAATAATGGCAACAGGTTTTATTACTTATTTTTATTGCTTATTCGTGCCAATTCGTCTAATTCGTTGACTTAACAATGGAGTTATATAAGAGAGGAGTTATTATATGAAAAAAATAGTTTTTAGTTTGGTTTTGCTTTTTGTTATCAACTCAGCTGCAATGGCTGCCCATCAGCTTTCTGAATTTCCTTTGGGAATGACCAAAATGGAAGCTCTTGCAAAGGGACTTGTCCTGCAAGATCAGCAAGGAGGGCTGATGAATATTGCGTTTGGAGGCAGAGAGTGGCCAACAGCGTTGGTATTTGAAAATGATAAGCTGGTTTACCTTCTCCTTAAAGGAAATGGAGATGAGTATGTATCTGCCATTAATTACGGGCTGGTAGCGCAGCTTGGATGGTTGATAATATACGAGGCTACGGATAAAAATCTTGTATTTGATGCGATAAAACTTGCTTCCTCAGGTATGGATGAAATGGCCATAGCCGATGAATATGAAAAGTTTCTGACAATTATGGAGTCACAAAGGTTTACCAGTTCCACTTCCGTATATATAAGCAGTATGGTTTGGGCTGCTTTCAAACAATTGAGAGGTGAAAACCCTGTTGACACTTATCCTGAAGCCACTTTATGCCATGCCACTATCAACGGAAATGACGTCTCATTAGTGTTCACAACATTTGGGTATATGGATAGAATCAAAAAATAGGGGACGCCTCCTTAGGCGTCCCTTTTAGTATTATGCAGGGTTTCTTTTTGGCGGGATGACCTCCAACCAGTATCCGTCAGGATCTTCGATGAAGTAAATCCCCATATCCTTGTTCTCGTAGCAAATACAGCCCATTTCCTCATGAAATTTGTGGGCTGCGTCGAAATCATCTGCCGAAAAAGCAATGTGAGATTCGTTATCTCCCAAGTCGTAAGGTTCTTTTCTGTCATGAAGGTGGGTGAGTTCGATTTGGTGCCCGCCTGTTTCGTCGCTGAGAAAGACCAGCGTGAATCCTTCTCTTTCCATGCGCCTTGCCACTTGCAACCCAAGCGCTTTTTCATAAAACGCCAAGCTGCGCTCCAAGTTCAAAACATTGATGTTGGTGTGCAGGATTTTACTTTTCATTTTATCGCCTCGTGCCGTAAAATTTTTTAAACTATGTATAGTTAATTGTATTACAATAGCGAGTATGCGACAGTTACGCCTATAAACACGATGGCGACTGTACAAGAAACTGTAATCACGTTATTGAACGATGGCCCTGCGGTATCCTTTAGCGGGTCGCCGACTGTGTCGCCAATGACCGCCGCTTTGTGGTTATCGCTGCCTTTGCCGCCAAAATTACCTTTCTCAATGTTCTTTTTCGCGTTATCCCATGCGCCGCCTGAATTTAGCATAAATACTGCCATGGAGAAACCGACAATTATTATGGCCGCAAGATAGCCCACAACGCCTGCAGCGCCTAACAAGACACCGGTAATGATCGGCGCAATAATAACCAGCATGGCGGGAGCGATCATTGCCTTTAGCGCGCCGCGCGTGCAAATATCAACGCACGTTGCGTAGTCCGGATCGGCTTTGCCCTCCATCAGCCCTACTATCTCCCTGAACTGGCGCCTGACCTCCACAACGATTTTTTGCGCCGCTAACTGAACAGCGGACATACAAAACGCCGCGAAGAGGAACACAACCGCTGCGCCGGCAAAAAAGCCAATCAGAACCGGCGGGTTGACGATAGAGAGATTGAGAAATGCGTTCAATTTATCACCGGCCTCTACGGCTTTAGCCAATTCATCTTGCGCAACGTTCACATAGCAAACCAAAAGCGAAAGGCCTGTAAAAGCGTTGGAAGCGATAGCAAAGCCCTTTCCTGTGGCTGCCGTGGTATTACCCAAAGCGTCAAGAGCGTCGGTGCGTTCACGAACCTCATGTGGAAGGTGAGCCATTTCTGCGATACCGCCCGCGTTGTCGGCAACAGGGCCAAAGGCGTCGGTAGCAAGAATAATGGCATTAGTGGCAAGCATGGCAACCGCCGAGAGCCCAATACCATACAGACCGGCATTGTAGTTCAAAAGGACGGCAGGGCTGGTAGGATCAGCAGCTCCAAGATATCTGAAGCCGCCGGATATAACAAAGCTGAACAGGGCAGCGCCCCCCATGGTCAAAAGAGGCCCAAAAACTGATCTCATGCCCAAAGACAAGCCGCCGATTATCAAAGGCGCTGCGCCGGTTTGACTTGATTCAGCGAGTTCGCGTGTTGGTTTGCTGGCGTCGGAGGTGTAATACTCTGTGAACAGGCTGACGAGGAAGCCGGCGATAATGCCAACAAGTACAGATCCGGAAAGACCCCAGGCATTCTGTACCATATTGTCGGAGCCTGAGTGGGCTGCAACCCAATGTATCAGCGGCAGGGTGACAATAGCCGCAAGAGCTCCGGCAATGTAGACGCCTTTACGCAGGGAGTTAAGGAGAGTTTTCTGGTCTGTCTGTTCCTTTGTCTGCACAAAGTAGGTGCCGATAATTGAGCAAATGATGCCAATAACGGATGCAATGATGGGCAGCATGAATCCGGCTACGCCATACCCGGCGCCAAAGCTGATGGCAATGGTTGCCACCAGGGCATTGGAGTTGGATTCATGGAGGTCGGCGCCCATTCCGGCAACGTCGCCGACATTGTCGCCGACATTGTCTGCGATAACGGCTGGATTCCTCGGATCGTCCTCCGGTATACCGGCTTCAACCTTACCGACAAGATCCGCGCCAACGTCTGCAGCTTTTGTAAATATTCCGCCGCCGACACGGGCGAATACTGCCACTACGGCAACGCCCATTCCAAAAGTGACCATAGTATACGCAATTACATTATCGCTTTCCCCGAAATAATACTTGAGGAGCATATACCAAATCGTTATCTCCAATATCGCGAGCCCATTGACTACAAAGCCCATGACGGATCCTGATGAAAAACCCACGCGAAGAGCTTCGTTGAGTCCCACACTTGCAGCTTGTGCCGTGCGGGAGTTGGCATGTGTGGAAACCATCATACCAACTACTCCGCACAGCGCGGTTAAAGTGCCGCCTGTTATAAAAGCGTACGGTGTATATATGTTGAGAAGACCATACCTGGAAAGAACAAACAAAAGTACGAACATTACGATAAGAAAGACTGCAACGGTACTGTACTGACGCTTAATAAAAGCGTATGCGCCGGTGCGTATAGCGGCTGCGATCTTTATCATGGCCTCGTTGCCTTCTGGGTATTTAAGCACTTTACGGGCTTCCATAAAAGCAAAGGCGAGTGAAACAAAAGCACCAACATATCCTAACCAAAACAAGCTTTCGACCATATATATTTACCCCTGTCCTATTTTTTTGTTTTTTTTGTTTTTTTCTATTTTTCTATTGCATGTGGGCTTATCTCGTAAATATAATGGTGCCGGGGGGGAGACTCGAACTCCCACGAGGTTGCCCCCGGTGGATTTTGAGTCCACTGCGTCTACCATTCCGCCATCCCGGCACAGAAATAAATTATATCACAAAAAGAATTTAATGCCCAGTTGTTAAAAAAAAGTATTTCACGTTCGCAGGTTTCTTTTTGCAGGCATTGTAAATGTTTTACATTCCCATATAGGCGCGGCGAACTTCGTCGGATTCGAGCAGTTCCTGGGATATACCCTCCCGGACGATACTGCCGACTTGCACAATGTAACCTCTGTCAGAGACTTCAAGGGCTTCCTGCACCATCTGCTCCACCAGCAGGATGGACACGCCTTTCTTGTTTATTTCCTTAACGGATTCGAGGACTTTTTCGACGAGACTCGGCATCAGGCCGAGCGAAAGTTCGTCAAGCATCAGCAGTTTTGGTGCGCTCATCAACCCGCGCGCTATCGCGCACATTTGTTGTTCGCCTCCGCTCATTGTCTGAGCAAGCTGATTTTCACGTTCCTTAAGAATTGGGAAAAGTTCAAAAATCTCTTCCAGCCTTTCATCGATTGTCTTCCTGTCCTTCTCCACAAACGCACCGAGTTCAAGATTCTCCCGCACGGAAAGGTTTGCAAAGAGCCTGCGACCCTCCGGGACATAGCTGATACCCTTGCGGATCATTCCATTTGCGGGAGCGCCGGCTATTTCCATTCCTTCGAAAACGATGCTTCCGCTCCGGGGAGGAACAAGCCCCGCAATGGACTTCATCAGCGTTGACTTTCCCGCGCCGTTCGCTCCAATTATAGCAACAATTTCTCCGCGCCGGACTTCGAGCGACACATCCCTGATAGCCTGCATCTCTCCATAATAACAGGTAATGTCAGACACTTTCAAGATCACGTCATTCATGATTGCCCACCAATGCTTCCTTGAGCAGCCAAGCGCTTGGCAAATTTCTCACCCAAATATGCGCGGATGACATTCTCGTCCTTGGCGATTTCACCCGGAGGCCCCTCCGCTATCTTGCTCCCGCTGCTTAAAACCACGACCTTGTCGG
>Ga0123353_10015737_pt1 | contig 11012 bp, 10 predicted proteins | sample TergutLab28metaG_3_FD_92763 | JGI IMG/M metagenome (GOLD analysis project Ga0123353, IMG submission 92763) | Labiotermes labralis P3 segment gut microbial communities from Petit-Saut dam, French Guiana - Lab288 P3 | ecosystem: Host-associated > Arthropoda: Insects > Digestive system > Gut ... | reverse complement strand
TCATCCGCGTTTGCGAGGCGTGGCGGGAAAACCCCGACGCGTTGATCACCGGCTCGCGGCGTTTCACGGGCAATGTGCCCTGGCGCAGCCAAGCGGGCAATAAGATCACGCGGTTTGTCTTTTCCGCCTCCACGGGCGTGAAGGTCTACGATACGCAGACCGGCCTGCGCGCCTTCGCGGTAAAGCTGGCGCCCACCATGCTGGGGCTCAAGGGCAACCGCTACGAATATGAGATCAACCAGCTGCTCTACTGCACGCGCCATAAGATCCCCATTCACGAAGTGCCGATCGAGACCGTGTATCTGAAGGAAAACGAGTCCTCGCATTTTCGCTCCTTTGTCGACTCCGCCCGTATCTACAAGGTCATCGGCCTCTTTGTCAGTTCGTCCGTCATCTGTTTTCTCGTGGACGCGGGATTGGGGACCGGACTGGAATATGTCTTGAGGGTCGCCACGCCGCTCCCGCCGCCGAGAGCCGTTTTCTTCGCCTCGCTCGCAGGGCGGGTGGTGGGCGTCTTACTCAACTACCTGCTGAACCGAAAAGTGGTATTCGAGTCCAGCCGCAGGGGCAGTTTTCTGCGCTATCTGCTGGTGGCCCTGCCTGTCTTTGGGGCATACTACCTTTTGATGTATGTGCTGAACATCTTGCTGTCAATCCCATATTGGATTGCTGTTATTCCGGCGCAGCTGGTGTTCTACCCCATCAACTTCCTCCTGCAAAGGAAATTTGTCTTTGCTGAAAAGTAGGTATTATGAACCAAAAGAAAAAATGGACACTTATCATCGCCCTTGACCTGACAGCCTTTTTGCTGATTAGTCTCTATATCTGCGCCATGTCGTTCAACTTCTTCGGAAAGGACGCGCCGCCGGATATCGTGACCCTGCAAACCCCCGAGCCGGTGAGCGTTGTGCCCACGCCGGACACAGAAAATCCCGAGGCAACGCCGGAGCACGCACAGCCCGTGCCGACGCCCTACTCCCGTCCGGACGACTTGCTGGGCGACCGTTTTGCCGAGAAATTCCTGCAAGAGGGCGAGGAGATCATCGACACCGAGACCCTCTACCGCAGCCAAAACGTCTGCGTGGAGCTGCGTTATGTCGAGGCTGGCAAGGCACATTATCAGGTCGCGGATATCTATATCAAGAACATCGAAAGCCTGCGCTGCCATGCCGTGCTCTTGTCAAAGGACAACGCGCACACGCCGGAGTTCTATCATCAAATGTCCGCCATTGCGGCGATCAACGGGGACTATTATCTGCACGCCAAGGGCAATAAACACGGCTGGTTTGTGCGTGACGGCGCGGAACTGGCGCGCTTTAACACCCTGGCCGAGGATCTCTGCGTCATCTACTACGATGGCCGGATGGAGACCTTTGACGCGCGGCAGGGCATAGACGTGAACGCGATCTACGCCAAACTGCCCTGGCAGATCTTCTATTTCGGCCCCGCGCTTTTAGACGCGGACGGCAGGGCCAAAACGAGTTTCAACTCCAAACTGGGTTCCGCCAACCCGCGCACCGCCATCGGCTGTTACGAGCCGGGCCGCTACGCCTTTATCGTGGTGCAGGGCACGCGCACGGTCTACGACGAAAACGGCAAACGGCTCTACGCCGCGAACAAGACGCCCTCCGTGGGCATGACGCTGGCGCAGCTCTCCGCGCTCTGCGAGGAACTGGGCCTTACTGCCGCCTATAATCTGGACGGCGGCGGGTCCTCCACCATGATGTTTTTCGGCAGGGCCTTCGGGCATAACAGCCGCGACACAAGCGATATTATTTATATCAAGGAGCTGTCATGAAAAAAAATCTCCGTATCGTCTCCCAGATCCTGCTGCACGCGACCGTCGTACTGTCGGCCGTGTATATCCTGTTTTATATTCTGGACAACTACAACCCCATGCTGCATTTTCTGGCCAAGCTGCCGGCCATTGATTTCATCATCGCGATCCTCGCCCTGGCCGCCGGCGTGGTCACGATCGTGGCCTGGGAGCAAATGCGCAAACATAAGAATTGACAGATAGCGTCTTCGCGTTTTATAATTTCTAAATCATGACGATTACAGCGCCCAAGGGCACAAAGGACGTATTGCCGAACCGGAGTTACCGCTGGCAGTTTGTCGAGCAAACCATTCGCGCCATCTGCGCCAAATACGGTATGCAGGAGATCCGCACGCCGGTCTTTGAGAGCACCGAATTGTTCGCGCGCGGTGTGGGCGGCACCACGGACATCGTGCAAAAGGAAATGTACACCTTTTTGGACAAGGGCGGGCGCTCCGTCACCCTCAAGCCCGAGGGCACGGCGGGCGCGGTGCGTATGTTCATCGAGCACGGTCTCTACGCCGAGGCCCAGCCCACCAAGATGTACTATTTGAACAGCCCGATTTTCCGCTACGAGCGCCCGCAAGCCGGCCGCCTGCGCGAGCACCATCAGTTCGGTGTGGAGATACTGGGAGCAAGAGGCGCCACCGCCGACGCGGAGGTCATCGCCCTGGCGCTGGAGCTCTTCTCCACGCTCGGCACAAGCGAACTGGTCGTCAAACTCAACAGCATTGGCTGCCCCAACTGTCGGGGCGCCTATCAAAAGGCGTTGCGCGACTTTTTGCTTTCAAAGGAAACGGAGCTCTGCGCCACCTGTGGGGAGCGGCTGCAAACAAACCCCCTGCGCGTGCTGGACTGCAAGACCCCGTCCTGCCGCGCGATCATCGAAAACACGCCGCGTACCACGGACTATGTTTGTGAGGATTGCGTAGCGCATATGAACGTATTGACCGAGTGCCTCGACAAGCTGGGCGTAAGCTATGAGATCGACCCCAAGCTGGTGCGCGGGCTGGACTACTACACCAAAACGGTGTTCGAGATCGTCTCAAGCAAGATCGGCGCGCAGGGCACGGTCTGCGGCGGGGGACGGTATGACGGGCTGGTGCAGGAGCTGGGCGGACCGGCCACGCCCGCGGTGGGTTTTGGCTTGGGCCTGGAGCGCTTATTGCTGCTTATGGAACAGCTCGACGTCAATCCCGAACCGCCCGCTTTATGTGATATTTTCATTGCGCCCATCGGGCCGGAGGCAGTCACGGCAGCCTTTGCGCTGGTTGCGAACCTGCGCGAGCGCGGCCTCAAAGCCGACATGGACCACCTGGGCCGCAGCCTAAAGGCCCAGCTCAAATATGCCGATAAAATCGGCGCGCGCTGCGCGCTGCCCATCGGCGAAACGGAACTGCAAAGCGGCTTTGCCAAACTAAAAAATATGAAAACAGGGGAACAGGTTGAGGTTTCAATAAAAACAGAGGAGATTATTCAATGCGTAATGCGTAATGCGTAATCAAATGAAGTTTCGCCTCCGGCGAAACAACCATCATTACGAATTGCGAATTGCGCATTACGAATTCGGGAGGTACTACTATGCAAGAACTACTGGGAGGCTGGAAACGCAGCGCATACTGCGCGGAGTTAAACGGAAAAGACGCGGGTAGGGAGGTCACGCTCATGGGCTGGACCAACGCGCACCGCGACCTGGGCGCGCTCATTTTTGTGCAGCTGCGCGACCGCACGGGGCTGATGCAGGTGGTGTTTGATTCCGCCGCGCTCTCGCCCGAGGACTTTGCTTTAGCCTCGTCCATTCGCTCCGAGTTTGTACTCGCCGTGCGCGGCCAGCTCTGCGCGCGTGCCGCCGGTATGGTCAACCCCAATATGGCCACGGGTGAGGTCGAGGTCAAGGTCACAGAGTTTAAGATCTTAAGCCGCAGCGAAACCCCGCCGATCGAGGTGGACGACAACTGCAACGCGAACGAGGCGCTGCGCCTCAAGTACCGCTATCTCGATCTGCGCCGTCCGGTCATGCAGAAGAACTTTCGTATGCGCCACCAGATCGCCCACTGCGCGCGGCGCTATTTCGCCGAACAGGGCTTTTGGGAGATCGAAACGCCCATGCTCACCAAGAGCACGCCCGAGGGCGCGCGCGACTATCTCGTGCCCAGCCGCGTGCACGCGGGCAAATATTACGCCCTGCCGCAGAGCCCGCAGCTCTTCAAACAGCTGCTCATGGTCGCGGGTTACGACCGCTATATCCAGCTGGCGCGCTGTTTTAGGGACGAGGACCTGCGCGCCGACCGCCAGCCGGACTTTACGCAGATCGACCTGGAGATGTCCTTTGTCGAGGTCGACGATGTGCTGGCCGTCAACGAGGGATTCCTCAAAGAGGTCTTTGCCGAAACGCTGCACTATGAGGTGCAACTGCCCCTGCCGCGCCTGACCTGGCAGGAGGCCATGGACCGCTATGGCTCCGACAAGCCCGACACGCGCTTTGGCCTGGAACTCTGCGATATCTCCGCAGCGGTGCAAGGCTCTGCCTTCTCCGTCTTTGCCGACGCGCTGGCAGCGGGCGGCAGCGTGCGCTGTGTCAACGCGAAAGGCTTTTCGGGCGCGTTCTCGCGCAAGGAGATCGACGCGCTGGGCGAAGTCGCGCGCACCTATCGCGCCAAGGGCCTGGCCTGGATGAACTTCAAGGAAGAGGGCCTGCAAAGCCCCGTCGCCAAGTTCCTGTCCGAGGACGAGATCGAGGCGATCCAAAAAACAGCCAACGCCGAAACGGGCGATATTCTCTTTATCGTGGCGGACCAAAACGACACGGTTTGGGCCGCCCTGGGCGCGCTGCGCTGTAAGCTGGCCGAAAAACTGGGCCTGATCCCCGAAAACACCTACAATCTGCTCTGGGTCACGGACTTCCCGCTGCTCGAGTGGAACGAGGACGCAAACCGCTTTGTCGCCAAGCACCATCCCTTCACCAGCCCGATGGACGAGGACCTGCCCTATCTCGAAAGCGACCCGGGCCGCGCGCGCGCCAAGGCCTATGATATCGTTTTGAACGGCATGGAGCTGGGCGGCGGCTCAATCCGTATCCACTCCCGCGAATTGCAGGAGACCATGTTCCGCGTGCTGGGCTTTTCCGACGAGGACGCGCAGACGCGTTTCGGGTTCCTGCTCGACGCCTTCCGCTACGGCACCCCGCCCCACGGCGGCCTGGCCTACGGCCTCGACCGGCTGGCCATGATCATCTGCGGCGGCACCAGTATCCGCGACGTAATCGCCTTCCCCAAGGTGCAAAACGCCTCCTGCCCGCTCACCGGCGGTCCGGACAATGTGGACGAAAAGCAGCTGAAGGATTTGCATATTGCAATCACGGACTAGATGAGTGGTCAGTGAGCAGTGGGCAGTGGTCAGTTCGTTTTCAGAAACCCGCGTGAGCGGTTCTGCTCACTGCCCACTGTCCACTGATCACTCTTCAAGGATTCAAAATAATAGGAGGTACAAGAAATGGCAAGCGAAAAAATCATACAGGGCACAAAGGACAATTTCGACGCGCTGATCGGGGGCGAACTGCCCGTGCTGGCTGATTTCTGGGCGCCCTGGTGCGGCCCCTGCCGTATGCTCGCGCCGATCCTCGACCAGGTCGCGGCGGACTATGACGGCCGCGCGATCATCGTCAAGATCAATGTGGACGACGAGAGCGATCTCGCCATGCGCTATCAAACCAATACGATCCCGACCCTGATCCTCCTCAAAAACGGCGAGGTCCTGGACCGCTCCGTCGGCGCCAAACCCAAACACCTCATCGCCGCGATGATCGACAAGGCGCTGTAGGGGCGACCTTTGGTCGCCCGCAAACTTCAAACTACAATTGAGGAGTGCCGATTTCGGCGGCACATTTGATGGGGTGTTTGAATTTATCATTCAGAGGAAAACCCGCCAGGGTTTTCTTCCTTCATTGTAGTTTGTACATTGTACATTGTACATTGTACATTGCCCAGCCTACCGTTTCACCAGCTCCATAACATACTCCGCGCCGTAGTAGCAATGCTTTTGCAGCATGACGTTTTCGTCCAGCGGCAGGGAGATGGTGATGCCGTCCTCGAAGGACTTGATCGTGGCGGTCGCCAGCGCGACGTCAGCAAAACCCAACGCCTCGCAAAAGGCGGTGATTCCGCTGTAGATGGAGTCGGAGTTCACATTCTCAAAGAGGGAGAACGAGGCGTAGTAGGGCTCGCCCGTGCGGCTGTCCAGCAAAACGGAGAGCGTATAGGTCTCGCCCGCGCGGCTGATCGCGTAGAGCTGCACGTTCCAAAGCGAAAGCCGCGCGCCCGTCTCGTCGTTGTAAAAGTCGCGCAGGATAGCCTGCGACCGGCGCTGCTCGGTCAATACGGCGGGGTCGTCGCCGCTGTACATCGTGCGGCTGCCGCTGGGCACGTGCTCGGCCAGCTTGTTTGCCCACATGGCACTGACAATCTCCAATGCCTCGTCCCGCGCGATCTCGCCGGGAAAGGGCTCGCGTGCCGCGCCAACCGTCTTGGTTTGCGCGTAGAGGTCCACCCGCGTGGCCAGGGAGAGCGTGCTGCTCACATGACCCGCCGAGGGGATATTCACCGCAATGTACTTGTCGCGGTCAAACAGCCGCCCCTCCTCGGACAAGAACAGCAGGTGCGAGAGATAGACACAGAGGAAGGAAACCGCAAGCGTGGCCAGGCCGACGCCGATATAGACCACGCGCATTCTGGTGCCGCGATCCCATTTGCGCGTGACAAACTGCGATAGTTTGCTCAAAGAAATTTTCACGCCGTTTCCTCCTTTCTAAATCCATGCGTAGGGGCGGTCCGCCCGCGCGTGACAGTAGGGACGGTTCGTCATGTCACTGCGGTGACACAGAGAACCGTCCCTACTGTCACCAACGGTTATGACCTACCGCGCAAGCGGCAGGTCAAACCACACCGTCGTCCCAACCCCAACCTCGCTCTCAAAGTGCAGGCTGCTGCCCAAAAGCTGCGCGATCTTATTGCCGATGGCCAAGCCCAAGCCCGCGCCGTGCTGCGCGCGCGCGCGGGATTTATCCACCATGAAAAACGCCTCCGTGATCCGCGAAACCTCTTCGGGCGGAATGCCGATACCGAAGTCCCGCACGGTGATCCGATAGCGGTGTTTCTGCTTTTTGCCGACCAGCTGGATCTTGCCGCCCGGCGAGGAGGCCTTGCGCGCGTTGTCGATCAGGTTGGTCAGCAGGGTCAGGATCAGGTCCTTCTCATAGAGAATGTGCTGCTGCTCGACCGAGGTCTCCAGCGTAAGGCGGTGCTGCTCTAACATGGGCGTGACCACGGCGGTCACATGGCCGATGACCTGCTTGGCGTAACCGCGCGTTAAAGTATACTCGTTCTTGTCCAGCACGACCAGGTCCATGAGCTTTAAGGAGAGCGCCTCCAACCGCTTGCCCTCGGAAAAGATAAAGTTCGCCGCGGTGAACGCGTCCTCCTCGTCCAGCGCCGCGCTGCGCAGCATATCCGCGTAACCGATGATGGAGGTCATGGGCGTCTTGAGCTCGTGCGAGAAACTGGCGACAAAGTCCTCCTGCTGCTTGGCATAACCCTCCAGCGCGCCGACCTTTTGCTCGATCGCCGCCGCCATCTTATTGAAGCTGTAGGCGAGGTCGCCGATCTCGTCTAATGCGTTCACCTGCGCCCGTTCCTCGTAATGCCCGCTGCCAATGCGGGCCACGGCGCGGCCCAGACCGCGCATGGAGCGGGTAATGCGCAGGGAGAACAGCAGCATGGCGACCATGCAAACCGCGATCGTCATGATGTGCCAGAGCGTGACAGACCGCGCCATCTCCTGCCGCGCGGCGAAGAGCTCGTCCGCGTCATAGCGCACGGCGAGATAATAGCTGTAACCGCCGATGGAAACGCTGCCCGCCGTGTCCATCATGGTCCTGCCGCCCGGGCCGCGCGTCAAACGCCAGGCAAAGCGGCGGGGGCCCATGTTCTCAAACGAGAGCCGGCTGGGAAAACTGCCGTTCACCGACGCGATCAAACGGTTGCCCGTGTTGTAGATCGCGCAGGCCGTGCCGGGAGCCTGGGTCTCGATCGCGCGCGCCAGTACCTCGGCGTACATCAGCTCCGTGGTATTGTTGTAGATGAGGGTCAGGCCGTAGATCTCCGCGCCGATGGCCGAGGCCAAAGAGGAATAGTCGGCGATCGCCCGGTCCACGCGAAAAGAAAGCGCGGCGTCAAAGCTCTGCTGCGTCATCACGTGCCCCGTGACGGCAAACAGAACCGCGACGATCAATACGGTGCAAAAGCAGATTTTAAGCGAAAATCTCATGCACCATTATTATACACGCTTATTAGTGGTTTGGCAATTTAAGGAGTGCAGAGAGCGAAACGAAGAAAAAACTGCCGGAACAGTTTTAATGATTTTATGTGATGTTTGTACGTCCTAAAATATAATCTGTACTCGTATTATAAAAACCCGCCAGTTTCACAACAAACCGCGTTGGAATTTCCCTTCTGCCGGTCTCATAGGTACTGTAAACACGCTGGTCTATTCCCAATATATAAGCAACTTCCTTCTGCTTGAGTTCACGGTCTTCGCGCAAATCTCTTAAACGCGGATAATGCATAGTCCCACCTCAGAAACAGCATACCGCAACATAAAAAACAGACTTGATTTTACTATCGTATAATAGTAAGATGTTCATGAAGTGACATGATCACATGAAGAGAGTTGGTTTATATGCTTTTGGGGAATGGCAAAAGACGCGCCGCGTTGCGTTGCGAAGTGGTAGAATGCATTACAAAAAAGAATTGTGAGGCCGAAGAAATAGCGAGCGAATTCTTATAACCGCCGAGCAACAAGGGGAGTTCCGACTTGCGAAACCCCCCTTCTGAAATCTGGAATCCGGTATCCGGAATCTACAAATTCTGCTCAAGACTCTTTCGCACCGCCAGCAGCGGCTCAAATTCGGCAATCTGTTTGGCATACATGAGGGCGTTGTTCATATCGTTTTCCGTGATTTCCATTTCATTGGGATAACGCGGTTGAACGCCGTAGTTTGTAAGTTTCTCGCATGGAACATAGATTTGTTCAAATCGAGAATCAAGCGCGGAACACGTGTCACAGAGAATATCAAGATTGTGGATTTTGGGTGGTTCCTCATTTTTATGATACAGCAAAAAACCTTTGAGGTTCTTTTCGGCGGTTTGCTGGCAAAGGAAACATACCAGGTGTATATGCACAGGATGATGAAGTATTAGATGTTCTGCGGAGAGCAAATCCATATCCGCATAGCGAAACCACTCCAAATTCGCATTAGGCTCCATAAAGCAAGATTCCTTTCTGCGCAACGGTTCTTTCCAAAGTTGGGCCATTCTTTCGCCGATTGAATACACTTGCCCGCCCCACAAGCAAATCCATGGGCATGGTTCTCTTGTACCGCATTCCGCCTCGGATATCTCCGCCAATTTCCATGACGCTTTCCACCCATTCCGGCACAACAACATAGATATCCAGGTCGCTGTCCTCGGTCGGTGTGCCGTAAGCGTAAGAGCCGAACAGATAAATCGCCTCCGCCGGAACGGTTTTTAAGACGCTCTCTTTGATAAGCTCCAATTCTTTTTGAACTTTCGGATCCATAAAACTACCACCTTTTCATCTATATTATAGGCGAAAACGCTGCGAAATAGCAAGTTAATTCTTACAACCGCCAAGCAACAAGGGGCGCTCCGACTTGCGGAACACCCCTTCTGAAATCCGGAATCCGGCGTCCGGAATCTACAAGTTAAGTTCCAACTGTACCAGGAACCGTAAGATCTTCGCCGCGTCTGCCGCGGAGACAGGGTTCGTGCCCGCCGTCACTTTGGCGTTGATCAGTCCCTCCGGCGTCAGCAGCTTCAGCTGGACCAAATGCCGCAGGATCGCCGCCGCGTCCGCCGCGTTGACATTGCCGTTCTCGTCCGCGTCGCCGCGTTTTCTGGTTTCCACGGCCAGTGCAATTGCGTTCCCCGCGTAGTGGGTCGCGTTCTCCTTGGCGCGGGCAAAGAGATAATACTGTGTGTCGGCGGTCAGGCCCGTAAAGACCCCGCTGTCCTGCCAGCCGTTTGCGGGCGCCTCGTTCGTTTCGCTGATGGCGTATTCCACCGTCTGCCCGTTTTCCGGCGCAACTGCGGTCACCGTGATACCGATCGTGCTTTTTGAGACCGGCGCAAGACCGGTTACGGTTTCGCCGTCATACAGGTTGGTTTTCACAGCCAGCGACGCGGCGGGCCCCACGTGGTGGGTCGCGTTCTCCTTGGCGCGGGCGAAGAGATAATACAACGTATCGGAGGTCAGGTCCGCAAAGACCCCGCTGTCCTGCCAGCCGTCCGCGGGCGCCTCGTCCGTTTCGCTGATGGCGTATTCCACCGTTTGACCGGTTTCCGGCGGCGCTGCCGCGACCTCAATGCCGGTCGCGCTTTTTGTGACCGGCGCAAAATCGGTCACTTCTTCGCCGTCCCATTTCATCAGTCCGTGCTCGACCAAAATTCCCTTTAATGCGTAAATCGCGTCCCTAAACAGCGTTGCCAGCGTTTCCCACTCACCGTCTTCCAGGAGCTGTTCGATATCGGGTTCATCTGCAAAGACCTCCATCATTGCCTCCATATACTTCATTAGCATCTCGGTCTTTTCCGTCTCGCTCACAGGGGCGTCGAGCATGAAATCGCCCAGCATTTCCGCTTCATACATGAGCCGAATGCAGGCAAGCGCCTCCGGCTTGAAAAACTCCCGCGCCAGCGGCTGCAGCAGATCAATGAGCCCTTGCATACTCGTTTCGAAAGCTGTCTCGGCCAGCTCCTGCAATGTACCGTCCTGCCAGGCCGCCCACAGCGCCGCCTCATCGCCTTGAAAGTCGCTCATATCCATCATCAGCTGTGCCATTTCCGGCCCGACCGCCGCCATCGCCTCGCCCAGCTCCATGGCTGTTTTTCCGGGATTGAGGGCCGCCTCGTTGTCGCCCAAAAAATCGAAAGACAGCGCCTCCGCCAAATCCCCGCCGAGTTTGCGCAGTGCTGACATCTGCGCGCCGCGCAGGATAGCATCCAGCGGCTCCCGCTGCGCATCGGTCAAGCTCCAGCGGATCCGGTTGTCGTAGCCGTCCATATCGCAGTCAATGCGCATACCCGAGACGCCAAAGGCCGGGGCGGCGTTCCACACCACATCG
>Ga0123353_10015736_pt1 | contig 11012 bp, 2 predicted proteins | sample TergutLab28metaG_3_FD_92763 | JGI IMG/M metagenome (GOLD analysis project Ga0123353, IMG submission 92763) | Labiotermes labralis P3 segment gut microbial communities from Petit-Saut dam, French Guiana - Lab288 P3 | ecosystem: Host-associated > Arthropoda: Insects > Digestive system > Gut ... | reverse complement strand
TCCTCCTGACGAACCACCAGCCGCGCGAACACCGTGTTCACCGCCTGGGCGACCTGCTGGTTGCCCGCGTTTTTCAACTCGAACAACTTCACGCCCTTGCGGCTCTTCGCCGCCGCGTCGTCCATCACCTTGACCAACGCCTGAATCGCTTCGAAGTCCTCGTCCCCCGCCGTAATCAGCAGCGCCCGCTGCTGATGCAGCACCGTCGTCTCGACCTTCCCGCCGGCCCCGGACGTCGGCGCGGGCTCGGGCTTGGCCGGCTCGGCTTCCTCGTCCTCGTCCTCGTCTTCGGGCTCACCGATTCGCGCGGGCCGGCCCGGACCCTGTCCGCCGTACAACTGCTGAATCGCCCGCTCGACCTCCAGCGGATCGGCATTGGGCACCGGGAGCACGCGAATGCGTCCCTGCGACGGCGTCAATTTCTCCACCTGCGTCACCCACCCGCTGACCTGCTCGTACATGTCCTTCGTGGTCGCGAGGATCAGCGCGTTGGCGCGAGCGTCCGCCGTCACCGCCAACGGATCGATCGTCTTGCGGACCGCGCGGGCGGCGCTGGCCTGCTGGTTATAAATGTCGCGAACCATCGTCGCCACCGTCGCGGCCTGTCCGTTTTGCAGCGGCAGAACGTACATGCCCGTCGCGCCCGCCCCGCCGGTCGATGCCTGATCCAACTGGATCGCCATCGCCACCATCTTGTCCATCTCCGTCCCCGGACCGGAGAAGACCAGCGCGTTCGATCCCTCATCCGCCGACACGATCACCGGCGTTTTGCCGCGCGGCACGTTGGCGGCCATGCGCGTCAGCACGTTGACCAGATCAACCGCTTTGGCGTTTTTGAGCACGATCAATTCGCTGCGGTTTCCGCCGGTGGACTCCACGTCCAACTTGGCGATCAGCGTCTTGACCTTCTCCATGTTGGGTTCGTTGGCCGTGACGATGATGCTGTTCGACTCCGTCTCGGCCACGACCTGAACCAGATCGTCCGCCGTGAGGCGCTCGCCCGGCCGCGGGGCAAAGGCCTGGCTCAAACTCGGCGCGATGCTGGCCGCGGTGGCCTTTTCGAGCATGAACACCGTCTGCACGCTCTTTCCGCGCGGGCTGGTCGCGTCGATCTGAAGGGCCAACTGACGCACCTTCTCGAACGTCTCGTCGTCGGCGCTGACCATGAGCGTCTTGCTGTCGGCGTCCACTTCGATCCGCAGCCCGATGCCGAGGTTGTTGTTGCGGCGAGGCCCCGCCTGCTGCTGCTGCGAGAAAATCCGCGTCAGAATGGCCGCCGTGTTCGACGGATCGGCGTTCTTGAGCGTGACCGTCCGAACCGTCGGAATCGACGTCGTGGGCTTGTCGATCTCCGCGATCAGCCCGGCCAGCCGCTCGTGCTCGCTCACCGGAGCGTTGGCGATGATGCTGTTGTTGCTGTTGTCGGCGCTGATCCGAATCAGCCGGTTGTTCCCCACCGCGTCCCGCAACGCGTTGGCCGCGCCCGACGCGATCGCGTTGTCCAACCTGTACACGCGGACCTCGCTCGCCCCGGCCGCCTCCGCAGCCGCGTTCAACTCGTCGAGCACCTTCGCCACCAGATCGTGACGATCAGGGTCCGCCGACACGATCACCACTCGCGACTCCTCGTTGGAACTGATGCTGAAGGGCGAATCCGCCGACGCGACCTGCATCTGCCCGCGACGCCCGCCGCCTCCACCGCCGAAATTCCCGCCCGTCCCGAACGCCTGACGCAGCGAATTCGCCACCGCCTCCGCGTTCCCCGCCCGCACAGGGTACAACCGAACCACCACCGTCTTCCCGCCGGCCGACTGATCCAACTCCATGACCAGCCGCTCGACGATCCGCATGTCCTCCGGCGACGCCACCACGATCACGCTGTTGGTCTGACGGTTGGCCTCGATGCTGATGTTGCCCCCGCCGCCCGTCCCGGCCTGGAGTTCGAGCATCTGACGGACCATCTCCGCACGCTGCTCGTTCCCGTTTCCGTTTCCGCCCGGATTCGCCTCGCCGCCCTCGCCGCCCATCCGGGCCGACGCACGCTGGAACAACGCCCGCACGTTGGCGGTCAATTCGTTCGCGTCCACGTTCTTGAGCGTGAAAATCCGCATGTCGCTGGTCGTGCCGGAAGGCTTGTCCAGCACCATCAACAGCTTCTCGATCAACTCGAACTCCGTCGGTTTGGCGCGGACGATCAACCACTTCGTTCGCGCATCCGGCACGAGAACCACCGTCGGCGCCGGAGGCGGGGGCGCCTGCGGCTGAGGCTGTGGGTTGTTCGGGTCCTGAGGCTGATTGGGGTCCTGCTGCGGCATCTGCTGCTGACCGCGGCCCTGACGGGCCTGACGGGCCTGACCCGCCGCGCCCTGCCGCTGACCCGCCGACTGCGGATTGAACAGCAAATCCAGCGTGTGAGACACAGCCGTCACGTCCGCGTTTTCGATTTTGTACCACTGCACTTCCATGTCGCCCGTGGTCGCGGTGATGGTCAACGAGTCGATGAACGCCTGGAGGTTCTGCAACTCCGTCCGCGTCGCCGAAACGATCAGCGAGTTGGACTCCCTGTCCACCGCGATCGTGATCGGCAGCGTGGAAGCCGACGGCGCGAAAGGATCGTCCTCCGTCGGCGAATCCGGCCGCGCCGCCAACGGATGGGCCTCGCCCTCCCGCACCGGCGCGTCCGCCGCCTGGACCGGCTCAACCGGCCGATCCGCCGCCGACTCGTCCAGCAGCGCCGGGCGGATGTCGTACCGCAACCCGCCGCCACCGGACGATTCCGGCAACTGCATCGACTCGCGGGAAGGCAACTGCCCCTCCAGCACGTCGATCGGCGCGTCCGTGATCTGACTGTACATGCGCTGAATCGTCTCAGCCATCTTGTCCGCCCGCATCGTCGTCAGCGGGATCACTTTCACCTGGCGGTTCTCGACCACCTTGCGGCTGTCGATCTTCGCGGCGAGCTCCTCCACCTGCTGAATGTCGGCGTCCTTGCCGATGACCACGATGGCGTTGAGGAACGAGTCGGAGGAAATGATCGGTTTGTCGGCCTGCTTGCGGTCGGAGAACACCGGCTGAATCTTCGACGCCACGTCGTAGGCCCGCTGGTTCTCCAGGAAGATGAACTGAATGTCGCGCGGGTCCCTGGGCTTGACGTCGACGGGGTCCTTGTCCAGGTCCGCCAGCAGCGTCTCGATCACCGTGAAGTTCGCCGGCGTCGTGTAGACGATCATCGTGTTGGTGCGCTCGTCGACGGCCACGCTGTAACCGCCCTCCGCCGACCCGCCGCCGCGACGGTTGGCGTTCAGGCTCGCGCTCATCCGCGCGACGTCGCCGAGCAGTTTCTCCACCATCTTGGCCATGTCGATCGCGTCGCTGTTCCGCAGCGGGAACAGCTTCATCTCCACCCGCGTTTCGCCGCCCACGTCGAGTTTCGCCACCAGCTCGACCACGTTCTCGATGTCCGCGGGCAATCCGCGAACCAGCAGACTGTTCGTGTTCATCTCCGGCGTGACGCTCACCTGCGTCCCCGCCTGCCGCTGCCCGCCCTGGGCCGCCAGCGTCTGCATAATGCTGTTGGCGAGCGAATCGGCCTTGGCGCTCTCGAGTTGAATGACCTGGATCGTCACCTTCTCCGCGTCGTTGGGAACGTCGAACGTGGCAATCAGTTCCGCCGCCAGCGCCAGCTTGTCGGCCGTGGCCTGCACGATCACCGCGTTTCCGCTCTCCAGCGCCGCCACGCGGAACTGATTGTCGACCCCGCCGGGACGCTGGAACACAGGCCGCTGCCGCTGCGGCCACGGGTTGCCCTCGCCACCACCGCCACCGCCTTCGACGCCGCCTTCTCCACCGCCGCCCTCACCGCCTCCACCGCCACCCTCGCCGCCTTCACCACCGCGACGCCATTGAGGCCGCTGGCCCTGACCCTGTCCAGACCAGGCGCTGACGACGTTGCTTCCGCTGAGCATGGTCTGCAACACCGGAACCAGTTCGCGGGCCTTGGCGTACGTCAGCACGAACGTCTGCGTCGAGACCGCCGAGTCCACGGGAACGTTCTGCATTTCCTCGATCAACTGTCCAATGACCTTGAACTGCTCCTCGCTCGCCGAAACGATGACCTGATTGCTGCTGACGCTGGCCTCGAACCGCGGAGGCTGCGTCTGCGCCTGGCCTCGCCCGCCGTCGCGCTGCATGTACAACCTCGCCAGCGACTGCGCGATCTCCTGCGACGAACCCCGCGCGATCGTATACACACGCACCGTCTGCGCGGTCACCGACTCGGCCGCGTCCAGGCTCGTCGCCATCTGCACGACCGTCTCCACCAGCGAATCCGGCGCGTCGATCACCAACTGCCGGTCGCCCGGCGCCGCCGCCACCAGCACGTTCAGCGACGGGTCGCCCGAATGATTCGCGTACAACTGCGCCAACACCGGCGCCACCTGCGATGCCTGCGCCCGCTCGAACTTCACGATCCGCGTCTGACGCATCCCCTTCCGCGCCGTCGCGTCCAGCCTGGCGACCATCTCCTCCAACGCCTCACGCGCCGCCTCGGGCCCGCGAATGATCACGCTGTTGCTGCCCACGTCGGCCGTCACCTGAATCTGCCCGCCAAGCTCCGGCGGAATCATGCGCTGCACCGCCTCGGTGATTCGAAGCGCCTCGCCCGTCTTCAACTGAATCACGCGCATGCTCGACGCCGGGGTTCCCGTCGTCACGTCCAACTGCTTGACCATCGCCAGAACCTGCTCCATCTTCGGCGGGGACGCTTCTATAATCAGCGTCCTGTCGCCCGGAGCCGGAACGATCACCAAATCCGCCGCCACCATCACCTGCGTCCCGGTCTGCTGGCGACGGGTCTGCGGACTCTGCTGCTGGCGGCCATAAATCTGCATCAACACCCCGGCCAGGTGCCCCGCGGACACGTGCTCCAGCGTCACGGTCTGAATCTGACTGGTCCCCTTCACGATCTCCACGTCCAGCTTGGCGATCATGTCCGCCATCGCCTGACGCTCCGCCGCGGGCGCCCGCAACAGCACGCTGTTGCTCAGCGCGTCGGCGATGACCTGCACGCGGCCATGAAGGTCCGGCGGGATCATCTGCCGGACCGTGTCCGCCAGGCGCGGCGCGTCGGAACCCGACAGCGTAATGATCTGCACGTCGTCGCGCGGCGTGGAGGACTCCATGTCCAACTGCTTGATCATCGCCAGAACCTGCTCCATCTTCGACGGCGCCGCCTCGATGATCAGCGCCTTGTCGCCCGGGGCCGGAACGATCACCAGATCCGCCGCCACCATCGCCTGCTGCCCGCCCTGCTGACGGGGACGCTGTCCCTGCTGCTGTTGTCGGCCATAAATCTGCGTCAACACGTGCGCCAAATGCCCCGCGGGCGCGTGCCGCAACTGCACGGTCTGAATCTGACTGGCCTCCTTCTGAATCTCCACGTCCAGCTTGGCGATCATGTCCACCATCGCCTGCCGCTCGCTCGCGGGCGCGCGGACCAGCACGCTGTTGCTCAGCGGGTCGGCCGTGATCTGAATCCGCCCGTGCATCTCCGGCGGGATCATCTGCCGCATCGTCTCGGCCATCCGCGGAGCGTCGCTGCCAGCCAGCGTGACGATCTGCACGTCGTCGCGCGGTTTGTCGGGACCGGCGTCGAGCGCCTGGATCAATTCGGTGATCGCCTCCAACTCGTCGGCCGGGGCGGAAACCAGCATCGTGCTGGTCCGGTCCGACGGCACAAACAGCGCCTGCGACTGCTGGGGCCGACCTCGCGAGTTAAACAAGTGATGCAGCGACCCGGCCAATTCGCTTGGGCGGATGGTCATTACGGGAATCATCCGCGACACGATCGACGCGCCCGGGGTGTTCAACTCGGCCTGCTTGAGCACTTCCTGAATCAACACCCAGTCGCCCGGACTGGCGGAAATCCACAGCGTGCTGCCGAACTGGTCGGTCTCCACGCGAAACATCGACGCGCCCTGCTGACCCGGACGCTGCTGCGCGAACAGGTTGCGCAGCGCGTTGACCATGTGGTGTCCCCCGCCGTTCTTGAGCGGAATTACACGCACGTCGCGGGACTTGGCGCCCTCTTCGGGGTCGTCCAGTTCCTTGATCACGCCCGTCGCGATTTCAATGTCCGACGGCAAACCTGTAATGACCACGCTGTTCGTCGACCCGTCGGCCATCACAGCCGCCGGCGGAATCCCCGTGCGCGGATCGCGCGCGCGGTGCATCAACTGCTGCACGACGTTGACCATCTGATGGGCGTCGGCGTTCTTCAGACGGAACACGCGGAACCCCGAGGCGGCGCTGGTCGTGCTGACGTCGAGCTTGGCGACGATCGCGTCCACCTGCGCAATCATGGCCGGAGGAACCGTCACGACCAGCCGGTTCGAGACCGGATCGCCCACCACGCTGATTCCCTCGTGACCGTTGGGCCGGTTGGCGGTCAGCGCCTGGCGGATCGTGTTGGCCATCTGCTCGGACTTGGCTTCCTTCAATTCGTAAATCCGCACGTCACCGTCGCGCAAACCGCCCCCGCTGTCGAGCTGCTTGACCATCTCCCCGGCCAGGCTGAACTTCGGACCCACACCCAACACGACCAGCGTGTTGCTGCGGTCGTCCGCAGCCGCGTACGCCCAGTCGTCGCTGGGCTTGTTCCGATCCACCGGCTGGAACAACTGGTTGACCACGTTGACCAGGTTCCGCGCCTGCGCCCGCTCCAGCCCGAACGTGCGGACCTGCTGCTCCATGAACACGTCCTTGTCCATCTCGTCCAGCAGAACCTTGACCCGCTGAATGTTCGCCAGGTGGTCGCAGACGATCAGCCCCTTGCCGCGTCCCATCGGCGAAATGAATCCGTAACCGCTGACCAGACGCAGGACGGCGTTTTTCGCCACTTCGGCGTCGAGGTTTTTCAGCGGCAGCAGCACGGTGACGATCTCGCTGGGCCGGGTGTTTTCCGACCCGCCCAGGCCCGTGAAAATCTTCGTGTTCACCGACGGCGCCTGCTGCACCGGAACGCAGCGGAGGTAGCGTCCCTGCTCGATGAGGCTGTGCCCGCGCATCGACAGCAGCGTGTTAAGGACTTCGAAGGCTTCGCCGTAGGTGTAGGGGTCGCTGTCGAAGAACGTCAGGTGGCCCATCTCGGGAATGTCGCCGAGGATCGGTTTGCCCGCCGACTGGGCAAAACGGCGGATCACCTCCGAGTACGGCGTCCCGCCGAACTGGAGCAAGTAGTCACGCTTCACCGCGGGGGCGGGCGCCGGTTCAGGCGTAACGTCCGCCGCAGGGGCGGCCTCGACGGCGGGTTGCTCCACCGCCACGGCCTCTTCCTGCGCCGCAGCCGACACACTGACCCACATCGCCAAACACGCCATGGTCAGGAAAAATACGCTCGCCTGTCGCATGGTTCATTCTCCTTCACTGGCCACGGAGGCCCACACCGTTTGCGAAACACCTGCACAACACGTAACTATATATACGAACAGTCTATAATGAAACCACAACCTCTTGTGGAAAACAACGCCATAATCGCCACAGACAGAACAACCGCATTCTCGTGACGCGGGCATCTTGCCCGCGTGTCCGCGAGGGCGCTCGCGCCCGCGTCACGTTTTCCGCAACCCTTCCGGAAGCAACTCGTTCGACATTCTGTACTTCCATGCAACTACCGTGCCAACCTCGATGGCGAAAAATTCTTCGCCAATCAGCACAATCACCCGTCCGGGCGACTGTAAATTCGGATTGTTCCGCATCGGCAGCGGTCTGCGGTCGATGCAGACGATCGTTCCGCCCGCCAGCGCGTCGCCGACCTTCAGACGGCTGACGCGGTTGGAGGTGGCTGTGTCGTACACGGCGACCTCCTCCTGACCATTATAAATGGTCAGGTCGGCCACGCGCATCCGCTCCTCGGGGTTGGCCGGTGGAGGCGGAGGCGGTGGCGGAGGAGGCGGGTCGCCTTCCTTGGGCGGATCGGGCGGAGGGGGCGGCGGCGGAGGCGGAGGGATGCGCTGCATGTAAGGTCGCAGCACGTCGCGGGCGGCGATGACGGCGTAGCTGGCGCGATGCTCCTGCAAATCCAGCGTCGGCTGGGTGGTGGCGGGCATCGTCTCGACCGGGCGGAAACTCGCGTCCTTGACCGGCGCCATCACCAGCGTCATGAAGTCCAGGTCGATCTGCACGTCGGGACCGTTGGGTCGGATCGTCAGCCGGTCGATCTTGTGCACGTAGGGTTCGGCGTCGAGGTAGCACAGAAAATCCATCACCTGGTCCAGCCGACCCTTGGCGCTGATCTTCCACCCCAGCGACTGCCCCACCACGCCGCCTCCGCTGGACACCGACTTGGGCGAAATATACGTCAGCGGAACCGATCCGGTCCCGCTGACGTTGGTCAGACCGACCTTGTCGATCATGGCCGTCAGCCGGGCCCGCGTCTGCGCGCCGACCTTGCTCGCGTCGGTTCCGAGGGTCAGTCCGGCGTAGGTTTGGAGCGTGTCGCGACTTTTGCTGTTCGCGGCGATGGACTTTTTGAGCTTGGCGATCTCCTCCTGCTTGTCGGCGAAGGTTTTGTCGGCCTTGGCGGCCGGTTCCAGGCACAGCCAGTCGACCAGCAAATAGAGGATCGTCCCGCCCACCAGCACGCCGACGATGATCGCGATGAGAAGTTCCTTGCGTTTGGTGGTCATCGGATTCGCTCCGCCAACAGGCCCACCGGACAGGCTTCGGGATGTTCGCCCGTGACATACGCCACGCCCTCGACACGGACCCGCTGCACCCCGTACTCACCGCGACGTTGAATCTCCTTCGCCGCCGCGGAGTCCTTCAACACGTATACGTACACGAACCGCCCGCTTCCACCGCCCCGACCGCCGCGCTGGCCCCGATTCTCCTCCAGCCGGAACGTCAGATGCGTCGCCGACGAGGCCGACGGAACGAACGCCTTCGGATTCGCCTCGGCCACCAGGCGGCCCATGAGCGCCAGCGGCGCGGGCTCGGCCGACAACTGTTTGAGCAGCTCCGTGTCGCGACGAACGTCGTCGAACCGCACCTCGCGGAACGACGACGGCGCCGCCGCCGGGGCCGACGCGTTCGGGTTCACCGCAGCCGGGGCGGGATTGCGCATCGACGCGCCCTTTCGACCAAACGTCTCGGCCGATCCGTCGTCCTCGGGCCTGTAGGTGTACGGAATTTCGCTCATCGGGGGCGGCACCAGCCTGATCATGTCCTGCGGAACGGTCAGCGAAAACCGCGTCTGGTGCATGTAACCGAACTGGTCGTCGCACGGATCGATGCCGCTGGGCGTGTGTCCGTACGCGTCCTGCATTAAACTTGTAATGTCGGTGATGATCTCGCGGTCGCGCGCCCGCAGCGTGAAGCTGAGCGTGGCCACGGGTTCGTCTTTGGTGCCTTTGAGCTTGGCCTGCACGTTGGACGCGGGCGTGACGGAGAGGTTTTGAAGGTAGACGCTCTTCGCGTCGGGCAGCAGGTCGCTGAGGAACGCCCAGTGCGCCAGCCAGTCCTGGCGGCCCCGCGCCCAGTTCTCGACCGCGGTCGCCTGGGCGGCGATCTTCTTCAACTCCTCGTCCTGCTTCTTCAACTTCAACACACTTTCCGATGCCGCCCGCAGTTGGTCGTCCTTGCCCTCGAGGAACATGTAATTGGCCGCCAGGAGTCCCGCGACCAGGAGGAACCCGGCCGCGACACCGACGGCCAGTTTGGTCTGCTTCGCGTCGCGAACCACGACGGGCCGCCGCGGATCGAGAAAATCAAATTCGAATTCGCCGGACGCGTGCCCCAACGCCAACCCCAGCGCCGCCGCCATCGCGTCGTCGGGCGGTGTGCCCTTGCGGACCAGCGCGCCGGTCGAGAGTCGCCGGCAGGTTGTCTTCAGCCGGGCCGTCAGCGCGTCGACCAGTTCGTCCTCGATTCCCGTCTCGCCCGCGACCAGCACGGTGACGATCTGGCCATGGCGCTGGAGGGCCTGGAAACTTTGCAGCGTTCGCGCGATCTCCGGCGCAGCCATGACGACCGAAGGTCCCGGAGAAACCGCCGGGGGCGGAGACGACGCCTCCGGTGACGCCGATGCCGCCGTCGCCGACGTCACGTTCGCCCCGACCAGCGGGATCGGCGGGAGCGTGTCCGCGGGTCGGGACGACGCGAGGGGGGGCGTGCTCTTGACGTTGACCGACCGCGTGAAGGAGAGCGATCCGCCCTGGAGGACGCTGATTTCGATTTCGTCGAACCCCACGTGAACCACCGCCACGCTGGCGTTGTGCTCGCCGTCGTTCGTGTCGCCCGCGCCCGGTCCGGCCTCGTTGCAGGCGCGGACACAGCAGGCGGCGGCGCTGGGTCGCAGACCCAGCCGCAGCAGGCGGAACTGGCCGGACTCGGTGAGTCGTCGGTAGTAGTCGACGGTCGGCAGCCGCACCGCAGCCACCAGAACGTTGACGCCGTCGGCGGACGCGTGTCCGTCGGCTCCGCCGTAATGTCCGCCGCCCAGGATGTGGTCGACGACCGCGTCCTCGACGCGGAAGGGCAGTTCCTTGTCCACCTGGAAGTGGACCATGGCGGCCACCTCGGCTTCGGGCGTTCCGGCCGGGAGCGACAGCGGTTTGATCACCGCCTGGCTGCGGGGGACGCTCATCAGCACCGGGCGCCCGGCCAGGTGGAGTTTCTTCAGGGCCTTGTGGAGGAACGGGCCGAACACAGCCGGGTCGCTGACGGAGAGGTCGGCGGGGACTTCGACGCTGTGACATTTCAGAATGTCCGCCCGCGTTCCCGCGCGGCGCGCGGAGACCACGCGCACCCGCCGGCTGTCGAAGTCCACCGCGACAAACCGCCGGCTTCGACGCGCCCACCGCTCACCGAATTGTGCAAAACGTGCCATCGTGCTCCAACGTGGCGCGGGCGCTCGCGCCCGCGTTGTGCGTTCCATTGGCCAAGCCGCTACGGAACGAAAAAACGTTTCCTCGGCTGACGGCGAGGGGGCGCGCCCCCCCCCCCCACCCGGGCGC
>Ga0123353_10015735_pt1 | contig 11012 bp, 8 predicted proteins | sample TergutLab28metaG_3_FD_92763 | JGI IMG/M metagenome (GOLD analysis project Ga0123353, IMG submission 92763) | Labiotermes labralis P3 segment gut microbial communities from Petit-Saut dam, French Guiana - Lab288 P3 | ecosystem: Host-associated > Arthropoda: Insects > Digestive system > Gut ... | reverse complement strand
GGTTTTCCGTGGCGACTTTGGCCGCTGTTTGCCCCCCCAAAAAAGGGGGAGGTTGGGGAAAAAACCGGGGGGGGGGGGGGGGGAGCAAAATCGACCACGGGTGTTAGGAACCGAGGTAGAAAGAGGGTTGAGATTGGCTTCGACCAGTCATTAATATACATACACCCTTTTCCTCAACTCTCTTCCCAGTTTTGTTTCATTTGCCTTCTTTCAACTCAGTAGCCACAAAAAAATTGTCAAAGACAGAAAAATATTGGGTAAGGGGCATTTGCCCTTTCCCCCTCTCAAGTTACGCCAATGCCTCCCGACATGCGGCAGATATGGCGCAGATCCGGGCCGCTGTTTCTGGTCACGCATGATGGGTTGCACTCTGTCTATTAGTTACAAGAAGAAAGTACATTTTAAAAAAGTTTTGCTCAAATCACCTCTTATTTTCCCTGCTTTAATTTTCCCTGTACCAACGTCCCTGTGAACTGAGATCCAGCATATCTGTGGCCCTGCAAAGCACAGCCACCTTAACATTATAGACAATTAAACTCAGAATATGTGCTTTTATGTTCCAGAGATTGGGGAGGTGTCTTGTATGGTGTGGAGTCTGTGTCTTGGATGGCTTTCATCTGTCTAAGGCTCACACAACTAAACTGCTTCTGTAATCTACTTCCTCCATTGATGTGGATTTTGTTCATATTTTTCCCATGTTCTCTGAGTGACACCACTGCAAGTTCAGGCAAAAAAGAATTCCAACTGGCACCTATCATCATTCCTATCAAATGTATTATAGATAACACATAAAAACGAAAAAATATATAATTACTTATATTTTAAGAGCTTAAATTTGTATACATTGAGTCATGGTAATTCTAAAGATTAGCAGGGTGGATGTGTCGTGTTGCTACATAAGCCATATATAATTTAGTTTGAAAGTTTATTTTTTTAATTTCTTACATAAGATATATATATATATATATATTGTCTTTTTTTAAATACGCAGTTTTTTCAAACTGTATTTTATTTACTTTAAGAAAAGGGCTGCAGGTTCAGCCTTCACTGTGAATATATTGCTATGATACCTCTTAAATTAAATATTAATTTATTATTAACAATAAACCGCTTCTTTCAGATAAATTCAAATTTTACAATTAATAATCCTCTAACAGTAATGTACCAGATTCCTTTATTCTAAAACTAATCTTAACGTAAATGATCACAAACATCTGTACATCAGTGTAAATAAGTTTTCAGTACCATTTCATATCTTGTGGAGTTAAGCAGTATCTCTCATCATCAGGCAAAGTTCCTTTGTGTTATTGACAAAAAAAGAAACAATATAAAACAAATGGAGAAAGCAGGAGCTAATTCAAGTTTATATATCACTGGACTTCCTAAGTGATACAAAGAATGACAATTTATTAATAAGGGAAAGACATGAAGTACAAATTATGTAGATATTGCATGTCAGTGGCACAGAACTTGCTATGAAGGACTCATTTGCATTGACTGTAATTTTAGCTATGCAGAGTACTTTATATAGCAGGAGTTTCTTTTTGTTAATTCCATCTAATGAAGTCCACTGTGTGCATTAAACGTTTCGTGTTAACCTTTTCCTATGTTTTTGGGCTCTGTTAATTTTCCATGCATTTCACACACAAAGTGTGAATAAATTTGTTTTTAGAAAACCGTCTGAAATGTAAAGCAGGTTTAATTCTGATAACTACATCTTTATAAAAATATTAACATTTAAAAGCTGAACACAGACTCCATCCTATGATAAAAGGATCCACGTGGCGACTACGATTTTGCTACACCTATAGTGTGGCTACAAATATCAGTACTGTATTTCCAGCTAAATCTGTTATTGTCTCCCTACCAGAAAATTGTTTGTGAGTAGTGTACATTTAGTGTCACAGAACACCTTCATCCACAGAAAAACGCAGACATCAATCAATACACAATAAGTTGTTAACAATAATAATAATAATAATAATAATAATAATGTACTAATTGAAAGCTGTCCATAACAACAGACCACATGTAGTTATGCTCGACAAAACCATCAAAGAAGCACATTAAATGGATGTTGCGATTCCTAACAGCCACAACCTCTACAGCACCATCATTGAGACGTTCCTGAAATATACAGGTGTAAATGAAGAGCTAAGAAGGATATGGCAACTGAATGCGGTCTGTATAGTACCATTAGTTTCACTCACAATGGCGAATGTGTCAAAGTCATAGCACAACATTTTGAAAGTGCTCAAAGTTCGCCATGGTCTATACGTTCACTTGTAGAAAGCAGTAATACTTAACACATGCCATATAGTTCAGAAGTTTCTAGCACAATAATGAAGAAATACTTCGTCAGTGACCCCATTTCCTTTGAAAACCAACTACACCACTGTGAAATAAATACACAAACAATAATAAAAATAATAATATGAAGAAAAAGAAGAAGAGAAGGAGGAGGAACAAGAAGAAGACTAAGAAGACGAAGAAGAAGCCGAGAATCTGAAGACCTGACAATAGAAAAATAGTGCAGGTGGAAAGTAAACACAATGATAACAGCAGTAATAAGTACAATTAGAGCCGTCTCGAAATCATTCACACAGTACCTCAGCAAAATACCACGAAAGCACAAAAGGAAGTACAGAAAACAGCCATATTGGGCACTGCAGACTTACTTCGGAAAGAACTAATGTAAAAGTACAAAATATTCAACAAGGCATATAACTTTATAAGTACCACAAATTGTAACTACAGAATAATACAACATTGTACACCCTAAAGTCATGGTTCGTTTCAGGTGTATAATTTTCAATGTCCTGCATAAAGGTGATAACAAATAATAATGAAGATATGATGATGTTCTTATAATGATGGTGGTGATGATCCACATGTAAATGCACCCGATACTTCTAATTTCTGTCATCATTCAAATTTATTTTTACAAATGATGTAAGAAGAAGTGGGGTACATTTGACATGATTCATGAAACAATTCATGTAACATCACTTCTTTGATTGCTTGAAGGCCGAAGACTATGTTCTCAGTACTTTAAAAAAATGTCTCTGATGAATGAAAAGGAATTAATCCATTAACACAAATTGCGCTTCAATTAAATAGTAAAGTGCTTCAAAAAATGGGAAGAAACACAACACTTTCCACTGTAAAAATAAAAGTTGGTGCTAATTATCATTTTAACTTTATGAATATATTAGTTCATTTTGTGGGGTATGGGGGGGAGGGAAGAGAAGATTCGAAACTTGCACAATCACCAAAACTTTAAGGCTGAAAATTTAACTAAGAAATATCACTAGCCGGATAAAATCATAAATATAAAGACTTCATTCCCATAGTGGGCAGTTTGTTAAGTATTGCTGTATTCCATGCAGAAAGGTAAAGGCTATGACACGATGTAGGATTTAAGTGCTACAGATGTCTCAGAGGTAATAAAATATTCCTTTTAGTGTATGACTCCTTTCAAGTAGCCTCTAATGGCCTACAGCAATTATGCTATGTTTTTCTTCCACACCATAACATTGAACTCTAATTTCCTAACAAGAAATCTTGTCATTTGACATTGCAAGTGTATGATGATACTAACATCAATAAAGAAACCAAAACTTTTTAAACTTATTTCCAGTTCCTATTACAAATTCTGCAAATAAGGTTCAAACTGTGTCAAGTTCTTACACGTGGTGCTATTGAACAAATCATACTGAGTAAATATAAGTTGCATACCACATGTACTTACATGGTATATTTAGTGTGTGCAGTAATTTGTGGAGTGGAATTGTCCCTTTAAACAGCTTTGATCATTCTGAAAGTTGTATGTGTATTGCACGTGTTTCAGAGAAACAACTTTCCAGGAGTCATGTAGACCATATTCTTTAAAATAAATCACTATGAGTGTACAATTGCTGACAACCTGTATAATTTGTAAGTACCAATTTTTATCATAAGCACATCAGTGTAAGGGGAACAAGTTGTTCAAAAAAATTACTGATACTTCTAAAGCTTGTGTGATTTCGTGGTAGACAGGTTACACAATTCAGGTTACTAAATAAGGAAGTCGTTGAGCACATGAACAAAAATTGATGAAAGAATGTAAATGTTTTACTCTGTGATGTGGCACACAGACTTCGCCAAAGCGTTCTTTACTTTAAAAGTGTCACATGGTTGCACAGTACATGCATAAATGTAATTTTGTTTGTGCTCGTTAGAACAGTATGGCTTTCACTGCGTCGCTTTGTCAGAAACGCACGATTTATCAGCAATATTTATATTATATGGAATTACATTCAAATCAGATAATTACTGTGGGAAGTACGTACATAAATCTATGTACGCCAATAAATAAAAGTATGGCTGTCACTGTCCCGATTTTCACAAAACTCGCCATAAACGAAAAAAATTTTGAGGACACTTCGTTCAAAAAGTTTTATTCAAATAGGACATAAAATGTACAAAAGAGCCCATTAAACTGCACTAGTATCAGAGCGTATGAAAATCAAATACATTCCGCACTGTAATGCTGTAGCTAGTCTCTAGCCTCGCTAAGCTCTACAGTCGTTTATAATTGCTCAAGATTTCCATTAAAAAAAATCCTGTGCCAATCGCGGACCACGGACTTGACAGGTGGATTTGCTGAAGTATAAAGTATGTTTGAAAGTGAATATTTTAGCTGTGGTTGGACCACAAAGAACCAGTGATGTAAAATCAACACGATATCTCTTCAGTTCCAGTGTTGGTTATCGTACTCAATGCTGCTACCCGCTGATGGACAAGATAAAAACTCACCTATTTCTCAGAGTACAACCAACAAGATGTAAAGTTTCTCAAATTTATTTATTTCTGTAAGACGCTCTACATGTTTCAGACGGTTTTTTCCGTCCATCATCAGGAGCACAAAACGGCACATACAGCGTCAGACATTTGTCAGACCGTTATTGCTACCTGCTGCTAGCAGCCTGATGCTGTATGTGCCGTTTTGTGCTCCTGATAATGGACGGAAAAAACCGTCTGAAACATGTGGAGCGTCTTACGGGAACAAATAAATTTGAGAAACGTTACATCTTGTTGGTTGTACTCTGAGAATACATTAGCGATGCACAGACCTACGAATGTTAAAGGAAAAAATCACCTGTAAGCATCTTCCGTTAAGCCGAAGTATGATTGTACGTCCTTTGCAGGTTTAGAGGAACGGCTCCACCGGCTTGACGATAATTTCGTTTACCTGAAAGGAAAGTTCATGCTAAGGTTTCCTTACTTTGAAATAACTGATTGAGGTTAACTTCTAATGGAGAGACTGGAAACCAAATCTGTTACAACAAGCCAATAACATTGTTTTCTAGCCAACAGTTACCTATAAGGAATGACAGGTGTGATCATAGGATTCTTAATAACTTTTGTAGCAACTGACGGATTACCATTAAACAAATGACGTGCAGCTAAGAGTTTTCATCACAGTTCTATATGAATATATTATGTATCAGTCAAACACAACAACATTTTTCATTGTGTAATAACAAAAAACATAATAAAAAATGAGTTGTGTTTGATACATTATATATTCATATATGCGTTAAACACTTCGGGGATGGCAAACATTAAAAAATTAAAAATAAATAAACAAATTAAATTTAATTACAGTTCGCTTTCTAATCCTCTAACACCCATAAAACAAACATGAGGGATGAGCGAGCTATTGTAATAGAATCGACAACAGCGTCGAATACTGTAAGGTACTGAAATATTGTTCGGTGATAAATATTTTACAGGCCAAGCAAAATTTATTTTCAGTTTACGGGTAATAAATAAACAACCACAGACATTGGCATGTGGAATTTTGGATGAAGACAAATGATAAATGTAACAATAATTGGAAAAAAAAAAATTTTTATTTTCTAAAAGTATAATATATAGCAAGGTACAACTAAAGGTAAAATCGTCAGTGTAGACTCCATGATTGAATATGGGCGTGTGGAGGAATGGCTCCATGTACTCTTAACCTCGACACTAGATGAAGGTGAGTGGTCAGCTTCACGCCCCGGTCGCGCCACTTCCAAGGAAGGATCTCCCATTACCTATTGAATAGAGGCTAGGTGGGACGCAGAGCTGGTATGGTCACTTTCGAGAAGACAAGAACAAATTCATGTCACTGATGGGAATGGAACCACGATTTCTCCGTCATCTAATCCGCTGTCTAGTGACGACACCGACTGTGTCATTCAAGTTGCTTATATAAGCATGGAAATGGTGTACAAATTTGGATTTGCTCGTTCGAATCCAAGCACACTTATTTCAAAACCATTCACTTCTTGTGTTATGTTAAGAATAGCAAACAAATATTTATTTTAGTTGTCATAAATTAATGACATCTTGAGTAAGTTTCGTGACCCATATTATGCAATGAGTAACAAAGTACACTGAAAAAATGAAGTAGAATTTTCTCTATGAGGAATCAGTAAACAGTGAATTGTTAAAACCGAAGCACATAGCTTCAGCTGACTGTTTACCAGCCGACACAATCACATCGCGGAACACTTTAAATATTTAGCAACAACATTTTGACGTTCAGGTGGCCGTGCATCGTGATGAATTCTTATAATAAAACCAACTAGATGCACTAATTTCTCAAATTTATTTCTGGAGTAAAACTATATATTTCGGACAGTTCCTCTGTCCAATATCAGGAATTTTTCACTGTACACACAGCAATGGTATATGTCATACAGGTTTGCTGACAGCTTGCGAGCAGGATCAGGACGGAACTGGTTTGGTTCTGCGCGAGCAGAAATTATTGCATCTATTTGGTTTTGTTACAAGAATTCAGCAACGACACTAACTTTCACAGTCCATTGTTATGTTGCAGAAAATCAGCTTCCACACGCACCGGACAGGAAGCTATAATAATAGCAATATTTTTTGGCCACGAATTGGAAAGAGCTATACACCGATTAAAATCAGGTCCGCACAGAGCTGCTTCGGGTCCCGAGGAAAAAAAATTCGGGCCTGCCAGCAAGGTCGGACCGGCTAAATATTTTTATACTGACTTAAAAACAAATGCCCTGCCCTGACTGTCAGTTGCAGACAGACTTGGGCTTGGTGTGAAAGGGTTAATTTGTGCAAAAGACAAATAATGATACTATCGAGAAAGATAAAAATACAGGTAAAACAGTCGGAACTCGGGCCCCTATCCGGACTTCCGAGTCCCGGTAATTTGGTATCGGCTACCCCGCGCTCCCGTCTGGTCGGCACTGATTAAAATGCCATACAGCTTATCAGATGTAATTGCGGATCAAAATTCCAGGGCTGTATTAAACCTTAATTTAAGGAAAGATATTTCTGACACATTCCGTGCTTATGTGTGTGAATACCCTTTAAATGTGTTTATGTACGTACAAACATCGAAAATACTGTCCTACTTTCCGTCCTCCACGTACGCCCTTTTGCGATTCAGCATCACGTCTGAAGCAATGGATTCATTGATATTCGAGAAAGTTACTTGACTGGCGGTTGACCCATCGCGATATGCACACACAGGACAATACAGCCACATACATTCCTCGTACATGCATGTGTAAACAAGTTCCGAAATCATGATCTCAGTGCCTGAAAAAAAAAAAGCTAAGATTTCAGAAGGCTCAGACCATGCGATCACTAAAATCGGCTATCACTATTCTTTGTAAAATAAAAGACGCACGCGAAGAAAATTTCAGATAATCCGGAACAACACTCAAATTGCAATTGGTGTGTGCAGAAAATAGGGGCAGTCTGAGCCCTGCTATAATTAGGGCCAGAATCTTGTCTTTTCCATTTTGGAGCGCGTTCGCAAAATTGCGAAGAGCGACTATTAGCTTCGTCATGTCTGGCTGTCGTACGTCCGTCCGTCCATCTGTCCGCAGAGAACAACTCTGCTCCCATTGGACGGATTTTCATAAAATTTGACATTTTGGTATTTTTCGAAGATCTGTCCAGGAAATTCATTTTTCATTAAAATCGGACGAGAATAAAGGGTACTTTACATGAAGACCAGTACACATTTTTATCCTATCCCGCTCAATTCTTTTCAAAATGAGAAATATTTCAGACAAAAGCTGTAGAGGAAATCAAAACACACATTTTATGTCCAAAAACTTTATTTTAGAATGTGCTGTTTATGAGATAATGTGGAAAAATACTGAAGAGCCGGACTGGCAACAATTACAATATGGCGCACGCGCACTGCATGCTGGATAAATAAGTTTACATACACAACTTCATAACATGTAATACTCATTGCCTTTCCAATGTAACAATGCTTGCACGAACGCGCCTCAATGTTAAGTTATGCACACATTGCATGTCTTGTTCTATATCAAATCGCAAATATTAAAATCCACAGAACTATAATTATGCCTGTTGTTTATATGGGTGTCGAACTTGGTTCTAACATTAAGAGAAGAACCTAGGCTGAGGGGTGAGGGAAGACTTTCCTCTCTCCTTCAAGGAGCTGGATTAATGAAGATGGTATAATAAAGAGGCCAAATGTTGGAGGGTTGGGGTTTCGAACCACGCTAGGGGCACGAATTTTGTCTACTCTCCAGCGGTCTTAGACCCACCTAGCTCATGTTCACTGGGTACCAGGGTTCTTTGCCCTGGGTAAAGTGGCCGAGGCATGACGTTAACCACTGACTTCCATCTACTGCCGAGGCTAAGAATGAATGAAACTACACCTCTTTCATGGCGTGTCCAGGGAAAACTTTGCTTTTGAAATTTTATTTACACTCCACTCTTCAAGGTAGATGCTGTCATCATACGTTACAGAAGGTTCTATGGCTAAACTGTGCTTGCCCAGTAGGTGCTGCCTTTACAGCCAAAACACGAATGAAACAAACTAACCTCTACATGTGGGGCGCAGGTCAGGGCATACTCAATGGCTGAAGCCACGTCACTGGGGTCCAGAGACGGTTTCTTGTACACCGCCTCGTGAAAATCAGGTCCTAGGCAGCTCTTAAATATGTTGGATTTAACCAGTCCAGGACAAATGCTCTGAAAAATGCACATGGGAACAGGGTTATGCTGGAAACCGTTTAACGTGAAATATTTGTAACAAGCAGCAATTCAAGGAGACTCAGTTTTTTCAAGGTGTATTTTTCGCAAGTGTCATGACTCCAACTCAAAGACACAAAATTAACTGCAGGTTCCGACACACCGCGGATTTTAACGTCGACCATAAAGTCTTAATAAAGAACTAGAGATTACGTTATTCGTAATAATTAAATTACTTCATTTATGATATCTTCGCTCTTCTAAGAAGTTTGCGCAGTATTGATGGGTAATTATAGACGTTTCGGGACAACCTATCGGTCCTTACTTGAAGGTTCATGAATGCTTTAGCACTGAAGCAGGAACTGATAGGTCGTATCGAAACGTCCGTGACCACGTATCGAAGTTGCACAGCATACCAAGAGAGCGAAGATCTCACACTGCAGCAGAAGCCTGAAATCAGCCATAGTTCATGTACGAGTATGCCTTTCCATTAGAATTATAACTTCCACCACTCTTTACCAGATGTTATCAGGGTGATCAAGTCACGGCGAGTGAAGAACAGCATGTAGCACGAATGGTTGAATCAGAAACGTATAAAATTTACTCCAAGTATCCGACGGAATATCCACGTATCAGAATGATATGGTGAATATTTCGATGATGTAAGTGGTGATCGTCATGCGAAAGGCAACAGTGAAGAATATGGAGGTGACTAGAGAAATGGAACAGTTGACACAGTAAAAGCCAGAATGCAAGATAAAGAAACTGAAAACTTTCGGCTTCCTTCTAGGCTGCCTACACAATACTGTATATCCTGAGAGATTTATCGAAACTCATGTTAAATATTAAAATGGATTTTCAAGAAATGGGATGACGGGGCATGGTCTGGATTGATCTGACGGGTGACGGGCTGTTGTGAATGCGGTAATGAACACTCGGATCCATAAAATGTGGGGACTTTCTTGACGAGCTGAGCATCTGTTAGCTTCTCAAGAAGGACTGTGGTGCATGGAGTTAGTTAGTTAGTTAGTTAGTTAGTTAGTCGGTTGGTTGACTAGTTTGCTAGTCGGTTGGTTGGTTGGTTTGTTAGTTACTCAGTAAGTCGGTTGATTAGTTTGTTGGTTGGTTAGTTAGTTAGTCTGTTGGTTGAGTAGTTTGTTAGTTGATTGGTTATTTAGTTAGTAAGTTACTTAGTCAGTCGGTTGGTTGATTAGTTTGTTAGTTGGTTGGTTAGTTGGTTAGTCAGTCGGTTGGTTGATTAGTTTGTTAGTCGGTTGGTTGGTTGGTTCGTTGGTTAGTTAGTTATTTAGTTAGTCAGTCGGTTGGTTGATTAGTTTGTTAGTTGGTTGTTGGTCAGTTAGATAGTCAGTCGGTTGGTTGATTAGTTTGTTAGAAGGTTGCTAGGTTGGTGGGTTAGTTAGTTACACAGTCAGTCGGTTGGTTGATTAGTTAGTTAGTTTGTTGTTTGTTGGTTAGTTAGCCAGCCGGTTTGTTTATTAGTTTGTTACTTGGTTGGTTGGTTAGTTAGTCAGTCAGTCAGTCGGTTGATTAGTTTGTTAGTTGGTTGGTTGGTTAGTTAGTTAGTTAGTTAGTCAGTCGGTTAGTTAGTTAGTTAGTTAGCTAGTTAGTTGCGGAAATTAGCACGAGGCTACCCAACTAAGCAATTCCTCCTTACCCTATCTGTCTGCAATCCTTACCGTCACTCGAATTCTGGCGTTGGCTTCCCGCAGTTCCTGGCGAAGGCCTTCAGTCAACGCAGTGACGGCGTGTTTGGTGGCAGAGTAGAAGTGCAGAGGGCCGTATGGGTGAATCGTGTGAGCCAGGGTGCTACGGAGAAACTGCTTAGTTACAGTGTTAGGTGCACTAATTTCTCAAATTTATTTTTGGAATAAAACTCTACATGTTTCGGACAGTTCCTCTGTCCATCATCAAGAGTTTTTCACTGTACACACAGCAATGGTATATGTCATACAGGTTTGCTG
>Ga0123353_10015734_pt1 | contig 11013 bp, 7 predicted proteins | sample TergutLab28metaG_3_FD_92763 | JGI IMG/M metagenome (GOLD analysis project Ga0123353, IMG submission 92763) | Labiotermes labralis P3 segment gut microbial communities from Petit-Saut dam, French Guiana - Lab288 P3 | ecosystem: Host-associated > Arthropoda: Insects > Digestive system > Gut ... | reverse complement strand
TCCCTCTTCTTTTTTTTTTTTTTTTTTTTTTTTTTTTTTTTTTTTTTTTTTTTAAGAATTAATCCACGCTCTCATTTAAGAACTTACCCCACACAATGCAAACTGCTCACATCCATTTACGCCTGCAACATTTTACTTACCATTTTCAAAGGCCAGCGGTTCCTGTACAAACGGTACTAACATGTTTATAAAAACTTTACATTATGTTCACAGTGTGGTTCTCAGGACAAACTTTCTATCCATTGCTCCTCCATTTCCGAAAGGGCACTACTACTGTTTCTTAGAAGGTGTGCAGGCTTCGCCCGTTTGTAATTCTGGTACAAGCAACATGTACATGACAATATGTGAGCAGTAGTGCTGGAATGAAACCTACAGAGTACAACCGAAATACTCCAAGAACAGCCTGTCCGACTGCCACTTTGTCCCACCACAAACCTCACGTGGACTGGCGTGGCATAGAACCGCGGCATCCGCGGTAACAGGCCGGCGACTAACCGCCTGAACCATGGGTCTGAAACCCATGGCCTGCAAGCTTATATTATGCGGCCCGCAGTCACATTTGTAATTTAAGCATGTAATATAAAAATTACACAATTATTTAGGACATTAGGTACACCATTTATCATTTATCCACGTGCGACCCGCGGACCAGCTCACAATAACCGGCGTGGCCCTTTGCCATTAAACAAGTTGCAGACCCATGGCCTCAGGCACGACACACAACAACATACTTGATTTTATAAATGTCGTATTACAATCCCGACATCTTGTGGCAAGCCACTACACCGTACTTAGAAGATGAGACAGAACGCAACTGTAAGTGACTTCAGCATCATGCTCCGACGCCCTTTGCCGCTGTGAAACACGGTGATTCAACAGCACACGCCCCAAAGCTGCGCTGCACACCGCAAACTACATTACTGGCAAGAACTACGGTAACGAACACCCCGTGAATATATCGGTGGAGTACTGCGCGGTCTGAGCAAATGGAAGTGGCGTGAGGTCGCCCTGTAACACCGTGAGGTTAATGTCGACTGGATGGGAGGGGTAATTACCGTGTAAATTAAATGGATGACGGAACGGAGTGTCTCACCTGCAACGCAATCACATCGAGCGACTGAAGAAATGTACGTAGCGCACGTACGGTAACCGTGCAACAAGTGCGGGTTTGGATGTTTTCAGAAATCGCTGCATTTTTATCACATATACGCATGCGAACGCCGTATTCTAGTTGCCGAGCGGAATTCTTCATGTGGGATGTCTGTCCTTACGTTCGACAGCTCGGCATGCACATGCACATGCACGCAACACCGCGGCGGTTGCTGGACACATACAGTTCGCAGTTAGCCGCGGCATCTAATCAGCCAGCCATGAAGACATTAGTGAAACATTACAGCTCCACTCATTCTGAACCTGGAAACTAAATTAAGGTGAGCACTGAGCCACACGCCCCGGCCGCGTCACCACCGGCATCCACTGGATACGTGCCTGAGTCGGCCACGGAGCTGGTCTGGACTCTTTCAAAAGGAGAATTTTTTGTCTTTGTCACTCTTCTCCAGTCCATATGACCCTATCACTGTAAAGTTTCACCCTGGAACAAACCACGAAGGCCCAGACGGGGAGTAGGAGTATAGCTTTACTCTTTCTTAACCTCGGAGCTAGATGGAGGTGGGTGGTCAACGCGAAGCCCGGGACGCTTTACCCCCGAAAAGGACCTGGGCCTACTGTGTAGGAGGATGGGTGGGTCCTAGGGTTTGGACGGATTCGGAAAATCTCGCCCCGACCGGGCTCGATCCCCGCACTGTACAACCCGTAGAGAGTCGCTATACCGACTACGCTACCCCGGTCCACGAACTTATCACTGTACTGACTTAAGTATTCTGTCTCCAGAGCAACACCAACATCTTTAGTCAGTCGCTTTAGGAAACATCAGGACAACACGTGCAGTTGCACTAAGGCCATTCCCTCCCACATCATTACCAAGTTCCTTATCCACTGATCACGCCGCTGAGCGCTGGATACAGTGCGTTTATTTTATGGTAATCCTGAGCACCATCCCTGTCCCGAGCTGTCCGGCGCATCGATAAAAGACCCTGCAGCAATTAAAAGCGTCGTTATACAGTCGTTAGTTCAATAAATAACAACAGAACTTGCAACAATCCGCAGAACCATCTAGTTACCAAATGCGCCTATTGTGAAGTGTCCCTGCAAGAATCCCCCAATTTCCTGTCCTAACGAACCAGTCCGACACTGCCATTTCCTTCCTTCCTTTCTTCCCCCACCAACATCCGAACAGAAGAGACCAGCGCAAGGAGGGAGGAGACTGGAAGGAACGACCACCTGGCTTCTTTAGAAGGCACGTGACCAACAGCTCATATAAACGGGCCTTGGGCTAGCAAAACCCGCCGAAAGAACAAAGGATTTTTCTACTATTAACTTTCCCAACAACTAGTAAACCCGACTTTTTTTTTTACGGGGGCACTTCATGTGAGAAAGTTAACATTCTTTTGTCAAGCACGCATACATTCCAAATATAGATAACCTTGGTGAGTTCGACGGAACTAGTACCAAAGCGTAACGTGGTTGAGACACCGACACACAGCATGTAGAATCCATATAAGGTCTTCATGTCTTCATTTTCACGCGTAAGAAAATAGGAAATACAAAGGAAACAGAATTAACACGCAGCACTTCTACAAGCTATAGTCTTTGTTCGTAAAGACAACCCCCCCCCAAGTTCTAATTACGAGGTGCCGACGACCCTGGCCTATGAAGTACATAACATTAACAGGCCTGCGTACTATGCACCAGAAGGAAGACATCTGAAATGAATAACTGGCGTGTTATCGGATGTGCCGCAGCTGAGACACATGGGTGACGGTGTTCTACATTGCAGACGTTCTGAGGAAGGTACCCCCTTGTCTACCACACTCAAAGCCCATGATCTTAACACTCACCCCACCAATGCTCCATATTCATTCATTCAAATACCACCAACACTGCATGAACTCCGCAACGACCAGCCTCGATGGACAACACACTTAAAAACAAAACATGCACTGCAATGTCCACAGCTGGTCAAATAATTTCGATGACATTAAAAAATCTGTGCTGTCTTCCTTGGGTAAACAATACCACGAAAACGTTAGCACAGCATGTGAAAGTAATTTAACAGGACAAACGTACGGTATTTTCCAAAGTATGCCTCATTTGCGGTGGGGAAGGTCTCGCCAATTGTACTTCAGCAACGCGCATTCCGCTTTAAAATTCGGAGCGTAGTGACATGACGTGTTATCGTTATTTAATGGGAATATGGTTAACTCCGAGAACGAGAACAGCTGCACTGCGTTCGTTATGGACATCTGAGCGTGGTGCCTTTGGTGCACAGCCGTCTGTACCGTTACGCGGAGCGCAACTTGTGCGTTATGGGTCGACCACAACATGGAGCGCTCGACTCTTGGTGCCTGATTCTGCGCTGGGAAGAAAGCGCGCGCGCACACACACAACCCAAACCTCGCTAACGCAAAATTAATTCTACTGGGGGGGGGGGACCGAACGACAATTTGTCTTTGAAGAACCGTGCAATGAATAGCATATTTTTAACAACTTCACTTTACGTACGGTACAAACATCCAGAATATGTATTAAGGACACAACTTGCTAAATATGTCAGTGGAACAGACGGCGGGAGATTGCTCTCTTATCCACTGTATTCACACCGACTTTACCTGGGAGTAAAGCGATCTGGATCTTCACTCCTCCAATATGGCACGGCGTTCAAAGAAGCACAGGGGAAAACTGTACCTCATTACAGTGGTAGAAGGGAGATGAACATTTCTAAAAGAAAAGTCTCAAAATAACAATACACATTATACATATATATATATATATATATACACACACACACACATCCACACACCCGCGATTCTCATTTAAAATCCAGTTTCGCACCCTGTGACCTCATGTTTCTGGTAGTGCTATGTAGGCGGTTGCCACTTCCTGTCGGCTCGCTTATCGTAACACCGTAGCCCAATCACTCGCCCACCCACGCTCGTACCGGAGTGTAGACGGGGAGTATCAATCATGACTAGTAAAATAAATTACGGTTCCGTGATATAAAATCATGCAACGCTTAACGTTAACCAAGGCACAATTCAAGCAACCTTTCGTGCATCTTGCAAATACCTAACCAGACGAACACGAATACGCGGTTTGTGTACAGTTCACTGACGGCAGGCGCGGCTTAATGCGATATATCGATATAGTTAACCTGATTACGATCGTCGCCGCATAGAGAGCGCTGCATTCGTATGTAACAAACGAATTGAACTTATTCTATGATTACATAAGGGGTGCCTTACGTCATCGGTTTCACTGTAAACAGAACTTAATCCTTCGCTTGCACTCCGTGTTCATACATCCTGCTCTTTCTACGTACATACAATGGAACCCAAACAAGTGAGAGGCGTGTCCACCATATTAAAAGGTTTCTAAAGTCATTTAATACGATGGACCTGAATGATGTATGACAATCCTGACTTGCATGCATTATGGCGTGATCTAACTGCTAACGTATGTATCCGGTGGGGAGATGTTAGTCTTTAGAGAAGAAACTTGCAGCAGGACTTCCTTAACAGCAGCGCTGACAAGAGCGGGGTACAGACTTCAGCTGGACCATCAGTTCAGCGGAGCCGTTGACATAAACGAAACCGGCTTGGCTTATTGAAAGAACATCTGAAATTTCGGTCTTATGGTACAACAATCGTCTGACGAAGAGACCATAAGCTTGCTTAAATGAGCCACTGTAGTTGTGCTGAATCCAGTTTCTGAAGGACAATGATGTCAGACACATTCTACAAAACATTATGACAAGAGAGGGCTAAGCGACCAGCGTAAAACCCTTTACCCCGCGGTGGCTGGGTTACTCTACCACGTATGTGCCACCGATTTTAACATTCAGACATTCTACGTTCTGCCCACACAAGGCATTTATATGTTTCGTATGCATCTCTGAACAAACTATCATTTATTTCAACACACAATATTAACCGACTAGGTTTATAACCGAGACGAAATGCGTTTACTGCGCGGTACGATTCCAATATTTAAATACAATTCAGGTTCAGAAGGTGGTTTTAGTCGCCCGCCTCTCACGGCGGAGGCCCAGGTTCGATCCCACTCAGTCCATATGAGATTTGTAATAGACACAGTGGCAATGGGATAGGTTCCTCCGAGTACTTTGGTCTTCCTCTTGTCAACATCACTCCCAGCGCTCCACAATCATCATCAACTACATGTTACTCTTACCAGGCAAACGGCAGCAAGCAGCAACCTTCCAAATAGCAATGCTGTTTAGGAAATCGCGGAGCGTTGGATAGCATAGTAATTTCACTTAATCTGCAAACGGTTAGCCACGACGACAGCCACCTGACATATTTCCATGTCCTTATGGGTTGTGCGGAATCTTACGACCACATCCCCAAGTTGCCTCACCTTTACACTGCAAGTATTTCTTGCTTCTCACATACACGCGACATACGCCGCCCATCCGATCCTTCTTGATTTGATCACTTTGGAGTATTTCGTAAAAGGTGAACATCGTGAGCCTCCTCACACCGCAACTTTCTCCAGCCGCCTGTTGCTTGATTCCTCCTAGATCCAGAGTCTCTCATCAGCGTCACGGTATTATCCAAGCCCATTCAGTAGAAGGCTGGAAGGGGTACAGGGGTTTCCCGCCACGAAATGTGCATTTTATGCAAGTGAAAATGTTAACTAGTACAATTCTAGCCCCCCCCCCACCCACCCGAATCCCAAAGATTTCGATATTATAAGCACAACAGTCCATTACTCTACATGTCATTTTGAGGGCAAAACGCTGGCATTCGTTAAGGGAATCGCAACAGCTGTGAAAGACCACATGAATTTAAAAGAAACGCTTCTTCCATGTGGAATTCATCGCTGTATAGTGTACAGTGGCACAAAACACCTGTCACGGATGTTCTAACATGCAGCAGCCCCCAGTGTCAAGTGACTTTTGTGCAAATGTGAAAGGTACAATAACAAAAATGTAAAGTTCTCCCTAGAACGGGCCATGAAGGTAAAGAGGGGCAGTAAAGGTAGCTATACTCTTTCTTTAACCTCGATGCTAGATGTAGGTGTGTGGTCAACGCGACGCCCCAGGGACGGTCTGGACGTGTGCAGAAAATCTCGCCCCCCCGCCCTAATTCGATCATCGGACCAACCACAGCCAGTAGCAATATGGACTGGGCTATCGTGTAACAGACTTTTCTTTCTTTAGATCATTTCTTCCAGTTTCGATGGCAGACAATGCAACTCATTCAATTTTCCAGGCCAGACCACGAGAAAGACACACACCACAGTTGTCGATAAATACAACAAACTGCGTATATCCGATGACGATAAGGCACGCTGGTTCTGGCTCCCAACAAGGGGCCTCTTGTTTATTTTTGACTCGCTAAGGAGAAGTCAGCTGACGGGGACTGGCATCATAAGGTTGGCATGTGCCGTGTTTATTGGACGGCCGAGTTCAAGTGCAGGAGTACCGACCGCCAAGCCCTCGAAGGTGTGTGCCTTCAGTGGCTTATTACCATGTCTGAACGTAATGTCAACTGATATGAATACATTACAGAAGGCAAGGGCATCATGTCATGTGATGTTTATGGACCACTTGATGGCAAAAGCAATGATATATCAACTTGACACTTTTGTATCTCCACAAAGAGAACCATCGACGCTTACACTCGCGAAGCAAGTGAAGGGGTGCACATCATACATACAGGCGTATCGCGACGAACCAAAGGGCCCTTCACATTTTGTTTAGTAACTCCATGGAACACAGCCCTCCTTGGGAAGAAAGGTTCTTCGGCTAGTCAAGAAATTCCCCGCATTTTATGGAACCACAATGCCCATTACTGCATTCACAAGCTCCCGTCACTTGTCCCTATCGTGGGCTGGATCTATCCAGTCCACGGCCAACTCTCGTACTTCATGAAGATCCAATGTAATATTATCCGTCCATCTACATCTAAATGTTGGAAGTGGTCTTTCTTTCATGTTTTTCCACCAAAACCCTGTGTGCACATCTCGCACTTCATACGTGCCACATGCCTCGGCCATCTCATTCTTGATCACACTAGTAATATTTTATGACAGTACAAGCGACGAAGATAATTCCTCCAGTTCCCCTTTACAAAGTCCCTCTTAAGTCCAAATATCTTCCTCAGCGCCCTATTCTCGAACATCCTCAGCCAACGTTCCTTCCTCAATGTGAGAGACCAAGTTTCACACCCATATAAACAGGCAAAATTACACGATCTGTGACGTGCACACTGTTGTAAAAACAGGCGCAAAGAAAAACAGATATTTTAAAAAATAGTAGGAATTTTGGCGATAGGGACTGGTAATGAATGCTGTACTGAGGGTACAGCTACAGTGTGCAAGAATGCCATTCGCGGTGTCTTTACCATCAAATGGAAGTGAAGCTGTACTTCTGAAGCTGAGTTCCATACTGGAGCGTTTACACAACTCATAACACTAACACATTATACGACTATCTTGCAGCAGACTCACCATGGCGCAGGTGGGAGGATGATACTAAAAAGGATCTTAAACACATGTGTTTGGATGGCGTGGACTGTAATTTTCGGCCTTGAGACAAGAACAAATGGCAGACTGTTGTAGACACAGTAATGACGAATCGGGTTCCATAAAATGCGGAGAATCTGTCTAGCTGATAAACGGTCACATTCTCAAGTAAAGGCTGTACTACCTGCAGCCACTTACTATGAATGGCTCAACAGTCAGTTAACCGGACGGTACAAGCACGCTTAAATACGGTTAACTGTCTTCTGGGCTGCCCTTTATATTTCAGCAGACTTGGGAGAAAGCTCCGATCCCGAATTTTTAAACCATCAATCGTCCTTTTAACACCAAATGCTCTTCCCTTCTCCGCTAGATCGTGTATCAAAAACTAATTCGGTTGATGACCTCAGTCGGATTCTTTTCCATCCAGTCTTCTTCCCCTATCAGTTACGTTATGGAGGAGGAGGAGGAGGGTTTCTGGTTCCACCACCACCTCCACCAACAACAAACGACGTATAGTAAGGGTAGGTCAAGAGCAGGAAACAATTGGGTAGGTTCGCTCCCATCTATTCTGTTTCGTTTCCCGCTCCCCCCACGATATAGCGCCAAGGACTGTTCGAAACAGTGAAGTCTCCCCGGCTAGCAAATGCGTATGTACTGTACAAAACCAGGACTGGTACTTGAATATACTACGAAAATTATTATATGTACATACATAAGCCACAAGAAGGAAATACGTATACACACATATTAAAACGTACCATGTCCTCGAACACAATGGGCCAGGAGAAGGCTATTTCAGTTGCTACATCCAACTGAAAACCAAATTCAGTAATATACAACATAATGTTACACTTATACACACCGTAAAGTCATATTGGAAGGGAGGGGGGGGGGGGGGGGGGGGGGGAGAAGAAACACCCACAAAAAAGAAAAAACAAAATCTAAAGAGAAAAAAGGCGAGAAAGGAGTGGGGGGGGGGGGGGGGGGGGGGGGGTTGGAGGCAGAGCTGCACTCACAATAATCATCCGAACTAGATCGTGAGTAGCCGCACGCCTCGGCCGTTTTACTCCCGGGCAAGGCGTCGCCGGTACCCATCCAACAGAGGGCTGGGTGGGCCCCAGAGTGGGTCTGGACATTTTTAAGAACAGACAAGACTCTTTTCCTGGCAGGATTCGAACCCCGGACCGTTCAACCTGTAGCCCAGTCTCTATATCGACTTCAGTACAAAAAATGATATTCAACCTGGCAGTTTACATCTGTCGTAGGACAGCGCAGAGAGCAGCCAGTTATTTCAACTGGTTGCTGGAAGCATTACCTGGGTAAGATTTTTGGCAGATGGCATGTATCATGTATGGGATGAGAAATTAATAGAAAATTTTAGTCTAAAGAAATCCCAAGTGAAGAGAACACGGTTTGTACAAGAGGACAATACTAAACAGACGCTTAACGAAATGCTGTTCTAGGATGCGGAATGGGTTCATCGGGCGGGCTCTTGTAAACACGGCACTGAATCTTCGGTCCCATAAAAGACTTTGACTGCAAACACCGAAGGAAGAACTCTGCAGGAACCATACCGGCTATTTTACAAGTCAGGAAGGTCCGTTTGAAGATTTGGGAGACCCGAAGATTCCCCGCTTCAGAGGTGAAGTATGCGTAACCTGCAGATAACGATACGCGAAAAACAATAACCTTTCTTAGTGTTGTGAAAACGATGTGGCTGAAACCCAGTGACTTTCTGGGCGTTGTGGTGAAAAGGGTGTGGGTGAGACCCAGTAACTTTCTGGGCGTAGTGGTGAGAAGGGTAAGGGTGAGACCCAGTGACTTTATGGGCGCAGTGGTGAAAAGGGTGTGGGTAATCCAGTGACTTTCTGGGCGTTGTGGTGAGAACGGTGTGGGTAGGACCCAGTGACTTTCTGGCGTAGTGGCAAAAAGTGTGGGTGAGACCCAGTGACTTTGTAGACGTAATGGCGAGAAGGGTGTTGTAAAGACCCAGCGACTTCCTGGGCGATGTGGTGAAAAAGGTGTGGGTTGGATCCAGTGACTTTCTGGCGTAGTAGCAAAAATTGTGGGCGAGACCCAGTGACTTTGTAGACGTAGTGGCGAGAAGGGTGTGGGTGACATGCGGTGAATTTCTGGGCGAAGTGGCGAAAAAAGTGTGGGTGAGACCCAGTGACTATCTGGGCGTACTGGTGAAGAGACAATATCACTTCACTGTCTAGTTTCGGGCCCTGGCACTCCAGTGCTCAGGCAGTTGCTGGCAAAATCACGGCGGTTGAGGCAGTACCACCATGAATTTTGTATGCGTGTGAAACATGGTCTCAACAGAAAACATAGAAGGACACGGACGAAGGGTATCTGACAACATGGCTTGAAGGCTGGTGCAAGTTGCAAAGCGAGGAGTTTAGTAAAGGCTAATTCACACATAACATGCCGTGCCCATACCGTTCCCCTGCCATGCCGTGTCGATAAGGGTTTAGATTGTGTCTTTCCCATTTGATTTACACAGTGCGGCCGTGTTTGATTCACACATGCCGTGCTCCGACCATGCCGTTCTCAAAGCGACTTCTCAAGGCCAAGGCACAGCACGGCATGGCATGTGTGAATTAACATCGACCGTCGAAAGACGGCCTGTGGGCGACCTACCCGCGTTCGGCTATTTCCGGCTACCATACGGAGTTTCACGACGGTTGTCATTAGAATCTCAAATTGAAATGCGGCTGGCCAGTGTGAACCCAAGCAACGTTTTTCATGGACGAGGATAAGCTAATTATTTTGGTGCGAGTACATGAGTGTTGTATAATTTACAGCACAAAGATTACGATAACAATTTAGTGAACAGCAATATATTAAGTCCTTACATTATCACTTCTTTCCATGTATGCACAGTGATGTTTATTAAAAAGTAAATCAACATGCGGTTCAGTTTAAAAGAGTTGCCACTGACATGCAGTGACACATGCTTAGTCTTAACACAACAAAGTGTACAGTGTTTGTGAAAATTTAAAGAAAACTTACAGAAATGGTCTGGTACTTATAATCACAGAAGCTCAAACGTCACTGCTGTTCGAAACCTCAGATTCTCCATTCTCACTTCCTACAAATCAACACAACCTCCACTCAGTAGTGTGCCGCGTATGTTAATATGTCTGTTTTAAAATGTGGCTCACTAACTGCACGTGTTTATAAGCAGATCTTGTTTTAGTATGCAGCGAAGTTGCACGGACACTAATTTCAAGACAAATATATTATGTTTATTACTTACTTACTTACTTACTCCATGGTGCCGAGTCCTTCTTGAGAAGCTAACTGGTTTGCAGCTAGTCAAGAAATTCCCCGCATTTCATGGAACCCGAAGGTTTATTACCGTACTCACAAGCGTCCGCCACCTATCCCTATCCTGGGCCAACC
>Ga0123353_10015732_pt1 | contig 11013 bp, 6 predicted proteins | sample TergutLab28metaG_3_FD_92763 | JGI IMG/M metagenome (GOLD analysis project Ga0123353, IMG submission 92763) | Labiotermes labralis P3 segment gut microbial communities from Petit-Saut dam, French Guiana - Lab288 P3 | ecosystem: Host-associated > Arthropoda: Insects > Digestive system > Gut ... | reverse complement strand
TTTATTTTAAGCACGCATCTTATCGATGAGGTGGCGCGTACATTGGATTACGCCATTTTAATTGACGCGGGATCGCTGCTGTATGAAGGGCCTGTGTCAGATTTGACGGCCTTGTATTTAAGCATCTCAGGTGCGGATGAGGCTGTCAAGCACGCGGCGAACGGTCATACCATTATGAAAGAAGAGAAAACAGCCGGTTCCGTGATACTTCACTTAAAGCTAAAGCATGCCGAGGATGCCGGGCACATCATGGCCGATAACGATATCCGCTGCGCGTCAATGAGCCTGCAGCGCTTGTTTGTGTTGTTGGTTGAAGAAAAGGAGGCGGCGCGCTGTGCAGGGAACGCTTAACAAGGTTATGGGTATGTCAGGCAATTGGCTTGCTTTAAGCCGCGTGAAGGGTATTGCGCGATATCGTTTGCGTACCTTAAGCGTGATTGTGATTTGGATTTTAGCGGTCATGGCGGGCTCCGGCATGTTAGCCTTGTTCCTGCCCGCCCTATTTGCCCTTGACACGCCTAACTTTAACGGTGTCAGCGCGAACATGGCGGTTGCTGTTATCACGGCATTCGTTTGCGGTTGTATCACGGCACATCGACATACGCGGTTTTGCCTGCGTCCGGGAACACCGCGCTTACCCGTATGGTTATGTAACTTGCTAACCTTGGCATTGGCGATGGCGGTGATACTGGTAGGCTCAATGCTCATCAGCGCTTCATTGGGTTTGTTAACCTATCGGTTCAGCTTGGGATCGGCATCCTTTACGCTGTCGGGATATACTTCTATAGGTTTTTTGGAGGGATCGGAGTTCCTGTCCGCAAGCCTTACCGATGCGTTAAAAGGATTGCCCAGGCAGATTGGTTACCTTGCGGAATGGTCATGCCTTTGCTATTTTATCGGTTGTTGTCTGCGCCGAAAAAGGTGGCTGACGCTGACAATCATCATCGGCGTACCATTGGCGTATGTCTTATTAATGGTCATTCCCGTTTTGCGCAGAACCATTGAAACGGCTATGGACGGCCAGCCGAGCGAATTAATTATCATGGGCATGCAATGGATGCGATGGTTGATGGATATTCTGCGTTTTATTAGAAATGAATGGCCTTCCGTCTTGTTTGGCGCCGCTGTCATTTCGCTGCCCTTAGGGTATTGGTGTATGCGCGGCACGAAGTTTCCGTAAAGAAAAAGCGCGTTATACGACGCGCCTTAAAAGTTGATAAAAACTAAAGGTTATCCCTTGACGCTGCCCATAACCAATCCGGTGGTGAAGTATTTTTGCAGGAACGGATAAACCATTAACGTAGGAATCAACGCCAGAAACAATTGCGCCGCGCGTCCCGTTCGCTCGTTCATGCGCGATAACAGCTCGTAATAGTTAGAACCCGATGCGCGCATCATGTCGCTAAAGCTTGTCAGCAGCGTTTGCAGGTATGTTTGCAGCGGATAATTCTTTGGGTTTTGCATAAACAACGAGCCGGTGAACCAGTCATTCCAGTGAAACACGAATGAGAACAAGCCTACTGTAGCCAAGGCGGGTTTCAGCACCGGCAGAATCACGCTGAATAGGATGCGGAATTGACCCGCGCCGTCGGTCATGGCGGCTTCTTCAATTTCACCGGGCAGCCCGCGTATAAAGTTCATTAAAATAACCATACTGTATACCTGTACAGATAACGGCAGTACCAACGACCATATGCTGTTTAGCAACCCCATTCGGTATACCAGAATATAGTATGGAACCAAGCCGCCGCCAAACAGCATGGTAATGACATAGAAAACCATGTAGAAGTTGCGCGCGCGAAATTGCTGCTTGGTTTTAGACAACGGGTATGCGGTGGTAGTCATCATAAACAAGTTGAGGCTCACACCCAGAATACAACGTCGGATGGACACCATCAGCGCTTGAACAAACTTTCCGCTTTGCATGGCAAACTCATAGGCTTTCACGGTAAACCCCTTCGGCCAAAAGAATACCTTGCCGGCGGTTACCTGCGCGGGCGCGCTGAACGAAACAGCCAGCGTATTGATAAGCGGCAGAAAGCATGTTAAGCACACAAGGGTGATAAATATGTAATTAAACACCCTGAAAATTTTCTGTCCCTTTGTCATCATCCTCATGGTAAACGCCTCCCTAGAACACGCGGTAATTGGCTACTTTATAGGCAATGTACAGTGACGCGGAAATCAAGGTACATGAAATGACACTCTTGAATAAACCCACCGCCGTACCGATGGCAAACTTTCCGTTTTGAAGGCCTAACCTGTAAACAAACGTGTCGATGATATCGCCCGTGGTGTATACGGCGGGTGAATACAGGTTATATATTTGGTCGAATCCCACATTGAGCACATTACCCAGTGCCAGTACCGTCATCAGGATAATGATGGGGATTATCATCGGCAGGGTAACATGCAAGGTTTGCTTCCACCGGCCAGCGCCGTCAATGACAGCGGATTCATACAATTCCGGATCGATGGATGTGATAGCCGCCAGGTATACAACCGTTCCGAAGCCAAATGTCTTCCAAACATCTGTGATAATCATCGTCCAGGGGAAGACACTCCGGTTGGATAAAAACTGGACGGGTGCCATACCGAACGATTTAAGCAGCGTGTTGAGCATACCATCGGAAGCCAACAGGTTAATGAGTATGCCTGCCATAATGACCCAAGATATAAAGTTTGGTATATAGACTATGGTTTGGAATATCCTTTTAGCTCCCGTCCAGCGCAGTTCGTTGAGCAGCAGCGCGAACACTACGGATGAGAGTATTTGCAATGCGGTTTTTCCAATGGATATATAGAAAGTGTTGCGGATGGCATTGATGAACTGGGGGGTGGAAAAAACCAGCTTAAAATTATCTAAACCAGCCCAAGGCGAACCCCAAAAACCAAGGCCGGGGTTGTAATTTTGAAAGGCCATGATGATACCGTAGATGGGCAAATACGAAAAAATGAATGTCAGCACCACACCGGGAAGGAGCAGTAAGTGAAAAGGCATATCCCTTCTGAGCCGTTTGACCATGTTTACCCCTCCCAACCAAACAGGACCCAGCGGCGGCATAAAACCGCCGCTGAATCCTGCGAGTCGTTTTGAACGTTTAGCTTATTTGCCGTATTGCGCGTTAATCGCATCTTCCATGATTTGACCGCCCTGCGCATACCAATCCGCCAGCACCTGATCATAGTAGTCCAGCGACTGTACGCCCATGATAATATCCATGACGCCGTTTAGCAGCAGGTCAATGGTATTTATCGTCTGGTCAAACTCTTCCGGTGCCGGGCCCCAAGCGTCTGTTGTTACCAGGAAGCCATTGTCAATGAGGAACTTGCTGCGGTCATACGCGCATCCATCAAAGCCCTGCTGACAATACGCGCCCAAGCCGCCCGTGTTGCCTTCCGTAAGCCATGCGACGGAGTCGCTGTACTTCTTCTTCATACCGGCTGTGAACAGCTCGGAGGTGTCGCCGGACTTCAGCGCATGAAGCACATGCTCAAACTGAAGCATATCAGCCATCGGGTCGATGATGGCGAAAGCGCCGGGAGCATGTTCGCGCTGCCCGTCGGTAAAGCCCTTGAACTCTTCATCGGTCATGACGGCGTCAGGATCGAACATAATATAGTCGGTAAAGCTTAAAAGCTTCATAACCGCGGCCGGGTTCGGGCAATCTTTGCTCACCACGATGATGTTGTTGTTCGGGAAGCCAATCTGGCCAAGCACCTGTGATCCGTCAATGGTCGGGAAGGGAAGCGGAATCATATAGGCGTCGTTGCTGCCTTGCGTGGCGACCAAATCGGGGCCTACATGCCAGCCTTGCCATTGCCAATGCGGGTTAAAGCCGGCTTTGCCGATAACCAAATCCTGTACCATGGCGTCCGTGTTCATGTTGGCGAAGTCGGGGCTTAAAATGCCTTCGGCATACCAACGGCTCCAGTATTCCAATGCCGTTTTAAACTCCGCATGCGCGTGGCCGGGTTTGATGACGCCGGATTCATCCTTATACCAGAAGTACTGGGCATTGGAGTTGGCCGGGTCGCCCAAATACACGTTGAACATGGGGCCTGTCATAAACAGATGCGTCAGCTTGTTCTCAATGGCCATGCCGTATCCGCCGTACTCGGCGATGAACTGTTTGGCCAGATTCTCAAACTCTTCAATGGTCTTCAGTTCCGGAGAACCGACAGCCTCATACCAATCCTTACGGACCCACAGATCCTTGGGTTGGTCGATGATGCCGTAATAGTATTCCGGAATACCGTAAATACGGCCGTCAACGGAGGTTATCTTGATGGTGTCCGGATCGGTCTTCTCGTAGTCGCGGATGCGCTGTGAGGTGTTTTCGTTATAGTAATCGGTGATGTCCATCAGAAGGCCCGCTTCCATCAATTGACGGAACTGGACATAGTTACATTTGAATACATCGGGAAGGGATGTGCCCATCGACATATTCAGCTTATCCGTGTATTGGTTGTTAGCGTTGTTGACAACCCAGTCATACTCGACCACGATTCCCAGTTTTTCTTCCCAGGCGCGTGTCCACGCGTTTTTAGTATGATCGTCGTCGCCTTCAAAAACAACGTCCGCTCCAAAACCTTTGATCGTCGTTATTTTTACCGGGGTGGGGTAGGGCACGTTCCAGTCGCCTTCGGGGATGGGCTGCGGTTCACGTGTGGCTTCTTCCGCCATCGCGAACAGAGGCAGCGCCACTGTGAGTACCATGACCAGGGCTAAGGTAATCCTGAGGAATTTCCCCATTGTATGACCTCCTTTTAAATTAAATTATACCGAGTAACTACCATGAATGATAGAGCAGAATAACTTGATTGTCAACAGAACTTTCACGCAACATTTAACGTAATTTGTCATTCTTTTTCACAAAATTGTCTTCATACAGCCAACGGTTTATTTTTAAAACAAACCTAAAAGCATCCCGTCAGCAGATGGCTTTTGGTGCTTTAGATAATTTCTAAATCGTCCTTGGAACCCAGTTTGGGCATGTGGTTAGCCGGTGTGTCCTGGTACCAGAAGGCGACCGATGCGATATCATCCCGCAGCGGCAGATAGCGTCCGTCCGGCCGCCAGCCTAATGCTTGTATCGTCACGCGCAGGTCTTTCTTAAAGTAAATGGGGTCGGTCAAGTGCCAGCGGTACAGCCCAAAGCGTGTTTGTGAACTGTATAAACCGTCCGGGCGAATAACCTGGGAGAGGCCGGAATACGGCGTGGTAAAGCACTCATACCGGTGTTCCTTTTGGTTTTCAAAATTATAAGATCCGCAAAAATAATCCTCCGTGCCCGTGCCGCAGATTGTCGGGTATTCTTTATCGCCATCAATAAAAAACTTTATTTCTCCCTCGCCCCACCAGCCTTTGTTGTTGACGCCCCATGCCATATAGGTACCGATATAGTGCCCTTTTCCGCAGATGTCGTCAGTTATTATATACTCCGATTGATAGGGCAGCGGGTTCGTCCGTCTGAACTGCGCGTGGAAATACCCCTCATCCGCCTCTACGGGACGCATGATATAGGTAATTTGATAATAGAGGGTAACCGTATCATCGTTACGGTTCTCTAAAGTTATTCGAAAGCCTTTACGGTAAGGCATACTCCAATAACAGTTAAACGCGCTGCCGGGATTAACGCATACGGCCAGTGAATGGAGCGGCGCGTACTCACCCCAACCGCAGGCGAAAAAATCGCCAAGCGGGCATTCAACCGATGGGGTTGGGCTGCCATCCCAGTAAATTCGGATTATTTGATTACGCCAAACGCCCGTGGGTGTGAGCCATATATGCCGGATGACGCCGGAACCGGATATATTGGCTACCTCTAATGTTTCGCCCGAGGCGACGCGCAAATAGGGATTCACCTTCCAACCCGTTCCCAAGTCCCGGGCTGCTCGCTGCGCGGTGCCTTCTTCAAGCGGAGTTCGCGCACCCTCGCCCTTCCCGCCGTTTCGGTTTTCCGGGCAGGCTGAACGCGTCTCATATCCATACAAACGGGTCAAGTCGTCCATGCCGTACATGATCATCGCTCCTTGTATATTCGTTCATGCATAATATACCAAAGAATTTCCGAATAACAACCAAAAATTTCCAAAAAAAGTGATGAAGTCATATAAAAAGGGTTGTAATCAACCTGTAATTAAAAATGTGAAAAAAGTAATGACATTGAAAGCAAAATAAGCTATACTAATGGCACAAGGACAAAAACATTGCCGCGATTTTGGTTTAAAGCCTACGCGGCAATACGAAAGACGTTACAACGGATGTTTTAGAAGATGGCAACCGGGAGCAATAGGAGGGGATGTTGTGAGTAAACTAATCCTGTGCTTGGCGTTATGTTTGGCACTCATCATGCCCGCGGCAGTGTTCGCGGAGGAGGCGGCGGGGTCGGACGAAACGGTGCGTCTGACTGTCTGGGGTGCACAAAGCACACAGGTTGTATTGGCCGCACTGATCAACGAGTTTAAGCAGGACCATCCTGACAAGCAGTACGACATTACGCTCAAAGCGGTAGAGGAACCGGACTTGTGGTTTCGTTATCGGGAAGATCCGGATAGTTTGCCGGATATCTTCGCGTTCGTCAGCGACCGCCTGATAGGCTTAGTCGAGGCGGGCGTATTACTGCCGGTGGGGCAAAGCCGTGAGGCTGTCATCGCCGACAACACACCGTCTTCCGTCGAATCAGCAATGGTTGACGGTGTCCTATACGCGTACCCGAAGACGGAGGACAATGGCTACTTCCTATACTATGACGCGTCAGTGCTCACGCCCGAGGATGTAGAAACGCTGGATGCCTTGCTCGCGGCGGCAAACGCGTCAGACAAGCGGATGTTCATGGACATCGCCAACGGATGGTATATCGTCTCATTCTTCTTTGGGGCAGGTTGTCGTTTGGATATTGACGAAGCCGGACGTCAGGTTTGCGATTTTAACAGCGACGCGGGGGTTGCGGCGGGCGAAGCCATCCGCGTCTTTACCGCCAATCCGGCTTTCTTGCACGGTGATGACGCGACGTTCATTACCGGAATCGGGGACACGATATGCGCGGGTGTATCGGGCACATGGAACGCAGCGGCGGTGAAGCGCAGGTTGGGGGATAATTACCGTGCGTGCAAACTGCCCACCTTTACATTAAACGGGCAGCAAGTTCAAATGGGCTCGTTCATCGGTACCAAGCTGATGGGTGTAAACGCGAACACGTTATTTCCGGATGACGCGGACGAACTGGCGGCGTTCCTCAACAATGAACACGCGCAGCTTATACGTTATAAGGTATTAAACATGGGCCCAAGTAACATCAATGCGGCCGCCTTTGAAGAGATACACGCGGATACCGCGCTGGACGCGCTAATGGATCAAAATGAGTTCGGCATCGATACAAAAACGGTGAAGGACGCTTTTTGGGATCCGGCGGCGGTGCTTGGGCAAACGCTCATCGATCAAAGCCAAACGGATATCCGCGCGCTGCTGGATGATATGGTAGCGGCTGTTTCGGGGCGATAACCTTTTAAGAATCATACAAGAGAGAGGTATGTACGATGCGTAAGATGGCCGGAATCCTGTTAGTTATGCTCCTCCTCATACAAACGCTCGTCACGCCGTTCGTAGTCATCGCCGAAGGCGCGGACGACGCGCAAGTTACGCAAGTAAATGAGCCTATGTTTACACCGGTTGCCACACCGGAGCCGGTACCGCAGCCAACGACGGCACCGGATCCGGGAAGCGCGGAAAAATCCGGCGGATCTGTAGCGGAAACGGAGCCGGAATCCGATCCAAAGTCGGATCCGCTGCTCAAACCGGCGCCTGCCGCCAATGTCGCGCCCAGGCCGGTTAACATGACGGAAACAACCAGATACCTGGTAGACTTTTATGATTATAACGGGACGCGTATCGCGTCCCAGTATGTTGAGGAGGGGCAGGCTGCGACACAGCCGCGTCCGCCGCAGCGGGAGGGATATGCCTTCACGGGCTGGCAGCCGCCGGTGGATCATGTCACCAGCGATATGCAGACCTATGCGACATATAAAAGGCTCAATACCTATTCCGTCATTCTAAGCTATTACTATAAAGAAAGCGGAGATCCTGTTATCAAGGAAGTCATTGAGTTTTACATGGAAGGCGAACCGGTGGATAAAATATACGAGGCCGTCCCCGTTGCGGGATATGAACCGGAAACGCCTACGCAAACCCTTAGTACAGCCGCGATAGACCGCGATTACCTGTTTGAGTTTGTTTATATCGCGGGTTCCGATACCACCTACACGGTGGAGCATCACTTCGAGCAACTCGACGGCAGTTATGTCGCCGACACCGGCTTAACACAACGCTTAGCAGGCCCAACCGGAACGTTGGTTAAGGCGGAACCGCTTCCAAACAGTCAAATTAGCGGCTTTTCTCCGGATTTGATTGGAGAGGGGCGCATCGCGGCAGACGGCAGTACCGTTCTGCAGGTCAGATATCAGCGCTTACGCTTTACGGTCACCTTTGACACCGCGCAGGGCGGTACCTATTTCCAACCCGTCGTACTCAGTTTCGGCGCTCCGCTTCAGCCGCCGGGCACTCCGGCACGCGATGGCTACACGTTTGGCGGTTGGGCGGTGACGCCTTCCCAGTATGACCCGCCGCCTACCTCGATGCCGGCTTCCGATCTCGTCTTTACCGCGAAGTGGACGCCGGTTATGGTATCTTACCGTTTGGTCTACTGGCTGGAAAAAACCGACATACCGGGCGATCCGGGCACCGATACGGACAATTATGTATATGAACGTCAGGAAGAGAGGCAGGCTCCCGCCGGTTCCTCCTTATCGTTAGGGGCGGGCGATGTCGGTACTATTAAGTATGCCGAGTTCAGGCACGCCGATCAAGCTGTTCCCATCAAGGGTGACGGGACGACGGTCGTCAATGTATTTTTCAAGCGCGTCGTTTACACGCTGACGTTTTCGTTAAACACCACCGACGCCACCGCTACCATGGTTACAAACGGGCAGACTTATACCATAAACAATCCGTATATCATTCGTGTCAAGTATCAGCAAACCATCGGCAATATATGGCCGTCGCTCAAGAATACCGTGTTTACAATGAGCTTTAGAGGATGGCGGACAACCTTCGATGTGGACAACTGGGTCACACACCGTTTTATCTTCACCGAGGATATGATTCCGCCCAACGGGGCGACCTCCTACACTGTCAACGCCCTTTGGGATCCCAATGTGGGGCCGGTACGCGTCAATTACTGGTTTGAAGCGCTGCCCGGGCAAACGGGGATATCGTATGTTTATAATGGCTTAACACATATTCTCAGCGGCTATGATTCCCAGGACTTAGCCATGGTGAACGGATCAACCATCAATGTCAAGGCTATCAACGGCATGGGATCCGGCGCGAAACCGGCAAACTTGCAGCTGCGCGGGGGTACCGGATATATCGGCGATTATTCCACTACTCAAATGTCGCAGTACGGCAATGAGTTTAACTTCTTCTATACGCGTCTGCGCTTTACCCTCTCCTTTAACGCCATGAGCAGCGTTACCGCCCCGCGCAGCATCGTTCTGCCTTTCGGTATGGCGCTTGATCAATACGATCCCCTATGGGGCGAAAACACCACCTATACCGATAACAACGGCGTGCTGTACACCTTCGCGGGCTGGTATTTGGACGCCGGCTATCACATGCCCGCCGGGTTTACGGGCGTCATGCCAAACAGAGATGTGACGATGTTTGCCAAATGGTCGCCAAAGACGTTTACAGTCACCTTCATTGATAACGGCGTTGAATTGGATAAGCGAATCGTCGCGGGCGGGGAGCAAGTCGATCCGCTGACGCCGGTACGCGAAGGGTTTGTCTTCATGGGCTGGGCGAAGGATCCGGAAGGCACGCAGCCCTTCAGCTACGCGGAACACATCTATCAAGATACGGTGCTGTATGCCGTGTGGAACGCGGGATACACCACTTACACGGTACGATACCTGTTGGGCGGGCCGGGAGGCGCACCCATGAACGGATACCCCGATAAAGTGGTTCAAAGCATACGCGTGGGTGCCACGGTGACGGAAACCGCCGCGATGATTCCGCTTTACTTCCCCGATTCCATGAGTAAATCATTAACGCTCAAGCCGGACGCGCGGGACAATGTTATTGAGTTTTACTACGTGGAAACCCCGGGTGTACCCTATACTGTCAGGTATCTGGATGCCGTCACGGGCGAGCCGATAGCGCCTGATAAAAACGCCGTATCCTCCAGCGTGCGAGTGGTTGAAAACTACCGCGTCATCGCGGGTTACACTCCCGAAAAGTATCAAATCAGCGCGTGGCTCTCTATGGATGAAACGCAGAATGTGTTGGTGTTTTACTACAACACGAATCCGCCGGAACAATACACCATTCAGCATATGATTCAAATAGGCGTCCGCAGCGACGGCGAGCCTATATACCGCCAATACGGGGAGACAATTGTCGTTGTCGGCGTGGTGGGCACAATGACCCACGCTGATCCGTTGGATTTAAGCCCCCGCTATGTCTTTATCGGCGGTAATGATCCGCAGGTCATCACGCCCGGCTCTCAAATACGGATGATCCTTTTCTATGACGCTCTTAATACGGTGCTGTTCGTCGCGGATGAGGGAGGGCATTTGGAGGGTGAATGCCTGTTTGAAAATATCTATACCGGGTCGCCCTTCGCTTTTGTCACGCCGCCGACGCCCGTTCCGGATGCAGGGTATGTATTCGTCAGTTGGGAGCCGAGTTTCCCCGACAGAATTGAACAGGACTGGCTGTTTACCGCTAAGTTCGAGGCCGTTCATGAGTTAATCATTACGGCGGGAAGTGCGCAAAAAGTATATGACGGAAAGCCGCTTATCAATCCGAACTATCATTACGCGCAAGACGCTTTGTTCCAAGGGCATACGCTCGATGTGCGTACAAACGGTTCCATTACACGTGTCGGTATCGAAAAGAACCTGTTGAGTATCCCGCATATATACGATGCGGACGGCAAAGATGTCACCGCT